>ENA-OSAE01000394-OSAE01000394.1-marine-sediment-metagenome-genome-assembly--contig:-NODE-394-length-19371-cov-55.405415_pt1 | contig 19371 bp, 20 predicted proteins | sample MGYA00237870_ERZ529317 | MGnify/ENA primary metagenome ERZ529317 (study PRJEB26369, sample SAMN03142812) | marine sediment metagenome | biome: marine; feature: borehole; material: sediment... | reverse complement strand
CCAGCCATACCACAACCATTCGCTGCAAGCTCCTCCATCGCTATCAGCAGCTCAGTCATTCCATAGCCTCCACCACCATATTCCTCTGGAATCACTATGCCCATAAAACCGGCCTCGCAAACAGCTTTGAAGAACTCCTCAGCAAACTCTCCATTCTCCTCCTTCTCCCTCCAGTATTCAGGCGGGAAGTCCTTTGCTATGTCCCTTGCAGCATTGGCAATCATCCTCTGCTCCTCGTTAAATTCAAAGTTCATGCTATCACCAAAAATTAGAGGGGTTTGAAGTAGAGGATATCTGTGATCCTGCCTTCTCTCTCATCCTTCGGCTTAAGAACTGGCTTTACCTTCATACCAACCTCAACGTTCTCGGGTTCAACCTCACCAAGCAGGTGAATTAAGCAACCGTCTGTGCCATCAATGTCAATCAGTGCATAAATCTCTGGATTATCCAAGGGCTTTTCGTAGGCGTCGAGCCTTGCAACTGTAAAGGCTCTAACGCACCCCTCTCCACTAACTTCCACAAACTCGGTCTCGCTGAAGTCCTTTTCGCAGTAGATACGGGGCGGGAAGTAAACTTTCCCACACTTCTTGCATTTCGCTGCCAGAAACTTATCCTCCTCCTTGAGCTTCTTGAAGAACTCGTCTCCAGCTTTCCCGCTTGTGTAAACCCAGTAAAGCTCGATTTTACCATCCCAGTGCCTCAACTCTTTGGGGTTAACAATCTTCTCGATCATCTTCATCCCTCCACCGGCTTCCAGTACTTGATATCTGTAATCGCTCCCTCCCTCTCCTCTTCACCCTTCCACACAGCCTTGACCTTCATTCCGATGTAAACGTCCTCAGGCTTTACCTCGTCAAGAATGTGCATGATCCCCATGTGGGGTGAGGCACCATCAATGGAAATAACCGCCACTATGACTGGCTCCGGCAGGGGCTTTGCGTCAGGGTCGATGTAGGAGATGGAGAAAGTCTCGACAGTGCCGGTATCTTTAAGCTCCACCCAGCCGTCAATGGGCTTGTAACATAGCTCGCAGAACATTCTCGGAGGGACCATCACTCTTCCGCACTTGTTGCACTTCACCCCCAGAATCTTGCCCTCTTTCAGCCCATTCAGAAACTTGCTGATCGCCTGTCCAGCAGTCCACGAATAGCGGATGTCAGGATGATCTTCAACGTATGTAACCTTTCCTTCTTTGATGTCCTCATCACTCAAAGGAGTTCCCTCAGCATAGGGAGGGCACTCAATATCTTTCTTACCAACAGCCATCATATCACCTCTTGTTCGACATAACCATAACCGTTCCAACCTGCATCAAATCTCCCCATGCCTGACATACGCCTGTTGTGACTTCCTTAGCCACCTGTCTCTTCCCTGCTCTGTAGGCGAGCTGCCAATATATCTCGCACGCCTTAACACCCATCGTTGCTGCAATAGGATTGCCCACTCCGAGAAGACCGCCGGAGGGACAGGTAGGCAGGTCACCGTCCCTCTGCGTCACTCCCTCTCTCGTCAGAATCGGTGCCTCCCCCTTCTTTGCCAATCCAAGGCCCTCCATGTGGTGCAGTTCCTTGTAGTCGAAGGGGTCGTAAGGCTCGGCAACGTCAATCTCCTTTCGTGGGTCTGTAATGTGTGCCATTCTGTATGCCATCTTTGCCGCTTCGGCAACATAGCGCGGGAAGTATAGGTCACGGTTAGTCCACCATGTGGTGTCGAGGGCCCATCCCACTCCAGTCACCCATACGGGATTGTCAGTGAGTTGTCTCGCAATGTGCGGAGCGACCATGATCAAGGCTGCAGCTCCATCTGATGGTGGAGAAACGTCCAGTCTTCTGACAGGCAGAGCCATCGGCTCGCTGTTAAGGACATCTTCAACCGTTATCTTCTCTGCCACCTGAGCGCATGGATGATCCAAGGCGTTTGCTTTGTTCTTCACCGAAACAAGAGCAATATCTTCATGCTTGATGTTGTGAACATGCATATACCTCCTCATTTCAAGAGCAAAAATCCAGATCAGGTTAGGGCTGAGAGGTCTATCCAGAATTGGGTCCCAGATATACTTGAACGCAGACTGCGGATGAGGATAACTTGAAGACATTTTTTCCTCTGTGATCACAAGGCACACATCAGCTAAACCACTCGCAACGTGCCAGTATCCAGCTATCGGAGCAAATACGCCTGTTCCACCACCCACGAAGACCCTCATATAGGGTCTGTCGCTCCCTCCAGAGCCATCGAGCAGATACTCGCTCTTCATGTGCAATCCGTCGAAGGTGTCTGGAGCAGATCCCATCACAACCATCTCAACGTCATCAATGGTTATGCCAGCTTCCTCCAAAGCTTGCTTTATTGCCAGATAGCTCAGCTCCCTTCCAGTCTCATTAAGTCTCCTCTTGAAGGTCGTCATCCCCGCTCCGACGATTGCTACATCCTGCTTCTTGTGAAACTTCAACCCGCTAATTTTCTCAACTTCCATAACCACCACCCTATACTCCAAAAACAGCCACAGCACCGCTGTGAGTCGGCAGGTATCTCCACGCCTGTGCAACCCCAATCTCTACATCGCTTAGCTGCCTTCTTCCAGCTTCTCCACGTAGCTGCAGAACCACTTCCAGAGCCTTCTGCCCGCCGGTGCACTCAAGGAGATTTCCCACACCAAGATTCCCGCCGGAAACGTTTACCGGAAGAGAACCATCTTTATCGAAGTAACCTTCTGCCATAAGCCTCGCAACCTCGAACTTCCCCGCAAGCTGTAACGTCTCGAGATGCTGCAACTCTTTGAATGCGAACCTGTCATCTACTTCAGCAAAATCAACTTCCTTTGCCGGATTCTCAATGCCTGCCATCCTGTATGCCATCTTCGCCGCTTTGTAGGTGTACATTGCGGAGAAGCTTGCAGTGTCGTAGCCGTAGGTTTCGCTCCACCATCCCACTCCCTTGACCCAAACTGGACTGTCGGTTAACTCTCTCGCAACCTCATCACTTGCAAGAACAAAGACGACACAGCCGTCAGCGAGGGGAGCAATCTCCATCTTCTTCATCGGGTCGAAGAGTTTCGGACTCGCCATCACATCGTCTATGGTTACGTTGGCAGCATAAGGGGCTGATGGGTTCAGCAAAGCATTGTTCTTGTTCTTCACCACCACCCTCGCAACATCCTCTTCACTCAGGCATCTCTGGGCCATATACTGAAACATTTCCAAGGCTGCAAGGTAGTAAGGGTGTGCATTTCCAATGTTCCTGAGCCATATTGGGTCCATGGCAAATTTAACCACATTACCGAAGGTCTGAATGTCACTCGCCTTACTGTGGGATTCAACAACTGCTATATCTGCAAGTCCACTCTTGATCTGCATGTAGGCAGTAGCTACGCCATAGAGGAAGTCTGCACAGACTGTGCAAGTTGGCTTAACTACCGCACCAAGCTGGTCTGGAACGAACTCGTCAAAGATTGCAAATCCCTCATAGATGTCCTCTGCACACGTTACAAAGCTGTCCACATCCCTGCGAGGATTTATGCCAGCATCGGTGTAAGCCCTCAAAGCCGCCTCATACATGATTTCCTTCCAGCTCAGGTCGGGTGTAGTGGAATTAAAACCCGAATACCCGACTCCTACAATAGCTACCATTCAATCACCAATTATATCAACCATTTTACGAATACTTAAATTTTACTTAATGTGGTAATTTAAAAATAAACATTAGAATACGATCTTTTTAATACCAATAATAATATCAGTTTTTAGCATACATGTTAAAACACCCATCACTTCTGTTGATGGAAAAATTGGAGAAACAAAAGGGTCAGCAACATTAAAATATTGGAAACAAACAGAAGTTATGAATGTCTTGCTGAGCAGAAAGGACACCATTCGCTTCCTGATTCTCTCAGAGTTGATGGTAAATCCCGAATGCAACCAACGTGATATTGCAAAGAAGTTAAGCCTCACACCTCAAGCCATCTCCGAGCATTTCAAGGAGATGGTAAACGAGGGGCTGATCAACGTTGTTCACAAGGGATACTACGAGGTTACGAGGAAGGGAGAAGAATGGATGTCGAGAAACCTTATAGACCTCCACCTCTTCAGCGAGGAGCTACTTAAAAAGATATATTCCAAAACTGTTGTCGCCATAGCGAGAAGTAGAATAAAAGAGGGAGATATGGTCAGATACTGGTTTGGAGATGGATTTATATTCGCCGAGAAGAGTTCTAAAGGGAATGGCACAGCTCTAACATCTGCTGAGGATGGAGAGGATGTGCTGATAAAACCAACAGGTAGTTTTGAGCCTCCGGAGAAGGGAGAGGTCATTGTGGTGAAAATTCCAGACGTGACCGAGGGGGGGAGCAGGAAGGTTGATCTTGACGCATTCAGAGAACTTGTAAAATCACGTCCGACGAGTATCGTTGTCGCCATCGGTATTGAGGCGCTCGTTTCTTGTAGAAAAATAAGGGTTGAGCCAATCTTTTTCGGGGCGAAGGAGGTTTGTATAGAGGCTGCACACCATGGTAGTGGGGTAATTGTTGCTTGTACTGAGGGAAGAGTAAACGACCTTTTGAGGAGCCTGATCGAAGAGGGATTGGAGTTTGAGATCAAGGAGTTGGTAATTTGAATTTCTCAGGCATAGTTTGTTCATGGAATGTGGCAAAATTAACTTTAACTAGTATGATTAATTACAATAGGTGTTAAGATGCGAGTCTTAGTTTTGGGAGGGTGTGGTGCGCAGGGAAGTTTTGCAACTAAGGAGCTTGCAACTTCAGAAGAGTTTTCAGAAGTGGTTATAGGGGATTACAACATTCGGAGGGCAAAAGAGCTCGCATCAGAGTTATCCGAATATGGGGTTGAGGCGAAGAAAATTGATGTCAGAAACAAAGATGAGGTTGTGGAATTAATTAGGAAAAATGATGTTGTAGTTAATTGCGTCGGACCTTTCTATATGTTTGGGGAGATTGTCTTGAAAGCCACCATAGAGGCGGGCAGAGATTATGTTGATATTTGTGATGATGCTGATGCAACCATAAAGATGCTGTCTTTTAATGAGGAGGCAAAGAAAAAAGGGATTACTGCAGTCGTAGGGCTTGGAGCAAGTCCGGGAATAACAAACATACTCTCAAAAGCCATTGCTGACAGATGCGACGAGCTTGATGAGATAAAGCAGTATTGGGTTGTGGATAGTAGCACTGATCCAGAAGGTGTTGGAGTTATGTTCCACGCAGCCCATGGGCTGAGCGGAAAAGTCCCCCAGTATATAGACGGAAAACTCGTCAATGTTGAAGCTGGAAGCGGGGTTGAAACGGTGGAATTCCTGAGTGGTGCTGCAAAAGTTGCTTACTTTGGACACCCTGAACCCGTAACACTTCCAAAGTATATAAAGGTCAAAACGGTGATAAACAAAGGAGGATTTCTCCCGGAGAGAGATTTCAAAATATTTATGCTGATGTCAAAAATGGGTTTATTCAGCACGAAGGGTATTTTTGGTCTCTCACCAAGAAAAATATTCGTTCCGATTCTGTCCAGAGTTTCAACCCAGAAAGAGGTCAAGGAGGGAACGAGGACTGCTATGAGAATCGAGTTTTTATGCAGGGAGGAGGGAGAGACAATTAGATACATAGCCCACCTGCACGGGCATATGGGTCCAGCTACAGGCATGCCTGCGGCTGTAGGGGCTATGATGATTGCACGGGGTGAAGTTGATGCTGTCGGTGTTCTGCCCCCAGAAGCATGTATAAACACTGAAAAGTTTCTTGCCATGGCTTCGGAAAGGATTCCAGAAAATACTTCACTGATTTTGGAGACAGTTATGGGCAACAAAGTTGAAAGGAAGTCCCTCCTTGAAGCAATTTTGTCTTAAAGTTTAAGTCGTCTTATTACTAAATTTTTTATTCGAAAAGCCATAAAAAATTTTAAGAGTTCAACAAGCTGCGACGAGTAAAATTTATTCTTCTGATGAGCTTGCTAAGAGTTAAAAAAGGATTCAAGAGTTGTCTGCCTGAAAACATAATGCTGCCATCTCCGCCTATCGGTCTCTATTCTCAAAGTAGCACTTTCAAACGCCTCTTTGAATGAACTGAAAATTTCGGGTTTTGTGTTCAACGCCTTCCTGACGCCCTCCTCAACCACCCACACTCCCAGAGGGGCGTAATAGGTAGGCTTTATTTCCCTAATAACGAGTATCGAAGCCTGTCTTCTTATCCTCCTTAGATGCTCTAATACGGGCAGGCGGGCGGCATAGTATCCCCCGCTGAGATTCGAATATGTCTTCTTGGGTCTTATATCTTCGCCATCAGCCCCAATCCAGTCCTCTCTTGGGCTCCAGAAGGATTTGCGCTGCCAGATTTCGATTAGCTGGAAAAAGTATCTTTCAGGTGATAGAATTATTTCGAAGTGGTTTCCGAAGTGCTCAAAGCTGAAAACCATGGTGCTGTCAATTACTTCAAACTCCGCTATTTCCCTCTTGATTTTCTCACCGAGAATGCTATGCACAGCTGTAATACTCCATCTGGTGGGAACAAGCTTTCTACTCTGCCTCTCCCCAAGCATTCCAGCCGAGAAAATTTTCTGAAGATAGTAGGTCGAGAAGCCGTGATTGTAGAGGAGCTTCAACGCCTCATGAGACTTCAGATCATCATAATAAACCTTCTCAACCTTTTCCGGAATTTTCGGGTTCTCTGTGATTGTCAGTTTCTCAACAATTGCCGAATATCCCATTGGCTGCACCACGTCATCGAACTCTGCCCTTTTTACGATTTTCCGTATCTCTGCCTCTATGTCAACGGGTTTTACAGAAGCTGTCAGCTCCTGAAGCTCCACAATCCGCCTGTTCTCCTCTCTGACATCCTCGACTCTCATTCTTGTCGAGGTTCTTAGCATTGAAGTTCTAAGCTCGATGACTTCTTCGATACTCTTCCACAACCAAGGAGAGTCGGCATAGACGGGATCAGTGTTGATGGCAACCAACGGGCCAACATAAACCTTCGGATACCCTATCCTGCCAACAAATATGGAGGGAGGAGAGGGATCAAGAATTTTGTTGTCTATCCTTATGCTCCTCAGAAACCTGTATTTCTCAACAAGCGGACACTTGCTCCTCCCACAGAGCAGATTTCCCTTGCATTCGGCACATTTCACAATACTTATTCGACCCTAAGAAATATAAATCTATAAAATCACATCCCAAGCATTTTCTCTTCCCATTTCTTGAGATATGCTGAACTCTGACTAACATCCGCGAAAATGCTCGCTGCTCTCTCCACATCCTCAAGCTCCACCTTTCCTGAGTTTCTCATTCTGGCGAACTCAAAAGCTGGGGCAAGAAGCTGGACAGCATATCTGAGACTCGTTTTCTCCCCAATATCCGTCAGCTTGTCCATCGCCTCATCGCTGAGCATCATCCCGGATTCAGCCGCCCTGATCTCGATGATCGTCCTTATTTCATCCCTGCTATATGGCTCCGTGGTTATGATCAGCAGCCTATCAAGCAGGTCAAGGGGTATGCCATGCGGAGCAGTAATGTCTGTTCCTCTTATCCTCGAAAATCCTCTGTTAGATGCGAGAATTATTATCGGTGCCATCTCAGACTCCATCGCTCTGTTCATGAAGGCGAAAAGCTCAATGTCCATCAGATGCGTTTCATCTATGAACAGAACCCCCGGCACAAGCTCCGCCCTACCCTCTTCAACCAGCTTCTTTACCTGCTCGTCAACTGCCTGCCTTACCTCATTATCAACTTCTCTGCTTGGTGGTGAGAACAGACTGAAAATGCTTGTCCTCCTCGCATTCGCCTCATCAAGATCGTGCAGAGTTACAACGTATTCAAACTCCTTTTCCTTCTCAACCTTGCCAGCCGGAACCTCTACAACATCATAATCTCCAATGTCGTATTTCTTTTTAGCCTTCTCGCTCTTTCCGAGCTTTCCTATCCTTCCAGTTTCCTTGTCAATCACTATTACGTCACCAACTTCTATCCCCTGAGAGATGAACTGCAAGGCAAGTCTACCACCTACGCTAAAGGTCCTCTTCTCGTCCTTTGTTGCCAGTGTAAGCGTTGCAGACTCGGGGATTTTCTGCGTCGGATTGTAGGGATTTGGTACCATGTTATAGTCGAGTCCAACAACTTCACCCTCGAGAACAGTCCTTGTCTCCCTTATTCTGACACCTATTGCTTTTCTCATTGCCTGAATGAGGGCTTCAGTTTTTTTCATCTCAGCGCTGTAAAACTCGCTGGCAGAGATGTGGACGAAAGGTATGTCCTTGCCAAGCTCCTTACTTATCGCCACTGCTATAGCAGTCTTCCCCGTTCCGGGTGGCCCAGCCATTAAAATGCCTCTACCTGCCATCTTACCTGATTGAATCAGCCTTACTATAATTCCTGCAGCCTCTCTTGCCTTCTTCTGTCCTACAAGTCCGTCCGCAACATCCTTAGCTTTCAAATTTTCATCTAATCCCAAACCGCGAATGTGTGAGTGGGCGCTTATCCTCTCAAAAGTCTGAGTAATCTCCCTGATTTCGCCCACCATAGTATCACCAAAATTGGTGGAAAAGAAGGACTATATAAATTTTAAAAAAGTTTGACTCTGTTTAGCAAAAAACTTAAATACACAAACCGGGACTAAACCCTTATGGGAAGAACAGGTGATGTACTTTGGGTTTGTTGAAAGCTTAAAGGGTGTAAGCAGAGAGAGCAAGAACGCAATAATTGCGGAGATAAAGCCATACTCGCCGATTCATGGAGACCTTTTAAAGGGAAGGAGAGTTGAGGACATCCTGAACGCCTACGAAAGGGCTGGTGCGGCTGCCATCTCATATATAACGGCAAAGGAGTTTAAAGGCGATTTTGAGACGCTTAGAAAAATAACAGAACTTACAGAACTTCCAGTTCTGAGAAAAGACTTCATCAGAGATATTTTAGAGGTGGAGAGAAGTGCAGATGCTGGTGTCTCTGCCCTTCTCCTCATCGCACGACATCTAAAGGATAAAACAGCTGAATTTGTGGATTCGTGCTTTGAACACGGCATCGAACCGATTGTGGAAGTTCATCGCCCGGAGGATTTGGTTTACGTTAAAAATGCGAGAGTTGTATTGATAAACAACAGAGATATAGATCAGATGGAGAAGGACGGAGGTAATACGAGCGTTACGGCGGGAATTGCGGGTAAGATCGAGGGTTACAAGATAAGCGGAAGCGGGATTGCTACTGTTGAGGACCTAACTTTCGTTCTGAAGTATGTTGATGCTGCTCTTATAGGAACTGCCTTCATGATGGCAGAAGACACAGAGAGCTTTGTTAGAGCTTTTGTGGAGGCGAGAGGATGATCAAGGATGTTTTGAGAGGGCTTGATTTTGATAAAGCCTACAGTCTGGCAAAAGAACTGGCAAATCTTGATGAAGTTGAGATTGCAGCCATCCTTGCTGCATTAGAGGCAAGAGGTTACGATTTTGAGGTTATAGCGGGCTTCGCAAGAGGGATAACTGAGAGGTCTAAGGTAAACCTCGGAAGGGTTGTAGATACTTGCGGAACTGGAGGCGATAATTCGAGAACTATAAACGTGAGCACGGCCGTTGCACTGGCATTATCAACCATCCACCCGGTCGCCAAGCATGGAAACAGGGCGATGAGCTCTAAGAGTGGTTCCGCAGATGTCCTTGAGGCTCTCGGAATAAACATAGAGATGGATGCGGAAAAGGCACGGATGATGGTTGATGAAACTGGTTTTGCATTCCTCTTTGCCCCGCTCTACCACAGCAGCTTTGCAAAGGTTGTAGGGGTGAGGAGAAAATTAGGAATCAAGACCATATTCAACGTTACTGGACCGCTAACAAATCCTGCTAATCCTATTGCTCAGATTGTTGGTGTTGCAAGTGAGCGTTTGCTGGAAGACATCGCTAATGCAATCTCCCTTCTGGGGAGGAAAGCTGTTGTTGTCCATGGAAGGGGCTTAGATGAGGTAAGTCCAAAGGATGAGACGAGAGTTGCCATTGTAAATGGAGATGTTGAGATGCTGACTTTAGTCCCGGAGGACTTTGGGGTTGGTAGGGCCAACATAGTTACATGCGATGACAGCAAGGAGTCAGCAGAGAGGATTAAAGCCGTCTTTAATGGAAAAGGACTTGATGAGGACAGGACATTCATAGCCATCAATTTTGCTGCAGCACTCTACGCCCTTGGTCACGAAGATTTGAAGGAAAATGTGGAGATTTTCGAGGAAAAGTTGGAGGCGGGGGAGTTCGCAAGGAAACTGGAGGAAGTTGCATGCAAAAGCATGACTACGTCGAGCCGGTGAAATTATATGCTGCAATAAGGGATGAAAGCTATCCGTTCATCCTCGAATCGGCAGAGAAGAGTGGAAAGGCGAGATACACCTACATCTCCTTCAACCCCCTTTATACAGTTGAAATCGGGAAAAGGACGAAGGTTGACAGAGAAGTTGTTTCTAAAGTCTCCGATCCTTTTGAGGCGCTGAAGGGGATTCACGTGAAGGGTTTGCTCGTCGGCTATGTTGCCTATGAAGCCGTGAATAACTACATCGGCAAAAAAGTGGAGGACCCGTCATTTTTCGGCTGCTACGATGGCTACTTCGTCTACGACCACTATCTGCGTAAGCTCTTCAGCGTTAATGTTGAAAATGCTGACAGAATTGTTGAGAGGGCAAAGAGAATCGGGGTTGAGGGGGGAGAGGCTGAGGCGGAGGTTTTGAGGGCTGGAAGCGAGGAGGAGTTCTTAAAGATGGTAGAAAAGGGAAAGGAGCAGATTTTTGAAGGGGAGATTTACCAGATAGTTCTTTCCAGAGAGTATGTTGTAAGAACTGACCTAAACCCATTCCAGATTTACCTAAATTTAAGAAAAACTAATCCGAGTCCCTACATGTTCCTGCTTGAGTTCGATAAGGCCTTGATAGGTTCGAGTCCGGAAACAATGGGAAGAGTTGAGGGTAATCACTTCATAATCAATCCAATTGCCGGAACCGCCAGGAGGATTGAGGGGAGAGAAGAGGAAATCGCAAAAAGGCTTCTTAACGATGAAAAGGAGAGAGCAGAGCACATCATGCTCGTTGACCTTGCAAGGAATGATGTCAGGAAGGTGTGCAGGGCGGGCAGCGTAAGAGTTTCGAAGTTCATGGAAGTTGTAAACTACCCGAATGTGCTCCACATCGAGAGCGAAGTCGTAGGGGAACTTAAGGCTGGACTAACACACTTTGATGCGATGAAAGCAGCTTTTCCAGCTGGCACTGTCACAGGAGCACCGAAACTGAGAGCCATAGAGCTGATAGACGAGATTGAAAGGGATAGGAGAGGCGTATATGCGGGGGCAGTGGGATATTTTTCTGAAAATGTCTCTGATCTGGCGATTGCGATCAGGATGGTTGAGTACGATGGAAAATGCAGGGTCAGAGCGGGAGCAGGGATAGTTGCCGACTCCATACCGGAGAAGGAGTTTTTGGAGACTGAAAACAAGATTGCAAGAGTTTTGAAGGCGGTGGGATTATGATAGTTGTTATAGACTGTAAGGACTCCTTCGTATACAATCTCGTTGAATACATTTCAATGTTCGACAGGGTTAAGGTTTTTGACAGAGAAAATGCAAGAGAAATTGACAATATTAACTTTGATGGGATCGTTATCTCTCCCGGTCCCGGAAAGCCTGACAAGAGCCTTGAGTTTGTTTTTGACTACAGCGTGCCAGTTCTCGGAGTTTGTCTGGGTCATCAGATGATAGCAGAGGTTTTTGGCGGGAAAGTGGGAAAGGTCAAGCCTGTTCATGGAAAAAGCTCCATAATCAGGCATAACTCCGATGGAATATTCAAAGGGGTAAGAAATCCGCTGAGGGCTGGCAGATATCACTCCCTTGCAGTTCTGAGACCTCCAAATGGCTTTGAGATCACGGCGGTGAGCGAGGATGGGATAGTTATGGGATTGAGAAGGGAAGACATCTACGGAGTTCAGTTCCACCCTGAAAGTGTGCTAACTGAAGATGGCTTGAGAATAATTAGAAACTTCGTGGAGATTTGCCATGATCGTTAAGGTTTGCGGTGTTAAGAATTTGGATGAGCTTGAGGTTGTTGAGAGGTATGCTGACGCAACGGGAGTTGTAGTTAAGTGCGATTCAAAGAGGTGTGTTGACCTTGAGAGGGCACGAGAAATAGTGAATTCTGCCTCAATACCCGTTTTCACTGTATCCACTGCAACAAGCCTTGAAGACTGGCTTGAGATAGTTTCAAAGGTAGAGTGCGATTTGGTGCAGGTTCACTCCTCTATGAATCTGGAGGATTTTGAGAGATTGAAGGAGATCGTTAAAACCATGAAGGCCTTTATCGTTAATGATAGCCCAGAGAGGATAATTCGAATGATTGAAGCTTACTCTCCCCATTTCATTCTTCTTGACTCCGGATGTGGGAGTGGAGTGGTTCATGACTGGAGAGTGAGCAGGGAGATTTCGAAAAGATATGGGGTTTTTCTTGCTGGTGGACTCAATCCTGAGAACGTTGAAGAGGCGATAAGGCAAGTAAGGCCAATTGGTGTTGACGTGTCGTCTGGTGTGGAGAGGAATGGTGTCAAGTCGGAAATCCTGGTTAAAGAGTTTGTTAGGAGGGCAAAAAATGAAGTTCGGTGAGTTTGGTGGAAGATACGTTCCTGAAGTTCTCATTCCTCCTCTTGAGGAGCTTGAGAGAGCGTATGAGGAGCTGAAGGATGATGACAGGTTTAAGGAGGAGCTTGACTATTACCTCAAAAATTACGCTGGCAGACCCACCCCCCTGTATTTCGCCAGAAATCTGAGCAGAGAGGTGGGGGCGAAAATTTACCTGAAGAGAGAGGATTTGCTTCATGGCGGAGCGCACAAGATAAACAACACAATTGGCCAAGCTCTTCTGGCGAAGTTTATGGGAAAAACGAGGATTATAGCTGAAACTGGTGCGGGGCAGCATGGGGTTGCAACTGCTATGGCAGCAGCGTTGCTTGGGCTTGAGGCGGAGATTTACATGGGTGCTGAGGACTACGAGAGGCAGAAGATGAACGTATTCAGGATGCGACTGCTGGGAGCGAGGGTTACTGCAGTTGAGAGCGGTAGCATGACTCTGAAGGACGCTATAAACGAGGCGTTAAGGGATTGGGTTGAGAGCTTTGAGTACACCCACTACCTGATAGGCTCGGTTGTTGGGCCACATCCATTCCCCACTATTGTGAGAGACTTCCAGTCTGTGATTGGTGTTGAGGCAAAAAAGCAGATAATAGGGGCTGAGGGCAGGTTGCCTGATGTGATAGTCGCGTGCGTTGGTGGGGGGAGTAATGCGATGGGCATCTTTTACCCTTTTTTGAGGGATGAGGACGTGAGGCTCATAGGTGTTGAGGCTGCAGGCAAGGGCATAGAGACGGGAAAGCATTCTGCCTCACTAACGGCTGGAAGTAAGGGGGTTCTGCATGGGATGCTGTCCTACTTTCTGCACAACGAAAATGGCATGATGCTCGACACCCACAGCATTTCCGCCGGGTTGGACTATCCGGGAGTGGGGCCTGAGCATGCCTACCTGAAAGAGGTTGAGAGGTGTGAATACGTCGCAGTAAAGGATGATGAGGCTCTGGATGCCTTCATGACGCTTTCAAAGCTCGAAGGAATAATTCCCGCTCTTGAATCTGCACATGCAGTAGCCTATGCAATCAAGATGGCAGAGGAAATGGACAGGGATGATGTGATAGTAGTAAATCTTTCGGGAAGGGGAGATAAAGACATGGGAATCGTGATGGAGAGGATAGCATGATTGACAGGTCACTAATCGTTTTCTTCACTGCAAGCTATCCCTCAGTAGAGAAAACTGTGGAATTCATGCTCACATCGGCTGAAGCTGGAGCTGATGTCATAGAGCTTGGGGTGCCCTTCAGCGATCCAGTTGCAGACGGGAAGACGATTCAGGAATCCTACGTAAGGGCACTGAGAAATTTTAGAGTTGAGCAGGTTTTTGAGATTGCCAGAGGTTTCAGGAAGGAGTGTGAAAAACCGCTGGTGATAATGAGCTACTACAACCCGATTTACAGGAGGGGCGTTAAAGGGTTCGTGGAGAAAGCATATGAAAGTGGTGCTGATGCGCTGCTCGTCGTTGATTTGCCCTACGATGAGGCTGAAGAGTTGGTTGAGACTTGCAACGATGTGGGAATGAAAAACGTGTTTTTGGCTGCACCCAACACAAGCGAGGAGAGGTTGAGGGCAATTGATGAGCTATCGGCCTTCATCTATCTTGTCTCAACCTACGGTGTTACAGGAGAGAGGAGAGAGATTTCCCCATTAGCATTTGAAGCTTTGAAAAGGGTCAAGAACGTATGTAAGAAACCTGTAGCAGTTGGATTCGGTGTTTCGAGGGCGGATCATGTAAGGCAGTTAATCGAAGCGGGGGCAGATGGCGTTGTCGTGGGAAGTGCATTTATCCGTATCATTAACGAGAAAGGTGGAAATGCGGTTGAGGATATTAGGGAGCTAACCTTAAACCTGAAGTCCGGAGTATCTTAGTGCCTACGTCCTGAGCAAAACGATATTTTTCAAGTGCCTTCTGTCTTATTTATCATTGCTTTCGCTATCTCCAGAGTTACGTTAGCTTCAATCCAAGCTGCGATTACTATCAGGATGATGGAGATTAAAGCCAAGATTAGATATCCCTCGATATCTTCTTTTGTTAGAGATTGCTCTTTTCTGCCTACCAAATACCTGACAATTTCGTATGGAATTTTGAAACCGGCAGCTCCAGCAATTATGATGGCGGGGATTTCGAGTATGGCGTGAGGGAGGATTAGAAGTAGAAAGTCTCCAAAGTGCATACTTTTTCTAAGACCCTCAATATATAGAAAAGTCAGAGTCATTCCGTTGAATATCAAATTAATAGTAGTTGCAACACCAAATCCTACCATTAAAATTAGGATTGCCCTCAAATTCGTTACTAAGATTCTCATAGGAAAGAGGCAAATGATTATTACTCGTTTTCACTTGTGCAGTCGGAAATGTGTGAACATCGTTGAATACGCTAAAACCTACGATAATTCCCATAACGTATATAGCTGCAGATAAAGTTAGTAGGGAGATTGTAATCTGCATTTACTTAGTTACTAACTTATTAACTATAATAAATACTATTAGTAAAGCACTAAGAACTGGTAATATTTGGTAAGATTTCATTGGAATTAAAAGTTTTCCTGTTATCTCGAATAAAAAATTTGTTAGCGAGATTAAGGTTAAAGCTATAAGACATACACCTAAGACGTTCCTCACAAGCCTTAGACTCTCCAACTCTTTTGCGGGCATATACCTCATAATGTTCCTGCTGTTATCCAGTATGCTATGCCTGCTGGAGGTGCGATGGCAAAAGCGACTACAGCTCCTGCAAGTAGTGCCATATTGGCATACGTTTGCCATGAATATTGTCCATCGTCGAGCACATCATTCCCCGCATTCCATGCCAATAAAAAGACTGCCGCCGATATTGAATGTCGTTGACGATGCTGCAGGCACCCCAGCCACCCCTAACATCGCCAAACACATCGCCACAGCCAGCTACTTCATCATTTCTTCATTCCAGCCCTTGACCTCGTACACCTCATCACCTCTACATTTGCTCTCTATACTCGTATGATATGCTATACCTATTTAAAACTTATACTAAGTTAGATATAGAAAATGTTAAGTATGGATCAAAGACTCTCACTATCAATAAGTCTATTAAAATTGATTATCTATCCAGTTTTATCAGATGGTTAAAAGAGGGAGATATAGGCCTAAAAAAGCCAGCCCTCGCTGCTTGGTTCTACTGTAACTGTTCCTTTCAAGTCTGGGTTATTTGGATACAATCGTGTAATGATAAGTAATACCAACAAAAATTACCTGCTCTGACTCTCAAGCTCCTCAAGGAGCCTGCATGCCTGACAAACTTTGCGAGGAGTTGGCTCCCCACATCTCTCGCATCTCTTCAGATCAATCTGCGGATACATGTTTCTAAGGCATGGAATCAGCTTCTCAAAGCTGCTCATAACCGAAAACTTCCTACCGGGATATTTGTTTTCAAACTCATAGAGAAAATCTCTAACACTCGCCCTCACAGGAAACTCACTGTAGGGGCACTCATCAAAGTCCATTGGGAGGTCGTGGAGGAGGCCATAAACCACCACCTCTTTTTCGTAAATGTATCGGAAAGGCTTAATCCTCATGATCAGTCCCTCCTGAACCCTCTGCGGCACGAGTCTTGCCATCCTCTCCATGTCGGCATTCAGGAAATTCATCAAAATTGTCTGAGTCTCATCATCAAGGTTGTGACCAGTGGCGAGCTTTGTCGCACCCATCTCCCTTGCAGTCCTGTTGAGTAAATATTTCCTGAAGACCCCGCAGTAGGTGCATGGTTTCTTATCGCCCCTCTTCACCATCTCGTCAAGCGTCATCCCGAAGTTCTCTTTAAAGGACACTACAACGTGCTCAATTCCAAGGTCACCCGCAACCTTTTCGGCGATTTCCACAGTGGGCGGGCGATATCCGGCTATCCCCTCATCAACCGTAATGGCAAAAAGCTCTATGTCTCTCCTTCCAGCGTAGAGCTTGTTCAGAACGTAAGTCAAAGTTACACTATCCTTTCCTCCGCTCAGGGCAATGGCAATCTTGTCTCCCTTCTGAATCATGTCGAACTTCTTTACGGCGAGCTTTACTCTCCTCTCAAAATCCTCAACGAAGTGTCTCCTGCATAGATGCCTGTTCGAGTGTCTCTGAAATATTACTGCCCTTCTGTCACATCTTGAACACTTTATCATCTTTCCCTCAGGTTGACCTTGCTGTAAATCGTCTCTGCTTCCTCAACACCTCCCAACTGCAAAACCTGCCGCCTTATTTCCTCAATCGGTTCTCTCGTTACAGCATGAACCATGAAGTAAATAGGATAGTTCCATTTCCCGCTCACAACTCTCTCTATGAGATGGGTTATCTGCGGGAAGTTTTCGAGCAGATTTAACGCTACCCTCTCTGGCTTGGTTGAGAGCTTTAACACCGTCATGCCGTTCTCCTTAAATCCAACCTTCCTTTCCCTCAGCACCCCGCTGAAGTCCCTCCCAACACCTTTCCTCATCAGTTCTTTGATAATATCCACCACTTCTTCTTCAGAATAACCAAAACCGGCGAATGGCCTCTCTACAATTTCCAGAGATTCCAGACTCCTCACAAATTCCTCATCAAAACCCAATTCTTCTACAAGTGGAATCTTTTCTGGTTCAAGGCCTCTCTCGCTCCACGAAACACCCTTACTCAGATCATACTTCACATCCATCTTGTAAACCCTCTTTGTCGGAAGTACAACGTATTCCTCAACTCCACACTCTTCAGCAATCCTGCCGACTATTCCCTCAATCTCCTCCACATCCCGCCCTTTTACCGTAAACCATACGTTGTAATAGGCATCCCTCAGGAAGTTGTGCTTAACCCTGAACTCATCGTGAGCATTTACCTTCGCAGCAACCTCATCCACCTTCTCAGCTCTAAAACCAACAAGTGCAGCGCGCTTATAACCGGAAAAAGCACGATAATTCAGATTAAGACCGTATCTCTTAACAACTCCTTCCCCCACGTATTTTCTCACGAGTTTTATTACCTCCTCCTTCCCTCTGCCGAGATTTTCAGCCAAGTCAGCAAGGGGTGTCGTTGTCAGAGGGAGACTATACTGTAATTCCATCAGCAACTCAGTATCAAGCTTCAAAACTGAATCCCTCCATCTTCAGCATTTCTTCTGCCTGAAACGTAATCTTCAACAATCTCCTCAGCCAGCTTTCTTGCCTCATCAACCCTTCCTTCTCTTACAAATTCGAGGAACTTCTCATCACTGCTGACTATGGAGTAAAGTTTCATTCTCAAGTTCACGGGGATTCCACTGACCTTCATATAGTTTTTAAGATAATCCATTGCATTCAAAAAGTAAATAAGCTCATCCTGCTCTTCAAGAGCTTTCTGGAAGAGGTCTCTCACCTTTCTTGCTACAACACCACTCTTGCCCTCTGTCGTCACTGCGAACCTTATTCCATCCTTTCCGCCTTCAAAAGGAACAACTACCTCCGTCATTTTTGCATCATTCGCAAGATTTACCATCGTTTTGTGTTTTGCTGCAGCCTCCATCACCCTGTTGTTAAAATCCTTGGTACCTACTGCAATAACAATCAAATTGAACTCGGAAGCAAGTTTATCAAAATCCATTTTTTCAATAGAGGTTCTAATCAGCTTAACCCCACCATGTTTAGAAAGTTTAACAAGTTCGTCTGAAAACTCATGACTGAAGACTGTAACATCTGCTCCAGCCTCTAAAAATTTCTTCGCCCTCAGAGTGCCAACCCCACCTCCTCCTATTACAGCCACCTTCTTTCCCTGAAACTCTATGTACAACGGAAGTCTCATTATAACTTCACAAGACCTGATGTGGTTTAAAGTATTTCCCCAACATATTCACATCCGAACTCCTTAAGATTGCCATCGGAAGTCAGTACCACAGCAGTTGCAGGACAGCCTTTTCTATCCTTAAGTATATGCGATTTTCCTCCAGCTAACGAAGCAACGAGATTTGCAACTTCATTTAAACCCCCACTCTTCACCGGGAAAATTGATGTGGCTTTTCCCTCTCTAACAAGATTTGAAAGTTCTACAACTTTTTTCACATCCAGAAGGTCGTCCAGCTTGAGATTTTCCCCGCTGCTATCCCTGCCGTAAAAGAAGATTTTATCCCCTCTCTTAGGAGAGTTTCTAACTGTCATATCCCTTAACCCAACCACAGTACATACAAATCCACTTTGATTGGATTCAAAAAACTCCTCATAGCCCGAAAGAGTTGTGCGAACGTTCAATTTTTTCCTGATCGCTTTGGAGAACTCCTTGAAAAATCTGCGAGTATAATCGAAACCGCATGTCGTCGAAAGTGTGACAAGCAGTGGACTCACGAATCTGCAATAGGTTTCAACCGCTGCCTGATTTGCCAGAACTTCTGCAACAAAGCCTAAATCCTTTTTGACATCCATCTCTAATTCTCCTACTCCACCGTATGAAACGTTCAAAACCGTTACAGACGTTAAATTTCCCAAATCAATATTTACGGCATTTCTCTCCTCATAAACATCAATATTCTTTACAGGCAGCGAAGGTTTGAAATAAAAACCTATGTTTTCAAGCAATGTGAGATAAATGGCTATCGAGTTTCTGATTACCTCAGAACGGGACATCAGAGTTCTCCTTGCAACGTCATCCAACCTATCAACAGTTTTTTCGTCAAGTCTTATTGATATAAGCTTCATGTATTGTATTACAATTGAATTACAAAAAAATTTTCCCTGCCCCCTCCATTTCCTGTGGAAACCTTGAAATGGTATGAGAGCCAGTTATTATGTC
>ENA-OSAE01000393-OSAE01000393.1-marine-sediment-metagenome-genome-assembly--contig:-NODE-393-length-19435-cov-24.486636_pt1 | contig 19435 bp, 19 predicted proteins | sample MGYA00237870_ERZ529317 | MGnify/ENA primary metagenome ERZ529317 (study PRJEB26369, sample SAMN03142812) | marine sediment metagenome | biome: marine; feature: borehole; material: sediment... | reverse complement strand
CACCTTTGGACGTCCAGGCCTCTTTTCCTTTTTACATACATTTTAGGACATTACCATCGACTGGGGCTCCATCAAGCATCAGCTGGAGATGCTTGCTCTAACGATGGATATACGTGCAGTGAAGGATGCCGAACCCCTTGACCTGTCCCTTTACACCACCCATCCGGGGCAAGAGGAGTGGGTAATTCCCGGGGCGTACATCAAGGACACCGCAATCCCCATGTCGGTAGGTATACAGTTACTAGCAAAGGGGGTGAAATGCACCGGAGTCGTGTCTCCCGATATGTGCTTTGAGGTGCAAACTTTCATCTCCGAACTAAAAAGGCGCGGCCTGATTGTACACCAGAGAATCGGCCTGCTACGCCTTCAATCATAGGGTCTGGGGGTATCGACGATGAAAGCACTGGTAATTGGAGCTGGCCTAATGGGGCGCGTGGTCGCACAGGACCTGGTCGAGAGCGAGGAGTTCGAAGTTGTGGTGGCAGCGGACGCGAACGCTCAGTCTCTGAGGGCCTGCAGAAGCCGCGTTCAGTCACCAAAGCTTGATACAGTCAGGGTTGACGCCTCAGACGAGTCTGCGGTTGCCGACCTGATGAAGGGGTTTGACGTATCCGCCGTGTGCCTCCCCAATCGCCTGAGCCTGGGAGCGGTCAGGGCAGCCGTACGCTCGGGGACTCACGCCGTTGACCTCGTGGGAATCGAGCCCGAGAAGAGGTTAGCTCTCGATTCCGCGGCCAAGGAGGCCGGAGTGTTAGTTGTTCCTGGCTTGGGGGTGGCCCCAGGTCTGAGCAACGTCTTGGTTGGAAGGGCCGTCAGTGACCTGGACGCCACAGAGTCCGCCGTTATCAAGGTGGGAGGGTTACCCCTTAACCCCGAGCCTCCTCTTCACTACCGGATCGTCTTCTGCTTTGACAGCCTAATCGAAGCGTGCAAGAGGAAGGTGCGCATCCTCAAGGACGGAAAGCTTACGGAAGTCGAACCCCTTTCGGGCCGGGAGACGGTGGAGTTTCCAGAGCCGGTAGGGGAATGTGAGTGCTTTTTTACGGACGGGCTGTCCACCCTTCTCCACACCTTTAAGGACAGCGGCATGGACTTCCTGGCCGAGAAGACCGTCCGCTACCCGGGTTGGTGTGAAAAGATGGGATTCCTGCGCGACATCGGTCTGTTCGGTGATGAGCCGGTACAGGTGGGCGATTGTCGCGTGCGGCCGGCGGAGTTCCTGTCCCGGTTGTTAGACCCGCAGTTACGGCTGAGGGAGGGCGAGAAGGACGTAACCGTGATGAGGGTGGAGGTGACGGGCCTGAGGAATGAGGAGAAAGTCAAGATCACCTACGATATGGTCGACCACTACGACGAAGAACACGCGGTGACCTCCATGGCCCGGACTACGGCCTACCCGTGCACCAGTGCGCTTAGAATGATTGCGCGGGGAGACCTTGATATCAGGGGGGTCATACCGCCGGAAAGCCTCTTCACCAAGGCCCTGTTCGGAAAGCTTCTCGCGGACCTGAGAGAACGAGGTGTGGTGGTGCATGAACGGGAGACAAAACTCTAGAGCCCACCCCCAACGACGAGCCCGACCCGTGAGGTTCGTGAAGGGCACACGGGAGGAAACGAAATAGTCTTGTTGCACGGTGAAGATGTACCGGCGGGGGAGGAACTGGCGCTCGCGCTCACTGCTCTCCACCCACCTTCGGTACACGGGCATGAAGCTGGTATCGTCTACCTCGAGAACCCGGCTGTGTTCAGAGGCCGGAAGGTCGCAGTGGTGATCTCGGGAGGAAACATCGATTTCAAGCTGCTGGCGGAGCTTGTGGACCGTTACTCCGTAGCCTCTTAGTGGTCGCCGGCGCCAGCTACAGCAATTCTGGAGCGGCATTTTGCCTGTGACCATCATCCCGGGTTACCAGGCGCTTGGCTCGTGATGTTGACCTTTACCGGTTCTGCCTCGCCTGCTCTAAGGTGCTGGAGTACGATACGCGGGCTCTAGAGCCTGCGGCATGCGGCCAGAGATGGGGCGATCGCTGTCAACGGCCACTGAGAAATGTCCACTTTCGGACAAGAAAAGTAGTCACCCGTCTGTACTTCTCGGACATCTTTGCTTCTTGAAGGAGCCTTGATTTCGAAACCCACCGGGGTGGACTGGACTTCGTTTGGTATTAAGGCAGGAAACTTAGTAATTTTTAGCGAATTGGGGTTGGTATCCATTTCTTTATGTTAGTTGAATCAGAGGTACAAGTCTACGAGACTTTGAAGCCAACACAATTGTCAGTCCTTGAGGATCCTTGGCTACGGTCAAAAGTCTTAGAATAAGGAGCGGTGAACGTTATGTCGAGAAGTTATTTTGCCACCACGGGTGGGTATACCTGGCGGCCTAGCGTCGAGTGTTGAACCTTTTGATGTATGTACGGAAGGTCGCCTATACGGGTTAGATTGCGCGGGAGGAGGTATCCAGGGTGTCGGAAAAGATAAAAGCGGAAGAGATATATCTTAAAGATCTGTTTGGCAGTAAGTTCTTATTTGAAATCCCGGATTTTCAACGGCCATTTTCCTGGGATATCGATAACTTTGACCAGCTGGTGGGCGATATAAAGGATACTATTTCGTTTAACCAGGATAGATATGGGGCTGATTTAGAGCAATATGAGCCGTATTTCCTGGGTACGCTCATCCTATGGGCCCGAGATCTCAAAGGTGACGGTTCCGGTCAATATACGGTCATCGATGGCCAGCAGCGGCTGACCTCCCTGACGATCTTGATCGCTTGCTTGCGGGACATAACTACCAATATAGACTTCGAAGCAACTCTCCAAAGCAAGATATTCCAGAAGGCAAACCTAGCCGAAGGCACTCCAGAGTGCGTCCGCCTTCAGGTGCGGGAAAGAGAACGAAGCTTTTTCCGGCAGTACATTCTGGAACCCGGTGGCACCAAGAAACTCAACGAACGCGAACTAGGCCGAACGGAACTTTCGCAGACTAAAGAACGCGTTTTACGGGCAGTGGAGACCTTCCGCAAGGCCTTTGTGAACAAGGACGGGCAACCTGACCAGGACTTAGTAAATGTATTCATCCCTTACCTACTTCAGAAGGTTGCTCTCGTCTATGTGAGTACGGATTCACTTTCCTCGGGCTTTCGTCTTTTCAATATCATCAACACCCGCGGCCTCTCCCTGACCAATGCCGACCTTCTCAAAAGCGAAAACCTGGCCGAGATTCCTGAGAAAGAGAGAAGCCACTATACCAAGACATGGGAAGACATAGAAGAAGAGATAGGCTCTGAAGAGTTAGAAATGCTCATCGGCTTTATCCGAGGCATTAAGCTGAAAGACCGGAGCCGCCAAAATATGTTTGATGAATTCAACCGAATAATCTTTGTCAGAGAACCGGATTTTAAGGGGAAAGCTTTTGTTGATTACCTAGATAACATGAAGGATATCTATTGCGAGAAGATAAAAGACGGCCACCTAAACTCAGGAAATTCCGATAAGGACACCTATTACCATAATCTTGCATCAGTCATGCGCGATTTCCTCCCCTTTAAGGAATGGATGGCCGCTGTGCTCAAGTTTAAGGAGAAATTTCCGAACAATGATTACCTCTATGAATTCCTAATTAATTTTGAAAGGAAACTGGTGGTAGAGTGGGTGGCAGGATACGTTCTGACCGAACGCCTTAACGGGATCTACCGCGTTATTAAACTGATAGAAGAATACAGCGACCCGATGACGGTACTGAAGCATACCACTTTCCATGAGGAGTTGCGCCGTAATGAGAAGAAGTTCCATGACATGCTAAACGATCCCAATTTTTATAACCGCGGCAGGACAAGGGTACCGAAATATATCTTGCTCCGGCTAGATATGGAACAGCAGTATAACGAGAACCTTAGGTTTTCATACTCCGGTAATATCACTGTTGAACACGTCCTACCCCGCAATCCAACTCATGCTTACTGGCTGGAGAGGTTCGATGTCTCAGAGAGGCTGGAATGGATAAATCGTTTGGGGAATCTGGCCTTGCTTAATAACCGTAAGAACCCGCAGGCCGGCAACCGACCCTTCCCCGAGAAAGTTAAATATTATTTCGAAAAGAAAAGCGATTTTTCGTTAACCCAGGAGCTGAGCCAGTATGAGGACTGGACACCTGCCGTTGTGGAGGAAAGGCATAAGAAGCTTGTTAAGGAAGCTCTGAAAACATGGATGCCGCAGGCGTAATCAGGTACTCGCCTGAAACTTATTGCATCAGAGGCCCGGCCGAAGTATGGCAGTTCATAGAAAACCTGAGGGGGGCAGTCCTATATTTGCCCGCCTATCTCACCGCCTTGATGGGGGTGTGCCTAGGGGAGATAGCGGGCTTACAGTGGCGTGACATGGACCTGGTCAATGGCGGTCAACAAGTCGCTCCATTGGCTGTGCGGTCAGGACGGGAGAAGATATTGGGTTACGGCACCGCCCAAGAGCAGGCACTCACGAGGCACGATTAAGATCAACGAGAGAGATATTCTGGTTCTAACTGAACACAAGAGGCGCCAGAGGGGCAAAATGGCGACTTTGTGACACAAAGGGTAACCCGATATCAGGGGGACAATATCTGGCCCCACTTCAGGGCAAAGGCCCGCCGCCTGGGCTACGACAGAAGCTTTCACTCCCTTTGCCACAACCACGCGACCATCCTGATCATGGTTTACAGGCTGCCCATTAAAGTCGCCGGATCGATCGGCAATTCAAGAGCAAGACGAATTAGCGGCAGCCGCAATGCAGAATATCTTTGATAAGGAACAAGATCAGGATCGGATTGACACAAAAAACGACACAACGCCAGTTAATTGACATTGATCTGCTGCCCACATAGTTAGTAAAATGTAGGCGTGACAAGGAGCGGGGGCAGATGGCGTTCTGGTGACGCCCTCGGACTTCAAATCCGGTGGCGGGTCGGTCGGTCCCGGCCCGCGGTGGGTTCGATTCCCACATGCCCCCGCCAATACATATTAAAGGGGGTGGGTGGCGTGAGCAGACCGGTGTACCTCACGGCCATGTGTAGCAAGGCCGGCTGAGCGGCCAAGATAGGTCCGGAGGACCTGGCGCAGGTCCTGCGCCACTTACCCGACGTGAAGAAGGACGAAAACACCATCCTGGGGCTCAATCCACTGGACGATGCCGGGGTATATAGACTGAGCGACGATCTGGCCATCGTGCAGAGCGTCGATTTCTTCACCCCCGTAGTGGATGACCCCTACGATTTCGGCCGTATAGCCGCCGCCAACGCCTTAAGCGACCTGTACGCCATGGGGGCGAGGCCGATAACGGCCCTAAACATCGTCGCCTTCCCAGTAGAGGGGATCGAGCTCCGCCATCTCGGGGAGATCCTGCGCGGGGGCGCTGAGGTGGTAGAGCGGGCCGGGGCGGTGTTGCTCGGCGGCCACTCCATCCAGGACGCCGAGCCCAAGTTCGGCATGGCGGTGACGGGAGTTATTCACCCCGACCGCCTCACCACGAAGGGCGGCCTCGAGCCCGGCCAAGCCCTGATCCTGACCAAAGCCGTCGGGACGGGCATCATCAACACCGCCGCCAAGCAGGGGGTGGCCGAGGAGGACGACCTCCGGGAGGCGATAGCGAGCATGATCGCCCTCAACGACGCAGCGGCGGCCGTGGTCCGGGAGAACGACGTCAAGGGGTGTACGGACGTTACGGGTTTCGGCCTGCTGGGGCACCTTCTGGAGATGGCGCGCGCATCGCAGGTCTCGGTCCGGGTATACGGGGGGCGGGTCCCCCTGCTGCCCGGTGTCGAGAGATACCTCAGGTCTGGCGCGGTGCCCGGCGGAACGCGCTCAAACCTCTCCGCCGTGCGGCCACATCTGCGGGCGGAGGTCTCCGAGGAACTTCTGCTCACCCTCGCCGACGCCCAGACCTCTGGCGGCCTGCTGTTCGGCGTCAAGAGCGAGTTGGCCGAGGATGCCGTGAAGAGACTGATCGCCGCCGGGTGCAACCGAGCGGCAGTAGTAGGTGAAGTTCTGAAGGGGCCGGAGGTGACCATTGAGGTGGTCCCCTAGGGCTCCGTCACAGGAGGAGATCAGATGAACAGGTCGGCCCTGAAGTTCATCCCATCGGTTAACGAGGCGCTGGACAGGGCCGATCCCTCTCTGCCCCGAACTCTGAGGACGCTGCTGGTACGGGAAACGGCTAGTCAGGTAAGACAGGAGATACTGACCGCTGTCCGGTCCTTCTCTACCGCGGAGGAGGTCCGGAGGCGGTTTTTTGCTGTCCTCGCCGAGAAGGAGAGGGAGGCCCGCGCACGGCGCCTGCAGAGGGTCCTTAACGCCACGGGAATAGTCATACATACCAACCTGGGCCGGGCGGTGCTGCCGGAGAGGGCGGTCAGGGCCCTTGGCGACACCGCCGCCTATTGCAACCTGGAGATAGACCTACCGGAGGGGCGCCGTCGTTCGAGGCTCGAGCGGGTGGAGGGCCTTCTCACGGCCCTGACGGGGGCCGAGGCGGCCATGGTCGTGAACAACAACGCCGCCGCCGTCCTCCTCGCGCTGTCGACCTTAGCCGCTGGTCGAGAGGTCGTGGTCTCACGGGGTGAGCTGGTGGAGATCGGCGGCAGCTTCAGGCTGCCCGATGTTATGGAGGCGAGTGGGGCCCGGCTGATTGAGGTCGGGACCACCAACCGGACCTATATCTCCGACTACGTGGCGGCCATCGGGCCGGAGACCGCGGTTATTATGCGCTGTCATCCCTCCAATTTCCGTATCCAGGGCTTCACGACCTCTCCCTCTCTGGCGGAGCTGGTGGAGGTCGCCAGGAAGCATGATCTGCCCGTTGTCGACGACGTGGGGAGCGGGGTATTGGTGAATCTCAGGAAGTACGGCCTGCCCTACGAGCCGACCGTCACGGACAGCGTCGAAGCCGGCGCCGGGGTCGTTACCTTCAGCGGCGATAAGCTCCTCGGCGGGCCCCAGGCGGGCATAATCGTGGGGAAGGCCTCTCTCGTGGCCAAGATGAAGAAGCATCCCCTGGCACGGGCCCTGCGGGTGGATAAGCTCACGCTGTCCGCCCTGGAGGCGACCCTGGAGATCTACCTCGGCGATGCCGACCCGGCCGCGGAGATCCCGGTCTTAGGAATGTTGTCGGTCGGCGCCGACGTCCTGGAGGGCAGGGCGCAGGAGCTCGCTCGCATCCTGGCCGACGTCGGGGGGGCCGAGGTCACGGTAGCTCCGGGACAATGCCTCGCAGGTGGAGGGTCGCTGCCTGAGGTGAGCCTGCCCTCCTGGACGGTTCGGGTCTCGGTGCCGGGGTTGGGCGCCGCAGAGCTCCACCGAGCCCTGAGGACCTCGGAGCCGCCGGTGGTGGGCAGGGTGGCGGACGGCGTCCTGCACTTAGACGTAAGGACCATGGACCCCGCCGACTTCCCCCTGGTCAAGGCCAGCCTGGTGCGGGCCGTCGGGGGGCGTCGAGATGCCTGAGCTGACGGTAGGGACCGCGGGACACATAGATCACGGGAAGACCGCCCTCATCAGGGCCCTCACCGGGAAGGATACCGACAGGCTTCCGGAGGAGAAGGCCAGGGGGATATCCATCGACCTCGGCTTCGCTGAGATGAGGCTCGACGAAGACCTGGTGGTCGGGGTCGTCGACGTGCCCGGCCACGAGAGGTTCATCAGGAACATGCTGGCGGGGGTCTCCGGCATCGATGCGGTGATCCTGGTCATCGCAGCCGACGAGGGCGTCATGCCGCAGACCCGGGAGCACCTGGATATTATTGATCTCCTGGGGATCGACACGGGAGTGGTGGCCCTCACCAAGATAGATTTGGTGGAGGCCGAATGGGCGGAGCTGGTGGAAGAGGAGGTGGCGGAGGTCCTCAGGGGGACGTCTCTGGAGGGGGCCCCCGTGGTCAGGGTCTCTAGCATGACGGGAGAGGGGTTGGACGAACTCCGGCGTATCCTGGCCGCGGCCCTCAGGAACCGCGGCGGTCGCGCCAGGTCTCCCTTCACCCGCCTGCCCGTGGACCGGGCCTTCTCGGTCCCGGGGAGGGGGACGGTGCTCACGGGTACGCTGTTCGGGGGACGGATTGCGGCCGGAGACAAGCTGGCGCTGCTCCCCCCCGGACACGAGGTCAGGGTACGCGAGGTACAAGTGCACGGCCGGCCGGTCGAGGCAGCGGTAGCCGGGCAGCGCACAGCCGTTAACGTCGCCGATCTCGAGGTCAGGGAGGTTGAGAGGGGTCGCGTGCTGGCCGTCCCCGAGTTCTTCGTGGTGACCACTCACCTGGCGGCCACGCTGCGACTTCTCAGCGGGCCTCGGGTGGAACTGCGGGCGGGGGATCGGGTGCGGATTCACGTGGGGACCTCGGAGACCATAGCCAGGGTAATCCCCCTGGAGGGACCGGAGAGGATGAAGCCCGGGGAGGAGCGGCTGGTCAGGTTTCGCAGCGAGCGGCCGCTGGTAGCTGCCCGTGGGGACCTCTACGTGATTCGCTCCTATTCTCCCATGATCACCATCGGAGGCGGGCGCGTGCTGGACGTCGGGAAGAGGTACCGGAGGAGGGAGCTCGACCTCCTGAGAGCCCGCAGGGACCTCGGAGAACGGGAGCTAGTGCTCTTTCACCTAGCTCGGGAGAGGGAGCTGCCGGCCACGGCGGAGCAGGTGGGTCGCCGTCTTCACGTCTTGCCCTCCCTGGTGAGGGAGGTCCTGGACGAGACCCCCGAGGTGGTGAGGGTACCGGGTTGGGACGCCTATATCCACCAGGACCCTTATTCCCGGCTGGTCCAGAGGGTACGCGAGTTCCTGGAGAACTGGCACGAGAGACGCCCCCTGGCCCGGGGTGCGCCGCGGGAGGAGGTCCACCAAAGGCTGATGCCGGACCTCGACGGCAGGGAGTTCAAGTCCCTGATGGAGGTCATGGAGGCCTCAGGCCTTCTGAAGAGCGACGGGGAGATCCTGAGGCTCCCGGAGTTCACGGCCCGCCTGGAGGGCCCGGCGCGCGAGACGGCGGACCGGATCCTGGAGGCCCTGGCGGAGTCCGGCTTCTCGCCTCCGCCGCCGGAGGAACTGTTCGGCTTCCCCCAGGGCAGGGCGGTGCTGGCCTACCTCGTCGATACGGGGGAGGTCACCCGGCTGCCGGGCGATATCTTCATGTTGACAGAGAGGGTGCGTGAGGCGCTGGACGCCCTGGAGAGGTTCCTCGATGAGCACGGCGAGGTCGAGCTCGGCCAGTTCAGGGACCTGCTGGGGACTAGTCGGAAGTTCGCGATGGCGTTGCTCGAGCACTTCGACCAAAGGAAAGTGACTACTCGGGTCGGCGATAAGCGCGTCAGGGCCGGGCGGAGGCGGCAGCCTGCCGAGGAACTTTTGCGTTATGAGGAGTAGACATGCCTGAAAAGAAGTGGTATACTGTTTTCGGCTGACAACAAAGCAGAAGCCATCCGCTTCTCACCCAGGGGGCCACGCCCCCGGGTTAAGAGGTCGCCGGGAGTTCGCGCTTTCGGTTAACGGGTGGCTTGCCCCCGTTTTTTTGTGCCCGATAACCAGGCCGGAGGTGAAAGGATATTAGCAAGGATTTGCGGGTGAACGAGGACATTCGGGCCCGAGAAGTGCGTCTCATCGACACCGACGGTCAGCAGATCGGCATAGTGCCGCTGCGCGAGGCCCTGGAGAAGGCGTGGGAGAAGGGGTTAGATCTCGTGGAGGTAGCGCCCAACGCCAACCCCAAGGTCTGCCGTATTATGGACTACGGCAAGTTCAAGTACGAGCAGTCTAAGAGAGAGCGCGAGGCCCGCAAGAAGCACAAGACCGTAGAGATTAAGGAGCTTCAGCTCAGGCCGAAGATCGAGGAGCACGATTTCAACGTTAAGGTGAGGAACGCCCAGCGGTTCCTCAAGGACGGGAACAAAGTCAAGGTTCGGGTCATGTTCCGGGGCCGGGAGATCGTTCACCAAGAACTGGCGCTCAAGCTTTGCCAGCGACTGGCGGATGCTGTTTCCGACCTGGGGGTGGTGGAGAAGAAGGCCTCCATGGAGGGGCGCAACATGATCATGATCCTGTCACCCAAGGGTGATAGGTCGTAGGATACTGGACAGTAGGGGGGATACCATGCCCAAGATGAAGACCCACCGCGGGGCCGCCAAGAGGTTCCGGCTGACCGGCGGGGGTAAGTTCGCCCGTCGGAAGGGTTATAAATCCCACAAGCTGGCGAAGAAAACGGCTCGTAAGAAGCAGGACCTCCGCAAGAAGGCTTTGGTCTCTGATGCGGACGAGAAGCGGTTGAGAAAACTGCTGCCTTACGCGTAGTGGGAGGTGTTCCGGGATGCCCAGAGTCAAGGGAGGCGTCAAGGCTCGTCGGAGGCACAAGAAGATACTGAAGCTGGCCAAGGGTTACTGGGGATCGCGTAGCAAGACCTTCCGGACGGCCAACGAGACCGTCATGAAGGCGCTGTGGTACGCCTATCGGGACCGCCGGGTCCGGAAGCGCGATTTCAGGAAGCTCTGGATCACCAGGATCAACGCGGCCGCCCGCAGCAACGGCCTTTCCTACAGCAAGTTCATCAACGGGCTGAAGAGGGCGGGCGTGAACATCAATCGCAAGATACTCGCCGACTTGGCCGTGAACGATCAAGCGGCCTTTCAGAAGCTGGTCGAGAAGGCCAAGGAGAGTCTTTGAAGGGACAGCGGCATACTTCACTGAGAGACCCAGGGAGGCCTGGGTCTTTTCGGTTAGGGGGTTCTAACTTGAAAAAGCAGTACGCGGTGATTGGGCTCGGCAGGTTCGGGACCGCGGTGGCGTTAACCCTGGCTGAGCTCGGCCACGAGGTGCTCGGGGTCGACCGCGAGGAGAGGCGGATTCAAGAGGTGGCGAAGGACATCACCCACGTCGTTGAGGCGGACGCCACCGACGAGGAGTCACTGAAAGCGCTAGGGCTTCGTAACTTCGATACCGTCGTGGTCAGCATCGGCGAGGACATCCAGGCGAATATACTAGTGACCCTGCTCCTCAAGGAGTTGGGCGTCAAACAGGTGGTGGCCCGTGCAGTCAGCGACTTGCACGGCAAGGTGTTGGAGAGAATAGGGGCTGACCGCGTGGTCTTCCCGGAGCGGGACATGGGGGCCCGGGTCGCCCATAACCTCGTCACCGCGAACCTCCTCGATTACATCGAACTCGCCCCCAATTTCAGCGTGGCGGAGATCATGGCGGGGGAGAAGCTCTCCGGCCGGACGCTCAGGGACCTCAACCTCAGGGCGAGGTACGGCGTGAACGTGATGGCGATAAAGCGGGGCCAGAAGATAAACTTGGCCCCCAGGGCGGACGACGTCGTAGCCGGGGAGGACGTCCTGGTCGTAATCGGCAAGCACGATGACATCGCCAAGCTACAGGAAGAGTAGGCGGGCTCTATGAACGGACCTAGAGGTGCCCACATCAACCTCACGCCAGCCCAGACGCTGGTCCTGGGTTTCCTCGTGGCCATAGCCGTTGGCACCGTCCTCCTGACCCTCCCGGCGGCCTCGGCTGACGGTGAGAGCATGGGGCTCGTCAACGCCCTGTTTGAGGCCACCTCGGCGGTATGCGTGACGGGGTTGGTGGTCGTGGACACGGGTAGCGAGCTCTCGCTGTTCGGCCAGCTGGTGATCATGGCCCTTATCCAGATCGGCGGCCTGGGCATCATGACCATGTCCACCCTGGTGGCGCTCATCCTGGGGAAGAGGATCGGCCTCAAGGAGAGGATCCTCATCCAGCGATCCATGGGGTACGTTAACCTAGCCGGGCTGGTGAGGTTGACCCGCTACGTCCTGTTCATCGCGGCGGTGATCCAGGGAACGGGCGCCCTCCTCCTGACCCTATGGTGGGCGAGGCAGTATCCTCTCGGACAGGCCGCTTATCTAGGGATCTTCCACTCCATCTCGGCCTTCAACAACGCCGGCTTCGACCTGTTCGGTGTGAGCCTCGAGGGCTATGTGACCGACCCCTATGTTAACATCGTGATGGGGGCGCTCATCGTGATCGGGGGGGTGGGGTTTACGGTCATAGTGGACGTCCTCTCAGCCCGCGGCACGAGGAAGAAGCTCTCCCTGCACACCAGGATCGTGCTCAGGACCACCGCTGTGCTGCTGCTGGTAGGCTTCCTGGGTTTCTTGATCCTGGAGTTCTCCAACCCGGCCACGTTGGGCCAGCTTCCCCTGGGGGGCAAGGTGCTGGCGGCCGCCTTTCAGTCCATAACGCCCCGCACGGCCGGGTTCAACACCGTGCCCATAGACCAGGTGGGGGGAGCCACCGCGCTGTTCCTCATGTTGCTGATGTTCGTGGGCGGGTCTCCCGGCGCCACGGCCGGCGGCATCAAGACCACCACTCTGGTGGCGGTGCTGTCAGCAGTGTGGGCCACGGTGAGCGGCAAGGGGGAGGTCGTGATCTTCGAGCGACGCCTCTCTCGTGATACCGTCGACCGTGCCCTGGCGATCTTCTTCATGGCTTTGAGCGTTGTCACCGTGACGGCCGTTCTCCTCCTGGTTACCGAGACCGAGCCCTTCCTGGACATAGTCTTCGAGGCCATGTCGGCCTTCGGCACCGTCGGCCTCTCGAGGGGGATCACGTCTGAGCTCAGCACGGCGGGCCGGCTCATCGTCACCGTTACCATGTTCATCGGGCGGGTGGGCCCTCTCACCCTGGCCGTGGCCCTGGCCCAGCGTCAGAGAAGCCGGGCCGAAGTCAGTTACCCAGAGGAGAAGATAATGATTGGCTGAACGGATTATCGCAAGCCCGCAAAACCCGTACGTAAAGCTTATAAAGCGCCTTCGCACCAGGCGGGGCCCGGGCCGCCTCGGCAAGGCCCTCGTGGAGGGCGTCAGGTTGGTGGAGGAGGCCCTCTCCAGCGGGGCTGAGGTGGAGTTCTTGATCCGGTCCCGCTCCTTTGAGGACGAGTTCTACCAGGAATGGGCCCGCAGCTTGGGGGTGCCCGTCCTGGTGCTGGAGGATGCCCTGTTCAGGGAGGTGATGGATACGGAGACCCCGCAGGGCCTGGCGGCCGTATGCGCGACGCGGCTCCTCTCGCCAGAGCATCTTCCGCAGGGCGACCTATTCGTTATCCTGGACCGGGTGTCGGACCCGGGGAACCTGGGGACCATCCTGAGAAGCTCGGACGCCGCCGCGGCCGATGGGGTGGTCCTCCTCAAGGGTTGCGCGGACCCCCACGGTACGAAGGCCCTGCGCGCGGCCATGGGCTCTACCTTTCACCTCCCTCTAATCAGAGCCGACAGGCTAGAAGCTGTGACGGGCCGCCTCCGAGGGGCGGGGGTCAGGCTGCTCGCCGCCGATCTCGAGGGGAGGGATGTCTTCTCCGTTGACCTCCGTCGCCCGGTGGCCCTCGTCATCGGGAACGAGGCCCACGGCATCAGCCCGGAGGTCAAAGGTCTGGTGGACGAGGTAGTCAGGATCCCCATGCCCGGGCGGGCGGAATCGCTCAACGCCGCCGTCGCCGCCTCCATCCTCCTCTACGAGGCCATTAGGCAGCGGACGGCCGGGGCTTCCTTGTAAATGGGGGTTGGGTATGGTATAATGCACACCAAAGGGCGCCACAAACCGGTTGAAAGGTAGTGGTCCAGTGGTTCTTACCGCTGATTTCTTCTGGCGTATCTTCGAGATCACCGGTTCGGTTGTCGCATACCTGATCTATAAAAAACTGTCCGCCCAGTGACCTTTGAAAAACATGATATGTCTTCAGAAAGGCCGTGAAGGAGAAAAGTAGGCCGCAAACCGGCCGGACAGGGAGCCCGGGCCGTGATTGAGAGCGCGGGTGCGGTACGAGCGGCTGAAGTTCCCTCCGGAGCCGCGGGCTGAACCGATAGTAGGCCTTGCCGGAGTCTCACCGTTAAAGGAGAGGGGATATATAGGGCTTGGGCCCCGTATCCTGCTGAGAGAAGGTATATCCTTAACTAGGGTGGTACCGCGGAGGCATGACCTTCGTCCCTTGGACGGGGGTTTTTTTATTGGCCAAGATAGCTGGAAAAAGGAGGGGGAAGATGAGGGAGGAACTGCTCAAAATCAAACAAGAGGCGGAGAAGGCGTTGGCAGCCGCCACTGACTCCGCGGCCCTGGAGCAGGTGCGCGTGCGCTACCTGGGAAAGAAGGGCGAGCTGACCAAGGTCTCGAGGAGCATGAGGGACATCCCGCCAGAAGAGAGGCCGGTCATCGGTCGGCTGGTCAACGAGGTCAAGGCCTCGCTGGAGTCGCTCCTCGAGGAGAGGCGGCAGGAGGTGGAGCGGGCTGAGAAGGAGCGCCGGCTCGGCGCTGAGGTCATAGATATCACCCTGCCGGGACGGGTACGTCGCCCCGGCACTCCGCATCCGCTGCGGGCGACCCTGGCGGAGATCGAAGACGTGTTTATCAGGATGGGCTTTCAGGTGGCCACGGGGCCCGAAGTTGAGACCGATTATTACAACTTCGAGGCCTTGAACATACCAAGCGACCATCCGGCCAGGGATATGCAGGACTCCTTTTACATCAGCCGTGACGTCCTGTTGCGAACCCACACCTCGCCGGTCCAGATCAGGTACATGCAGGCCCATGCGCCGGAGCTTCCGGTCAAAATCATCAGCCCGGGCAGGGTCTACCGACGTGATGACGACCCAACGCACTCGCCGATGTTCTATCAGGTGGAGGGCCTGCAAGTTGACCACGGTATTACCTTCGGCGACCTCAAGGGAGTGCTCCTGGCCTGGGCGAGGGCAATGTACGGGGAGGGGACCAGGATCAGGCTGCGGCCGAGCTATTTCCCCTTCACCGAGCCCAGCGCGGAGGTCGACGTGTCCTGTACCATGTGCGGGGGAGAGGGGTGCAGGGTCTGCAAGGGCACGGGATGGCTGGAGGTCCTCGGGGCGGGTATGGTCCACCCGACGGTTCTCCGGAACGGCGGCTACGACCCGGAGAAGGTGACGGGGTTCGCCTTCGGCATGGGGGTGGAGAGGATAGCCATGCTGAAGTACGGCATTGACGACATCAGGCTCTTTTACGCCAATGACATTAGATTCTTGCGGCAGTTCGGGGGGATTGGGGCGTGAGAGTACCCTATGGATGGCTCAAGGAACACGTAGAGCTCGACGTGCCGCCCGAGGAACTGGCCGACGCCCTGACCATGGCCGGGGTGGCCGTAGATGCCATCGAGCGTCCTGGAGAAGAGGTGGGCGGCGTGCTCGTGGGGGAGATCGTCAGGCTCCACCCCCACCCCGACGCCGACAGGTTGATGGTGTGCGAAGTTCGGGTGGGCGCCCGGACGGTGCAGGTGGTGAGCGGGGCCCCCAATTTGAGGGAGGGCGCGCGGGTTCCGGTGGCTCTGCCCGGTGCTCGGCTGCCTGGCGGCCAGATAGAGAGGACAGTCATTCGAGGCCAGAAGTCTGAGGCCATGGTCTGTTCGGCGGAGGAGCTCGGCTTCTTCGATGATAGGCCGAAGGAGGAGGCCGGCGTACTGATCCTGCCCGCGGACGCCCCCATCGGCGAGGATGTGATGTCCTACCTGGGCATGGACGATGCCGTCCTCGTGCTGGACCTCACGCCCAACCGCGCCGACTGCATGAGCATCAGCGGGCTGGCACGGGAGGTCGCCGCGATCTTCGACCGCCGGGTGAAAGCGGTGCCACCCGAACCGGCCGAGGATCCCGGCCTCGCGGCTACGTCGGATAAGGTGCAGGTCGTCATCGAGGACCCCGACCTCTGCCCGAGGTACTCGGCCAGGTTGGTGACCGGCGTGAAAGTGGGCCAGTCGCCCCTGTGGCTACAGGCCAGGCTCAGGGCGGCGGGGATGCGGCCCATAAACAACATAGTGGACATCACCAACTACGTCATGTTGGAGTACGGCCAGCCCCTGCACGCCTTTGACTTCGACCGATTGGCCGAGGGCAGGATAATCGTACGGCGAGCCCGCGATGGCGAACGAATAGTCACGCTGGACGGACAGGAGAGGCAGCTTGATTCTGACATGCTGGTCATAGCGGACCCGAGCGGTCCCGTAGCCGTGGCCGGCGTCATGGGGGGTATGGACAGCGAGGTCCGGGAGGACACGGTAAAGGTGCTCCTGGAGTCGGCACATTTTGAAGGCCGGAGCGTCCGCCGCACCTCGCGCAGGCTGGGCGTCCCGTCTGAGGCCGCCGCCAGGTTTGACAGGGGAGTGGACCCCAAGGGGACTGTGCGGGCGCTCGACCGCGCGGCTGAACTGCTGGTGAAGTACGCGGGGGGCAGGGTACATCCCGGCGTAGTGGACGTATACCCCCGTCGCGTGGAGGACGTTGTGGTCACCTTGCGGGTCTCCCGTATTAACGAGGTCTTGGGCACGGACCTGGATGCTGAACTGGTGCGAGGTCTACTCTCACGCCTCGGGTTCGGAGTTGCTGCAGTCGGCGACGACGCCGAGGTCGTGGTCACCGTGCCCACACGGCGCAAGGATATCTCCTCAGAGATCGACCTCACAGAGGAGGTGGCGCGGCTCTACGGGTACAACAATATCGAGGCCACCCTGCCCCGTGGGGTTACCACCGCCGGAGGTCGTACCGAGACGCAGCTGCTGGTGGAGAGGGCCGGGAGGCTGGTGAGGGGAATGGGTTATGACGAGCTCGTAACCGTCGCCTACCACAGCACCGGCGTCTTCGACAGGTTGAGGCTTCCCGCTGAGCACCCGTGGCGGGACGCCATCAGAATAGCCAATCCGATGAGCGAGGAGCAGGAGTGTCTCCGGACCTCGCTCCTCCCGAGCCTGCTGGAGGTGTTGTCCTACAACGCGCGTCACCAGGCCACCGACCTGCAGGTCTACGAGATCAACCCCGTTTACCTGCCGTCCCCTGGGGACCTGCCGGCGGAGGACCTACACCTGGTGGCCGCGGTGATGGGTTCCTTCGGCGCCGTGCAGTGGGATGCGCCGGCGCGCGCCGGTGACTTCTACGACCTCAAGGGCCTGCTCGAGGCCCTTCTGGAGGGGCTGGGTTATCCGGCCGTCGAGCTCAGAAGGCCTGAGGGGGGAGAATACCCCTTCCTGCACCCCGGCCGGAGCGCCGCGGTGGTTATGGGCGGGGACGTGCTGGGGTACCTCGGGGAACTGCACCCGGACGTGGTAGAGGAATATGACCTGGTGGGACGTCCCTGCGTGATGGAGATCGATTTCAGCCGGCTGATCGCGGCCGACAGGCCTGCCATCAGGTTCAGGCCCCTGCCGCGGCACCCCGCCTCGGACCGCGACTTGGCCGTGATCGTCGACAAGAGCGTGCCGGCCGCTGAGGTGTTGCGGCTGGTCAGGGAGGCTGCCGGAGAGGTGCTGGAGGATTGTGTCCTCTTTGACGTCTACGAAGGCGCCCCCATTCCCGAGGGGAAGAAGAGCCTGGCCGTCTCCATGACCTTCAGATCGCTCACGGGCACCCTCACCGATGAGAGAGTTCAGGAGGTAGAGGAGGAGATCATGGCCGCCCTGAGGAAGGAGCTCGGGGCCGAACGCAGAGGTTAGCAGGAGGGGGTCGGTTCGCCGGCCCCCCTTCCCCTGTCGAGGCATATACTGGCAGGGGAGGGATGTAATGTGCGCATCCGTTTCAAGAAGGCAGCCTACAAGGTACGAGGGCTGCTGGGGAAGCCCGGAAGAGGGCGCCTTGAGAGCGCTCTCATGGCCCTCGATGGCGTGGAGGAGGTGAGGGTATACCCCGGCAGGGGAATAGTGACCCTGCTCTTCGATCCGGACAGATGCGACGCTGAGGCCATCAGGAAGGCCTTCAAGAGGGCGGGTTACCCCAACTTCAGTCGTACCTGAACTTACTGCTAGAAGGGGCGGTGCCCCTTATCTCTTATTGCCTACCTCACACGTGAGGCAGCCTTTATCTTTGAGAGGAGAGGGCTACCTTGAACCGGGTGTTGGCATAGGATTGCCTTGGGTAGTGCTGATACTCTTGTAGAGAAGGATCCTTCACCCCAAGCAACGAACGATACAACATTTACCGCTGTCCCCCAAAAGGCCGGCGGCTCCAAGCACGGCTTGCCACGAGGAGATGGGCGCGGACCAGCACGTGTTCGTCTCTGGGGGGGCATTGAGAGGGGTGTTGGGGTCATGCCTATCGTACGGGGTTTCAAATTGAACATCGACGTTGACCAACTTGTTCGGGTAAGCGGTGGTGGAGGGGCGCAGGCCACGATAGGCCAGCGGGCCCTTGAGCGCTACCAGCAGGTCGTGGCTGAAGCCCCTTCACTTATGGACCCGATACTCCTTTACGAGGTGTTCGAGGTCGACCACGTCGGGCAGGACCGGCTCACCCTAACGTCAGGACACGAGTTTAGCGGCCGTCTCTTGGCTAAGTTCATGCGCACGGCCAGCAAGGTGGTTCTGATATGCTGTAGTATCGGGCCCAGGTTGGAGGAGCGGGTGGCCTATTACCAGAGAACCGGTGCTACCGCTAAAGCCTACCTTCTCGACGCCGTCGGTTCGCTGGCCGTGGACTTGGTCGCCCAGGAGGCACGCAGGCTGGTGAGGGAGCTGGCTGAGTCCGAAGGGATGTCCGTCAGCGCGCCCCTGAGCCCCGGGCAGTCGGGCTGGCCCTTAACCGATCAACGGACGCTGTTTGAGCTATTGGGACCTGGAAGAATTGGGGTCTCCTTGAGCCCGAGCTGCGTCATGAACCCGCTGAAGTCCTCCACCCTTGCTATCGGGATCGGGCCGGAACTAGGTGAGTCGGGGGAAACTGCCTGCGATTATTGCCCCCTGAAGGAGAGCTGTAACTTCCGCAGTAGGACTCCCTCGCACGGATGTGACGTGGCTACATCACCCGGGCCAGAAGGAAGGTAAGAACCTATCACAGTTCCAGGTGTATGAGCCAAGTTCGTGCCGATAGGTACACGGTAACTTTCGGCCCGGTCTCTTGTTTCCCTCTTTCTCCTTGGAAGCCTACTTAATCTTTACTCTCAAGTTATCCCCTAACTTAGCGTAGTGGCAAGGTTAGGCCCTTTGGGCCAGCTCAAGGCCTGGGATGCGGAGGTAGGCTGTTCCTTCTACCCCGGGGACTCATTCTACGCCGCACCCCAGTGAGAGGCCTTCCTGCTTGCCGATTTTAGAGGAATTGAGCGAATATTGTTGAACCTCAGCGGGTAGGGAGGCCAAGGAGGGTGAGAGGTGGAACTTACCCGGCTTTTCGTGATCAGGAGTTTGTTATGGATGTTACTTTTCGTGCTCGCTGTGGGGTTGTACGTGAGCTTTGCGCTACAAAGGTACATGCTTGAGAGCCATACGGAGACAGTGGTGCCCTTCGTCAGGAACGCCATTGGCTTTCACCTCGTCGCCGCAGACTTCGAAAGTCCCAAGGTCAAGCCCGAGGACTACCAAAGCTTCGCGGCGGCGATACGTGATATCTCGGAGATACCTCAGTTTCTGAGGGGTAATGTCCTAAAATGTATGTAAAAAGGAAAAGAGGCCTGGACGTCCAAAGGT
>ENA-OSAE01000392-OSAE01000392.1-marine-sediment-metagenome-genome-assembly--contig:-NODE-392-length-19456-cov-21.850214_pt1 | contig 19456 bp, 18 predicted proteins | sample MGYA00237870_ERZ529317 | MGnify/ENA primary metagenome ERZ529317 (study PRJEB26369, sample SAMN03142812) | marine sediment metagenome | biome: marine; feature: borehole; material: sediment... | reverse complement strand
CCAGTCGCCGGCGTAGGCGCTGCGCAGCGCGCTGGCGGAATTCTCGGGCGCATCGGCCGAACCCCGGTGGGCGTGGATCTTCATCCCCAGGCACTCGGCCAGCGCCGGTGCAGACGGCAGGGCGCACGCCAGCGCAGCGCCCAGCGCCACGCATGCGCGCGCGCGGTCAGGAGCCCGCAGGGTGATAGCCATAGGAAAGCCCTTGCAAGACACGGGTGCGGATGGATTCGTTGATCGGGTAACCGTAGCCTTGCCCCACCGCCACCACGTGCGCGATGTTGGTGAGCACGCCGCGGCCTGTGCTTGCGGATGCGCCATCGGCGCCGTTCGCCCCACGCGCCCACTGCAGCATCTGCGTGAACAGGGGGCTGCGCGTGACGGCGTTGTCGGTATAGGACAGCGACACCCACACGCTGCACAGTGTGGCCAGCAGCACGCCGGTAGCGATCAGCGCGGCGCCGCGCGTGAGCTTGCCGTCGGCCGGTGCCCGCAGCAGCAGCAGCGTCTTGGCCAGCAGGTAGAGCAGCTTGGAGAAGTGCCCGATGGCACCCAGCAGCGAGAAGAAGAGCGCGATGGCCGGCACGACGGCGGCGCGCGTGGCGTCGATTCCGGCTTGCGCATACTTGCCGCCATTGGCGAAGTCGCTTGCCGAGGCCTCATACTTGACCAGTTCCTGACGCACCTTGCCATCGACGAAGGCGTCGTACACCGGGGTGAATTCGGCGGGCGAACCGTAGGACGTCGCGATGCGGATCTGCGGCGGCAGCTTGAGCGTCTGGCGCAACTCCTGCTGCACGCCGGGGCGGGCAACAAAGGCTTCGTACGACAGGCCAGGCGGGATATGGTCATTGCCCACCTTGACGCTGCGCGCGCTGGCCGACATCTGCTGGCGGTAGCGCTGTTCAACCGCCGCGCGGAACGTCGCTTCGTCTGCCGGATTCCAGTCCACAGGCACCGGCACGCTGCGCCGCACGTGCTTGACGACCGCGCCGCGCGCCCGGGCCGGTACGGTGGAGGGCTGCCACCCGCGCCGTGCAAGCTGGTTGCGGTAATCGTTCCAGGCGCGATCCTGCTGGTTGCGCAGCCCTTCGTCCGAGGCGGTCGGGATGCGGGCGTACTGGCGCCATTTTTCGCCCAGCGTTTTCATCGCATCCTGATAATCCTTGTAGTAGGCCTGCGGCGGCTCGGACCGGCGCACGGCCGTGCGGATGAGCGCTTCCTTCACCGTACGGGTCTTCTCGTCGAGCCGGTCGACCGATACCGCAAGAAAGGGAAACAGCGCGAGAAACGCCTTGCCTTCGGGGCGCGCGAACAGCGCATCGTCTTCCACCAGCCCGTCGAGCTTCAGCCGGCCCTGCACCAAAGACCGCTGCAGCAGCACGGAGTTGACGGCAATGCGCCGGAACTCCGCATCGCGCGTGAAGACGATGCCGTCAACCAGCGTCTTGATGGCGAAGTAGACCACCAGCACGGTCACGCCAAAGCACATTGCGATGAACTTGTAGCTCGGCTTGCCGGTGCCCTTCTTGGCGCGGTGCGTCAGCATGAGCTGGAGCACCACCAGCGCCGCCGCGATGCCCGACAGCGTGCGTCCGTAGAACTCGATGCGGTGTACATCGTCGATGCTGGTATCGCCGCCGACCACATCGAGCAGGCGCGCATTGAACCCCAGCTCGAAGGTCAGGTAGAGCAGCGTCAGGCAGATCAGAACAAGGCCCTGCCTGAGCAGGACGGATCGCGTGGAGGGGCTGCCGGTGGCGGTGCCGGCCATCTGCTGAGAAGCGGAAAGGGTATTCATTTGAGCAGGTCGACTCGCACCGGTTTGATTTCCTCGGCGGCGAAGGACATGGACGCCGGGCCGCGTGCGATGGGAGGCGTGCCGCCACTCGTGCCGGCGTTGGTGCTCCCGCGCTTGCGATGGCTGGTGCTGGCAGTGCTGGTGGTACTCGCCGTGCTGGTGGCCGGGCTGGAGGGCGCGTTTGTGGTCGGGGCGCTGGCGCCTGCGGTGGTTTGCGGGAGCCCGGGGACATAGCGGTTGCCGTCGCCGGCGGGAGCGTTGCCGGTGCTGCCTTCAGGTGCACGCAGCGAGGCATCGGCAAACGGCTTGGCGTTCAGGTCGGTTCCAGGCGGCACCGGCACGGCAGACTGCAGCATGCGGCTGTCGGCATAGGTGTAGCGCACAAGGCGGCCATAGCCAGGCATGTCGAAGGTCAACGCGTTGTTGTTGGTGTCCAGGTTGGCGCGCGGGCGGTCCTTGCAATTGCCGAATTCCCAGTGCAGCACGTCGCTGCCCTGTACGGCCAGCAGCACGTACTTGTAAGGGCAGTTGCGCTCCTGCGTTTCGAGGGTCACCACGGTGCGGTCGCCGATGTTGTCCACGCGCGCCACCTTGGCGGTGATGGCGTTCTGCAGCGGGATCACGCGCATGTAGCGCGCCAGCTTGAGCGAATAACGGCCGTTGTCCTTGCGCAGCGTGCCATCTGAGCCGTCCTGCAGGTGGAACGTGTCTACCACCGTGCCGAACAGTTCGGTGGTATCCACGCCAAACTGCATGCCACCGCGCCCGTTCGGGTTGACGGCACAACCGGCCAGCAATGCCGCTGCGCCAATTGCCATGCACAGATGGCGTGCAGCGCGGCGAGCGCCGGCAGGAAATGGGGCACCCATTGTGGTGCCGCTTGTGGTGGTTGCTTTATTCATGCGATGGACGACACAAGGGGGCTGGTTTGCGCTGGTGTTGCTTGGTGCGTGCGTGGTCACCAAGCACAATAGTCCACAAACGGCTCCTGACCTTTTAGGGCGAGAAACGGATTTTCTTTGCTCTTTTTGAGAAAGCATGCAGTGTTCTTTTCCGCATATTGGTCTATCTGCTTTTTCTTGTCGTCCTGCGCTTTCTTCCAGGCAGGGTAGCTATCAGCTCTTACGCCAAGCTCAACAAGGTAGGCGGCCAGCACCTCGTTACCGGTGTCCTTGGCTAACGCGTAGAGGTTGGGGGGCGGGCTGGTGAGGGACACGCGGTAGATGATGGAGGACAGAAGCGGGTCGTTCAAATCGACGCCGTATTTCTGGAACAGTTTCAGTTGCTCTTTTGCCTTCGGCCAATTTTCCTGCACGACATCGAAAGGCAAGCTCTCGATGCCGTTATAGCCTTTTCGAGTGACGGGCATCTCTCCGTGGAGGAATAGCTCCACCACGCGCAAATCGCCAGTCTTGGAGGCTTCCACGAATTTCTCAAAATTCCACTCTACGCCGATATTCTTAAGCTCCACGCGAGGGTCTTCGCTTTTGCCGTTCTTGATGTCGGTCAGGGTGGCGTTCATCGAGAACAAGGTCTTCTGCATCTGCGCCGCCCACGGGAAACTGGCCGCAGTCAGGCCGCCCTGATCCGCATGGTGGGCGCTGGCAATGGCGCCCACGCTGAACGCCGCAGCACACACCCCCGAGCTGAGCACCAGGCTGGATTGCAACTGCCCGTTTTTCGGAACGCCCAGCATCTTCATGGCCAGCAGTACCAGGAACACCATCACCGCCATCACCGCCACGTAGCCAATGTAGGGAAAGTAGGGCCGCAGGAAATCCAGCAGGGGGATGAGTACGGCGGTCGAGATCGTCATGATCGCGTTGATCGGGCCGACATGGTCTGTAACCCACTTCCCGCCTTCTACATAAGCCTTTGTTTGCATTTTTCTCGTGTGGTGCTTCGACCCGGCCAAAGGCCCGGGTATGTATTTACATGGCTTGGCGTGACGAGTTCATGCCGTCAAGACGTCGAACAAGGCCCGAGCACGGTTCTCGCGCAGTGCCTTGGCGATCATGTACTCCTTCGTTCCGTAGTGGATCTTGACGAAGAAGCCTTTTTTGGCGCCAGACCTGATCGAGGCATTGGCAATGCCCATGGCAGCACGCCCCAGCCCGTCGGCGGCCACCGAACCGGCAACCGCCATGGGCGAACCCACGACGACCGACCCTCCGACCTGGCCCTGGACAACCGCGCCGTCCTTGACGAACGCATTGCCGACCTCCACCAGCCGGATATCGTCGAGTGCATAGGCCTTGTCTTTGACGATCAGCTTCCCGTCAACCATCTTGATGATTTGCGCGCGCAGGTGCATCCGAATGGCGAAGAACATTAGCGCGCCCAAGGCAATCGTCCCGATGAACCACGCGTGATTGTCGACCCCAGCGAGCAGCGTGAACAGCAAGATGATCGACAGGCCGATGAATGGAAAAACCGGAGGACGATCCCCCGGAATCGTGATCTGCTTTCCGCCCGGGATTTCTTCGATATGAATCAACTGCTCTGCTTTGACGTTTTGCATTGCATGCTCCTTGTGAAAAAAGGTGTCCTGTGTCGCGGATGCAGCGCCAAGGCAGCGCAGTGCCGCCTTGGCGAGTACGGACTTATTTATTGCACCCAAGCCCCGACGTAGCCCCGGCTGCTATCGGTGGGGTTGATGGCATGTTCGACGACCACGAATTTCGTCAGACCGCCTGCCGTGACAAAGCGATAGGCCTGGAACCACGGGGTGCCCGGCAAGCCAACCGCAGAGGCGGGCGCACCCGAGAGCAGCGCCGTGACCTTGGTCGCCGTCAGTGTGATGGGCGCTTGGCCAATCTTGCTGATGGTGGCGTTGCCGGAGGCATCCACCGCAATGCTCGCATGCACCGTCAGTGGCGTAGCGGCGGACACACCGTCGCGGCGGCAGTCTTCCCAGTATTGCGCGAAGGTGATGCCTGCCAAATCCGTGGCCGACATCACCTTGGATGCGGTCTGCGTGATCAGCACGTCAGTCGACTTGAGCCCGTCGATGCCGTCGCCTGGGTTGGCCGCCATGCAGACCATCGAAGCGGCGGGCAGGTTCGGATCGCTTGCCAGACTGGAGAAGTTCATGCCGTACTGGACGGGGCTTCCCCACAGGAAGCCGCCATCCGGTTGCGGTGTCACCGTGATGGCCTGCGAGCGGAGGTTCAGCGTTCCGGCCACGCCCACGCCCTTGTCGACGATGGAAGCGATGCCGGGCGTCATGCCCGGTGCGTTGTAGTGATAGTCAGCGTACCCCACTGCACCTTGCGGGACGACGGGCGTGGTGGCTGCGGCAGCGCAGGCTGGCGCGGGGCTCAGACGCGTGGCCGTCCAGGCGCCGGTCCCCAATGTCGACGTGGGATCGTTTTTGGAGTACGTCCCGACTGCGCTACCCCAATCCGGGCTGTTGAATGAACCGGAAAGGAAGTCGATTGTCCCGATCGTCGAATTCAAGACTTGCTGCGACACCGACGCCGTGAACACCCATTTCTGTACTGCCGGAACGTAGAGTACCGAGCCGTCCAGATACGCCTGGGTGCCATCGCTGTGCGTGACGGTGGAGCCAAAGTTGCTGTTCACCTCGCTGATGGTCGCCACGAAGGTGTCGTCCGAGCGGTCGGCATGGTTGAACTGCCACTGACCGGCAAACAGGCACATGTTTTGGCTTTGCATGTGCGCTTGCGCCACGGCGGGCGGCACCAGGGTCTTCTGTGGCGAGGCGGCCTGGATGGCTGCTGTGACGGCCGGGTCAGCCGCAAATGCGGCGGGCGTCTGCGCGAAGTTCAACTGCGTATTGGCCAGCGCGGCAACGGAGGCCGCCGAGATCTGGATGCTGCTGGCCGGGTTGCCGCCCGAGTCGAGCGATTGCAGGAACGCGCCGATGTTGGTCACGGTGTCATTGGTCACATCCGCAGCGTTCGGCACGAGCGCCAGCGGCGTAACGATACCCTGCCCGGTGGCCGAACCGATGGTGACGCCGCCCACCGAGAAGGTGACGGCCAGGCCGGGCACGTAGTTGAAGTGGCCGGCGGCATCCGTCGTGCCGCTCAGACTGCCCGAAACATAATGCAGCCCGCCAACGGGCGCATCCACAAACACGCCTTGCGCGGCTTGCGGCGTGCTCGGGTTGTTGGGGCCGGTGGCGTTGCCGGAATTGTCATTGCCTCCACCGCAAGCGGCAAGGGCTACGCAGAATGCCAAGCATGTGAAACGCATGTTGTTCGTCTTCTTTTTCATTGTGGATCGGCTCTGTGCCGTGCATGAAGGCTGGTAACTGATACGGCAACTAAACGATTGCGAGTACCCTTCGTTGGAGGGGTGTTCCACGCAATAGAGGGAGGGGTGGCACGGATATCGAATGAGCGATTCAATTTAATCAGTTCGGTTGATGCTGATTTCGCTGTGCGATTCCAATTGGGCGTAACGGCTCATGGGTTTCTCCAGGTTGGGCGGCCTCCTGCCGGATCGCGGGTGACGGATCGCCACGCCATTGCAGGGCCGTGATCTCTTATTCGCAGGAGTGGGTCAAAACCGGAGGAATTTTTTTGAGCGATCAGAATCAACCGCCAGCGGCGTGTGGGAGGGAAACGTCAGGGATGACTGCTTTCAACGGCATCGTGGCCGCCTGGGATACCATGACCGCCTTTACTTGCGTATGTCCAAAGCGCCCGTAATCACGCTGAAACGCGGCGGACTCAAATAACAAGTGCAACGCCGGAATCGTCGTTGCCGATCAAGGCTTGGCTTGATCTGGCGTGTTGGGGAAGCGCATCGAAACAGGGGGGCAGTCGTCGAATGAGTTCTGTTTTTATTTCTTACCGCCGCGAAGACAGTGAGCATTTTGCAGCGCGCTTGCGCGATGGTCTGGCCCACCGGTTTGGGCCAGCCGAGGTGTTTCTTGATGTCGAAGACATTGCCGCCGCGGCCGACTGGAAGGGCCGTTTGCGTGCCGAGCTGGAGGCCGCAGCCTTGGTGGTGGTGGTGATGGGCCCCCAATGGCTGGATTCGTTTGCCAAACGGGTTCCGGCCGAAGATCAGGTGTTGTGGGAGATCCAAACCGCATTGGAGCTCAAGCTCACCGTGCTGCCGCTGCTGATCAGCCGCGCCAATTTGCCGGCAGAACAGGATTTGCCGGAGCCGATCCGGGCCTTGCCGGTGTTCAACGCGTTGACGCTGCACAGCACCCACCACGCGGACTTCGACAAGGTGTTGGGAGAGGTGATTCTGGCGGCTGAAAAAAGCCGCATTGGTCTGGCGGGCCAGGTGCCGGCGGGCTTGCGCCAACTGCTCGACACTCAGGCCGACATGTTGGCGCGTTATGGACAGCAACCTGACATTCTGACGGTAGAGCGCTCGAATGGCCCGCCGTGGCGGGTGCCCGCGGTCGAGGTGCTCAACGCCGCAAACGGCGTGGATGAACAGCGGATCGAGGTGAGTCTGGACGACAAGCCATTTGCCCTCCAACTGGGTTCGAGCGCGGCTTTCGATTTGTACGCCAAGGATGCCAAGAACCGCGGCAAGAAGTTCTACAGCACCGAGACCGCACGGCTGCGCAGCGTGAGCATCGAAGCGGGTGGCCGGGTGCTGCTGCAGTTTCAGCAGGCCGAGTATTTTGACTATGTCAAAACCAATATGGCATTGGATTTCCCCGACCCCATGGATGGCTGTTTGCGTGACGAGGTGCACCCCCATGGTCGGCTGGAGCCACTGGCCCAAAGCGGCCTGGCCAATCACACTGGCATCAGCGGCCTGGTGTTTTCGGGTATCCGGATTTGGCTGTGTTCTAAGGGTCACAGCCGCCCGGATTCCAGTAGCTCGATCAATGTGTTGATGTCGGCCCCGTAGTTCTTCGGATGGCCAAGCGGCTCTTGTGGGCGCTGGGCCTTCGCTGGCTTCTCGACGGCCAGCGACTTCACCATTTCTAGCTCCATCGCTTCACGTGGCACGCCGTAGCCCATCACGTCGTCCGGCAAGCGTTGCTTCGCCCGCCGCTCGAACTTCGGCCGGCTGTTGGTCCGCTTGAACGCGCCTTCAGCGAAGAGGATCTTCGCCCGCAGTGCCTCGAAGCTGTAGCCCCGGCCAAGTCGGTTCATTACCCGAATCAGGCTGTTAAGGCTCTCCGTGTAGGCGTTCGTAATGGGGTGCTCGAAGTAAGCCAGAATCTCCGGCATCCAATTCTGGAACGCCTTGGTCAGCGGCTCGAAGTGCCCGTGCAAGCCGTGCGGAATGGACCTGTACCAAGAGCCGAACGCGTCATGCGCGTCGTCGGGCGTCGCGCTGTCGTAAATCCCATAGAAGGCCTCCTTGAGCCGGTACGCTTCGCCGAGCAGCGGATAGTTGAGCGTCCAGCCCTCCATCAGTAGCCGTTCCTGATCGGTCAGGTCGCGCTCGCGCTTGAGGAGCACGAACCGATCGTGCATGAGCGCGCGGCGCTGCTTCGCCGTCAGGTTTTCCCGCGTGGCCTTCCGCACGGACTCGACGGCATCGTTCGCCATGCGCACAACGTGGAACTTGTCCACGATGACGGTGGCGTGCGGCAGCACCGCGTGTGTCGCGTCCCGGTATGGCCTCCACATGTCCATCGCTACGTACTGGACGCGATCGCGGCCTTCCAGGTCGTAGAAATACCTGACGACCGTATCCTTGTTCCGGTTGGGGAGCAACTCGACGATCGTGTTGTTGGCGATGTTCGTGATGACGCCGCGCGGGCGGATCAGGTGGATCTCGTCGATCCCCATCCACCTCGGCGTCTCGAACCGGATGTGCTGCTCCAGCTCGTTCACGTAGTCGCGGAAGATATTGCGGATCGTCTTCTCGTCCAGGCCGGCATCTTCAGCAATGCTGGCAAAGGTGCGCTTTACGCTCTGCTGCCCAATCCAGCGCACCAGCCTGTCGGTCATCTCACGCTTGGCGTTGACGGCGGGCAAGACCTCCATGAAGGTCTTGCCGCAGGACTGACATCGCCAGCGGCGCGTGTCTACGTAGATTGCAAGGCGCTTGCCGTGGGTCGGTAGGTCGCGGATGACCTGCTCGTTACGCCCGTGGCCGATCAGGCGGTCAGAACCGCAGGCCGTGCAGACGCCGGGAGGGTTCGAGACCTCGGCGTAGACGTGATAGTCGTGGTCATCTTCCTCGACTCGCTGCACCTTGAAGTCTGGGAGGTTCAGGATGTTCGTAGGCATGGATCAATCACGACCCGTGGCGAACCGTATCCGTGAGGCCATCGGTGATCGAGAATGGCTCATCGTAGAGCCACACTAGGCAATCAGGCTCCGACCTAAACCAGGCGAAGGTTCCCCATGCCAGCTCGGGGAGGCACTTCTTGAAGGCGCTATCGGCTCGATCTTCGAAGGCCGTGCCAAACAGACACTGAGAGTCTGGAAAGCCCGACTGCATGATGTACTGCAAGAGGGCATCGCGCCTCGCCTGATTCATCGGACCGTCGCTTGCCACCACTTCCACGAAGACAAGGTGCGTGTCTTCCCCGGTGTCACCAACGTTGGCCAGGATGATGTCAGGTAAGACCTTGCTCTGGTCGATGTCCAAGCCGAGAGCCTTGGCAGTCTTCTGGTCTTGATAGCGGACCTTCGCGCCACTCTCAGACAGCCACAGCAAGGCCGGAGCGGTCAAGAAGCTGGAGGCAAACTGTTCAACAACCGCTTTGGAAATGATTGATGACGGCCCCGGAGACAGCTTGGCCACAGTCCCATCAGGGCAGTTCACCAGAACCTCGTCATCCGACTTCAGCTTGCCTGCAGCCAGCAGGGCCATGCGTGCGCGAGCTGCGGCCGTCAGATGTTTCTTCTGCCAGGCGGTGATGACTTTCTCAAGAGCGGTCTCGTCGAGATCAGGATTGAAAATGGCCGCGAAGTCGGCTTTCAAAAAGTAGATCGGCAGGCTCGATGTCACGGCCACACCGGGAATCTTTCCCACAGCGCCAACATCTACCAGGCCGAAGCGGAGCGTTTCATCCCGAATTGGTTCGCGCGTGGTATCTGCGTACCAACGAGTGCCCTCCGGCCTGAAGCCCGGCTTCTTGGATTGGGCAACCCATGCCTCCCGGTCCTCGTTGGCTGCTTTCTGCGCCTGCTCCTCGGTGAAGAAATAAACGTGGCTGGGCCGCAAGCAGCGCTCAGCCCCTTCGATCATGCCGCCGTACAGGAAAACAAAGACCGTTTTCGCGGACATTTCTCGAACGAGGTTCTTCCGCATCTCCAGGCCTGCGGGGAACAGGCGCTCCAGCCTCGCCCGGATATCCGAGATGCTCAGTAGTGTCGGCAGCGTCATGCAGCCTTCCGCGATGCGACGGTCAGATCCAGCTCGGCTTCTACAGCTTCGTCAATCTCTTCCAGAGACGGAGTAGTGGACACTCGTCGCCCGATAGCCTCGATCACCGCCAGCGGGGGCAGCGGGAGAGCGCGCAGCTCGCTCGCGTTGATCTGCGTACTGCCTGCGATCGCGCGCAGGTGCGCATCCACCACGCTGCTCGCCAACAGCGCGGATAGACCGCGCACTTCCCATGGCGTCATGCGGCCGTTGGGACGATGGATGTAATTGAGGTGGTTCTCCAGACCGATGACGGCCCCAGGAAGCAGCCCCGTGTATGGCGCGCAAGTAACCCGCCGTTGATCTTCCTTGGGGGAGAACCGTCGCATGATGACCATCGGTGTGTTCGGCACCAGCGTCCAGGCGTTAGCGGCCGTAGCCCGGACGTGCTCCATCTTCTTGTTGATTGGCCAGTTGATTTCCTGCTGACCAACGTGCTGCATCCAGAGAAGAGGAACCGTGTCGTCGCCACCTTGGGTGCTGATGAACTCTTTGCACCGAAACGCAATGACCGGGCCGGTACTGACCTTTAGCCCATACGTAGCCAGAGTTGCTGACCAGCCATCAAACAGGTTCGCCCCCTCCGATGGCAGCGTAACTGTCGCATGTTCATCGTCGGCCACGATCCGCTCTGCTGGCACGGCTTGCACCAGCGCCTGATCCAGGTCTGACATGCCTTGGCTGCGCGTGAATAGGACATTGAACCCGTTTTCCCTGATGGCTCGCCCGGTGGCCCAGACAATCACCGTTTCCTGCAGTACAGCATCTTCCTCGAAGCTGTCGCGCCGACTCTCGAACGCATGCAGGCTGTCCACCATCAAGTGCCGCAGCATGGTGTGGCGAACTGCCTTGAAGTATTGGCCGTTCATCCAACTACGAGGCGCGATGAAGCACCATCGCCCATTAGCCGGGGTCAAGCGGGCCGTGGCAGCCATGAAGAGGCCATAGACATTCGGCTGGCCATAGACCGCGTAGCCGTGCCGGCGAGTTCGTTCGTCGGTCGCCTTGTTGAGCTTGAAGAACGGCGGATTGGCGATGGTCAGCAGCCCATCGACTGGCTCACCGCGTAGAGCCAGTTCAGAGAGCAAGAAGTCTTCACCTCGAATGACGTACTTGAACTGGACGCCGGCAGCGGCACAGACGTCAGTGATCCGCTGGCACAGCGACTCCAGGGCTGGGATCAGTCGTTGATCCTGTTCGTACAACAGGGCCTCGATGATGGCTGGGCGATCTTGCTTCTCTAGCAGCGCTGCGATAGCAGCGGCGAGTAGGATGCCGCCGCCCGCGCTGGGCTCCAGCAGGCGGACGTGCGGATGCTCAACGGAACGCACCAGGCGCTGCGCCATGAATTTGGCGATCTTCGGCGGGGTCATGAACTGCCCTGCGGCCTTTTGCTCGTCGCGAGTGAGTCCCGCGACGAACGAGCGCCCTGCCTGATGAGCAAAGTCAACGAGTGAGGAGCCGTTGCCCCCCAATGGACTTCCCAAACACTCTCGAATATCGCTCGCTTGCTGCATATTTTTCCTCGGCTCCTGGCTGTCGGCACACACCGAAATCCGGTTTCATCTTAGCGTAATAACGCCACGGCAGCAACGCCAAAATCCGGTTTTACCATGATGCGACAAGGACCAGTTTGGCAGCAAAAAACACACTCAAATCCGGATACCCAATTATTTTAGATATTTTAGGGATGGCAGGTTATTTAGCGGGAATGGCCTGTAGGGTGGCTAGGTCCAGGAAGGTGAAATGTCCCTGTGGTGTCCAGCCACCTGTATCCAAGTAATGGATATTGCCTAGCTGAAAAAACTCTGGGAGCGTGGTATGCCCCACAACCACTGCCCGCACATCTGGAATGATTGGAGCGAAGGCATGCCGTTTCATGTAGCGCTGGCGGCTCCACAGAATGTTTTCCTTGGCCTCTTCGATTTCTTCATGACTGGCGTCATTGTGCATACGTTGCACGAAGCCACGCCAGGTAGTTTCTGGTAGGTCTGCATGAACCAACCCAACAGGACCACCTGAGGTTTCAATCTGCATGGCATAGGGCAGGTTCGCCAAGGTGTTCACATAGGGAAGCTGGTCCTCACGGCTCATGTCCATGAGCCATGCGCCACCATGCCTTCTGTAATCGTCTACAGACTCCCCCATGTGACCCCAGACGATTGCCATTTCCTCATGGTTGCCTTGGATAGCATGGAACCAAGGTTGCTCCAGCCATTCAAGCACCAAGTGAGATTCGGGGCCTCGGTCGACAAGGTCTCCAACGGAGAACAAACGATCTCGGGTTGGATCAAATTTAATGATCCCTAATGCACTTCGTAGCTGACTGAAGCAACCATGAATGTCCCCAACGGCAAAATCACGTCCTATGGGATTGCGATCAAACTTTTTGACGTATTTTGTCATGTTTTCTGCAAAAAATACAAATTGTGGATACCCACTATTTTAACAAATGAAGCCTATTATAGGAAAAACGTGAGTTTAATACTTGCCGTCCGTTTATATTTACTACGTAAATATCTCCCTGTGAGTACTGTTCTCTGTCACTGGGCAGTCGACGGTGGAAACGCTGTACTACAACAACATCAGCACGAATACTGGGCTGGTAGCGGTCAACAGGGCTGCAACGTCGGTGGTGAATGGTCAGGCGCGCCAGCGCGGGGGTGATCGTTCTGCCGCTGTCGTCCAACCTGCGCGTGGTTGAACGTGATGCGGCGCAATTGGTGGCGGTCTTTCACCTGAAGGGTTGATCGCCTGAGTCGCTTCACTCGGCGGCAACCGAAAACGCTCATGGTGCCGCGGGTGCCGTGAGCATTTTTTCATTGGGCACGCCGTGTACGGCGACCAACGTCAATCTTGCAGATAACGGGCGTAAGCTGCGCGGACGCCCGGGCTTGCAGCAAGGATGGCCTCGCAGAGGCTGGAGAATTGTTCAAGCAACGCGAGCAGCAGATAGCAATCGGGCGCTGCAGTAAAACCGTCCTGCCGGCAGTCGACGGTGTATTGGCTGGGGCCATCCCAGATCAGGATCCGCAGATACACCAGCGCGATGAAGACCTCGCCGATGTCGGCATTGCTGTCGCCCTTGAAGGGCTCGGGGATGGCGTCCTGAAAGAACCGCAGCGGTGTTTTCCGGAGGGCGTTCACGATAGCGGCGAACCAACTGTGATCATGAGAAGAGGCACTGTGCTTACTCAGTGTGGGAGGGGGAACCGCACCATCGGCTGCAGGTCGTGGCGTATGGTTCGGTTCCCCCAGGCACAGCGTTACTGTGCCGCCAGCACATTGCCCTGCTTGTCGACCAGGGCAACCTTGACGATCTGCGCGGTGACGATCTTCTGCGCAGTGTCGGCGTTCTGGTAATAGCCATACACCGTGAGCTTGACCGCATCGTAACGGGCACGCTGGGCCTCGATCGAGCGCGCGGTGGCTTCGCTGTCGACGCCCAGGTAACGGAAGGCGTCGCCGTTGCTGAAGCCGAGCTTGTATTCACCGTTGTCGAAGAAGTAGCGGAAGGCGCCGGTTTCCCACAGCGAGTTGTCCAGCGGAAAGCCTTTGTGCTCGAAGTCATATTTCGCGATGGGATTCTGAATCGTCATCTTGAAATAGCGGCGCGACTTGGCAGCGGCGATGTCCGCATCGATCTTGGGCGTGAGCGCGGCGAGCAGGTCGTGCTTGCGGAACTCGTCGGTCGCGCGGGCGTAGTCCTTGGAGACGCTGTTGGCAACTTGCGCATAGTCGGGCGGCATGCCCGTGAGCGCCAGGTACGCGTACATGAGCTGGTTGCCGCTATCGAGCGTGGTGTAGCCGCTGTCGGGGGTGGCCTTGTCCGCCTTCGGCAACGCTTCGCGCGCAGCGGCTGCTTGCGCGTCACGCATGGCCTGCGGCGAGGTGGCCTGTGCCAGGTTGGGCGTGGTCGGGGCAGCAGTCTGGGCCTTGGCGGCATCGGCGGCCTTGTCGCCACAGGCGGCCAGGGTCAGGGCGCCGGAGAATGCAAACAGCAGCGCGCAGGCACGGGCGATGTGGCGGGTGGAGCGGATTATCAGCATGGTGAGTTCCAGGAGTCGGTTGCAGAGATGCGTGAAGTGTCGGGCCGCGATCAGCCGCGCTTGGCGAAGTACTTCAGCACGCCGGTGGCCGCGAAATACAGGCTCACCGCGCAGCCGAGATAGCCGCCCGCGCCAATCGAGATCGCACGCATGACCTCGCGCGTCATGGCACCGACGACGTCGGCCGCGCTGCTCCCACCAAACGCCACGGCCGCGCCCTGTGCTTGCGACAGGCTGCTGCTGATGCCCGAGTAGAAGGCCAAGCCAATGCCGAGCAGGAACAGCAGCGGCAGGCAGTTGGCAAGCTGTGCGCGCGCATCGCGCACGAAATACGAGGCAGCAGGACCCGCCAACGCCACGACGGCCAGCACGCCGTACATGCCGGCGCTGCCGCCGTTGCCGCTGAGCGCCGCCATGGCATCGCCGGAAGCATTGAGCACGCCCAGCAGTTTCCACAGGCTCATGCCCATCTTCATGCCCGGCGCCAGTTGCACGGACACCGTGTTCAGCGCGAACCAGGCCACCGCCAGCAGGCCGGTCCCCACCAGCGTGCCCGTGCCTACCCGTGCAGCCAGTTGGCCACCACGGGCCTTGACCGCCGCCATGGCTTCGTCGGCTTTCTCCCGTGCGAGCTGGGCGTCCGGTACGGCAAGCAGCGCGGTGAGCGCGCCGCCTTCGTCAAACTGCACATCGACTGTCATGTTCACGGCAGGCGCTTCATTCGAGCGCCAGATGCCTTCCAGCGTGAACGGATACTGCCGGCCGTTGATGATGACCAGGCCGGGGCCGGTGCGCGTATCGCGCAAGATCTTTCCGCGTTGCTGCATGGTGTGTTCTTCCTGTTGGACGTTGCCGTGAAGTGGTGTTTCCACAGGCGGCGCGTATCGTGCGGTCGCGTTGTGGATACCCTCTATTCGCGGCGACGATGCGAAACCGGAAGAAAATTTTCTGAGGCAGGCCGCCGCGCGCGGGCGCGCACGGAAATACGCTCGGCACCAGCGTGTGCCGGGCCGAGGCGTGAGACCGAGGAAAAGGCTGGGTGGGCGGTTACGGGCCCTTGCGGGTGGCAGCGCTGAACATGTTCATCAGCGATTCGGGCGTGACTTGTCCGGTTTCTGCCTGCACCTGGAAGAGATTGAGCCGCGCGGGCATGTAGCCCTGCGCAGCGGCGGCCTCGTAATAGCGGCGCGCACGCGCCACGTCGCGCGTGGTGCCATGCCCGAGGTAGAACATTTCGCCCAATGCGTTGAGCGCGTAGGGCATGTCCTGCGCGGCCGCCAGGCGGAACCAGCGCAGCGCGATGGTGCTGCTGCGCGTGACCCGCGCACCCGCGCCAAAGCCATCACGGTAGGCCACGCCCAGCACCGAGGCGGCCACCACGTTGCCGCCGCGAGCCTGGCGCTCCAGGCGGGGCAGGTCGTCGCGGTTGACCCCTTTGGCTTCACGCTCGATCTGCTGGGTCAGCATCATCTGCTCATCCTGCCCGGCGGTCTGGAACCACTGCAGCAGGGGTTTGCCATCGGTGGTGCTGATGGGCGTTGCGTCGCTGGATGCAGGCGCGGCGCCGCGAGCGGGCGTGCCGTCCACGTTGCGTCCCGGGCGCGCGAGCATCAGGCGGGCCTGGGTGTTGGGGGCGGGTACGAGTGCGAAGTCCCCGACCAGCGAGGTGGCGATCCACGGCCGTTGCTCGTCGTGCGTGCTGGCGCGTACTTCGGTCATGACGCGCTTCATGACGTCTTCGATGGGCATGCCCGGGCGCGTGAGCCAGTTCGACAGCGCCTGCGCGAACGGGCCGTTGGTGCCGCGTCCGTCCAGCGCGCGCTCGCCGGGTTGCGTGGCGTAGGCGACCAGCATGCCGTTAGCCGGCTTCTGCGCGACAAAGCCGGCCGGCGCACCGGCACCGCGATAGGTACCGCTGAAGCCGCCCTCATCGGGGTCGTTGCGGCAGGCATCGAGCATGACCAGCGACAGATGTGCGCCGCTGTCCTTCAGCCGGGTGATCAGGTAATCGACCGGCATGGCCGTTTGCGATAGCGCATCGGGGCGATCCAGCGGCGCGCCGACCGGAATCAGATAGTTGCGTCCCCGGATCTGCATGCCATGGCCGGCGTAGTAGAACGCGGCGGCGCCGCCGGCCTTCATGTGCTCTGCCAGGTGGCCGAGTGCCTGGTACAGCAGGTCGCGATCAGCGTTGACGAGCAGTTCGGTGGCGTAGCCGGCCTGCTTGAGGCGTGCGGCAATCAGGCGGGCGTCGTTCTCGGCGTTGTGCAGCGCGTACCGGCCGGGGTAGCGCGTGTTGCCGATCACCACCGCAAACTTGGGCGCGATGCGGTAGTCGATCGATTCGGCCTGTGTGGATGCGGAGGCGGCCGGTGCGGGTGTGCCGGCAGCCGCTGGGGCGGCACCGGAACACAGCAGCCAGGTCGCGATGGCCGTGACGGCAAGCCGCATGCCGTTGCCTGGGCGTATGTACGGCCTGCTCATGGTCGGGGTCTGGTGATGCGTGCGTCGAGCACGATGCCCGTTGCCTTGAGTCTGTCGAGCGCCTGCTGTGCGTCACCCTCGCGCACGGTGATCCAGATCGTGCCTTGCTCATCTGGGCCCCGAACGATTTCAAGCTTGAGCGCCGCCAGCGTCTTGCGCAGTTCACCCAGCGTTACGCCATCGGCAAACACGGCCTGGATGAGCGGGCCGCTGGTGGCCGAGTTGCCTTCCGCGCCGCGGAAGACGGGTGCATTGGCGTCGGTGTTCAACTGCTCCAGGCGCAGGGTCTGCACGCCAGCCAGCAATGCCAGCGCCACAATCGACGCAAACGCCCAGGCACCGGCTGCCGGCCGTTGCCACCAATCCATCATGCGTTGCCACCACGGTTGTGCGGACGTGCGCTGCCGGTGTTTGGCAGTCTGCAGCTTGGGCAGTGCATCGAACGGCACCAGCGGTTCGGTGTGTGCCGCGGCGCGGGCATGCACGGCCGCACGGGCGTGCCCCACGAGTACGCGATCCGCATGGGCGGCTTCGGCCAATTCGGGATGCGCGGCAATCATGTTGGCTATCCAGGCTTGCTCTGCGGCGTCGAGCTTGCCGCAGGCGAACAGGAACGATTGCGCTTCAAAGCGCGCCAGGTCTTCGCTGTTCATTTTTTCTTCTCCTTGCGCATGCCCAGTTTGCGGCCCAGGCACGCGCGCATGCGATCGGCCGCCTCGCGCACCCAGCCCCGCACCCGCTCGCCGTTGAGCAGTTCGCCCTCGGGCATGTGGGCCTGCAGCACTGTCTTCATGCGTTCGTAGGTCAGGTCTTCATCAAGCGCGAGCTCCATCGCCAGCCGGTAGTTCGGGCTGCCGCCGGCGGGCAGCGTTTCCAGGCACGCCTGGGCGGCTGCAATCACCTGTTTCTGGTACACCGCATCGCTGACCTCGTCGTGCGGCAGCACCGGGCAGATCAGGCCGCCGAGCACATCGCCATGGCTGTCTTCATCGGCAGCGGCCTCGTCGGATTCGGTGATGCTGCCGGTGCGCAGGGCATCGCGCACGCGCACTTCCTTGTAGTGCTTGCGCAGTTCGGTGAGCGTGCAGTGCCGCGTGATGTGCTGCACCCAGGTCTTGACCGAGCTGCGATCCGGGTCGTACTTGTGCGCGGCATTCAGGATCTGCAACCACGTTTCCTGCACCGCCACGACGGCGATTTCCTGGTTGAACTTCGCCGTCTGCAGGGCGCACAGGTCGATGGTCTTGTTGATACGGTGATAGAACTCCCGTTGCGCTTGTTCAACGGCGCGGCGATTGGCGCCGAGTTCGCCGAACTTGCGCAGCAGGCGCGTCAGCTCTTGGTTTTCGAGGTCGTCGCGAATCATTCCCGAGGGTCTCAGCGTGGTGTCCGGTCAGGCCAGGGCTGCTGGCGCGGGTGCATGGCGTGTTCTGTTCAGTTCAAGGTGGGGCTTGCCTCGCCAGCAGCCCGCGCGCCCTGCATGGCATCCGCAAACAGCATGACTGCGCGCATGATGGCCCGCGCGGCGCGTGACAAGTGGTGTTCCCACGCGGCCTGCTCATCGAACAGAAACTCGACGGAGAACCACACCGAGTCGCCCAGCGTATGCGCCTTGACCAGCTTGATACGGCGATTGACCTCATCGAGTGCCGCCAGTACCTGTTGCCGCTCGCGTTCGGAGTCGATGTCCCAGACGCTGGGCAGGAGCAGTCGGGCGAAGTTCGGGTCGTGAGCGTCAAAGCACAGCGCGTAGGTCTTGCCTTCGCGCTTGAAGCGGATGTCGCCGTCTCCGTCGAGTTCGGCTGGATAGCCTTCGGCGCGCAGGTAATCGAGCAGGTGACTGACGTGGTCTTGCATGGTTTTCTCCTGGGTGAACGAATGCTTGCCGGCCGCCGTGGCGCAGTCGATACGCCACGGGGTTGGCAGATACCCTTCATTCGTTGCGAGGGGAGAAAACCGGAAGAAAATTTTGGGGGCTCCGTTGGGTTGCGCGGTGGAATAACTGCGCACTGTGGCACCGGCGCGGCGCTAGCGCAGGTGCGTCGCCTGCCTGACCAGCGCGCAGAAGTTGTCGGCACGCCCGTCGATGATGGCGCCGCTCGGCAGCCGGTTCGTGCGGGCATGCGCACGGCCGATCGCGCCTGCCAGTGCGGTATCGCCATCCACGGCGTAGGCCAACACCGCCAGCCCGGTGGCGGCGGCGTCTTCCAGCAGCATGGGGTTGGCGTCCATGGTCTTGGCATCCACATGTACGCCCACGGGCTTGCCCAGTTCGGCCACCACGTCCAGCATCCAGGCGCGCGTCAGGTGCGGCGAGCTCGCGTGTTGCGCGACCAGGCGTGTCCAGCGGTTGGAGGCTGCGGCCTCGGCGTTGCGCCCGTCGAAGACGATCAGGCCGAGATAGCCCTGGCGGTCCGCACCGCGTGCGCAGCGCAGCGGGGTGCGCAGGCCGGAGGTCAGGAACCAGTTGCCATGCGGGATGGCCTGGTGCAGTTGCGCGACCAGGGCCTGTATCGGCTGGCAGTTGCCGACCATCTCCTTGATCTCGGCATTGAAGGTCTTGTCCGGATAGGCTGCGGCAATCGCGGTGGCGTCGGATAAGAAAGGCGGAGCCTCATTGGTGGCGCGGCCGCGTAGCGTCATGCGGGCGCGTTGCCAGTCGGCCGTGGTCAGCTTGGCCACCGGCAGCGATCCGCCGGTCAGCACGGCGCGGCCCGTGGTCAGGTCGTGGTGCAGCACCCAGGTGCCGTCGGCCAGTTGCTGCATGTCGATCTCTACGCCGTCCCAGTCGCCG
>ENA-OSAE01000391-OSAE01000391.1-marine-sediment-metagenome-genome-assembly--contig:-NODE-391-length-19465-cov-39.903349_pt1 | contig 19465 bp, 18 predicted proteins | sample MGYA00237870_ERZ529317 | MGnify/ENA primary metagenome ERZ529317 (study PRJEB26369, sample SAMN03142812) | marine sediment metagenome | biome: marine; feature: borehole; material: sediment... | reverse complement strand
CCATTTTCCCTCCGCTTGGTAATTTAGGGTTTTTGTAGTTGTTAATCTTAGTTTAATAAAGCGAGGTGTGTTTTTGTTATTCAAGCACTGGTTTTGTCAGTATTTTCGGGTGTTCAAAGCCCATTTGTTGACGCGAAAGTTGAGTAATTAACATTTATGGGAATGCTGAAAGCTTTTTCCGCCACCTCCAAAACCAATGCCCGAAGAGTCAGCCGACCTGATTAAGAAATTCGCCGCTCCATTAACTCCACTCTTCAAACTATTCTAGCAAATGATTCACGGATTCAGGAAGTAATAAACATCGTATACAAAGTGTTATGTATCCCGCTCTTCCATCTCTTTTAAAACCTTTTGTATTATGCTTAGAGAAAATCCTTTTGTAAACAAATAATTCATAATCCTTTCTTTCTTTATGGATTCATCTTTTTTAAATCGTTTTTTGATAAGCCTCCTGGCCATATCAATTTCATCTTCAAGAGTTAATGTGCTTAAATTCTCTTTAATTTTCTCAACAGGAATTCCCTTTTTTTCAAGTTCGTAACGTATAAGCTTCCTACCCCTTGGTTTGCGGTTCCTTCGATCCCTTATCCACATTTTAACAAATTCATCATCGTTCAATAGGCCTAATTTTTTCAGCCTCTTAATGGTTTTTTCTATTATTTCCTGTTTGTAATGCTTCTTCTTTAACCTCGTTTTTACCTCACTTACTGATCTGGGTCTGTATTTTAAATATTTCAGTGCATCATCATAAGCACACTCAAGGGATGATAGGTGTTTCATCTTTTCCAGTTCGATTTCATCCATTTCTCGTCCTTCAGCAATTCCCATTTCAAATCGGGTATTCCTATAGATTTTTGCTTCTGTACCATTATCAAATTTTATGATATCAAATTTTCCTTTTCGATTTATTGAAACAACTTTCATAGATCATCCATTAATCGACTTTTTCCTCTTTTTTGTTTTTTCTATCTTGCTTTTGAGTATTTCTATCTTGCTTTTGAGTGATCAATCCACATTTCTCTTTTATTTTTCTTTCAATTTCCGCAGTCAGTTCTTCATGTTCTTTTAAATACTGTTTAGCATTTTCCCGACCCTGTCCGAGTTTTTCATCTCCATACGAGTACCATGCACCGCTTTTTGTTATGATTTCTTCTTTTACTCCGTAGTCTAAAATACATCCTTCTCTGGATATTCCCTCTCCATACATTATATCAAATTCTGCCTGTTTAAAGGGAGGAGCAACTTTGTTCTTCACGATCTTAACTCTCGTTCTGTTTCCTACTGGTTCTCCATTTTGTTTCAATGATTCGATTTTCTTAACTTCCATCCGTACTGAAGCATAAAATTTTAACGCTCTTCCTCCTGGAGTTGTTTCAGGGTTCCCGAACAATACCCCGACTTTTTCTCGAATCTGGTTGATAAATATGGCAGTGGTTCTGGATTTGCTGATGGCACCTGCAAGTTTTCTTAATGCCTGAGACATCAACCTGGCCTGCAGCCCAACATGAGCATCTCCCATTGCTCCTTCTATCTCTGCTCTAGGAACCAGAGCTGCTACCGAGTCTATTACCACCACATCTACAGCTCCACTCCTTACCAGATGTTCAGCGATCTCCAGGGCATCTTCACCTGTATCTGGCTGTGAAATCAATAGATTGTCTACATCTACTCCTATTTTCTCAGAATACATTGGATCAAGGGCGTGTTCGGCATCTATAAAAGCGGCTATTCCACCCTGTTTTTGAGCTTCAGCAATAATATGTAATGCAACTGTTGTTTTTCCTGAAGATTCAGGACCATATATTTCAATTATCCTACCTCTAGGAACACCACCAACACCAAGAGCAATATCCAGGGCCAATGCCCCTGTAGGAATTGTAGGAATATTAAACTTTTCTGCTGCTTCCCCCAGTTTCATAATTGAACCTTTTCCAAACCGTCTTTCGATCTGAGTCAGTGCCATTTTTAAGGCTTTTTGTTTTTCCACCACAAGTCCTCCTTTGCTAATCAAACGCATGTTCGTTTTTTATTATATACCACTTTTTGCCTTAAGTCAATTTTATATCTTTTATAATATTGTATACAGGACCTCTGGAAGTTAAAGTGCTTTTCATAAAAGAAACTTTTGTTATAACACTTAAAATTTCAAAATCTTCAGTGTCTACTATTTTTTTATAAATAAGTCTATTGTTGTGATTTGTTTTATTCCTTCCAATTGTTATATGAGGATGAAACCTCTTCCCATCCCTTTCAAAACCTATGTTGTACAAATTGTTTTCTATGTTTTCATGTAGCTTATTGATTTTAGAGTTCGGTTCGATGCCAAGCCATACTATCCTTGGGTTGTGAAGGTTGGGAAAGGCTCCCATTTTGTTAACTTTGATAGTTATTTCATCAATGTTTTTGCACGCATTTTCCAGTGCGCTTATTATCTCATGCTGCTGACCCAGGTCTATATCCCCTAAAAATTTTAGTGTTATATGAAGGTTTTCGTACTCTACCAGCTTTAAGCCCTTTAGATTCTCGAATTTCTTACAGATAATACAAATCTTTTTTTTAACTTCATCGTCCAAATTCAAGGCTATAAAACTCCTGATTTTCTTCAAAATACCCCTCCTTTTTATCAAAGACAATCCTTTCCAGAACCAGGCCTTTTTCAAGGTTGCGAACCTTTATAATATCTGCTGCAAGCAGATTATTATCCATTGAAAAATATAGAAGCACAACACTATAAGGAATGTCTTTATTCGTCAGCAATCCCCTTATACCTGCTCCTCCTGAAGTCCCAGCATTTATAAGAATACTCCTGTTTGTTTTTTCTATTCCAAGGGCATGGGTATGCCCGAAAAGTATTACCGGGGCTTTGTTTGCGAAAATTTTTGCTAATTTAGGATCGTGAAAAGCTAGAATATCAATGGGGGATTCGTCGTTCTTTCTCAAATCTTTTTGTATTTCATCAACATATTGCGATTCACTATATTCTTGAGAGAGCACAATTTGATTGGTTTTTGATGCAGGGTCTGGAACACCAAAGACGGTCAGCCCATCAATGTTTATTGCAGTCCTGTTGAGCACAACTACATTATCTATGTCTTTCATTTTCTTAACTATCTCGGGAGAATCATGATTGCCGGGAACAAAAAGGTAAGGAACTTTAAAGGACCTTATTCGTTCTAGGAGTTTAGCCTCAATGGGGGTACCGTAATCTGTAATATCCCCCGTATCTATTATAAAGTCAACCTGGAAACTCTTTACGACTTCCTCTATAAAATCCATAGTAGCTGGGTTGTTATGGATATCTGAAACGTGCAGAACTTTTATCTTGGTCTTTTTTAGTTCTATGGGTTCAAGAGTATTAATTTTTTCAAAGAGTTGGTATACGTTTTTCGCCATGAGTTGAAGCTTATCTCCAAGTTTTTCTACCTCGGCTACAGCTTTTTCAGCCAACCCCAACATCCATGGAGCTCCCTTTATTATACCAACATACTCGGGATCCTTGAAAGCCTGAACATCATAAGTATAATAGGTTGTAGCCAATAGTAATCCAATCACAAGTATCCCTATGAATCCACTTAAAACCACAAATTTGGGTTTTTTATAATTAAATAAAAACGCAGCAAAACACGCCCCTAAACATCCCAAAAAGAGCAGTTTAACCGCAAACACTTTCACCAATAATTTTATATCCTTTTTATATCCCTCTAAAAGCTTCTGTCGATTGATGTTTTTATCCAGTAATCTTTCTAATTCATCAAGGTTAATATTGTTTAATTTTAGGACAATCTTCATGGGTGAAAGATGTGTATGGGCTCTAATCTTACCTATTGGTGGAATAACAACTTCGGTGATACCTTCAGAAACAAAATCAACAGAAAGGTGAATTTCAAAAGGCCCGATGTCCCCTGAAAAATTTCCCATCAATAAAACAAATACACACGCTCCTAAAATTGATGTGAGCAGCATTATAACAATGTTTCCTCTATCCATCTATTTTTCCACCCTGTTTCAATTTTTGCTGTTCTTAATGTACTCCCTTATAACATTTATGGCGTACTTTGCCGCACGTTCTTTGATGTCCTTTCTGCTGCCGTGTAGTTGGATTTTTTTACATTGAATTGTATTGCCGGCTGATAAACCTATATAAACCAATCCCACAGGTTTTGTTTTGCTTCCGCCGTAAGGTCCTGCAATTCCCGTTACACCCAGACCTATATGGGTTTGGGCCAGTTCTCTTACTCCAACAGCCATTGCTGTGGCGACCTGGCTGCTCACTGCTCCATAATTTACCAGCAGTTCTTGCGGAACATTCAATAATTTTGTCTTAGCTTCATTGCTATAAGCTACAATCCCCTCTTTAAAGACTTTCGAAATTCCCGGAACATCTGTAAACTTGTTACAAATAAGACCGCCGGTACACGATTCAGCAACAGCAAAGGTAATATTATTAGCAATTAACTGTTTCCCAACTACCGATTCGATGGGTTCGTCATCATAACCATAGTGATATTTCCCAACAATACTTAATATACCTTTCTCTACCTTATCGATAGCCTCTTCAACTTCTTTAAGGGTTTTACCTTTCGCTGTTATCCTAAGGGATACTTCTCCCTTTTTTGCTAAGGGTGCCACCGTTGGGTTTTTTAATTGCAAAAAATCTTTTACCTTTAATTCCAGATCGGATTCACCAATACCGATAAAATTCAAAACCTTCGATTTAATTAATCCCTCAGCAAATCGCTGTTTTAAATAAGGAATAACATGTTTTTTAAACATGTTTTTCATTTCATGAGGAGGACCGGGTAACATGATTATTGTTTTTTGTCCTTTTTCTACAATAATTCCCGGTGCCGTACCCATGTCATTGGGAAGCACCTGTGCACCTTCCGGTATATAGGCTTGTTTCTCATTGTTGTGAGACATTTTTTTATCTATCCTTGAAAAGAAACATTTGATGTTTTTTAAAATTTCAGGATTTAACACAAGCCTTAGCTGTAAAACTTCCGCTACCGTTTCTTTTGTCAAATCATCCTGGGTTGGGCCCAATCCCCCTGTAGTTATAATCAAATCCGACCTATTAAGGCTGTTTGTTACAATTTCCTTAAACCGATTTACATTATCTCCTACTGCTGTGTGGTAATAAACATCAATTCCCAGTTCAGAAAGTCTCCTGGAGAGCCATTGAGCATTGGTATTCAAAATTTGGCCCAGTACCAGTTCTGTTCCCACACAAATAATTTCTGCCAAGGGTATCAGTCCTTTCAGATTTCAAATTTCCCGGTATATCTTAATTCGATATCTTTAAAGGTTTTTCCTCTCTTATAATCTTACGAAATTCATCTCCAGAAATCTTTTCCTTATCCATTAAAACTTTTACAGTGTAGTCTATTACCTTTCTGTATTTTGTAATGATACCCCTCACTTTTTTTTCCTGTTTTTTTATGATTTGATTGATGGCTGTGTGCATAAGCCTGGGAGTCAAGTTTTCTTCATCAACCACTCCCAAATTAGAAAGACCGGATAATATGATTTTTTTCGAAAGCTTTACAGCCTGCTGAAAATCATTGGATGAACCGGTGCTTTTGCTGCCCAGAATTATATCTTCCGCGTTTGCTCCCCCTAAGGCTGTGGCTATTTGATTTTCCAGATAATCTCTGGTATACAAGTAGAGGTCTTTTTGAGGTAACTGCCTGATATATCCAAGAGCATTACCTCTAGAAGTTGTTGTAATCGCCGAAACTGACCCTGGATTAAGCGCTTCACTTATCAGTGCATGGCCTGTTTCATGAACGGCTATCCTTTCCATCTCTTTTTCACCTGGTCTTCTATCCAATTTTTCCCCCATCATCACTTTTTCAATTGCTTCATCAAAATGTTTTTGGTGTATTTTCTTCTTGTTTTCTCTCATCGCCATAATTGCCGCTTCATTGGCCAGGCTTTCCAAGTGAGCTCCAGAAAAACCGTATGTTTCTCTGGCCAGTTTATCCAGTTTGACATCATCTGCCAGTGGTTTGTTTTGAGTGTGGATTTCCAGTATTCTTTTTCTTCCTTCCTTATCAGGCAGATCAACTTGAACTATTCTATCAAATCTTCCAGGCCTTAATATAGCTCTATCCAACGCATCCATTCTATTTGTCGCTGCTATTATCAGAATACGTACATCCTCATCTACTTTGATTCCATCCATTTCTACAAGAAGCTGATTTAATGTCTGATCATACTCAAGATGGCTTGAAGTCTTCCCTCTTTTAGAGGCCAGTACATCGATCTCATCTATGAAGATTACCGCATTATCTTTATTCTTTTTTTGGGCCATTTTCTTTGCATTATCAAACAATTGTCTTATACGCTGTGCTCCAACTCCTGCATACATTTCTATAAATTCACTTCCTGATGCAGAAACAAAAACCGAATCTATATAATTGGCAGCAGCTTTAGCCAGCAATGTCTTACCAGTACCGGGTGGCCCCGACAACAAAATCCCCTTTATGGGTCTTATCCCCAACTCAATCACCATCTTTTCATTTTTTATAAAATCCAGGGCTTCCAAAAGCTCTTTTTTCGCAGTATCCTGGCCTCCAATGTCTTCAAACTTTATTCTTTTATTGCCTTTATGGGTTTTTAATACCTCGTAGTTTTTGTATCCAAGGGTGCTTCTTGTCAAATAATAAAACAACCCCACCAAGCTGCCAAACAACAAAAAGGGTAGCACATTTATACCCTGAAACGCTGCAAACAAGATCAGTGCCAACCCAATCCCAATACCGACTTCTTTAACCATTTATCCTCCTCCCCCACTATAACTAAACAGACTTATTTATTTTTTTATCAATTTGTAAAAATCACTGTTTTTATCAGAAAACTGTATATACAAAAAATTTTCATCGATAAAAACCTTTAAATCAGTGAGTTCATTAACAGCTGCAATTTCCTTTAATTCTTTAATCATTTTGGTGTAATTTCCTGTTTCAATGCCTTCGTATACTGCAAACTGCATTTTATAATAAACATTTTCCATGTGTTCATCTTTGTTCACTATATCTATTTTATAATTATCTCTTTTCAAAAGGGAACGTATTTTGTTATTAAACTCCTCAAAAAAAATCATTAAATTGTCAACATTTTTTAATTCAACACTTATTACTTTGTATCCTTCCTTTTCCTCAATGTTGTAGGTTTTTATTTGGCTGTGCCGGGTTAAGTAATCTTCCAAAGGTTTTTGTATTTTCAATTGCTCATACGCATATTTGCTTAAAAACATCAGTGTTAGTGAAATTATAAGCACTGTAAAAATTATTTTTACGTTCACATCTTTGTAATGCACTACAACCCCCTCCATTGGTTTACATAATATTATTATAGCATACAGCAAAGATTTTTTACAAATAAAAAAAGACACCTGTAGTGTCCGGGAAAATTTAACCATCATTTTTTTCAGGTTTTAGCACATCAATGTTTCTATAAAAGTAATCCATCCCTGAAGCCACTGTAAAAAATACAGCAATACCCATTGAATAATTCCCAAAGGGTAGATTTATTAAATTAAAAGGGTAGTTATCCAAAAGAACACTCGTGATGGCAATTATCTGTGTTATTGTTTTTAGTTTGCCCAGTTTGCTTGCAGATATAACTATACCTTCGGAAGCAGCAATCGCTCTCAAACCCGTTACAGCAAATTCCCTTCCAATAATTACAATGGCTACCCACATGGATAGTTTATCCATCTCCACCAGTGCAATTAATGCTGCTGTTATTAAAAGTTTATCGGCCAGAGGATCCATCAATTTACCCAGTTTCGTTATCTGGTTGTGTTTTCTTGCTATATATCCATCCAGTCCATCTGTGCTTGCTGCTAACACAAAAATTCCTACAGCGATATACACTCCATTTTTGATTTTTGTAAAAAAAAGAAAAAGAGGAATCAAAACTATTCTAACCAATGTGAGGGTGTTTGGTAAATTAAGTTTCATTATAAAACCTCTCCTGTCAAATCATATTCATAACATTGCTTGATCTGGACGTTATAAAACTCATGAAGTTTTAGCTGCTTTCCTTTTACATATATTAAGCCATCTACATCAGGAGCTTCTCGATAGCTTCTACCATAATACATCCGTTTTTCTTCATCATAACCTTCTATCAAAACTTTCAATATCCTGTTTTTTAACTTTTGGTTTATCTTTAAAGAGATATCCATTTGAAGTTCGTACACCTTGCTAAAACGCTTTCTTTTAACTTCCTCCGGAACTTTGTTAGGAATCCGGGAGGCAGGAGTCCCTTCCTCTTCAGAATACATAAAAAATCCTACCTTATCAATTTTTTTCTCTTCCAGGAAACACAGCAATTCTTCAAAATCTATATCCGTTTCACCGGGGAAACCAACAATAAAAGTTGAGCGTATGCTTATTTCTGGAATTTCACACCGAATGTTATCAATCAACAAATTGATGTAACTCTTATCAAAGGGTCTTCCCATTTTTTTTAAGATTTTGTCACTACAATGCTGCAGGGGAATATCAAGATAATTACAAATCTGTTTGTTTGCTGCAATCACTTTCAAAAGATCCTCTTCTATTCTGGTGGGATAACAATACAGCAGTCTTACCCACTCTATGTCTGTAGTGTTACATATATCTAGGAGCAGATCTTTTAACCTGTAATTATTATAAAGGTCATAACCGTATGATGTCGTATCTTGAGCAACCAGAATCGCCTCTTTTATACCCTTTTGCCGTAATGCCGCTATTTCCTTCAATACAAACTCTTTTGGTCTGCTTCTGTAAGAACCTCTTAACTCTGGAATTATACAGTAACTACACCTGTTGCTGCAGCCTTCAGCTATTTTTATATATGCCGTGGGTTTGGATGTGGTATAAATTCTAGGTAAGTCATAAAACTCATATTTATCGGGTGTATCAACCAATAGTGTTTTTTCCCCCTCAATACACTGGTTAATAGCTTTGGTTATTTTATGAAAACTACCTGTTCCAACTACTCCATCTATTTCCGGTATTTCTTCCATTAACTCTTTATAGTATCTTTGTGCCAAACAACCCGCAACTATTATAACCTGTCCTTTTTTCCTTTGGGAAACAACTTCGAATATTTTTTCAATGGACTCCTCTTTCGCAGATTCTATAAAACCACAGGTGTTTATTATTACGATATCTGCATCCACTATATTAGGAGTAAAAGTAAAAGAGTCTTTCTTCAAAATACCCATCATGTTTTCCGAGTCAACTAGATTTTTGTCACAGCCTAAAGAAATAACCTTAATTTTGTACTCCAATGGAACATTACCTCCTATTACTACTGCTGCTTTATAAATACAAAGTTTCTTGTATTACCTTCTGGTACACCCAAATGTTTTCCATTCACAGTTATGTCAACAACCAATGGATTCCCGATCCTTATCCATATTTTACTCTTACCACTAACTGCTTTACTCTCACCTTCTATCAGTGTACCTTCATAAAAATCTTCACCATCCACTATTACTTTAATCCAGCATCTACTTGATATAACCCTTAGCTCTAAAGCTATTTGCGGTGCTTTAACCATATACTTTGTCTCAAGCTTATCATCTTTAATTAATGTAACAACATCTTCCCTTTCATCTGGTATACTAACTTCTGGTGCCATGGAGTTTCCTTTCTGAATATTTTCTTTATTATTAGCACCCTCCTGAAGCTCCAAACCAATACTTTCTGTCTGATTGTTGTTGGCATCAGTTTTTAACTGTCCACTTTCTTCAGTGGGTGATAAAAGAATTTGCTTCACAACAAAAAAGGAAAACATCAGCAAAATTATTATAATTACAGGCTTATAGCTTACTCTGGAAAATCTAGAGCTCCCTTCATAATCATATGTTTGCTTTTGTTCCTGTTTTTCTTCCACCCTTTCTTTATTTTCCATATTTCCCTTTATCTCTTTGTATCTTTTCAAAATTCCATCCGTATTCAATCCAATTGCTTTAGCATAACTCTTTACAAACCCCTCCCGGTATACCTCTCCTGTAGGAAGCCTGCTAAACTCCCCTTCTTCTATGGCTTTCAGATACTCGGTTTTTATTTTTGTCTCCTGACTAAGGGTATCCAGTGATATTCTTTTTTTCTCCCGTTCCTTTCTGAGCTTTTCACCCAGCTCTTTAAAATCTTCCATAAAATCTTCCATCCAACCACTCCTCAATTCCAGAAAATTTTATCAAAATTTTCTTTAAGATAGTTTTTCACCGCACTAACTCCCTTCTGTAAATTTGAAGCATCGATCTCTATATCAAACTTGTAGCTCTTGCTTGAATGTCTGTACCTCGGGTCATAATAGTCCTTTAACAATACCTCTATTACCTGCTCAAACTCCCCTTTTTCTAACAGCGCTGCTAGATTTTTATATTTTTGGGCTCCCAACCTGTTTCTTATCTCCATTAAGCCCTTTTTTACTTCTTCTATATCAAAGTCAGCGTTTTTCTTTACATATTCCTCAACAACTCTTTTAACTCTTATATCCAAAGGAGCTGTAAGCATCATATGAACACCCTTTCTCATCTCTTTAACAAATTTTTTGGGAATGATTTTGTTGCCTATCCGCGAACTCTCAGATTCAACTAATGCATAGGGTCTTTGAATACTTAAAATTTTATTCATTAAAAAGGCTTCAAACATTTTTTGCGAAGTCTCCTGGCTGATTCCTATTCCTCCAAAAACCGATCCCCTATGCCCCGCCAGATCCTCAAGATCTATCACCGGATATCCTTGTTCTTCTAAAATCTTTAATACTTTGGTTTTCCCTACACCAGTCATTCCATGAATCACAACCAGCTTAAAATTCAAAGACAGGTTCTCAAAAAAATTAACGACATGCTTTCTGTATGATTTATAGCCCCCTATTATATAATGCACATTGGGTAATTTCATCAGATCAAGAATAGTAGTTACAGCCCTGCTCCGCATTCCTCCACGCCAGCAGAATACAGCGATGTTTTGATATTTCTCCGAATAAGATTTAAAAGCTCTATAAATATCTACAAGCTTCGAAGAGGCGATTTCCAATCCCTTTTCCATGGCACACTGCTTGTTGATATTATGGTATATCCTACCAATAAGTTCCCTTTCCGTGTTGTCGAAAATAGGAATATTTACAGCTCCTGGAATGGTGGCTTCATTATATTCTTTTGGTGAACGAACATCAATAAAAACACAGTCTCTAAATTTTAACGCTTCCTCGATATGTATACGCTTCAGCATACATCTCCCCTCAAATTTCCGGTGCTTTTGTCTTTTATTCTTTTTAATGGCTATACTTTTTAATCAGCAACCTTTATCTATATTGAGGCTGGACTTAATCAACGTCTCCGGCACTCAACTTAATGTGTGTCTTATACTCCTGTATAACACTACTCGATTCTTAAATTTAACTCAACAAAATAAACACCAAATTGAGTGCCGGAGACCGGATTCAATGTGGCCTCCTGCCGGTGAATCCTTTCGAGGGCGTCCTGTCCCCTTATTCCGATTTTGCTCCTTACCTTCAGCGGGTTCCATTTACCAAAAACCTATAATGCTCCTATCTTTTGATAATGAATAATGCTGAATTAACAGGATAATCATATTCTTTTTTTGCTTTGCGAAATATATGCTTTTAAATCTCAAGATTCCGGGAACTCCTGTAGCTTTTTCGTAGTATTCTCACCATTCCCCTTTTTTATAATTCTCTCTAATTCCTCCTTGTTTAATAATACTTCTCTGGGCTTTGTTCCTTCATAGCCGCCAATAAATCCTTTCGCTTCCATCTCATCGATAATTCTTGCAGCCCTTGTATATCCGATATGAAGTCTTCTCTGGAGAAGGGATATAGATGCCTGTCCATAATCAATAATAAGCTTCAGAGCATCATAAAACAGTTCATCTGTTTCCTCAACTTTTTTTGCTGTTTCTTTTTGAGAAACTCGAGTTATCTCCTCTTTGTAAACAGGTTCACCCTGTCTTTTTACAAAGTCAACCAGCTTCTCTACTTCTCTCTCTGAAATAAAACACCCCTGGAGCCTTTGTGGCTTAACAGTGCCTACAGGGTAAAATAACATATCCCCCCTACCCAAAAGCTTTTCAGCCCCACTCATATCTAAAATTGTTCTAGAATCGGTCTGTGAAGAGACAGCAAAGGAAATCCTTGAGGGAATGTTGGCCTTAATAACTCCGGTTATTACATCGACTGAAGGCCGTTGTGTAGCTACCACAAGGTGAATTCCCGCTGCTCTGGCTTTTTGAGCAAGTCGGCAAATGGAGTCCTCTACCTCGGTGGGTGCAATCATCATTAAATCAGCCAATTCATCTATTATCACAACCATTTCCGGTATTTTGGAAGCTTTATCCATTTTTTTATTGTACCGCTTTATATCTCTTGCACCATTTTTAGCAAAAGTCCTGTACCTTCTCTCCATTTCCCTTACAACCCAGTTTAAAGCTGAGGAAGCTTTTTCAGGATCAGTTACCACCGGTGTAATTAGATGCGGAATTCCATTAAAGGTTGTTAGTTCTACTACTTTCGGATCTATGAGCAAAAGCTTTACATCATTGGGAGTAGCTTTAAACAAAATGCTGGCGATTATAGCATTTATACAAACACTTTTACCTGAACCAGTTGCCCCTGCCACTAGAAGATGAGGCATTTCTGCAAGGTCTGCAACCACAGGACTTCCCGCTATATCTTTTCCCAGGGCTATGGTTAGTTTTGATTTCGATTCCTTAAAATTTCTGCTCTCAATAACTTCTTTTAGGGTAACGATGGAAATATCTTTATTGGGAACCTCAATCCCAACAGCCGCTTTTCCTGGTATTGGCGCTTCTATCCTTACATCAGATGCAGCCAGGCTCAAGGCAATATCATCAGCCAAAGTAATAATTCTGCTCACTTTTATACCAGGAGCGGGTTGAACCTCATATCGCGTTACGGCAGGTCCACAGCTCACCTGACTGACCTTTGCTTTTACCCCGAAACTCTCCAGGGTTTTTTCTAGTAATTTGGCATTTTTTAGAATGTCTTCATCTTTATAGGTAGTTTTTTTGTAGCCATTCTTCAATAGCGATTTGGGAGGCAATTTGTATTTGTCATCATCGATTTGTTCTATCATTAACTGCTCTTCTATCTGTATCTCTTCATCCTTTTCAGCATACACACCCCTGGCCTTTTGGGGTTTTCTATCTGCTGATGTATGTTCCTTATCTGTAATGGATTCTTCTGACCGGGCTTCAACATCATAGTTTTTATTAATTATTATCTCCCCTTTATCTTCTATCCTATCATTATTATTATAACGGTTCACCATACCAAAAAGGGATACAAAAAAATCTTTTATCCATTTAAAAACCTTTACTATCGAAATATTGGTGGTTAAAATAAATCCTATAATACCGCTACAGCAAAGAACTATATATGCTCCGGTTTTTCCGAAAAGCTGTAGCAAAGCATAAGAGAACAGATAACCTATCACTCCCCCGCCACTGTTTTCCTGTCCGTAATCAATGCTGCTTTCGATGCCTTTGAGCAGGGGTTGTTCAGGAATTTGCACTCCGTATGCGTTTATATGAAGCAAAGTTGAAAAAATTATAAACAATATAATAATACCCCAAATCCTGTTTATAGCAATGTGCCTATCCCTATTGAAAATCATGATAATACCGAACACCATAGTAACAAAAGGTATGAAAACTGCACTACTCCCGGTAAACCCTTTCATGATCCTATCCAAAAAACGTCCAACACTTCCAGTAGTATTGGTGTAAAGCCCGAAGAAACAAAAAATTGAAAGAGATATCAGGATAACACCTAAAATATCTGTTTTAATGTTGTAATTTTCCGTTTGAGTGGAGGGTTTTTGATTTTCCAATTCAAGATCACCTCATTGCTATACTTCTACACATATAATAAAAGTCCTTTAAATAGAAAAAGATACAAGAATTTCTCCTGTACCTTAATCCAAAATCTTCATTAAAATTATAGTTATACCCAAAAGCCAGCAATAATAGGAAAACAAATAAAACTTCCCTTGCTTTAAAATCTTTGTCAGCACTTTAATAACAACATACCCTGAAACCGCCGCAGTCAAAACTCCTGCTATAAGAACCATGGGTTTAATGTCAATTTGAGTTATTTCTTTTAGCTTGAATACATTTGCTCCCAATACAGCGGGAACTGAAAGCAAAAAAGAATACTTAACAGCCTTTTCTCGTTTCAGTCCTCTGAACAAGCTTGCAAATATTGTTGAACCTGCCCTTGATATACCCGGAGCTATTGCCAGCCCTTGAAAACTGCCGATTACAATAGCATCAAACAAGCTCATATTCTCAAAGTTTTTATGCAGGTTCACAAATCTTCTACTTAACATCAACATAAAACCAGTTATTATCAACATTAAACCCACAAAATGAGTTGAGCTGAACATTTTTTCAAAGTAATCTTCAAAAACGAAACCGATGAAGGCGGTTGGAATACTTCCTGCTACAATATACAATATTAAACTTTCATATTCAGTTAGTTGAGTTCCATTGAATCTTGCCTTAAGCATTTTATTAAACAATCCAAAAGCTTCCTTGAACATTTCACTAATATCACTGTAATAAACTAAAAAAATAGATACAAGGGTACCGAAGTGCAGCACCACCTCAAAAAACACACCCTGGGTTGCTATTCCCATTAAATCCTGTAAAATCACCAGGTGGCCTGAACTGCTGATGGGGAGAAACTCGGTTATTCCCTGAATGATTCCTAGTAGGATGCTATCTGTAATACTCATACCCTGCCTCCTTATTTTTTGAAAATATTTTTGTTTTCAGGTATTAATACATACAACATTTTAACAAACCCATTAACAAAGGGCAAGAACAATAAACCATTGATAACATTAAAAAGAGTGTGGGCTAAAGCCACTTTTTTGACAACACCGCTTTGAGGCAATATATAATTTATTGTATAAATAAATTTATCGAAAAACAACAAAAAGATTAAAACTCCTACAGCATTAAATATAAAATGAGCCAAAGCAATTCTTTTGCCATTTTTTTTTCCTTGTATGCTTGCGATAAAAGCTGTAGTGCACGTTCCTATATTTAAACCGAACATTATCAAAATCGAGATGTTAAAATCTACCAAATTGTTTTTTATCATAGAAATGAGAAAACCCATTCCGGCACTGCTGCTTTGAAATATCGCTGTAAACAATATCCCACTTATCAAAGCCAGCTTTGGTGCCTGAGACAGCTTGACAAAGAAATTAAAAAAAGCAGGATTGTTTCTCAGCATCCATAAGTGTTCATGTAAAACATTAATCCCCAGAAAGGCTATACCAAACCCCATAAAACAATCTCCCAGGCTTCTTTTGCCCAGCAAATTTATAAGAAAACCAAAAAATATTGAAGGTAAAACCAACTCCTTTAGGTTCATTTTCAACAAATGCGTTGTTACTGTCGTACCAATGTTTGTTCCAAGAATTATGCCGACTCCCTGTTCCAGAGAAATAAGGCCCCCATTGCTTAAAGCTATTACCATTACACTGGTTGCACTGCTGCTCTGAATAATCGATGTTACAAATATGCCACTTAAAAAACACAAAAACACATTTTTTCGTGAACCCAGCAGTTTATCGGTATTTTTTTTGAATGCATGTCTTAAGCCCTCACTTAAATTGTTTATGCCATATAGAAAAAGACACAAGCCTCCCAAAACATTCAATATAAACACATGCACTTCCACCTTTTTTGAATAAATTTACTAAATACTTATATGGGAACAGCTAAGTTTATACTAAAATCCAAAAAAAAATGCGTTTTTTCAAACGCATTTTATTTCAAAGGATATATAATTGCCCGGTTTGTAGTCATCATTCAAAAAATGTTGAGGATCTGAACTTATGACTCTTATGATCCTGGCAAGATTAAAATCGACTATCTCCACAATCATTTTGATACCATTTATTTCAATTTCTCTCAGTTGCAAATCATGTTCATCCTGTTCAAAAAAAATCAATTCTGGTGGTAATAATGTATAATGTACCATCAAAAAAATGCCTCCTAATTATGGTCACTACTTTTCATATGAATCAACTCATTTAACTTGCTTAAAGCCTTCCCCAATCCACCCACTTCATCTATCAATCCTTTTTCTACAGCATCCTCGCCCACCAGTACAGTTCCAATATCCCTGGCAAGTTTTCCTAGAGAAAACATCAGCTCACGAAAAGCCTGTTCCTCAATCTTTGAATGTTTGACTACAAACTTAATTACCCTATCCTGCATTTTATCAAGGTACTCGTATGTTTGAGGCACTCCAATAACCAAACCCGTTAATCGTATAGGATGTATTGTCATAGTCGCAGTTTCCGCTATAAAAGAATAATCTGTTGCCACTGCGATAGGCACTCCTATAGTGCCCATGTCGCTGCATACACTCATATTTAGAATCCACTCAGCACCTTTAGCCTGATTTCCGGAGCAGCCTCCTTCTCCGTCCCAAGAAAATCAGATAAATCAACATTGTAGTATATTTCTAACCTGTCTCGGTATAATATGACCCTTTCAATGATTTGGGAAAGCATCTGCTTTTTGGTTTCAACCGGTGCTTCCTTAAACAGTTCAAGCCACTCAGGTGCACGACGCGAAAACTCCATCAAGTTGAATTTTTTCTCCCTTTCAACCTTGGCTTCGGATTTTAAGTTGTCAAGTTCAGCTTTAAGCCGGGATATCATTTCCTGGTACTCTTTCACTTTGCCAGCCAATAACTCTTCGGAATATGGGCTGGTCTCTGGCGATGCAAAGTAGTCATCCAACCGCTGGACCCAGGCCGCATAAACTTTTCTGGCTTTTTTTAGTTCTATTTCCAATGATTTTATCCTGCCGCTTACTTCAGCAAGGTAATCAATTTGTTTGGCTTCTATATATTTGGCAAGTTCATCCGGGTTGAGTTCTGAGAGAAATGTTTCGAGTTCCCTGAGGAACACTGTGTCAACCTTTTTCTGGGAATATGACCCCTGACCTTCGCAGAGTTTGTTCCCGCCACCGATTCGGGCATGGGTTGTACAGCGATAATAACGCCTCGGAGTATTATATACTTTACCCCGCGCATAAGTTTTATTTGACCCACTACTGATAAAACCTCGCCCGCAGTACCCGCATTTTAAGAAACCGGTTAAAAGGGCTGTGCTGGACATAGCCCTTGCAGAGTGTTCACCTGCGGCCGGTTTGTTTTGTTTCATTTTCTGCATCAGTTTTGACCATGTATCTAAAGGGATAATTTCATATTCAGGTATCGGCTTAGGGTTGCCGTTCTCATCACGCGGGATAATAAATTTGCTTAGGTCATTGTAAGCGCGTATCCTAATGCGTGAACTGGGCGTTGATCCGGGTTTCGTCCGATCAAACGCAGGCAACCCGGCAATAATTGGGTTCTGAAGCACATCTCGAACCCGGTTGTCTCGCCAGTACTTTCCTTCACGGGTCCGGTATCCCTTTTCATTAAGATATGTGGCAATGCGTTTACTCCCTAACCCTTCTTCTAGGTAAAGTCTAACCATTTCTCTTAATACATTGGCTTCGTGCTCATCTATTACAAGGGGTAAACCATCTTTTTTATTTGAAAGGCGGAACCCGTACGGAGGACGACCGCCGCTCCAATGCCCTTTTTTGGCAAGTTCTCTCATGGCATGCGAGACTCTGATACTGGTGTTACGGCTTTCAGTTTCGGCCTGCCATCCTTCTATAAAACGGATTAATTTGTCCATCTGGTCGTCTACACACAGGACTTTTCCTCCATCGGCAACAGCAATAACGTCAACACCTGCTTGATGGAACTGCCATAGCAAAAGTGGGTACTCAAAACTATTACGAGAAAGGCGGTCAGTTTTAAATACCAGGAGCACCTTGAAAACTCCATTCAGGGCATCCGCCAATACCTGTTGGATAATATCCCGGTTGTCCTTAGAAAGTTTGAACGCAGACACACCTTCTTCTCTGTATTCTCTTACCAGCTCCCAGTCAGGGTGCTGGGCTACAAAGTTCCGGATAATGCCTGCTTGAACCGGGATGCTGTCCTGCTCATCCTGTTTAACTTGTTTCAGTGTGGAGACTCTGTAAAGGGCTGCTACTGGAACAGGCATTTGTTTCACCTCGGTTTCCTGGAAATGTTTTCTAGCACTAACTCTGCTGCCTTTCGTTTGAAAGCATTCATACGAAAATTAGAATCAGGTTTAGGTGCAAAGATATTTTGTATTTTTAATCCGCTTTCAGTATCGTATCTTTCGAGTTTGGTTACCCCCGCTTCTTCTTTAATATTATATTCAATGCCATTGATAAAAACCCTTTTTCTAGTCATTGGCAAAAACCTCCTTTCTATCTTCCTATACAGCTATAGGTTTCCCAAGATTTTCATCCCTTAAGCAAAAGAATTTCTAGGAAATAAAAACAAGAGGTGCTTAGTGCACCTCTAAAAGTTAAGTGAAATAATAGATAAAAACATTTAATTTCCAAGAGTGCCCGCCATTATTTAGACAAACACTGGATCATTTATTTTCTACTCCGGTTTTTTCAATCGTCTCGGTAATTGTATCAACAGTTACAGGAATGGTAGAGGCATAAGTTCCACCGAACGGACTAGAGTTGACTTCGCCTACCCTTCCCTGCCTGCCGGAGGGAATAAATGTGCTTCGTGAAAAATGCTCGTTGACATCCTCCCCAGACTAAAGTCCGGGGATTCCCTGGCAGGGGCAGTGAAAACACCCCGTAACTTTAGGCTACTGGTGTTTTCTTCTACTGGTCACACGATAGATACGGATGAAAATACCGCACACCATCGAGGGCGATGCCATCGCCAACCACGGGTCTTTCACCCCGATACTTTTTCCAAATATTGATTGCTCCAATCCCGTCTCAGTGAAAAATGAAACCATAATACTTACACCCGAAGTTATATCCATAGATAAATTTTCAGGCTTTCTGGCTAATCAATCTGTTTTTTATTTTCATCACTGTCGTACATAAAAAAGATTGCTATACAATTCTATATGGCTTCATGGAGACCCTTGAGAACAGAGCACGGAACCTCGTAACCGCATAGCTTGTACAAAAATGCTACATACTCTTCTTCGCTCATCTTTGTCTGTTCCGGCAGGTGCTCCCGTGCCCGGGCGTTTAACGGCACAACCCTAAACTACGAAAAATCCCCCGCATACCTGCAGGCAAATACCGGTATGCCCGCTTTGTTCCCCAGATCAATAATAGCCTGATAACTCGGATGCGATACATACTGTTTGGCTGCTTTTTCATGCTTGTACTCTACTATGGCAACCGCTTTGCCGCGATCATATTCCAACATCAAAAAAATCTAAATCAATTGCCGGGCAGTCCCAACCCCAACGTCGATGCCGGGGCACTGAGCTCCTTATCCCTCCACCCGGTCCTCTCTTTCCTAACCTCCGGCAGCACTG
>ENA-OSAE01000390-OSAE01000390.1-marine-sediment-metagenome-genome-assembly--contig:-NODE-390-length-19493-cov-25.435539_pt1 | contig 19493 bp, 19 predicted proteins | sample MGYA00237870_ERZ529317 | MGnify/ENA primary metagenome ERZ529317 (study PRJEB26369, sample SAMN03142812) | marine sediment metagenome | biome: marine; feature: borehole; material: sediment... | reverse complement strand
CGGTACGTACGGTGGTGTGAGAGGACGGGGGCTAGCCGCCCCCTCCTACTCGATTATCCGTCGGACCACTGCAGGTGGAGGCCCCGCAGGCTAGTTCTCGCATCTGTCATGGAGGAGAGTCCGAATGAGAACGTTAGGTATAGTGCTATTGATCGCCTCCCTGACCTTCGTCGTCTCCTGCACCGACAACCCCGCAGGCGAGGTCGAAAGGGCAGCGAGAAACTTCCTGGCGGCCGCCAGGGAGGGCGACGTGGGGACGTTGGAGCGTCTGTCCCTTTCGCCCTTCCAAGAAGAACTGCGCCACGGCATACCGGCTTCCCTGGCGAAGGCCCATCTTACGCTGCAAGGCAACCCGGTGACCATAACGGGAAAGGGCTCAGCAGCCGTCACCATCAGCTGGGTAGAGAGCTCCGGTTCTGTGGCCACTGGGGTTATCATCCTTCAGGAGACCCCTCAGGGATGGAAGGTCACCGGGCTTGAGCGGCTTGAATGACCTGCTCTCAACTGACCATTAGTCGCACGACAGTATGATGGAGACGGCGGTCTCCCTGTCCAGCGCTACCTCGGTGTAGCCCACTTTGATGATGTAGGACGGTATCTTCTGCAACAGGGTCAGCTCTTCGCCCGGAGCCAGCCCCAACGCCGTAAGCTTTCTCAACAGGGTCTCATCATGGGTCTCCAGACGCACAATGCGGCCGCTGAGGCCCACTCTGAGTTCTACCAGGCTCTTCTCGCTCACTCTCCCACCTCCTAAGTCGTGCCGAAGCCCAAGGCCCCGAGGATCTTGAACAGCACCCAGCCAACCGCGAAGGCGAAGGGGAAGATGAAGCCGGTTATGAGCAGGGTGGTGCGCCAGCCTCTCTCCTTGGCCATCATGGTGAACTGAGCCACGCAGGGTATGAACAAGGTCAAGGTCACCGAAGAGACCACCAGCTGCAGGGGGTTCAAGGTGCCGTTCTGATACAAGTCGAAAAGTCCCGCCGCCCCGTAATCACGACGGAAGAACCCGAACAGGAAGGCAATGGCGGTCTCCTCGGGCAGGCCCAGGGCAGATACGACCTGGCCCAGGCCGGTCAGGAGCAGCGTGAAGATACCGGTTATCCTGCCCACCCATATGAACACGCTGCCCAGGATGAACAGCGGCAGTACCTCACGGAAGTACCACTGCATGCGGGTGTAGGTCTTGCGCCAGACGTTGAGCAATGACGGCATGCGCAAGGGGGGTACTTCCATGTAGAAGGAGGGTCCCCGACCCGGCAGGAGGCGGGCGGTCAAGTAGCCGACCAACAGGAAGACCAGCGTAACCGTCCCGGCCCACACCATCAGGCCACCGGGGGTGCCGGAAAGAATGCCCATGATCACCCCAAGCTGGGCAGAACAGGGCACAGCCAGGGCCAGGAGCAGGGTGGCCAGGATCCTCTCGCGACGGGTCTCCAGCGTCCTGGTGACCATGGTGGCCATGGTGTCACAGCCGAAACCAAGGGTCATGGGGATCACCGCACGACCGTTGAGGCCGACCGCCCTGAAGAGCCGGTCCACCATCAGGGCCAAGCGCGGCAGGTAACCGGAGTCCTCAATGACCGAGAACACCAGGAAGAAAGTCCCTACTATGGGGAAGATGATAGCCACTGCATACCTGACGCCCAAGGTGATGATGCCGTATTCATGCGCCAGGAGCTCGCGCACCCAGTACCAAGGGAAGAGGGCGTCCACCACCTGGTTCACCCACGGGTTGATGATGGTCTCGAAGATATTGCTCTCGAGGTAGTCCACCAACGTCCCCGCGCCGAAGACGCCGACGAACTGATAAAGGCCGAAGTAGATTACGGCGAAGAGGGCGGGGAGGCCCAAGATGGGGTGTACGAGGATACGGCCCAGCCAGGCAGCGGGAGATCTACCTCCAGCATCAGCTGACGCCACACGCTTAGCCAGTTCCGCGGCAGCCTCCCTTCTCCTCAGGGCCACGTAGTAGGGGACGGGAGAGTCGAGGGCGTTCTCTACCCTGTCAATGACTAGGTGGATCTCGCGCACTGTCTCAGCGGACTCTCTCCGCGCCAGTTCCTCCATTATCTCGGGGTCCCGCTGCAGGAGGAGGAGGCCCACGGCCTTACCGGACATCCCGTATTGCCCCTCCAGCTTGCCGGCGATTTCACGCAGGGCTTCCTCCACCGTGGGGCCGTAATCGACTGTCATACGCGCTTCTCGGCTGGCGACGCAATGCGGACACTTGCAGCCCATTCACGCCACCCCCATCGGACAGGCAGCAGCCTTCTTCCCGTCCAGCAGTTCTGCGAGCAGGGCCCTGAGCTCGTCAATCCCCTCGCCCGTGCTCGCGCTGGTGCCCACCACAGGAACGCCCAGCCGCTCGCGCAACCGGTCCAGGTTCACGGTGAGGCCCACCCGGCGCGCCTCATCCATCATGTTCACCACCAGGACCACCGGCCAGCCGGCCTCTATGAGTTGTAGGGTAAGGGGTAGCATCCTCTTGACGTTCTTGGCGTCTACCACGTGGAGGACCAGCCGCGGACACGCCTCTCGGAGCAGCGACCTGGTCACCCTCTCCTCCTCCGTCAGGGGACTGAGTGAGTACATCCCGGGCGTGTCTACAAGGTCCACCGTTGCATTACCGATGCGGGCGGTCCCGCGGGCCACCTCGACGGTGGTGCCGGGGTAATTACTAACGGTCACATAAGCCCCCGTCAGCCTGTTAAAGATAACGCTCTTGCCGACGTTAGGCGAGCCCACGAGAGCTATGACGGAGCCCCCCCCGTCAGTGCCGTACGGTTGGTGGCAACCGTGCCCGGTTAGGGGGTCTAAGAACCACCTTTTCAACAGGCTTCCTATATTAGCGCGCATCATTCCATAGCCAACCTCCTCTGAGAATGACTCTCAATTGCAAATAAATTGTACCAAGTTCGGACCGGTTTGTAAAGTGCAACCGGTCGGACGCATATAGCTCCCGTGCATGGCGAGTGCGGCCACCGCTTGCGGGAGCTTGCTAAGCCTTTCACTTACTGTCCGGGGCAGCCCGGACCGGGCTCGAGCAACCCGGGCCCGTCCCGATTTGACACAACTGCCTCAACTCTCAACCAAATGGGGCAATTATGGCTTTTATCTTTTACATTATCTTTGCAGGGATTCATTCATCACCGTTGAAAACATAACATAGACTTGTGAATGGGAGCACATTCACACCCTATTCCTGACCTGGTAACCAGCCCCTCGAGGCTAGGAATACATCGGTGTGGACGTCCTCATTCGCGGCCTGGTGATCGGACCTCACTTGTCCCAACTGGGTCCGCGGCACATAACAAGATTCAGAGGAGGTGGCCAGGATGGCGATGCCCAGGGCATTCGCCGAAGCACAGCGTCTGCTGAGGCTAGACAAGTCGAGGTTGGACGATTTTGTGGAAGCCCTCAAGAAGGTGGCGGACGTGTACGGGCCGGTTCGTAAGGGGGTGCAGCATTCCTTCCAGCTGCTCGAGGATAAGCGTCCCGAGCTCGACTACCATACGACGATACTGCCGCCGAAGAAACTGCTCCATGAGCCCTTTGAGAAGCTCTTTTCCTTCGAGGAGGACCGCGTTGAAGTCGTACAGTCGGTTCCCAAGAGGCCGCAGGTGCTCTTGGGGATTCACCCGTGCGACGTACACGCCATCGAGATCCTGGATCAAGTTTACGGTGGTGAGTACGAAGACCCCTACTACCAGAAAAGGCGAGAACAGACCGTTATTATCGCTCTCAATTGCACCACGGTGCACGACAACTGCTTCTGTTCTTCGCTGGGGACGGGTCCCGAGCTGAAGTCGGGATATGACCTGCTTATGACCGACCTCGGCGACCAGTTCCTGGTGGAGGTGGGTACCCCACGGGGAGCCGAGCTCGTCGCTGAGGCCGGGCTCGAGCCGGCGCCCAGGGTTACGTTGGTGGACAAAGAGCGACGGCTGAGCGAGGCTCGTAACCGCCTGAGGAAGAGGTTACTGACACAGGACCTTGACCAGCTTCTCAAGGACAATTTTAGGCATCCAGTCTGGGAGGAGCTCAGACATGAGTGCTTGGCCTGCGGCTCGTGCACCATGGTCTGCCCGACGTGCTTTTGCTACAACACCGTGGACGTGCTGAACCTGGACCTGAAGAGCGGTTGGCGCGAACGGGTGTGGGACTCCTGTCTGCTGTTGGACTACGCTCAGGTGGCCCAGGGTATGAACTTCAGGAAGGACCGGGACGCGCGGATAAAGCACCGAGTCTATCACAAGCTGGTCTATTACGAGCCCCAGTTCGGCACCCTGGGTTGTGTAGGCTGTGGCCGCTGTATCGATACCTGTATCAAGGGTATAGATATCACCGAGATCATCCGGGAACTGAGGGGTGAATGACCTTGATTAACCCGTATAAGCCCGAACCCGCGGTTATCCAGGCCATAAGAAGCGAGACCCCCGACACCACAACCTACACCATGAAGTTCCGGGATCTGCAGGAGTTCTCCTTCGAGCCGGGGCAGTTCAACATGATAACCCTCTTCGGATACGGTGAAGCCCCCATATCCATCAGCTCGGCCCCGTCCGAAGACGGCACCTTCGAGCATACCGTGCGCCACGTGGGCAACGTCACCAACGCCATGGCGGGCCTGCGCGAGGGCGACACCTTGGGCGTACGCGGGGCCTACGGCACGGGTTGGCCGATGTCTCAGCTAGAGGGGCAGGACGTGCTCATCATAGCCGGCGGCATCGGTTTGGCCCCTCTTAGGCCGGTGATTCAAGCGGTCATCGGCGACAGGCGAAAGGGGAACGGCCGCTACGGGTCAATGGAGATACTGTATGGGGCCAGGACTCCGGCCGACTGTCTGTTCAAGGACGACTATGAGGAGTGGCGCTCGGCTGAAGGGGTAAACCTCCTCCTCACCGTCGACGCCGTGCCCCAGGGGATGGATTGGGAGCATAACGTAGGTGTCGTAACAGCCCTGTTCGATCAAATGAAATCCCGTCCCGCCGATACGATAGTCCTGACCTGCGGGCCGGAGGTCATGATGAAGTTCGTGGTCAGGGGCTTGTTGGAGCGCGGCTTTAGCCCCGACCGGCTCTACCTTTCGTTGGAACGCCGCATGAGCTGCGGGGTGAAGAAATGCGGCAACTGCCAGATCGGGTCTAAGTTCGTCTGCAAGGACGGTCCTGTGTTCGCCTACGCCGAGCTCATGACCTTGTCGGAAGAAGTATTGTAAAGGGGGGACGGTCATGACTCAACCTAAGATAGCGATTTTCAAACTGAGCTCTTGTGCAGGCTGTCAGCTTGAAGTGTTAAACCTCGAACCCTATCTCCTGCAATTGGCCGGGGTCTTGGACATCTCCTACTTCGTAATGGCCAAGCGGGACAACGCTCCCGGCCCCTATGACATAGGGTTTGTTGAGGGCGCTGTCACCTGCGGCGAGGAGATAGCCAAGTTAAAGCGAGCACGCAAGGATTGCAAGGTCCTCGTGGCCCTGGGCTCCTGTGCCTGTTACGGCGGCATACCCTCGATGAAGAACTGGGAGCCCCAGCGGGAAGTGGAGAAGAGGGTCTATGAGGATCTTTCGGCCATCGAGTCCACCAAGGCCTTCGGGATCGACCAGTACGTTCCCGTCGACGCCTACTTGAAGGGGTGCCCCGTGTCGAAGGAGGAGCTCGTGAACTTCATCAAGAGTACCCTGTTGGGCATGAGGCCGTACCTGCGTCCACACAGCGTGTGTGTGGAATGTAAGCTGGGCGAGAACGTGTGCGTTTTCCTGTCCCACAGGGAACCCTGCATGGGTCCGGTTACCACGGCCGGCTGTGGTGCCCTGTGCCCGGCTCGGGGCAAGGCGTGCGACGGCTGCCGTGGTCCGGCCAACGACCCCAACCCGGTGTCTCTGGCGGAGGCCTTTAAGGAACTGGGCCTGCACCGGCCGGACATCATCCGTCGCTTTCGCAAGTACGCCGGTGCCACCTTGGAGTTTGAGAAGGGGGTTGAGGCGTTATGACCGAAAAACGTATCCATGTAGACTACATGGCCCGGGTAGAGGGGGAAGCGTCCTTGAACGTCCGGGTCGTCGACGGGGAGATCAAGGAGCTCGTCCTGGACGTGTTCGAACCTCCACGCTTCTTCCAGGGTTTTCTCGTCGGGCGTAGCTACGAAGAGGTACCAGAGATCGTTTCCAGGATATGCGGGATATGTCCGGTCTCCCATCAGTTGGCGGCTATACAGGCCATTGAGGACGCCTTCGGGATCGAGCCGAGCGAACAGACTAAGGACCTTAGAAGGCTTCTGGCGCTCAGCCAATGGATTCAGAGCCATACCCTTCACGTGTATTTCCTCGCCGCGCCGGATTTCCTCGGGTACGAGAGCGTCCTGGCCATGGCCGAGGACTACGGGCCGGTGGTGGAACGAGCTCTGAAGCTCAAGCGCCTCGGCAACGACCTCACGGCCCTGATCGGCGGACGCGAGGTACACCCGGTTACGGCGGTCATTAAAGGTTTCACCTCCCTGCCAGACGAGGGCGAGCTCTTGGCCATCAGGGAGAGGTTGGAGGAGGCGAGGAAGGACGCCCAGGCGACGGTAACCCTCGCCGCCAGCCTCGAGGTGCCGGACTTCGAACGGCCTTGCGAGCACATAGCCGTGCGGAGTTCAGAGGAATACGCCATCTACGACGGCCGGGTGGTGTCGACTGAGGGTCTGGATATCGCGGCCTGGGACTATCGTAACCACATCCGGGAACGACATGTTCCGCCCGCCCACGCCCTCCATTCCTACGTCGTGGGACGTGGCTCCTTCCTGGTGGGCCCCCTGGCCAGAGTGAATCTGAACAGGGAACAGCTGTCGGACAACGCCAAGGCCGCGCTGGAGAAGGTGAGGAAGGCCAAGGGCGTGGAGTTCCCCAGCTTCAACCCCTTCCACGGTGCCATTGCCAGGGCCGTCGAGCTCGTACATGCCGTGGACGAGTGCATCAAGATCATCGACCGCCTGGAGCTCGTGGAGGAGCCCATATCCTACCAGATCAAGGCCGGAGAGGGCTTCGCGGTAACGGAGGCGCCGCGCGGGCTGCTGTACCACAGCTACCGCATCAACGACCAGGGGATAATCGAGGAGGCCGACATAGTAAGTCCCACGGCCCACAACGTGTACAATATGGAGGAGGATTTGCGCGCCTTCATACCGACGGTGCTGGATCTACCGGACGACGAGGCGACGCTGAAATGCGAGACGGTCATTAGAAACTACGACCCCTGTTTCTCCTGCTCCGCTCACTTCCTCAAGATGAGAATTGAGCGAGAATAGCGGTGGTCAGGGACGGCAAGCTAGGGTCGGAGGTGTGACATGAGGACTGTGGTCCTCGGCTGTGGTAACCTGCTTATCCCCCGCGATTCTGTCGGGATTCACGTGGTCAGGGAGCTCCTCTCGCGGGAGCTCCCTGACTGGGTGACCGTTACCGAGGCGGGTACCCCCGGGCTGGCCATCCTGGACATGATGGAGGGCTATGACCGGGCCATAATCGTCGATGCCGTTCAGGCGGGGGGACGCGCGGGAGAGGTCTACCGGTTCACCGGTTCCGACATCCCGCCCGTCAAGGAGGCTCCCCTCTCCATGCATGGGTTCAGCCTAGCCGAGGCCTTACAGCTGGGTCGGAGGCTGGGAGTGCCTATGCCGAGGGAGATCATAATCATCGGGGTGGAGATCGGCGTCGACCCCCCACCGGAGGACATGCTCCCCGGACCGGGTGGGCTTGACGGCGTCCCAGAGGACATGCGCCAGGGGGTCACTCTGGCCGTGGAGCTGGTGTTAGAGGAGCTGGAAAGAGGGGATAGAGGTGGCAGTCGGAGCGCAGGCGGATAAACCCAGGGCCGTGGAGATAAGGGTGACCGGGACCGTCCAGGGCGTCGGTTTCCGACCCTACGTCTTCTCCCTCGCCTCGCGTCTTGGCCTCGCGGGCGAGGTGTGGAATTCCTCCGGTGAGGTGGGGATCTTCCTCGAGGGACCCTCATCGGCCGTGGAATCCTTCCTCGCCGAGCTTCGTGACCGCCCTCCTCGCCTGGCCCGGATAACGTCCCTCGAGGTTCGGGATGTAGAGCCTCGCCAGCCAGACGGCTTCCGGATTGTGCCCAGTCGCGAGAGCGGCTCGGCCGCGGTCACCATACCACCTGACGTCGCCCTGTGTGATGACTGTTGTCGGGAGGTCTTCGATTCCCAGGACCGCCACTACCAGTATCCCTTTACCAACTGCACCAACTGCGGTCCGCGCTATACGATCATTGAGAGCTCGCCCTACGACCGTTCACGAACGACCATGCGTTCTTTCCCCATGTGCGAGAGCTGTGAGGGCGAGTACGAGGACCCGACAGACCGTCGCTTTCACGCCCAGCCCACTGCTTGCCCAGCGTGTGGCCCCACGGTCTGGCTCGCGAACAGGCAAGGCAAGACCGTGACTAGCCGGAACTGGCGCCAGGCCTTTCAGTCGGTGATCCGTTCTGGCGCGATAGTGGCCGTCAAGGGCCTGGGCGGGTTCCACCTCTGTTGCGACGCAAGGAATGAGACTGCCGTGCGGGAGCTCAGGCGCAGAAAGGGTCGCCCCCACAGGCCCCTGGCGGTGATGGTCAGGGATCTCGAAGTTGCCCGCAAGTATTGTTCGGTCTCCGACAGGGAGGCCGCCCTTCTCTCCAGCCCAGAGGCCCCCATAGTCATCCTCACCAGGACCGATGATGAGGGGTTGGCCCCCGCGCTTGCGCCCGGGCTCGGGACCTTAGGCGTTATGCTGCCCTACACGCCGTTACACACCATGCTCTTTGCGGACGATATTCCGGTCCTGGTGATGACCAGCGGGAATTTCAGCGGCCTTCCGCTGGCCATCGACAACGATGAGGCCCTGCGAACCCTGGCCCCGGTCGCCGACTACTTCCTCCTTCACAACCGCGAGATCCTCAACCGATGTGATGATTCGCTGGTGAGGGTTGTGGACGATGAGGTCCACCTCTATCGTCGGTCGAGGGGGTGGGTGCCCCTTGGCATCAAGACGGCTCTCCCGGCAGGACCGGCGGTGTTCGCGGTCGGAGGGGATATGAAGAACACCTTTTGCCTCTTGAAGGATGATACCGCCTTCATGGGACCGCACGTGGGCGACCTGGAGCACATCGAGAACGAAGAGGCCTTCAGGGCTGCAGCGCACAGGATGGAGGTCCTCACGAGCTTCGAAGCTGAGGTGGTGGCCTGCGACCTGCATCCTCGGTATCACAGCCGTGAACTCGCCCTCGAGCTGGCCCGCAAGAGGGGAGCGCCGCTGGTTGAGGTACAGCATCATCACGCCCACATGGCGGCCTGTATGGCGGAGAACGACCTCGAGGGCAGAGTAGTCGGCATCATATGCGATGGGACCGGCTACGGGACTGACGGGCAGATTTGGGGAATGGAGGTCCTGGTGGGGGGATACGAGGGGTTCTCGAGGGCATCGCACCTCCGATACACTCCACTCATCGGTGGAGATGTCGCCGTCCGAGAGGCGTGGCGCATGGGGCTCTCCCTATTGGTCGACGCCTTCGGGTATTATGAGGGAAGTAAGCTTGCCTTGGATATCTTCGGCCGTGCGGTGCCCGAGGCCAAGCTGAAGGCCGTGCTGAACCTCATGAGGACCACGAATCCCCCGCGAACGTCCTCCTGTGGGCGCCTCTTCGACGGGGTGTCAGCCCTTCTGGGCATATGCCGCGAGAGCACCTACGAGGGACAGCCGGCCATCGAGCTCTCGGAGTGCGCCGAGCCCGCCGAGCCCTATGAGGACGGCATCGACCAGGTTTCGACCCGTATCGATCAACGACCGTTGGTGCGCAGGGTGATCCGGGACCTCCTATCCGGCGAGCCGCCAGCCGTGATCGCCGGCCGCTTTCAGGCCACGGTGGCCGCCGCTTTGGTGAGCGCTGCGCTGGAGGCCGTGGAGCGGCACCCAGAGACTCGCGGGCGTGTGGTCCTCAGCGGGGGGACCTTTCAGAACGCTTGGTTGTTCAAGTCGGTACGGGATGGCCTTATCGACGCCGGTTGTCAGGTCTTCTACCACAGCAAGGTTCCCACTAACGACGGGGGGCTGGCCCTGGGACAGGCCGCAGTCGGCCGGGTTAAGGGAAGGTGATGTTCATGTGTCTCGGAGTTCCGGCCAGGATCGAGGAGCTTGAAGGAGATAGGGCGACGGTATCGCTGGAGGGCACTAGGAGGCGAGTCAGCGTGGCCCTGACCCCCGACGTCAAGGTCGGAGACTACGTCCTGGTGCACGCCGGGTATGCCGTCGCCGTGGTCGACGAGGAGAGCGCGCGTGAGACCATCAGACTAATAGAGGAAGCCTATGGAACTTTGGAAGAGGTTTAAGGACCCCGCTCTAGCCCAGAAGTTGCTGCAGGAGCTCAAGGGCTTATGTCAGGGGAGCTCGCAGCGGCCAACCCTGATGGAGGTCTGTGGCACCCACACCGTTGCCCTGTCTCGAACTGGCCTGAGAGAAGTGCTGTCTCCCTATCTGGACCTCCGCAGTGGGCCGGGCTGTCCGGTGTGCGTAACAGACGACTCAGACATCGACCTGATGGCGGAGGTCGCACGCCAACCCGGGGTTATCGTCGCCACTTACGGGGACATGCTCAGGGTACCGGGATCCTACGGCACGCTCCTTGACCTCAAGGCCGCCGGGGCCCGGGTACAACTGGTGTACTCAGCTCTAGACGCCCTTGAGCTTGCGAGGGAAAACCCACGAGATACGGTAGTCATGTTGGGCGTGGGCTTCGAGACCACGGCGCCGGTAGCCGCCCTGGCGGTGCAGCGGGCGGCCTCCGAGGGTATATCTAACTTTCTCATGCTCAGCCTCCACAAGACCATCCCCAACGCCTTGAGGGCCCTCCTGGCAGAGAACTCTAGAATTGATGGGCTGATCCTACCGGGCCACGTCAGCGCCATCATCGGTGAGGAGCCCTACCGGTTCATCGCCGAGGAGTCCGGTGTGCCGGCGGTGATTACGGGTTTCGAGGCCGTGGATATGCTGCTGGGCATAGTTGAGCTGGTGAGGCTGATCGTGGCCGGGAGGCCCGAGGTCTTGAACGCCTACCGACGGGTCGTGTCCCCTGACGGGAATCCCAGGGCTCGCGCCCTGCTGGAGGAGGCGTTCCGGCCCGTCGCCGCCCGGTGGCGTGGGCTCGGCAGCATCCCAGATAGCGGCCTGGCCCTGGCCGAGCCCTTTGCGGCGTACGATGCGCTTCAGGCCCTGGGCCTCAGGCGGCCAGAGGCGCGGCCGCCGCGACGAGGGTGTCGCTGTGGAGAAGTCCTCAGGGGCCTCATAGAACCGGCGGAATGTGGCCTCTTCGCCAAGGCCTGTACTCCACACAGCCCGGTGGGTCCCTGCATGGTCTCCAGTGAGGGGGCCTGTGCCGCTCACTACACCTACGGGAGGAACGGCTGATGAAGGACAAGCTGGTCACCATGGCTCACGGCGGCGGCGGCAGGGCGACCTCCGAGCTCGTACAGGCCGTCTTCCTACCACGGCTCGGGAATCTGGAGTTGATGGAACTCGGCGATGCCGCCGTGTTGAACCTTGACGGGCAGAAGCTGGCTCTGACCACCGACAGCTTCGTCGTAAGTCCGCCCTTTTTCCCAGGCGGGGACATCGGCAGGCTGGCCATCTGCGGCACGGTGAACGACCTCACCGCTGCGGGCGCCGTGCCCCTCTACCTCACCGTTGGGGTCATCCTCGAGGAGGGTTTCCCCCTCGCCGAACTCAAGCGGGTGGTCGCGTCTATGGCCGAGGCCGCCGACGAGGCCGGGGTCAAGGTCGTGGCCGGTGATACCAAGGTGGTTGAGAGGGGCAAGGGCGACGGGTTGTTCCTCAATACCTCCGGCCTCGGGCTCTTGAGGAACCCCCCGCCCCGCTGGAGCCAGGCTAGGCCCGGGGACAGGGTGCTGGTCAACGGGCCGATAGGGGAGCACGGGGCCGCCGTGATCTCGCGCCGGTCGGGCTTTGACCTAGACAGTCCGGTTCAGAGCGACTGCGCCCCCTTGAACGACCTCATAGGCACCCTCTGGGAAGAGGGGCTAGGCCAGCATATCAGGGCTATGAGAGACCCGACCAGGGGTGGTGTGGCCACTGCTTTGGCCGAGCTCGCCGCCAGGATGGAGCTCGGGATAAGGGTCGACGAGTCGGCACTGCCCATCAGCCCGGCCGTGAGCGGCGTGTGTGACATGTTGGGTTTCGATCCCCTGTACCTGGCCAACGAGGGTAAAATGTTGATCGTCATCGACGCGTCAGTGGCCGATGCGGCAGTGGATCTTCTCAGAAAACACAGGTACGGTGCCGAGGCAGCCATTATCGGTGAGCTGACGGACGAATTCAAGGGCGTTAGGGTTAGGACGCCCTACGGTGGGCACAAGCGAGTCGACGTCGCTGAAGGCGAACTCCTGCCACGCATTTGTTAACAATTACCTGCGAAAAAACAGGTAGTTTAGAGCGACGGTGTTCGTGAGCAAAATAATAACACCACCATGAAAGGGAGTGAGCTCTTTGGCTCGACTCATGTCCGATCAGCTCAAGTACGAGCTGGCGCAGGAACTCGGCATCTCAGAGGTCGTAGACCGCGAGGGCTGGGGTGGCGTTCCCTCTAGGGAATGCGGTAACCTGGTCAAGCTCGCCATTCTGAGAGCCGAGAGGGCCTTGGCTCAGAATGGTGGTGGCGGGGCTTATTAGCCCCGTCTTCCTTGGGAGAACTATGGACGCCGTCACCGCTTTCTTGAAGAGCGCAAGAACTGATATCGAGGCCGCGCGAGCCCTTCTTCAGGAGGGGTTGTTCGCTCCCTCGGTCTTTCATTCGCAGCAGGCCGCTGAGAAGCTCGCCAAGGCCTTTCTCGACCGTCACGGGATGGACCCCGTCCACACCCACGACGTCGCAGACCTCTTGAGGCAAGTCGAGGATGACCATGGTGCCTCGGAGCTCAGACAGGTTGCGGACGAGCTCGAAAAACTGCAGCAACACGTTCTGGACACTCGCTATCCGTTAAGGGACCACCACGGGCATATTATCCCCCCAGAGCAGGCTTATTCTGAACGGGACGCCCGCTCGGCGCTGCGGCGGACGGAGAGGGTATACAATATGTTGAGCGAAGGGTTTAAATGAACCCTTTTCAAGCGAAGAGCGCACAACCCTGCTCTTTCAACTCCTGAATCTTATTGCGAAGGTCGTCTTCAGTACAACCCAGAAACTCGGCCAAGCACGTCAAACAAAGCACACGGTTAGTTTGGCGACCGAGCAACTTCTTGTTGAGCGCAATAACGTCCTTGACGACGGGACGGCTACATTCGTAACACGGTTTTTTCCTCAATATGATCACCTTCTCCTGTTTGCTTTACTACGAAGAGGTTACCTCTTACCGCAGTTCGATGTTCGGTACGGCAGAGCTGTACTCGTTATCCATGAGGGATAACTGGCGTTTGATGATGCCACGCATCTCTAGGGCAGGTTCCAAACAGTAGATCCGAAACTCCTCCCTATCGATGTCCTCAGTCTGCTTCACATGGGGGAACAACAGTTTTAGGAAGCCGGAGCAAATACGCTTGATGGCCGTAGTATCACGCGTATCAGCCGATTTTGGAACATCGAGCAGGGCATCTACCAGAGCGGGGTACAGGATCTCATTCCGCAGGGCGTGCATGATCTCGGAGAAATACTCTACGTTGAGAGCCCACCCCTCAGCCTTCATGTCCTCACGCATACGCGGGATGTACCAGCCCCTAATGAAACCGTGAAAACGATCGATGAGCGCCGATTCCTGGAAGGCCTGCGGCAGTTCGGTGAACATGTTGATGCTTTCGTTCATCTTTTCATCAGCGATATTGCCCATCAACACCAAGCCGGCTTCACCCACACCTCTGTAATCACCCACGCGGTACTCTCCCGACTCCAAATACCCCTTCAGCGCCCCCCTGATTTCATCGAGGTCCGGGAAACTAATGGTCTGCACCTCGTCAAAGGTGAAGTAATCGTATCGGCTAACCAGACCGGGTGTCTTGCGGCTGATGTCGTAGAACAGCCGAGCTCGGCTTATGCTACCGCCGCTCACCAACCATCCGTATTTGGATATCTGGGACATCATATATGATTTGCCCGTTCCCTTGGGCGCCAGCTCAATTAAATTAACACGCTTTTCTACGAAAGGCAGAAGCCGGCTCAGCAACGTGAGCTTTTGCCGTACGTCCAGGAACCCGGCGGGATTATAATCCACCGCCATAAGCAGCATGTCTAACCACTCATCGAGGCCAAATTCCCTCCGCGCGCTCTGGAAGTACTCCAGGTCGACCTTGTAGGGTTGGAAACGCTTATAATCGGTCAGGTAGATAGCCCCGTTTCTCTGCTTCCCGCGCAGTCCGGTTGGGCTCCACTCGCATTCGATTACTCCCCAGGTTTCGGTATCGGACAGAAGCTCCTCGCGGTGCTCGAGCAGCACCCAGTTACTTACGATCGCCTCGTGCTTGCGGCTCGGAAAGCCTAGGTCAGGCAGGCTGAACAGCCCCTCCCCGGTGCGAACGTCAAGCTCCACCCGCAACCGGGCCAGAAACCTCACCCGCTGGGACTCGTTAATCATGTTGCTCTTGAGCAGTTCCCAATCCTTCTTGCCCGGAATGTGCTGCTTAACAAACTTTCGCACTTCATCGAGGTTGACCTTGCCCTCTTCATCGGCGAAGCGCATGATCATCCAGTCGCGCAGGTAAGGGGGGATGCTCAAAGAGGCGAAGAACTTATTCTGAGTAGGATGCTTGTATACTGTCATGTCTTGGAAGCAGGACCTGACTTTGTCCTGCAAGGCGCGCTTAATGCTCATGTCCTGAAGCACCTCACAATCCAAGGTCCTCTTGCATGAGGCCCTTCACCACTTCAAATGAAATCGTGTCAGCTAACTGACCGTCTGCATACAAACGGCCTGTATACTTGCCAGCGTTCCAGCCTCTTAGCTCAAAGGACCACCTTAAGCCGGCCTCTCCTTTGCCCGGCAAAGCCTGTCCGGCTACCCGCAGCTCAACGCTAGTCACCTTGCGGTCACAACGTACGCTCAAAAAGCCATCGCCCCTGGCGTCGAGCCTAATGACCGTGCCGCACAGTTCAAACCTGGGCAGGACGTCGATGTCTGTCTTTCGAACCACGATTACCGGGACCAGGTATTCCTCGGGAGTTCCCCCACCGTGGACCTCACCCTGACGGGGGCCACCCCCACTGAATTGTCCATGGGTCACCCATATGGCGTTGCCCTGGTATACCACCCACAAGTTGTTCTTGTTCTCGTAATCGGTACCCTCGCGAAGCAAAGAGTAGCGACCGGGGGCCTTCACCTCAGCCCCTTCCGGCACCTCGGCCTTAACTTCACTAATGGCCGCGAAGCGACTCAGGCCATGGTCGGACGTAATCACCACGGTTGGGTGCTGCGACAGTAAAGCTAGTGCCTTGTAGGCAACGTCCCTTATGATCTCTAATGCCTTGAGGTACGAGTCGGGGAATTCGTATGCATAATGGTGAGCGATGTCATCCAAGCCCCGTTCAACGCTCTCCCCGTCTTCCCATTCCTTGTTGGCCTCGGTCGTGGTAGGCAGGTGACCTCTAGCAATAGCGACTTCGCATTTCACACCGCCGTGCTGGGCCAGCAATTGCGTCAACAGGCCGGTCCATTCGACCCCCATGGCGTCTACCCAGATGATCTTAGCACCGTAGTCGCGCAACTTGGCCAACAGGTCACTCCTCGCCGGGTAATTCCAGAGCAGCTGCTCATCAGCCCACCTGCCGATCAATGCGCTCAACTCTTTATTGGCTTGATCCTTTATGCGACAGCGGTTGTAGGCGGAAAAATAGGCATTGGTAAATTCGTCTCCGGAGACGGCGGGCACCAAGTACCAAGCCAGCGCGGGAAAGGATACCTCAAGATATTCCCACCATACGTCATGGGGATAATGGGTCAGCAACTCACCCACACAGAGCACGACTTGCTTGCGCTCCTCCGCCGACAGGTCAGTCAAGACCGCTATTCGGTCGAGGGGCTCTGTGATCTCTGTGTAGCGTTCCCAGAATTCAGCTGGCATGAGGTTGACGCCGAGGCGTTGGAGCAGGTCCTTACGTTGCCTGCTTCGAGACACGCTCCGCTGCAGGTCAAATATCGTCATGATGGCATGGTGGCTCAGGCTGTTTACGTGATTACTCTGCCTCAAGACATCGTGAACGTACGTTCCGGGCTCACTGCGGACCTTGCTCCACAGCCAAATTAGCCAGCGTCTATCCTCGTCGAAGTTGCCCCAGAGGGCGAAGAGCTGGTCAGCGTCGTATTTGGCAACGTTCAACAGTCGCCTCGCCAAGCCGTCGAGGCTATCTCCTTCCCGAGCTTGTGCGACCAGCCACTCCCACTGCTTCGAAGAACCCCACTCTGCGTGAACCTCTTCCCAGCCGAGGTTCTCCTGAGCATAATCAAAACCCGATGGATACACGCGCACCCTGCACTCGCTGCGCGTCTGTCGCACGGCCAACCAAGGGGCCATGGCAGTCACCAACCATACTTTGTCTACGCTGCCACGCTCCCAGAGTTTTAGATACTCTCTTATGCCTTCCACCCTCTGTCTACCAGGAAGGTCTGCAGAAAAGGGAGCGACGATGATATCAGAACTTCCCTCTCCCCTGACTATCCACGGTTCAGGGAGCTCTCCGGCCTTATAGCGCAGTACGCTCTCGATCTCTGGAAAGAAGAACTCATCCACCGCGAACAACGGCACATATATCCGACGTACCCTGTCTGCCGGCCACTGGGAGAGCCACCGTATCACTTCGGTGCTCTCTGGGTCGAGCCGAATGTACTCCGCCAGGGGTATTAGCAGAATGCTACGACAACCTGTAGCCTCTTCCCGGAGGTATGCTTCGAGCCGAGTTACGTCGGGGAACACGTCGGGGCCGCTGCAGAATTCGGATAGGCTGATAACTCGCTCGACCTCAACACCGAGCTCATGTATGAGTTCTCCCCAAGCTTTGCGACCACGGACGAGAATAAACCGGGTCGCGAATCGCTCACCTTTACTGCTCTCGGCCCTCAGGTGGGCCATCAACTCATCCACGCTGGCAAAGGATAACATGGTCATCGTCTCGGGTCATCCCCTCGCCTGGCTTTTACCGCTCTCTCCCTGGATGGCGGCCAGCAGCCTGGCTCCCACTATGGCATCCTCTGCGGCCAAATCTTTGACCACACGCTTAATGTCATCCGGTGGTATGGCCTCGATGGCCTTTACAACTTGGGGGTAAGCCGTGGCCTTGTAGTTTTCGGTAATCCACTGGCGGACTCGACCGACCACTTCGCTGAGTCGCATCGGCCATTGATAAACCTTCGTGCGCATCGTATTGTAGATGTGCTCCCGTAGCTCCTCCGCGGCGCCCGCCTGCCGTACAAGGTCAGCATATTCGCCGGCGGTCGTTTGGACGAACTTAGCCAGGATATACTTCTGGTCTTGGAGGACATTCAAGTTTGTCTTATGGTTAGTAAGATAAGCTATCATCTCATCCAGCTCGCTCTCCGATAGCCTGCCGAGGTTTTCGTATCGTTCGAAGAAGGTGTGGTGCTCCGAACCTTCCATCACCCACTTGATAGGAGTGCGCATCTCCTCGCTCCAGTGTGCCGGTGACTCAGAGCCGGTAAGCTCACGCCAGCGCCGCTTCACCTCAGCGACCTTCTTCCGCTTAGCCTGCTGAGAAAGGACGTAGGTGATCCGCCGCCTGACCTCGTCATCCGTCGCGAGCGACAAATTGGGCAACTCCTCATAAAGCTCGGCTGCCTCATCCTCGCTGATGCCTTGCCCAGTGAACTTAACAACTAGGGTGGCTAACAGCGAGGCTCCTCCGTTAAATAAGGACTCTAGATGACCGCCCATGAGGCGGATGTCCTGAGCCCGGTTATCCTTGGGAGGTCCATCTTGGCGGTAGATGAGCTCATGGAGATAGTCGATAAGCTCGGCCACTTCAGTCGGCTGGCCTTCTTTGTAATAGATGAGCGGCAACTTACCCTTAAACCACTCAGTACGAAAGTACTGCCTAATGTTGTCCAGGTTTTGTTTCGTCACTCCGCACAGTTCATTGAGCGCATCTACCAGGTCGAGCTCCCGTATGACCTCGGGTATCTTTTCCTTTACCTTCTCCTCGCGCCATAGGTACACGTCCTCTTGCATGAGATGCCGCAGACGTCCCATAACTTGGGGCACGTCGAGGTTAAGCGACGTCATGAGGGAGAGCAACTGGGGAGCATGCGCCTCCCAAAACCGCTTCATTCCTTCCTCCATCCGGTCCCTGTTCAGAAGCGTTGATAACTCCCTCTGTACAGCATAGAAGGCGTCAGAAGCCTTTGCCAACTTCTCATCGGTGAGCTCATCCCGGTTGTAACTTACGAGGTAGCTTAGTATGTCAGCTGCCCGAGCCATCTTCTGCACTTTGTTCCTGTCGGCTGGCTGGATGTAGTAAACTAGCGTCCACGTAGGATACCCCAGGTCTAATAGCCTATTGCGCATATGCTTACAGGCCTCTTCTGGATACCTTGCCTGTTCAGCACTGAGGTGGAAGACCTCCCCGACCACCTCGCAGAAGCGCTCTGCCTCGGGCGATTTTTTCCGGATTGTGTAGCTCTCCGATGACCTAGTCCCCTTCAAGACCTGCTCGATGAGTTCTGCGAGCTTGTTAGGGTTCAAAGGCAACGAGTTCACGCCATCGAAGTAGTAGTAACCCTGGGCGTAATTGCGTAGCAGGAACGAGAAAAGCAATATGCCTATCGGGGACGGTAGGAGGCCGTACGGCGGCTCCTGTAAGGCCTCCCACAGATCCTTGAGGACGACCTGCTCTTGGGCGTCGAAGAAATCGTCCACGAGCTTCTGCATCCTGGCCACAGGGTGATTGCGCTGGTGTTCCAATGTCTCAGCTTCCCAGAGGCCAAGGTCTTTAAGTTCATCCACCACGACCTTATACGGCCGCTGAACATTGCGGGCCACCTGGAGGCCGATTTCCGCACCCGCCTTTCCCCAGGCACTGGTGTAGAGCGTGGCCACCTTGCTCAGCTTTTCCGGCCCGTAGGGATATACAGAGGCGACGATATCCTCAAGATACCCGGCAATTGCTTCGCATCCGCCCAGTTCCACCTGCTTACCCCCGAAGAAGGCCCGGATTCGGCCCCTACCGACATCAGCGAGCCACTCGTCGACTATGCTATTGGCTCTGATATCATAGTGTTTCTTTGCATTATGTTCCTGCATTTCCTCGTGATACCAGAACCGAGCTTGAAAACCCAGCTGTAGATTCTCACTTAAAATTGACCCGGGTTTCTCTCTTAAAATTGACCCACCTGCCCAGTGAATGAATAATCACGGTCATCGTGAAATGTACGGGTAACTTCGCCACTAGGTACCGTCTTTTCCTGCGTCCGTGGAATAAGACGATAATTACTTCTGCTCGCGGTCAAGTTGTAGGAGCTTATC
>ENA-OSAE01000387-OSAE01000387.1-marine-sediment-metagenome-genome-assembly--contig:-NODE-387-length-19751-cov-16.735885_pt1 | contig 19751 bp, 18 predicted proteins | sample MGYA00237870_ERZ529317 | MGnify/ENA primary metagenome ERZ529317 (study PRJEB26369, sample SAMN03142812) | marine sediment metagenome | biome: marine; feature: borehole; material: sediment... | reverse complement strand
CGCTGGCGCGCCCGGCCATGCCGTGGACGAAGGGGTCGTCCGCGTTGAGGACGGCGTGCCCGTCACGGCCGACGGCCTCGACGACGAGGGCTTTGACGAAGGCGACGTCCTCGAGCCGCTCGAGGCCGTCCTGGCCTTCGTGGTCCGGGCTGATGTTGGTGACGAGACCCACGTCGCAGGTGTCGAAGCCCAGACCCTCGCGGATGATGCCGCCCCGCGCCGTCTCGAGAACGGCGGCCTCGACCTCGGGGTCGGTGAGGAGGGCCGCCGCCGTCCGCGGACCGGCGCAGTCGCCGTCCAAGACCTTTCGGCGCCCGACCCATGCCCCGTCGGTGCTGGCCAAGCCGACCACCAGGCCCGTGGCGGCCAGCATCGCGGCCACGAGCCGGCACACGGTCGTCTTCCCGTTGGTCCCCGTGACGGCCACGATGGGGATGCGCCCAGGGTGGCGCGGCCACGGCCCGCGGGCGACCCAGGGCGCCGGGACCTCCTTCCGGAACCCCCGGAAGAGGCTGTCGAGGATCGGGGAGGCCACGTCCCGGGGCCTGCCCTCCGAAGGGTGCAGGTGCATGCGAAGGCCGGGGGCCGCGTTCACCTCTATCACCGCCCCCTCGGAGCGGCCGATGGGCCGGGCGATGTCAGGGGTGACCAAGTCCACGCCGGCCACGTCGAGGCCGACGATACGGGCGCACCTCGCGGCCAGGGCCGCGTTCTCCGGGTGGACCTCGTCGGTGACGTCGTGGGCCGTCCCGCCCGTGGAGAGGTTCGCGTTCTCGCGGAGCAGGACGCGCCGACCCCGCTCGGGGACCGACTCGGGCCGAAGGCCCTGCCGCTTGAGGACGAGCACGGAGACCGGGTCGATGCGGAGACGGGTGAGGGGCCTCTCGTGCCCCTCGCCGCGCAGAGGGTCCCGGTTCACCTCCTCGACGAGCTCCCGGACGGTCTTCTCGCCGTCACCGACGACCTGGGCCGGGAGGCGCTCGGCGGCGGCGACGACCACCCCGTCGACGACGAGCAGGCGGTAGTGCCGGCCGGGGATGTGCCGCTCGACGAGGACCTTCGGGCTCACGGCCGCCGCGGCGCGGAAGGCGGCCCTCACCTCCTCCGGCGAAGCCAGGTTCAGGCTGACCCCCCGGCCCTGGTTCCCGTCGATAGGCTTCACGACGACAGGCGGTCCGAACCTGGCCAGAGCCCGCACGGCCTCACCTGCGCAGGTCACGACGCATCCCGGCGGGACAGGGATGCCGGCCTGGTCCAGGACCTCCTTCGCCAGGACCTTGTCCTTGGCCAGGTCGACGGCGAGGCAGGACGTCTTCGAGGTGACGGTCGCCCAGAGGCGGCGTTGGCGGGCCCCGTGGCCCAGCACGAGAAGGCTCCCGTCCCCGATGCGCCTGACCGGTATCCCGCGGCGCCGGGCCTCCCGGGCGAGGGCCGCGGTGCTCGGCCCCAGTCCGGACTTCTCCGCGGTCTTCCGGACAGCCTCGACATGCCGCTCGACGTCCGGGCGGCGTCCGGAGACCGCGGCCTTCACGATCTCGACCGCCCGCCGCCCGGCCTCCAGGCCCGCCTCGACCAGGCCGCACTCGAAGACGACGTTGTAGACGCCTTGCTGTTCGGTCTTGCGGGTCTTGCCGTAGACGACGTCCCACCCGACGAGGAACTGCAGTTCCAGGGCCACGTGCTCGATGACGTGCCCGAGGAACGTCCCTTCCTCCAGGCGGCGCACGAACCCCCCGGGGCGGGAGCTCGCGCAGTGGTGCGCCCTGAGGCCGGGCAGGGCTTCCAGGAGGACGGTGTTGAACCCGGGGAACTCGCTGCTGCGGCGGCCGTCGAGCCGGCCGAGGTCCACCAGCATGGCCACCACGGGGTGGTGGCTGTAGATGTTGCGCCCGGGGTAGGCCCGCATCTTCACGATCTTCATCGGCGCCGGGGCACCTCGCCGCCTGCGGCGGCCCCGCCGCGCGGCGCGGGCCTCAACGGACGCCACGCCGCGAGGTCGAAGCCGTAGCCGCTCGGGAGGACGTGAAGGACGACATGGGTGAGGGCCAGCGGCTCGTCCGGAAGGGACTCCGAAGCGTTCGTCTCCTCGATGGCCCGGCCGTCCACGACGGTGACGGTCTGCGAGCCCACCACCCGCAGGGTGCGGTCACCCCGGACCACGAAGGCCGTGTCCTCGTCGACACCGATACCGAGGAGCTTGGGGTTCTGGGCGAGGGCGGCCAGGAGGCGGCCCAGACGGCCCCTCTGGGCGAAGTGCTGGTCGACGACGGCGCCCTCGAGGAAGCCCATCCCGGCCGCCATCTTGATGGTGCACTTCTTCGGGGCGTCGTCACTGTCCCCCTCGACGATCATGGTCTCGCTCATCGCCGACGCCCCGGCGGAGGTGCCGGCGATGACCGCGCCCTCACGGTGACGGCGGTGGACCACCTCGTCGAGAGGGGTCCCTCCGAGGGTGCTGGTGATACGTAGCTGGTCGCCTCCGGTGAAGAAGAAGGCCGTCGCCGCGCGGGCCCGCTCAAGGATCTCCGGGCGCCACGCGTCCGAACGTTCGGTGACCCGGAGGGTCTCCACCCGCCCGACCCCGAGGCGGACGAAGGCCTCCTCGTACTCCCGGGCCGCGTCGTCAGGCTGACCGGAGGCGGTGGCCAGAACGGCCACGACCGCCGCCGGCCCTCCGGCGAGGCGGACGAAGGTGCGGAGGATGGCGCCGTCGCGGCTCTCGGCCCCCCCGATGACGACGAGGGCCCCTGGGCCGGCGCGGTGGGAGGACGAGGCCGAGGTGAGGGTCTCCGGTTCCTCCTTCTTCCCCAAGAAAAAGACACCACCCCGGCCGATAGTGTGGCCGGGGTGGCTTCCGGCTATGTGCCGCCGGCCGCACCGGCGCTAGCCGGCGCTCTGCTCGGCCTTCTCGGCCTTCTTCCGCTCCTCCTCGACGAGCACTCTCCTCAGGACCTTGCCGATGATGGTCTTCGGCAGTTCCTCCCGGAACTCGACCAGCTTCGGGACCTTGTACTTGGCCAGCTTGTCGCGGCAGAAGTCGATGATCTCCTCTGCGGTGGCCTCCTCGCCCTCCTTCAGGACGATGAAGACCTTGACCGTCTCGCCGCGGTACTCGTCGGGGACCCCGATGGCGGCGGCCTCCTTGACCTTCGGGTGCTCGTAGAGGACCTCTTCTATCTCCCGCGGGTAGATGTTGTAGCCGCTGGCGAGGATCATCTCCTTCTTGCGGTCCACGATGTAGGTGTAACCGTCCTCGTCCATCTTGGCTATGTCGCCGGTGTAGAGCCAGCCGTCCCGGAGGGTGGCGGCGGTCTCGTCAGGCCGGTTCCAGTAGCCCTTCATCACCTGCGGCCCCTTGAGGACGAGCTCGCCGGTCTCGCCTATCGGAAGCTCCTTCTCCCCGGTCTCGAGGTCGACGATCTTGGACACCGTGTCGGGGAAGGGAAGCCCGATACAGCCCACCTTCCGGAGCCCGTAGACGGGGTTGCAGTGGGTCACCGGCGAGGCCTCGGAGAGCCCGTAGCCCTCCACCAGCCGGCCGCCCGTGAGCTCCTCGAACCTCTTCTGCACCTCGACCGGCAGCGGGGCCGAACCGCTGATGCAGGCCTTGATGGACTTCAGGTCGTACTTCTGGACGTCGGGGTGGTTGATGATGGCGACGTATATGGTCGGGGCGCCGGGGAACAGGGTCGGCTTGTATTTGTCGATGGCCTTGAGGACGTCCTCGATGATGAACCTGGGGAGCAGGATCATCGTCCCGCCGCAGAGCGCGGCCAGGTTCATGCACGTCGTCATGGCGTAGCTGTGGAAGAGCGGCAGGACCGTCAGGATGCGCTCCCCTCCGTCCTCGATGTCAGGCATCCAGTTGCGCACCTGGACGGCGTTGACCACGAGGTTGCGGTGAGTGAGCATACAGCCCTTGGAGACGCCGGTGGTGCCCCCGGTGTACTGGAGACAGGCCACATCCTCGGACGGGTCGAACTCGTGCTCGGGCGGGTCGGCCGGGTGCTTTTTCAGAAGGTCCACGAACTGGTAGTTCCCGGGGCCCGTCGGGACCTCCACGAGCTGGCCCTCGCGCCGGGCCTTGATGGGGTACAGGATGTTCAGGGGGAAGGGCAGGAAGTCCTTGATGCTGGTCCAGATGACCTTCTCGAGGCCGGCCGACTCCCGAACCTTCGTGATGCGGCCCATCAGGAGGTCCAGGGCCACCATGACCTTGGAGCCCGAGTCCTTGATCTGGTACTCGATCTCCCGCTCCACATACAGGGGGTTGAACTCGACGACGGTCGCGCCGGCCTTGAGAGCGCCGTAGTACGCTATGACCGCCTGCGGGCAGTTGGGAAGCATGATCGCGACCCGGTCGCCCTTCTTGACGCCCAAGGCGGCAAGAGCCGCGGCGAACCGGTAAACCTTGTCCAGAAGCTGCTTGAAAGTCAGCCTGCCGCCCATGAAGATCGTCGCCGGGTTGTCCGGGAACCTCTCCGCGGACTGTTCGAGGAGCTTGAAGACAGGAACGTCGGGATACTCCAGACGCCGCTTCAAGTGCTCCGGGTAGTTCGCCCCCCAGAGCTTCTCGTAATCAGCCAATCTGCATCCCCTCCTTCACGACTTCCTTTCGGGCCTTCGCGGCCCCGTCCGTGCGGTGGTTGAGACCGGCCCGCCGTGATGGTCCTGGCACCACCTCCACCTGTCTATTCACAATTAGCCGAATGTAAGGGCCGATTCCTGCCTGGTCGAGAGAATTGTCTTGACCAAATGAGAGTTCCGACGTTTGAGGAAGGGGGCGAGCTTCCCATTGGAGCACGGACCTGTCCCGTGCAGAGAGATATGCACCGCACAGGAAGGAGATGCCGGAGACCGCGGCGCCTGGGGTCAGAAGGTAACGCCGAGCAGGTCGAGGACGTTGCCGATGCGGCTGTGCACCGTGGCCAGAGAGGAGCCGGCCGAAAGGAGGCCCACCGCCTCGTGGCCTTCGGCCGTAAGGAGGAGGGACCCGCTGTCGCCCGGTTCGGCCATGGCCGTCGTCACGATCTGGTCGGTGAAGACCGCCGTGCCGACCTCGCCGAGGCCGACCTTCACCGTGGCGCCGATGACCCTGATCTCACCCGTCGTCACGCCGGACGTGCGGCCGCTCTTGACGACACCCAGGCCGACGACCGGCTCGGCGACACCCTCCACCCTTCCAAGACCGAGGATGTCCTCCACCGCGTCCTCGGCCCTCACCAGCGTCGCCACGGCGGCGTCGACGAGGTTCTCGCCTCCCGTGGCGCGGAAGAGCTTCATCCGACGCCCCGGGAAGAGGTGGCGCAGCACGAAGTTCCCGACCGCTTCGGCCCTGCGGGCGACGGGACACTCCTCCTCCGACGCCGATGGGATGATGGGGACGAACCGCTCGAGGTGGGCGATGGTGTCGTCTGCGGTGCCCCCGTCGTAGCGCCCGGGCTGGTAGATAGGGTCCCCTACCTCCGCGCGCCCGTCGCGTCCGTTCGACAGGTTGGCCAGGACATGGTTGTTCGAGAGGACCATGGGGCGTCCGTCCCGGCGGTCGTAGACGAGGGCCCCGAAGGTGCCGGCGGTCACCTGGTAGTGACCCACGCTCACCCCCGGCCGGGCCGGCCGGACCCTGGTCCTGCGTTCATGCTCTTCCGGGAGAGCCGCTCGGGCCGGTTCCGCAGCGGGGAGAAGGCGGATGTCGCCGACCTCGACGACATCGGTCGCGGCGTCGGAGAGGACCCGCGGCACGAGGTCGGCCCGGCGGAGCCTTGACGGGGGCATCTTCCGCCTGACCAGGACCACGACTGCCTCACGCTGCGTGCGGCGGCCTCCGGTCTCCTTGCAGCCCACCCCGACCCCGACGACGTTCGCCTTGCCGAGGAGGACCTTGGCGTGCCTGGAGGCCAGAGCCCTGAGGTCTTCCAAGACCTCCCCCTCCTTTCCGGTCGGTCCATTATATGCCCGCTGGGAACAACGGCCCATCAGACAGACAGGAGGCCAGGGGTGGCGGTCTCGTTCCGTGCGCGGGAGGGAGCGGGACGGGCGGCCTGGTTCGTGTAAGAGGCGGCCTACTTCGTGTACTTGTCGGCCACGGCGGAGGCGCCGTAGGATTCGGGCTTTATCTTCGCGTCGAAGCCCGACCCGGTGACCATTCCGACGACTTCCCTGATCAAGCTCTTGGTGGCGCCTTCGCGGCCCACGTCGAGATGGATTTCGATGTCCAGATTGGACCATCCGTCACGGGCCAGGCGGGCGGCGATCTTGCTCCCGAGATTGAGGGAGAGGGCCGTCTCGAAGTAGATTCTCTGCCTCAGGCTGGCCAGCCTGGGGTGCTTGCGCTTCTCGTAGTAGTACCGGGCTCCTTTGCCTACGCGGTGGATGATGACCGCGGAGACGAAGGTCGTCTCCTCCCGGGCCCTCGAGTCGGTGCCGACGATAAGCCGGTAGCTTGCCGTCGGGTCTTCATCCACGTAGGCCCGGATGTCGTCGAACATCTCGTCGAAGCTCAGAGGACCCCGGGTGGGGCTGATGAACGGCACCGCCCAGCCGTCCCTTCATAAGGGATGAGGTGACGCAGGGTTCCAGCCCGATTATAGTCCCGGGGCGAGGGTCACAGCAAAGGGCCGGAGCGGCCCCGGCCCGACCCGTCCACGCCGTCCGCCCCGCCCACGAGCCCGCGGAAGGCTCTCTCGAGGGCCTGGAACTCCTCCATGGAGAGCGTTTCCCCGCGCCGCCCCCCGTCTATTCCCGCTTGCCGCACGGCCTGCTCGACCGCCCCGCGGTCCAGCCCCAGCCCCCCGGCCAGGGCGTTCACCAGCGTCTTCCGCCTCTGGCCGAAGGCCGCCCGGACGAGCCTGGACAGCCTGGCCAGGCCCTCCGGCCCGAGCCCTCCGGCCGGTCTGGGGAGGCGGTCGAGGACGACGAGAGCCGAGTCCACCTCAGGGCGGGGGTAGAAGGAGTTCCGGCCGACGCGGCGGGCGAGGGCCGGCCGGCTCACCGCGGCCACGGCCAGGGTCAGGGCGCCGTAGGCCTTCTCCCCCGGCTCGGCCAGGATGCGCTGGGCGACCTCGAACTGGACCATGACCACGGCCCTCGGCCAGAAGAGAGGAGGTTCGAGGAGCTTCAGGAGCAGAGGGGTCGTCACCCGGTACGGGAGGTTCCCGGCCACGAGGGCCTCCCCGCCGGCGAGCCCCCTCAGGTCGAGGGCCAGCGCGTCGCCTGCGACCACCTCGACCGCGGCCCAGGCCCTGGTGTTCGCCAGGAGGTGGGGGATGAGGGAGCGGTCCTTCTCGACGGCCACGACCCGTCCGGCTCCCGCCTGCGCCAGGGCCGCGGTGAGGCCGCCCAGGCCCGCGCCTATCTCCAGGACCGTCCGGCCGCGGACCTCGCCGAGAGCCTCGACGGTGCGCTCGAGCACGTTCACGTCCACGAGGAAGTTCTGCCCCAGGCCGCGCTTGGGACGGACGGCGCCAGACCTGACCAGCCCGGAGACGTACGAGACCGACCAGACGGGAGGGGTCCCCTGGTGCCTCATGACCCGGGCAGTTCGAGGATGTAGACCATGACCCGCCTTACCCCCCAGCTCATGGCCTCGGCGTACGTGTCATAGCACACGTCGATGCGGTGGCCCTTGATGGCCGAACCGACGTCACCGGCGACGGCGAACCCGTAGCCGTCGACATAGACGCGGCTCCAGAGGGGGATGACCGCCGGGTCCACGGCGATGATGCCCTTGGTGGCCCGCAGGCCCAGACAGGTGTAGCCGTCAGCCCACGCTCCACAGCTTATCGGACCCGGTTCGTAGGCCGTGGCCGTCACCTTGAGAGCCTTGAGGAAGCGTATGGTCTGCCCGTCCCTGACGATCGTCCCGGCCGTGCCCACCCGGACGACCTCCGGAACCGGCTCCCTGACGACGGTCGTGCGGACGACCTCCACCTCGGTCCTGCGCCCGTCCTCATAGGTGACCCGGAGAAGGGTCCGCCGGAGACCCGGTCTTCCCCTCTGTGCGACCACCGTCCGGCCGAGGTCCATGGTCATGTCTTCCCGCCTGATGGTCCTGAAGGGTATCTCTTCCTCCCGGTGCTGGTAGCTCTTCACCACCCGGGTGACGACAAGCCGTAGCCCGGCCTTCACTTCCGCGTCGCGTCCCGGCTCGAGCCTGTCGTCGGGGCCGACGCGGAGGCGGGACGTGGCGATGAGCTCACCGACCGTCCGGGCGGTGGTCATGAGAACGAACTCCCGGCCGTCGGCCTCGACGAGCACCGGGACGGCCCGTCGGACGGCGACAATGAGGCCGTCTTCTACAGGCGCCTCCGGCGGAGGAGAGACCTCGTCCCGGGGTCCCAGCGGGAGGCCGGCCGTCTCGAGGACCTCCCTGACGGTCCGCGCCGAGGTCTTGACCCGGACCTCGAGGTCTCCGGTGATGACGGTCACCGTCTTCTGGGAGAACATCCCGCTCGTGGCGAAGGCGGCCACCACCGCCGTGACGAGGAGGACGATGAGGAGCCTGCGGCTCCGGTCGAAGGCCGCGGGGACACGAGCGAACGACCGGACGGTGCCGCGGGTCACGGCCTCTGCACACCTCCCGGGCTCGACGGTCCGGCGTGGGGCGGCATCGGGACAGGACGCAAGGGGGAGGGACGCCCACCCGGACGCCCGCCCGGCGCCGGCCTTCCCGCGTTCGTCGGTTCAGGATGCGTCTCCTGCCGAGACATGAGACATAGCAGCGAGGAGTCGTTGAGCCGGTTAGGCAGTCGTGGACCGGCTTCCCCCGCTCCACCCGGACCCGACGGCCGGGGAGGCGGATGGAAGCGCTAGGCGGCAGTATCCCCCTTCCGGGGCTGAAGGTATGTATCACCGGCACGCCCGGGCGTCCAGGGGCCCCGAGCCGTCACGGCCCAGGCCGGCCCGGCCCGGCCAGTCTAGGTGCCGTGGACGCTGACCCGGTTCTTACCGAGTTTCTTGGAGAGGTAGAGCGCCCTGTCGGCGGCCTCGATGAGCTCGGTCCCGGTCGAGCCGTGGACCGGGAAGCTGGCCACACCGATGGACACCGTCATGGGGCCCTGGCACCCGGAGTCGGAAGCGGGACCGAAGGCCTCCTCCACGGTCCGCCTGATGCGCTCCGCCGCCTTCCGGGCCTGCTCGGTCCCTGTCTCGGGCATGATGATGGTGAACTCCTCGCCGCCGTAGCGGAACACGGTGTCGGTCTCGCGGACGGCAGCGGACAGCACCGAACCCATGCGAGCCAGAAGGCGGTCGCCTTCCACGTGGCCGAAGGCGTCGTTGTACTTCTTGAAGTCGTCGAGGTCGAGCATCATGAGGGAAAGGGGGCGCCCGTAGCGCTCCGCCCGCACGAGTTCGTCGCTCAGCCGCTGGTTGAAGTGGGTATGGTTGTACAGCCCCGTCAGCCCGTCGGTCACGGCCCGGCGGGACATGTCCCTGGCGTAGGTCCTCAGGCGGGCGTGGGCTTCCTCGAGCTCGGCGAGGAGCCTCCGGACCTCGGCGTGGGCCAACCGGTAGGCCCTTTCCCTGTTCACGAGGTAGGCCGCGGCCGCGCCGGTCAGGGCGAGATAGGCGGTGCGCACGGCCACCCGGCCCAGGTCGGGGTCTTGCGCCTGGCCCGCCGCGGCCAGCCATACGGCCAGCCCGTACAGGACCCCCGCGCCGAGCGCCGTCAGGACGCTCGCCCCGACCCCCAAGACCACTGCTGCGCCCACGATGAGTAGATAGTAGAGATGGTAGATGTCGCTCGCCAGCCCGCCTCTCGTCCAGACCAGAGCGGTGACGAGAAGCAGGTCTCCGGCGAGTATGGCGTAGCCGGCGGCCGGCCACACAGGCTGGAGGGAGCGGCGGGCGACGAGATGGTGGAGGGTCCCGGTGCAGAGGGCCGCGAGAGCCAACACGCCCCAGAACCCGGGCCCCACCTCACGCCGGCCGAGCAGGGTCAGAGTCGGCACGAGGATTATGACCGCCCAGTGGAGGTTGAGGGCGAACCGGAGGTCGCGCCGCCGCTCCGACTCCGCAGGCGGAGCCTCCGGACGCGTCGCGGCCTCCCCGGGCGAGCGGGCCGCACCATCCTCTCGGTCCACGGCAGACCCCACGCTCCCCGGAAGGGACACCTTCCAGCATCAGGTTACCGGAGGCATTCGCGCGGACCCCACCGATACCCTTTCACCCTTTCCGGCCGCCGCCCGGCCGCAGGTCGGGGACCGCCCCTGAAGCGACCCCCTCCTCTTCTGGAGCGGCCGCCTGCAGGCGCCCCGAAGGGTCTCCGGCCGGGTCGGGCGGCACGGCTAGGACCGGAGGAAGAGGGTGCGGGCGTTGCGCGAGGTCAGGAGGGCCAGGCGGTCGGGAGCGTCACCCCTGGCGGCGGCCAGGGCCGCCGCGACCTCGGCGACGTAGGCCGGCTCGTTCCGGCGTCCGCGGTGGCTCTGCGGGGCGAGGTAGGGACAGTCCGTCTCGATGAGGAGCCTCTCTTCCGGCACGGACGCCGCCACCGCCCTGAGCCGGGAGGCCCGCGGCAGGGTCACCGTCCCGGTGAAGGAGATGGAGAAGCCGAGCTCCACGCAGGACCGGGCCATCGCCTCGTCCCCGGAGAAGCAGTGCATGACCCCGGAAGGCCCCTCGCGCGGGTCCCCGGCGTCGGTACGGTCCCCGTAGGCCTCCTCGAGAATCTCCAGGGTCTCGTCGTGGGCGTCGCGGTCGTGGACGATGAGCGGAAGGCCGTTCCCGAGTGCCACCTCGATCTGCCGCAGGAAGACCGCCCTCTGGACGTCGCGGGGTGAGAGGTCGCGGTAGAAGTCGAGCCCGGTCTCCCCGACGGCGACGACCTTGGGATGCCGGACCAGGGACCGGAGCGTGGCCTCGAGGTCCCGCCCTGCCCGGGCCGCGTAGTGCGGGTGCAGCCCGACCGCGGCCCACACGTCGTCCTCCCGTTCGGCCAGGGCGACCGCCGCCCGGGACGACTCGAGGTCATAGCCGACACAGACCATCCCGACGACCCCGGCGGCCCGGGCCCTGGCCAGGACCTCCTCGAGGTCCGCCCGGAAGGCGCGGTCGGTGAGATGACAATGGGTGTCGAAGAGCTCCATGGTTCAGGTCTCGAGAGCCTCCTTCGGGTCTATCCGCGGGAAGAGGGGACGACCCTTCCTCACCCTCGTCCCGGGGCGGAGCTGCCCCCACCTGGCGATGTCGTCCAGGCGGACGGCCTCGAGGGCGCCGGGGTCGAGCCCAAGCTGGTCCCAGATACGCCGCGGCGTGTGGGGAAGGAACGGCAGGAGCAGGGCCCCGACGGCCCGCAGGGTCTCGAGAAGGTTGTAAAGCACCGTATCGAGGCGCGCACGGCTCCCGGGGTCCTTGGCCAGGCTCCAGGGGGCGTTGTCCTCGATATAGTGGTTGCCCTGGTTGACCAGGCGCCACACGGCCTCCAGAGCCTGCGGGATCTGGAGGTCGTCCATCGCCCGCTCCACCTCCGGGACCACCTCGGCCAAGAGGCCACGGAGCAGACCGTCGTCCTGGTCGGCCACCGGACTGGGAACGGTCGCGTCAGAGAACTTCTCGACCATGGTGAGGGTCCGGTAGAGCAGGTTCCCCAGGTCGTTGGCCAAGTCGACGTTCGTCCGGTTGACGAGGGCCTCCTCACTGTAGCGGCCGTCCGCGCCGAAGGGGATCTCCCGCAGGAGGAAGTACCGGACGGCGTCGACACCGTACTTGTCGATGAGCACGTGGGGGTCGATGACGTTCCCCTTCGACTTGGACATCTTGCCGCTGTCCAGGACCAGCCACCCGTGGCCGAAGACCCTCCGGGGGAGGGGAAGGCCGAGAGCCATCAGCAGGATGGGCCAGATGATGGCGTGGAACCTCATGATCTCCTTGCCCACCAGGTGGACGTCGGCGGGCCAGAACTCCTCGAAGAGCTTCCTCCGCTCGGGGTCCTCCGAAGCGTAGCCGATGGCCGAGATGTAGTTGGTCAGGGCGTCTATCCAGACGTAGACCACGTGGTCAGGGTCGAAGGGGACGGGGACCCCCCAGGCGAACGTCGTCCGACTGACGCAGAGGTCCTCGAGCCCCTGCTTGATGAAGCTGACCATCTCGTTGCGCCGGGAGGGGGGCTGGATGAAGTCCGGGTTCTCCTCGATGTGGCGGAGGAGCCTGTCCTGGTACTTCGAGAGCCGGAAGAAGTAGCTCTCCTCCTTGAGCCTGCTCACCTCCCGCCCACAGTCGGGGCACCTGCCGTCCACGAGCCGGCTCTCCAGCCAGAAGGTCTCACAGGGCGTGCAGTACCAGCCTTCGTACTCCGACTTGTAGATGTCGCCCTGCTCGTGGAAGCGGCGGAAGACCTCCTGGACCACCCTCTTGTGCCTGGGCTCCGTGGTCCGAATGAAGTCATCGTAGCTTATCTCGAGCCGCTCCCAGAGGCGGAGGATGCCGGCCACCACACGGTCCACGAACTCCTGCGGGTGCACGCCCGCGGCCCGCGCCGCCTCCTCGTTCTTGCTCCCGTGCTCATCGGTCCCGGTCAAGAAGAACGTCCGGCGCCCCCGCAGCCGGTTGAAGCGGGCCAGAGCGTCGGCCGCCACCGTGCTGTAGGCGTGGCCGATATGAAGGTCGCTGTTGGCGTAGTAGATGGGTGTCGTGATGTAAAAGGTCTGCCTGTCAGTCTCGGTCATGGAAGACCTCCTCCTGTACCCCTCTATAACGAACAAGCCCCTCACCCGCTCAGGGGCGAGGGGACTCGCGGTACCACCCTGCTTCGACCGGGCCGGCCCGGTCCTCAGCCGGCACGGGGCTCATGGCCCGATGCCGCGGCCCTGTAACGGGGGCCTCCCGTCGCAGCCTACTCCGGCCGTCGGCCCTTTCGACCCGAGGCTCAGGGGCCATGTTCGGCCGCCGTCCCGGGACCGGCTCTCAGCTCAAGACCGGCTCTCTGTACCCTTCGCGGCAGGCCTACTCTTCCCCGTCATGGCCGTTCAGACAGCCTTCGACGCGGCCCTAATATAGCGGCTCACATCTCGGCCTGTCAAGGCGCGAAAAAAAGTTGTTATAGGTGTTGACTGAATCTGCCATCCCTGGTATCATCCCGCTAGGGCGGTGTCGAAACTTGTTGAAGGAGGGGAGTGCCGGTGATGAAATCGACGGGAATAGTGCGGAAGGTTGACGAGCTTGGACGTGTCGTCATCCCGATCGAACTCCGGCGCACGCTGGACATCGAACAGAAGGACGCCCTAGAGATCTATGTCGACGCCGACAAGATCATCCTGAAGAAGTACGAACCTGCATGCGTTTTCTGCGGCAACGCCCACAACGTGGAGACCTTCATGGGCAAGAAGGTCTGCCGGAACTGCATGGAGGCGATGCACAGCCGCGCCGTGTAGGCGCTTTCGTCCGCTGTTGTCCAACCTCATCCGACCCCGGACGACTCCGGACGCCCCCGGTCACCCGGCCGGGGGCGTCGGCTGTCCGGGAGAGGGTGACGTCACCCCTATGACGAGCGTCATCTCACCCTTCAGGCGACCGTCTGCGCTCTTTCTGGCCTCCAGGACCTCGAGGACCTCCCGCGCCCGACCGCGGATGAACTCCTCGTGGACCTTGGTCAGCTCGCGGCAGAGCACGACCTCCGGGTCGTCCAGCACTTCAGCGACATCGCCCAGGGTCTCGATGGCCCGGTGGGGGGACTCGTAGACGACCACCGTGACCCCCAGGCGCGCGAGCTCGGCCAGGCGCCGCCGCCGGGGACCCTGGCGCCGGGGGAGGAAGCCGTCGAAAACGAAGGACCTCGTGGGAAGACCTGAAGCCGACAGGGCCAGGGTGAGCGCCGACGGTCCGGGGACGGGAACCACCGTGAGACCCCTCGAGACGGCCTCGGCCACCAGCCTCCAGCCGGGGTCGCTGATACCGGGCATCCCGGCGTCGGTGACCACGGCCACATCCTCGCCGGCCTCGACCCGCCGGAGAATCTCGTCGACGCGGCCGGCCGGGCTGTGCTGGTGATAGCTGATGAGCGGTGTGTGGAGGTCGAGGTGGGCCAGGAGGCGCCGCGTGCGGCGGGTGTCCTCCGCCGCGATGAGGTCGACCTCGCCCAGCACGCGGGCGGCCCGGGCCGAGAGGTCCTCCAGGTTGCCCACAGGAGTCCCGACCAGGTAGAGACGACCAGGCCTTTCGTTCACCCTCTCACCCGCCGCGCCGGGGTCTACCGGCCCCTTCAGCCTCGTCCGCGGGCGGCTCCCTGCCGGCGGCGCCCTCAGGTCCGTCGTCCTCCCGGGCCTTCTCTTTCTTGGCCTTCGGGTCGGGGTAGTAGTCGTTCTCGTAGCGAAGGCAGCACATGAGCCTCCCGCAGAGGCCGGATATCTTGTTGGGGTTGAGGGAGAGGTCCTGCCTCTTCGCCATGCGTATGGACACCGGCTGGAACTCGGTCAGGAAGGTGCAGCAGCAGAGCAGCCGGCCACAGGGCCCCAGGCCGCCCATCATCTTGGCCTCGTCCCTCACCCCTATCTGCCTCAGCTCTATCCTCGTCTTGAACGTGGCGGACAGGTCGCGGACGAGCTGGCGGAAGTCGACCCGGCCCTCGGCCGTGAAGTAGAAGATGAGCTTGGCGCGGTCAAGGGTGTACTCCGCATCGACCAGACTCATCTCCAGCCCGTGTTCGGCTATCTTGCGCTCACAGACGGCCAGGGCTTCCTTCTCCTTCTTGCGGTTCTCCTCGAGCCGGGCGAGGTCCTCGGGGGTCGCCTTCCTGAGCACCGGTCTCAGCGGCTGGCTGATTTCCTCCTCGGGGACCGTGCGGCCGGCCACGACGACCTCCGCCACCTCGAGTCCTCTTATCGTCTCGACGACGACGGTGTCCCCCACGTCGGGGGCGATGCCGCCCGGGTCGAAATAGTAGATCTTGCCGGCGCGCCGGAAGCGCACGCCGACGACGCGTGTCTGACTCACGAGCAGGATACCTCCCCGCCCTCCCGCCGGTCGGCGGGGGCTCGAAGGATGCACTTCAGGTCGATGAACAGAACCTCCAGAAGGAGCAGTCTCGCCGGATAGCGCCTCGCGTCCCCCTGGGCCTTCAGGACGCGGCGTGCAGCGGCGACCAGGACCTCCGGCGCGTGACGGCCGGCGAGCTCCCCGGCGGCCTCCGCCTCCGCGCCGGCCGGGAAGGCCAGCACGCGTTCGCCTGCGCCGAGCCCGCGGAGGGCGCCGTCCCGGTAGATGAGAGACAGGACTCCCAGCGCCCCTGACAGGAGCCCCCAGTCCCGGGCATGGCTCTCCACCGCAGCGGCGGCCTCGAAAAGTTCCGGATAGGACATTGTCCCCAGCAGACGGGCTGCGGATAAGAGCCTGTCGCGGAGGGACAGGAGAAACTTCCGCTCCTTCCGGCGGGCGACGAGGCCCGCGGCGCTCTCGGGGTCCCCACCCGAGACATAGGCGGCGAACCGGGCCTCAGCTTCCTCCAGCCCGTACTCGCGAACGAGGTCCGACACGAGGGCCCCGACCGGAGGCGGCCGGAAACGGACGAGCTGGCACCGTGACCGCACCGTCTCGGGGAGGACCTCCGGGCGGCTCGTGAGGAGGACCAGACAGGTCTGAGGAGCGGGCTCCTCGAGCAACTTGAGGAGCGTGTCGGCCCCCTCGTTGCGCGCCCCCGACGACCTGACCAGGGCCTCCGCCCGTTCGATGACGATGAAGCGCCTCGGTCCCAGGGCGGGCTTGAGGTAGGCGCGCCGGCGGATCTCCTCCCTGAGCTGTCGGACCGGATAGCTCGCCTTCCCGCCCTCGGGCCGGAAGAACTCCACGTCGGGATGACTGCCGCTCTCGACAAGCCGGCAGGAGCGGCAGGTCCCGCACGCGTCCCCGGAAACGGGGGCCTCACAGAGCACGGCCTTGGCGAGTTCCCGGGCGACGAGCCTCTTCCCGCAGCCTTCAGGCCCGGCGAAGAGATAGGCCTGGGCCATCCGGCCCCGCTCGAGGGCGCGGCGGAGCGACCCCGCGGCATAGGGCTGGCCTTCACAATGGTTCAGACCCACGGCAGACCGGTCCGGTCTCTATATCCGCACATGACGCTCCACGTCAAGGACGAAGACCGTCGCTCCGCCGACGAGGACCTCGACCGGATAGGGGACGCACGCGTCGACCGCACCCCCGGACGACGTCAAAGGGGTCACGAGCTGCTCGCGCGACCGGCAGGTCGCGCGGACGATGTCCAGCACCTTGTCGACCTCGTCGTCCTGGACGCCGACGAGAAGGGTGGTGTTGCCCTCCTTGAGGAAGCCGCCGGTGCTCGCGAGCTTCGTCGCCCGGAAGCCCGCACCGACCAGATCCTCGATGAGGCGCGGGGCGTCCTTGTCCTGGACCACGGTCACGATCAGCTTCATTGCCCGGGTACCTCCCTTCCTCCGAGCCGGCTCAACACGATGGTCCTTATCTCCGAGGCGACCTCGTCCGGAGGACGAGAACCGTCCACAAGGACTATCCGCCGAGGAAAACGTTCGGCGAGCCGGCGGTAGCCTCTGGCCACCTTCTCGTGGAACGCCGGCTCACGCCGCTCGATGCGGTCAGCCGCTCCCTCCCTGGCCCGGCCGAGGAACCTCGACGGGTCCCCGCCGTCGAGCACGAAGGTGACGTCCGGCCAGAGCCCCCCCGTGGCCCACTCGTTGACGGCCAGAACCCGCTCGAAGGGCAGTCCGAGCCCGAAGGCCTGGTAGGCCAGGCTGGAGTCGATGTAGCGGTCTGCCACGACGAACTTCCCGGCCTCGAGGGCCGGACGGATGACGTCCGCTACGAGCTGCCCCCGGGAGGCCGCAAAGAGGAGGACCTCGGTCACCGGGCCGATGTCCGACCCGGTGGGAGCCAGCAGGAGGTCCCTTATGACCTCGCCGGCCGGGGTGCCGCCCGGTTCGCGGGTCAGCACCACCTCGCCTCCCCTTTCCTCGAGCCAGGCCGCGAGCATCCTGGCCTGGGTGGTCTTCCCGGCCTTCTCTCCACCCTCGATGGATATGAAGAACCCTCGTGTGGTCGACATCAGGCCAAGACCTCGACTCCGCCGTCCGACATGCCCTGGACCCTGGCGCCGGAACGGGCCAGGAGGTCGAGATACCGGACGACCGTCTCTGTCATGCGCTGGCCGGGCAGGACGAGCGGGACTCCCGGAGGGTAGGGCGAGACCACGTCGGCCGCGATGCGTCCGACCGAACGGGTCACAGGCACCCACCGGCGCGGCCGCCGGAAAGCCTCCCCGGGCGGCAGAACGGCCTCACACCCGGCCAGCAGAGACTCTTTCTCCAAGGACAGGGCCCATTCCCGCCGCGGCCGCGCCCGGGGAGCGGTCGGGCCTCCACCGGCGTCGGCGCCCTCGAGCCGCGTCCCTTCCACCAGGGCCCGCACCAGCCGCCGGCAGTCCTCCAGGGTGTCCGCCGGTCCGGCCACGGCCACGACATGCCCCCACCCGGCCAGCTCGAGGTCCACCCCCCGGCGGGCGGCGGCCGCCGCGACGCCGAGACCCGTGAGCTCCGGAGGGGCCGACGGTTCGACCTCGAAGACGATGCGGGTCGGGTCTGTCAGGCCGTCCTCAGGAGGGATGAAGGGGACCAGCCGTCCCGTCTCACGGCGGACACACTCCCGCACCTCTTCCGACCTCTCGGCAGCCGCCGACCAGTCTTGCTCGCCGGCAAGCACCAGCCTCCTCCGCGCCAGGTCCAGCGAAGCCAGCACCTGGTGGGACGGGCTGGTCGTATGGACCAGCCGGACCGCCGCGGCCAGCCGCCCGTCCTCCAGCAGAGGGGCCGCAGGACCTCCGGTCCCGGCGGTCGTCCGCCGCCCGGTCAGGAGGATGGCCCCCGGCGTCAGGGCGCCAGCCGTCTTGTGCAGGCTCACGACACACGCCGACACCCCGGAGATGACCGGGGTCGGCGGCAGGCACGAGGAGAACCCGAAGTGAGCCCCGTGGGCGGCGTCCACGAGGAGCGGGACCCCCTCCCGAGCGCAGGCCTTCACAAGGGGCCTGAGCTCGACCGCGAACCCCTCGTAGGTGGGACAGGTGATGAGGAGGGCCGCGGGACGCTCGCGCCGGAGGGCCAAGGCCACGACGTCCGATGACGCGGGCAGCGGGCGACCCGACAGCCCGCCCAGGCGGGGAGGAATCAAGGACAGCCGGCAACCCGCCAGGACGGCCGCCGCGACCACGGAGCGGTGGTACGGCACCGTCACCATCAGGGTCCGGCCGGGGGGAACAGCGGCGAGGACCATGGCCAGGATTCCCGCGGTGGCCCCGGCCGCAAGGAAGCGGGCCTCCGCCGCGCCGTAGGCCTCGGCCGCCAGGCGCTGGGCCTCCTCGAGCGGGCCGCCCGGGGACGGGCAGTGCAGGTCGTCGAGGTCACCGACCTCCGTGAGGTCGAACTCAAGCCCCCGCCGGCCGAGGGCCAGGGCCATCTCCCGGAAGGGTCCTCTGCCCCCCTTGTGGCCGGGCACGTGGAAGCGGACGGCCCGGCGGCCCGTGTGGGCCACAAGATTCTCGAACAAAGGAGCCCGCGACTGGGACAGGCCGGCTCCTGCGGGCGGGTCCACGCCCGAACACCTCCCTCGAGAGCAATACGCCGCCGCGACCCCGATGTCCCGCTCCGCCGTGCCGGCCGTCTGTCCCATCTTGAGGAGGGAAGCCCCAGCGCGGCCGAGAATTTCCTCCGCCGCACCGGGTGGAGAGCTCGAGCGGGGTGTTGGGACCGTGGGCTGGCTGGACATTCTGAGGCGTGCAAGAGGTGGCACGAGTCGGAAGGGAGGCCGGCGCGAAGTCCGCGAGATGATGCTCCGGGCCCACGTGCGCGTCGAGGGAAAGGTGCAGGGTGTCTACTACCGAGCCCACGCCCGGGACAAGGCCACCCGCCTGGGTGTCACCGGCTGGGTGAGGAACCTGCCCGACGGTTCGGTCGAGGTCGTCATCGAGGGCAACGAGCCCTCGGTGAGGGCCATGCTCGAGTGGTGCCGGAACGGCCCCGCGCGGGCCGAGGTTGTGCGGACCCATGTCACCTGGGAACCCTACACGGGCGAGTTCGACCGCTTCTCGGTGCGCGAGACCCCGGAAGGCTGAGACGGAGTGAAGGGACAGCGAACACCGCACCGCGTCTGCACGTAGGCAGAGGCGGCCGTCTCGCGGCCGCCTCTCTCTTTCCGGCTCTCCGGTCAACCGGGGACGCTGGACGTCCCCCTGTCCAGAGTCACTCCCCGTGGATCCTCTTCTTCTTGGCCAGGAGTTCCTCGCGCGTCTCCTTGTGATCCGGATCAGGCACGCACGCGTCCACCGGGCACACCGCGGCGCACTGCGGTTCATCATAGAAGCCCACGCACTCCGTGCACTTCTCGGGATCGATGACGAAGTACTCGTCACCCTCCGATATGGCCTCGTTCGGGCATTCCGGTTCACACACACCGCAGCTGGCGCAATCCTCAGTGATCTTGTAGGCCATCGTCTCACCTCCCCGGGCACGGAATCCGCCCCAGGATTCGCGGGGCTTGCGCCGATTCCTCCAGAGACAGGCCACATCTCGACCGGAAGGCCTGGACGGAGGGCCGCCCACGCCCTGCGCGCTCCTCCGGCCGGGTCGGAGCGGAAGGTTGCCGCCCATGCCCCATGAGATGACAAGGAAGGCCCGCACCCTGGTGTGGTGCGGGCCTTCGGAGAAGGTTTCCCGGCGGCGACCTACTCTCCCGGACGGTCTCCCGTCAAGTACCATCGGCGCTGGAGGGCTTAACTTCCGTGTTCGGGATGGGAACGGGTG
>ENA-OSAE01000384-OSAE01000384.1-marine-sediment-metagenome-genome-assembly--contig:-NODE-384-length-19905-cov-26.403123_pt1 | contig 19905 bp, 37 predicted proteins | sample MGYA00237870_ERZ529317 | MGnify/ENA primary metagenome ERZ529317 (study PRJEB26369, sample SAMN03142812) | marine sediment metagenome | biome: marine; feature: borehole; material: sediment... | reverse complement strand
CCATCCGTGAGGGCGGCAGAACCGTCGGCGCAGGCGTCGTCACCAAAGTCAGCGAGTAGGTGACGATGTGATAATCTCGGTCGGTACGGGTAGGGGCGGTGCCGGCGAGCCGTCACCGCCCCAGCATCTCTTTATGGGGAGAAGGATTTGTCTTTACCTTTTTTATGAGGCCTTTGAGATAGAAAGCGGGGTGAGGGAAAATGCCTAGACAGAAGATACGCATCCGGCTTAGGTCTTTCGACCACAGGATCCTAGACCAGTCAGCCGATAAGATCGTGGAGGCGGCCAAGCGCACCGGAGCGGAGATCTCCGGCCCGGTCCCGCTTCCGACGGAGAAGAAGATCTTCACCGTTCTCGTAGCGCCTAACGGTGAGAAGGACATCCGGGAACAGTTCGAGATGCGGACCCATAAGCGTCTGATAGACATAATAGATCCGACGACCGAGACTGTTGACGCGCTTATGCGGCTGGACCTGCCGGCGGGCGTGGATATAGAGGTTAAGCTGTAGGGCATTGTCCCAGTCGGGGCCTTGAAGGGGGTGTGAGATTTGGTCAAGGGCATCCTGGGTAAGAAGCTGGGTATGAGCAGGATATTTGCTGAAGACGGCCGGGCGATTCCCGTGACCGTCATTGAGGCCGGGCCCTGCGTCGTGGTCCAGAAGAAGACCGTGGATACGGATGGGTACAACGCCATTCAAATTGGGTTCGGGCAGATCAAAGAGAGCAGGGTCAACAAGCCTCTCAAAGGCCATTTCAAGGGAACACGGCCCACCCGCTACCTACGCGAGCTGCGGGTGGATGATCCGGCCGAATACGAAGTCGGCCAAGAGATAAAGGTGGACGTCTTCGCCGACGGTGAGCACGTCGACGTTACCGGGACCAGCAAGGGAAAGGGATTCGCCGGAGTTATCAAGAGATGGGGAATGAGGCGCGGTCCCATGGCCCACGGTTCCAAGTACCACAGAGGGCCTGGTGCCCTGCAGTCTGGGACTGACCCGGCGAGAGTTTTCCCGGGACGAAAGCTCCCCGGAAGGCACGGGGGCAAGCGCGTTACCGTCAAGAACCTGGAGGTCGTGAAGGTCGACCCCGAGCGCAACCTCCTCTTGGTAAAGGGAGCAGTTCCAGGCGTCAGGGGTTCTCTGGTGATCGTCAAGGCCTCTGAGAACCGTAAGGAGAAGTAGCTGAGGAGGGCAGGGCCCCCTGGAAAGGAGGACAGACCTCGTGCCAAAGGTACCGGTTTTCAATATCGAGGGAGAGGCCGTAGGGGAGCGCGAGCTGAAGGATTCGGTCTTCGGCGTACCCGTTAACGAGGGCCTGCTGCACGAAGTCGTGGTTATGTACCAGGCCAACCAACGGGTAGGTGCGGCCTCGACGAAGAGGCGGGGGGAGGTCAGAGGCGGTGGCCGTAAGCCATGGCGGCAGAAGGGCACCGGCCGGGCCCGCCACGGCTCCATTCGCTCGCCCCTATGGCGCGGGGGCGGCATCACCTTCGGGCCCAAGCCGAGGGACTACGGGTACAGGCTGCCGAAGAAGGCGGTCAAGAAGGCTCTGAAGTGTGCCCTCTCCGCCAAAGTCAGGGACCAGGAGATGGTGATCGTAGAAGACCTGAGCTTCGATAGGCCGCGCACACAGGAAATGGCCCGTATCCTGGCCAATTTGAAGCAGACCGGCAAGGCCCTGATCGTCACCGCCGGCCTGGATGAAAACGTCTACAAGTCCACCCGGAATATCCCCGGGGTAGATACCATGCGCGCCGAGGACCTCAACGCGTACCAGGTTGTTGCTCACGATTCGTTGATCATGACCTCGGCCGCCGTGGACAAGGTGGAGGAGGTCTTGGACAATGGTCAACCCGCGTGACATCATCATCCGGCCCCTCATCACCGAGAAGAGCATGCAGTTGATGGGCGAGGGCAAGTACTGCTTTGTGGTCCACAAGAGGGCGAGCAAGACCCAGATCAAGCAGGCCATCGAGAGCATTTTTGACGTCAAGGTGGCCAAGGTGAACACGATGAACATGCGGGGCAAGTTCCGCCGCCTGGGCGTGCACACCGGACGGACCCCCTCTTGGAAGAAGGCCATAGTGACCCTGGAGGAGGGCCACTCCATAAAGTTCTTCGAGGGCATGTGATTGGGCCACCACATCATAGAAAGGGGTGAGCGCGATGCCGGTTAAGGGATATAAGCCTACTACGCCTTCGCGCCGGGCTATGACGGGGTATACCTTTGAGGAGATCACCAGGAAGGAGCCCGAGAAGTCCCTGGTGATTAAGCTTAAGAAGCACGCCGGCCGCAACTTCCGCGGCAAGATCACCGTCAGGCACCGTGGGGGCGGGCACAAGAGGCTTTATAGGATAATCGATTTTAAGCGTGACAAGGACGGCATACCGGCCAAAGTCGCCGCCATCGAGTACGATCCCAACAGGTCGGCCAGGATCGCCCTTCTGCACTACGCCGATGGAGAGAAGCGCTACATCCTCGCACCTGTGGGGCTGTCGACGGGAGACACGGTGGAGTCCGGCCCACAGGCCGATATCAAACCGGGTAACGCCCTCCCGCTGGGTAATATACCCACGGGCACCATGATCCACAACATAGAGCTGCACCCAGGGGCTGGCGGTCAGCTGGTGAGGTCAGCCGGTACGGCGGCACAGCTGCTGGCCAAGGAAGGTGAGTGGTGTCACATCCGATTGCCGTCGGGAGAGGTAAGGCTGGTAAAGGTCGACTGCCGGGCGACCGTCGGCCAGGTCGGTAACGTCGAGCACGAGAACATCAACCTGGGTAAGGCGGGTCGCGCTAGGTGGTTGGGCATCAGGCCCACCACGCGGGGCGTAGCCACTAACCCGGTGGACCACCCCCATGGCGGCGGGGAGGGTAAATCTCCCATAGGAAGAAACCCCACTTCACCATGGGGCAAGAGGTTGGGCAAGAAGACCCGTAAGAAGAAGAAGTCCGACAAACTAATCGTCCGGCGGCGCAAATAACCCGTGCGGCTAGAAGGGAGGCGTAAACGCTCATGGGGAGGTCTCTCAAGAAAGGCCCTTACGTTGACGAGAAGCTGATGAAGAGGATCGACCAGCTTAACGCTAAGGGTGAGAAGAGAGTCATCAAGACCTGGGCCAGGGCTTGCACCATTGTCCCCGAGATGGTAGGTCACACGATAGCCGTCCATGATGGCCGCAAACACGTGCCTATTTACATTACCGAGGAGATGGTCGGTCACAAACTCGGAGAATTCGCGCCCACAAGGACCTTCCGCGGGCACGGCCACCACACCGAAAGGTCCACGGCGCTCAAGTAAGGAGGTCTGGGGATGGAAGCGCGAGCAGTAGCTAAATACGTACGGATTTCTCCTCGCAAGGCTCGGCTAGTGGTGGACTTGGTCCGCGGCAAGCCCGTCGAGGAGGCCCTGGCTATCCTGCGCTATGTACCCCGTAGGGCCGCCCGGGTTGTCGAGAAGGTCGTCCAGTCCGCAGCGGCCAACGCTGAACACAACCTCGACCTGAATCGGGAAGACCTGTACATCTCCGAGGCCTTCGTAAACGCGGGGCCGATGCTCAAGAGGTGGCGGGCGCGGGCCAGGGGCCAGGCCTTTCAGATCAGGCGGAGAACGAGTCACATCACTGTGGTAGTCAAAGAGAAGGAGGTGAGTTAAAGGCGCATGGGACAGAAGGTCCATCCCAAAGGACTGCGGATCGGCATTATCAAGGATTGGGACGCTAGGTGGTATGCGGATAAGAATTACGCGGAGCTCCTTCAAGAGGATATTAAGATCCGGCGTCATATCAAGAAGACCATGTACGACGCCGGCATATCCCGCGTGGAGATCGAGAGGGCGGCGAACAGAGTTAAGATCACCATTCATACCGCGCGGCCCGGCATGGTGATTGGCAAGGGTGGCTCCGGGGTGGAGGCGCTGCGGCAGGAGATCCAGCGCATGACCGGGAGGCAGATATCCATTAACGTGGTGGAGGTCGAGGTCCCCGAACTCGACGCTCAATTGGTAGCTGAGAACGTGGCCGCCCAGTTGGAGCGAAGGATTTCCTTCCGGAGGGCCATGAAGCAGGCCGTTTCGAGAGCCCGTCGGTTAGGCGCCAAGGGCATCAAGGTTATGTGTTCCGGTCGCCTCGGGGGCGCGGAGATGTCGAGGCGTGAGTGGTATGCTGAGGGCAGCGTTCCTCTGCACACGCTCCGCGCGGATATCGATTATGGCTTCGCCGAGGCCTTCACGACCTACGGGCAGATAGGCGTCAAGGTCTGGATTAACAAAGGCGAGGTGCTTCCGGAGAAGGACGAGGGACAGGCCGCGGAAGGAGGAAGCTAACCATGCTAATGCCCAAACGCGTCAAGTGGAGGAAGCAGCATCGTCCTTCCCCAAAGGGAATGGCGCGCAGGGGTAACACGGTTTTCTTCGGGGAATATGGGCTTCAGGCGCTTGAAGCCGGTTGGATCACCGACCGTCAGATAGAGGCGGCCCGCGTGGCGCTGACCCGACACATCAAGCGCGGCGGCAAAGTCTGGATCAAGATATTCCCGCAAAAACCCATAACGGCTAAGCCGGCCGAGACCCGTATGGGAAGCGGTAAGGGCGTGCCGGAATATTGGGTGGCGGCGGTTAAGCCGGGGCGGGTCCTCTTCGAGCTCTCCGGGGTGCCGGAGGACGTGGCCAGGGAAGCCATGCGTCTGGCCTCCCACAAGCTGCCCATTAGGACTCGCTTCGTCAAACGGGAAGGTGCAGGTGAGGGAAGTGAAGGCTAGGGAGATCCGTGAGATGACCACGGAAGAATTGAATAGAAAGCTCGACGAGCTCAAGGAGGAGCTGTTCAACCTGCGGTTCCAAAAGGCTACCGGCGATATCGACAACCCCATGCGGATCAGGGCCGTCAAGAGGGATATCGCCCGGGTGCAGACCATCCTGCGCGAGCGAGAGCTGGCGAAAGGGGGTAACGGTCGATGACGAAAGGACGCGGCAGGCGTAAGATCCGGATAGGCACGGTAGTGAGTGACAAGATGGACAAGACGGTGGTAGTAGCTGTCGAGCGTCTCGTGGCCCACCCCCTTTATGGGCGCAGGATCAAGCGGACGAAGAAGTATAAGGCTCACGATGAGACCAACCAGTGCCGTGAGGGCGACGTGGTCCGGATCATGGAGACCCGCCCCTTGAGCAAGGAGAAGCGCTGGAAGGTCATCGAGATCATCGAGCGCACCCAGTAGCCGCCGTTCTGAGCTGGGGTTGGAAGGAGGGGTAGGAGTGATTCAAGTTCAGACGAGGCTCCGTGTCGCGGATAACACCGGCGCCAAGGAGATCATGGTCATAAAGGTGCCGGGCGGTACCCGCCGTAGGTACGCCAACGTCGGCGACATCATCGTAGCCTCGGTGAAGGAGGCCGCTCCTGGTGGCGTGGTGAAGAAGGGCGACGTGGTCCGAGCCGTCGTCGTGAGGACGAAAACCGGTGTGCGAAGGCCCGACGGGTCCATCATCAAGTTCGACGATAACGCCGCCGTGCTCATACGGGACAACAAGGAGCCCATGGGAACACGAATCTTCGGTCCTGTGGCGAGGGAGCTGCGCGAGAAGGAGTACATGCGCATCATCTCCCTGGCGCCGGAGGTCCTATGAAGAGGAGAGGGGGGCAACGAGATGGCCGGGAAAATGCACGTCAAGAAGGGAGACAGGGTGCTCGTTTTGTCCGGCAAGGATAAGGGCAAAAAGGGCAAGGTTCTCGAAGTCCTCCCCGCGGAAGGCAAGGTCGTTGTCGAGCGCGTAAACGTGGTTAAGAAGCACCAGAAGCCCACACAGAAGGTTATGCAGGGCGGTATCGTCGACATAGAGGCCCCCTTCCACGCGTCGAAGGTAATGGTGATCTGTAACAAGTGTAACCAGCCTACCCGGACGGGAAGGCGTCGACTGGAAGACGGTACCCGCGTTCGGGTCTGCAAGAAGTGCGGCGAGGTTCTGGACTAGCGGGGTGCCACGCGGGGCGAAAGGAGGGTTCGGAGGCATGGCTAGGTTGAAGGAGCTTTACGAACGAGAAGTGGTTCCCGCTCTGGTTGAGAAGTTCGGCTACGAGAACAAGATGCAGGCTCCCCGTCTGATCAAGGTCGTAGTGAACATGGGGGTTGGGGAGGCCGTACAAGACCCTAAGGCCCTCGACGGAGCGGTTGCGGATATAATGGCCATTACTGGCCAGAGGCCCATAATCACCCGGGCTAAGCAGTCGGTCTCTAACTTTAAGATCCGCAAGGGAATGCCCATAGGCTGCAAAGTAACGCTGCGCGGCGAACGCATGTGGGATTTCCTGGATAAATTATTCAACGTCGTACTGCCTCGGGTCCGCGACTTCAGAGGGGTCTCGGACAGGGCCTTCGACGGCAGGGGGAACTACTCCCTCGGCCTCCGCGAGCAGCTGATCTTCCCCGAGATCGATTACGACAAGGTGGACAGGGTCAGGGGGATGGATATCACCATCGTTACCAGCGCGGAGACCGACGAGGAGGCCAGAGAACTCCTTAAATTGTTGGGCATGCCCTTCAGGTGGGCCGCCTGAGCCAGAAGGGGGGTAAATCGTGGCCAGAAAAGCCCTTATAGAGAAGGCCAAGAGAAAGCCCAAGTACCGGGTGCGGGCGCGTAACCGTTGTAAGGTGTGTGGCCGGCCCAGGGGATACATGCGGAAATTTCAGCTCTGTCGCATGTGCTTCCGCGAGATGGCGCACAGGGGCGAGATACCCGGCGTGAAGAAGGCGAGCTGGTAACCACGTCGGCCGTGAGGAGGTGATGTAGGGGTGACGCTCAACGATCCTATAGCGGACATGCTGACCAGGATCCGCAATGCCAATACCGCCAGGCACGAGCTGGTAGACGTGCCGCGTTCAAAGATAAAGGAAGAACTCGCCAAGATCCTGAAAGAAGAAGGATTTATAAGGGATTACGAGTTCATAAAGGACAACAAGCAGGGCGTGCTGAGGCTTTATCTCAAATATGGCCCGGACAAGGAACGGGTTATAACCGGCATAGAGAGGGTCAGTCGACCGGGCTTGCGGGTGTACGTGGGTAAGGACGAGATCCCACGGGTCCTCGGAGGACTGGGAATCGCGATTCTCTCCACCTCCAAAGGGGTTATGACCGATAAGAAGGCGCGGCGAGAGGGCATAGGTGGCGAAGTCCTCTGCCGGGTCTGGTAGAGGGTAGGAGCGGAGGAGGTGACGCTGTGTCAAGGGTAGGAAAGGCCCCCATAACCATTCCCAACGGTGTGGATGTCAAGATAAAGGGCAACACGGTTACCGTCAAGGGGCCCAAGGGCGAGCTGAGCCAGGATTTTCACCCTGATATGACCGTCAAGATCGAGGATGGGAAGATCGTAGTCCAGAGGCCCTCCGACGAGAGGCAACACAGGTCGTTGCACGGCTTAACCCGAAGCCTAATCGCGAACATGATCGAAGGGGTGACCAAGGGGTTCAGTAAGTCCCTGCAGTTGGTCGGAACCGGATACCGCGCCTCGTTGAGCGGACGTAAGCTGGTGCTCAGCGTTGGCTATTCGCACCCGGTTGAGATCACGCCCCCCGAGGGGATCCAGATAGAGGTCCCTAACCCCACGGCGATCCGGGTTCACGGCATCGATAAGCAGCTGGTGGGCGAAGTGGCCGCGAAGATCCGGGCCGTGAAGAAGCCGGAGCCGTATCTGGGCAAGGGGATCAGGTACGAGGGCGAGAGAGTCCGCAGGAAGATGGGCAAGGCCGGCAAGGTCGGATAGGGTCTGTTGTCTTTGGGAAAGGAGGGAGCTGGGTGAGAGCGAGAGGAAATCCCAGGGAAATTGCCAGGCGTCGTAGACATCTTCGCGTCAGGCGGAAGGTATTCGGCACTGCTGAGCGGCCGCGCCTCAGCGTCTTCCGGAGCTCCAAGCATATATATGCCCAGGTCATCGTCGACGAGACCGGGACCACGCTTGCTGCCGCCTCCACCCTGGACCCCGAGATTCGCGAACAGGTTGGCAAAGCCCACGGCACCGTTGAGGGTGCCAGGATGGTAGGGCAGCTAGTCGCGAAGCGAGCCATAAATAAGGGAATTGAACGGGTCGTTTTCGATAGAGGTGGGTATCTTTACCACGGTAGAGTGGCCGCCGTAGCGGAAGGGGCCAGGGAGGCCGGCCTGAAGTTCTAAGGGAAGGGAGGTCATGTGGTGGACAGGTACGAGCGCGAGGAGAGCGAGTTTGAAGAGAAGGTAGTGAATATCAACCGAGTGGCCAAGGTGGTCAAGGGCGGCCGCCGGTTCAGCTTCAGTGCCCTGGTGGTCGTCGGAGACGGTAAGGGCCGCGTCGGGGCCGGCCTCGGCAAGGCTGCAGAGATACCCGAGGCCGTGCGTAAAGGCGTTCAGGCCGCGAAGAAGAACCTCATCGAGGTCCCGCTGGTGGGGACCACTATACCCCACGAGATCATCGGACATTTCGGCGCCGGCAAGGTGCTCCTGAAGCCGGCCTCCGAGGGTACCGGCGTTATCGCGGGGGGCCCGGTGCGGGCGGTCCTGGAGCTGGCCGGGATCCGGGATATCCTGACCAAGTCTTTGGGGTCCTCCAACGCTAACAATATGGTATACGCTACCATCGAAGGTCTGAAGAACCTGAAGAGCGCCGAGGAAGTGGCTCGTCTCCGCGGCAAATCGGTGGAGGAGATAGTCGGGTAGCATGGACCAGGTAAGGGGGTGCCACGCATGAAACTACACGAGCTACGGCCCGCCCCGGGGCAGAGAAGGGGGCGCAAGAGAGTGGGGCGGGGCATGGGCTCCGGACTCGGAAAGACCTCGGGTAGGGGGCATAAGGGGCAAAAGGCCCGCGCCGGGGGCGGGGTCAGGCCCGGTTTTGAAGGGGGCCAGATGCCCCTCTACAGGCGTTTGCCCAAGCGGGGTTTCAAGAACCCCTTCCGGAAAGAGTACGTCCCGGTCAACGTGGGAGCCCTGGAGAGATTTGCTGAGGGCACCGAGGTAACGCCGGAGCTGTTGCTACAGGAGAGAGTGGTAAGAGACCTCAAGAGCGGGGTCAAGATTTTGGCCGCGGGAGAACTGACCAAGGCGCTAACGGTCAAGGCTCACCGGTTCAGTAAGGCCGCCGTCGAGAAGATCGAGGCGGCGGGCGGCAAGGCCGAGGTGATCTAGGTGCTGGGCACGCTGCGCAACGCCCTGAAGATCGGTGAACTACGTCGCCGGATACTGTTCACAATCGGGATGTTTATAGTGTTCCGAATCGGCGCCCTAATCCCAGTGCCCGGCGTAAATACGGCGGTCATTGAGCAGTTCTTTCAGCAGGGCAACCTCATCGGCATGCTCAATGTATTCTCCGGCGGTGCCCTGTCGAGGTTTTCCCTGTTCGCGATGTCCATAATGCCGTACATCAACGCCTCGATTATTATGCAGCTGCTCACTATAGTCGTGCCCAAGTTCGAGCAGTGGGCCAAAGAGGGGGTTGAGGGTCGGAAGAAGCTGACGCAGTATACGCGCTACGGCACCGTCGTCCTCGCCCTGATCCAGGCCACGGGAATGGCCTTCTGGATGCGCAACATGAATGCCTTGGTGGACCCGGGCCTGGACTCTATCGCGGTTATAGTGATCGTGCTGACGGCTGGCACGGCCTTCTTGATGTGGCTCGGCGAACAGATCACGGATAAGGGAATAGGCAATGGTATATCCCTGATTATTTTCGCCGGAATAGTGTCAGGGCTGCCCCAAGGCGCCGTTAACATGGTCTCCCTCCTGCGCGCGGGCGCCTTGAACATTTTCACTGTGCTGATCCTGGGGGTAGTCGCCCTGGCGGTCATTGCCGCCATCGTGTGGATTCAGGAGGGGCAAAGGCGCATCCCCGTTCAGTACTCGAAGCGCGTCGTCGGCAGGCGCATATACGGTGGACAGAGCACTCACATCCCGATGCGCGTGAACCAGGCCGGAGTCATCCCGGTGATCTTCGCGCAATCGATTCTGCTCTTCCCGGCGACCATCGCTCAGTTTATACAACACCCCTGGGCCCAGGCGGTAGTCGACTTCTTCCAAGCGGGCGGGACGGTGTACAACGTTAGCTATTTCTTGTTGGTGGTGGTTTTCACCTACTTTTACACCGCCGTTACCTTCAATCCAGCTGACGTGGCCAACAACCTGAAGAAGTACGGCGGCTTCATTCCGGGGATAAGACCCGGCAAGCCCACCACCCAGTACCTGGATCGTGTCTTGGTCAGGATAACCCTGGTGGGGGCCATCTTCCTGGCCACGATAGCGGTGATGCCGCAGATCTTCCAGGCCATCTTCGACATCCCCAACCTCTGGTTCGGGGGCACAGGGCTGCTGATCGTGGTTGGTGTGGCGCTGGAGACCATGAAACAGATCGAGGCCCACCTGCTGATGCGACACTACCAGGGCTTCATGCGCCGGTAGCTGGTGGAGGGGACAGGACGATGCACATCATCCTTTTGGGCCCGCCCGGCGCGGGTAAGGGAACCCAGGCGGAGAGGCTGGCCGAGGCCTACGGGGTACCTCATATATCAACCGGCGATATGTTCAGACGGGCCGTGCAGGAGGGCACTCCCCTGGGCCGTCGCGCCAAGGAATATATGGACCGGGGAGAGCTGGTCCCCGATGAGGTCGTAAACGGGATAGTTCGGGACCGTATGGCCGCAGAGGACTGCCGGCGGGGGTTCATCCTCGACGGCTTCCCCCGTACCCTGAACCAGGCCAACGCGCTGACGGCGACCATGGAGGAGCTGGGACTGCAGCTTGATGCTGTCGTGGCCCTGGAGGTGCCGGAGGACAGCCTCGTGGCCAGGTTATCGGGGCGACGGGTATGCACGGCCTGCGGCAGCACTTATCATGTCCTCTTCAACCCCCCGCAGGCCGAGGGCCGATGCGATGAATGTGGTGGGGAACTGGTCCAGCGGGACGACGATCGTGAGGAGACGGTAAGGGAACGCCTGCGGGTCTACGCTAGACAGACGGAACCGCTCTTGACGTACTACGGCCAGCGGGGGCTGCTGAAGAAGGTGGACGGGGATCAGAGTGTGGACGCCGTCTACGGGGCGATAAAGGCCGTCCTCGAGGAAGAGGCTAGATGATAATAATCAAGTCCGACAGGGAGCTGGCCGTGATGCGTAAGGCCGGCAGGGTGGTGGCCTTGGTCTGGGAGGCCCTGGAGGGGGCCATCAAGCCGGGCATGTCGACCAAGGAGCTGGATACCCTCGCCGAGACCACCATCCGCAGGCTGGGCGCCAGGCCCGCCTTCTTGGGCTATCAGGGTTTCCCCGCTTCCATATGCACCTCGGTTAACGACGAGGTGGTGCACGGTATCCCCTCGGAGAAGGTGGTCCTCGAAGAGGGGGACATCTTGAGCGTAGACCTGGGGGCGATTGTCGACGGGTTTTATGCCGATGCTGCCTTCACCGTGGCGGTCGGCAAGGTGCCACGGGAGGTGAAGCGGCTCCTCGAGGTCACGGAGGAGTCACTCTACAAGGGCATCGAGATGATGCGGGAGGGTCGCCGGTTGTCGGACATCTCCCACGCCATTCAGAGCCATGTGGAGGGCGCCGGGTTCTCAGTGGTCCGGCAGTATGTGGGACACGGCATAGGGAGGTCGATGCATGAGGAACCCCAGATACCGAACTTCGGCCCTCCCGGCGTCGGGCCTGTGCTACGTAAGGGCATGGTCTTCGCCCTCGAGCCCATGGTGAACATGGGGCACTGGAAGGTTCAGGTGGGGCCGGACGACTGGACGGTGCGTACGGAGGACGGAAGCCTCTCTGCTCATTTCGAGCACACCGTAGCGGTCACCGACGGCGAGCCTGAGGTGCTGACACGGAGGTGAGGCCCGATGGTCGACGGACCTAGAGGTTTTGAGCCCGGACGGTTGGTGAAGTCGACGGCGGGAAGGGATCGAGGGCGCTATTTCATCGTGATCAGGGAGATCGATGAGCGGTTCTGCGAGGTGGCTGATGGCGACCTCAGACGTCTGCCCAGGCCCAAGAAGAAGAACAAGCGGCACCTGCAGCTGCAGCCTCACGTGGCGACTGAGTTGGCTCAAAGGTGGCAGCAGGGCCAGAAGGTGACGAATCGCGACATCAGGCGCGCCATCCAGAGCCTCGTGCCCACTGAGGATGATACCCCGCTCCCCGAAGGAGGGTGAAGGAATTTCATGGGCAAGGAAGACGTTATCGAGGTCCAGGGGACAGTAGTGGAGCCTTTACCGAACGCCATGTTTCGTGTAGAATTGGACAACGGCCACAAGGTCTTGGCCCATGTATCAGGCAAGATCAGGATGCACTTCATCAGGATATTGCCCGGCGATAGAGTTACCGTTGAGCTGTCCCCCTACGATCTGAGTCGAGGGCGGATTACCTACAGGCACAAGTGAGGAGGGCAAGGCATGAAGGTAAGGCCTTCAGTCAAACGCATCTGCGAGAAATGCAAGATCATAAAGCGCAAGGGACACGTCAGGGTCATATGCGAAAACCCCAAACATAAGCAGAAGCAGGGCTAAACGGAGGTGAGTGAGGGATGGCGAGAATCGCTGGTGTGGACCTGCCGCGTGACAAGCGGGTCGAGATCGCCTTAACATACATCTACGGTATTGGTCGTTCCAGCGCTCAAAAGATCCTTGAGAGGACAGGTATCAACCCCGACACCAGGGTGCGGGACCTGACCGAACAAGAGGTCAGCAAGATCCGAGAGGTCATCGATAAGGAATACAAGGTCGAGGGCGAGCTCCAGCGCGAGGTGCAGATGAACATCAAGCGCCTCATTGATATCGGCTGCTACAGGGGCTTGCGGCATAGGCGAGGCCTTCCCGTGCGGGGTCAGCGCACGAAGACGAACGCCAGGACTCGCAAGGGCCCCAAGAAGACCGTGGGGGTCCGCAGGAAGAAGAAGTGATAGATATTCCACCTGGAAGGAGGGCGAAAGATGGCCAGGAGAAGACGCAAGGGGGCAAGGCCGAAGAAGAAGGAACGTAAGCACGTGGAACGGGGCATCGCGCATATCCGCTCCACCTTCAATAACACTATAGTGACGATTACCGACCGTGATGGCAACACACTGGCCTGGGGAACCGCCGGCACGCAGGGGTATAAGGGCTCTAGAAAGGGGACGCCCTTCGCTGCGGGCCTGGCCGCGGAGAGCGCTGCCCGCCAGGCCATGGAGTACGGGATGCGAGAGGTTGAGGTCTACGTAAAGGGCCCTGGAGCGGGGAGAGAGGCGGCTATTCGCTCCCTCCAGGCGGCTGGGCTTGAGGTGAACAGCATCAAGGACGTCACCCCCATCCCCCATAACGGATGCCGGCCCCGCAAGCGCAGAAGGGTCTAATCTGGCATAATGAGGCGAGGCAGGCATGATTTACCGGTATTGATGGTAGAATAGACATTAGGCCCCAGCAGGGAGGTGTAGTCATTGGCACGGTATACCGGTGCAGTATGCCGAATCTGTCGCCGCGAGGGCGAGAAGCTGTTCCTCAAGGGCGACAGGTGTTACAGCGATAAATGCTCCTTCGAGCGCCGGTCCTACGCGCCAGGAGAGCGTGGACAGTTTCGACGCAAGCTTTCGGAGTACGGGATCCAGCTGAGGGAGAAGCAGAAGGTCAAGAGGATGTACGGCCTTCTAGAGAGGCAGTTCCGTCGGTATTTCGAACGGGCGGAGAGGTCCAAGGGAGTTACCGGCGAGGTTCTGCTCCAACTGCTCGAGAGGCGCCTTGATAACGTGGTCTACCGACTGGGCCTGGCCTCTTCCAGACGGGAAGCCCGACAGATCGTGAGGCACGGGCATATACAGGTAAACGGTCGCAAGGTCGATATCCCCTCCTACCTCGTGCGAGAGGGGGACGAGATAGCCGTACGGGAGAGCAGCCGGGGACTTGCTAGGTTCAAAGAATTGGCCGAGAGCGTCGGCTCCAGACCCATACCAGCATGGCTTAGCCTAGACGAGGAGAGCATGAAGGGCACCGTGTTGCGCGTTCCCGCCCGCGAGGATATTGAGGCGCCCATCAAGGAGCACCTCATCGTCGAGCTGTACTCCCGTTAAGAGTGAGCGGATTCCCGTTTCAGCCGAAGGGGGTTAGCGAGTTGATAGAGATCGAGAGGCCGAGGATCGAGTGCGTAGAATTATCTGACGACAACCGTTACGGGAAATTTGTCGTAGAGCCCCTAGAAAGAGGCTACGGCACGACCCTTGGCAATTCGTTGCGGCGGATACTCCTCTCTTCTCTTCCCGGAGCAGCAGTGACCTCGGTAAAGATCGACGGGGTGCTCCACAAGTTTTCCACCATCCCAGGTGTGGTCGAGGATACTACCGAGATAATTCTCAACGTCAAGGAACTGTGGATCAAGATGCATACGGAAGAGCCGCGCACCTTACGGATCGAAGTGGAAGGCGAGGGAGAGGTGACGGCGGCCGACATCCAGACCGACGCCGACGTGGAGATCTTGAACGCCGACCATCATATAGCCACCCTTGATCAGGACGGCAGGCTGGTTATGGAGATGACGGTGGAGCGGGGCCGGGGCTACGTCAGCGCGGACCGGAACAAGAAACCCGATCAGCCCATCGGCGTGATCCCGGTGGATTCCATCTTCACGCCTATCAGGAAGGTCAATTTCACCGTGGAGGATACCCGCGTTGGCCAGAGGACGGACTACGACAAACTGACCTTGGAGGTCTGGACCAACGGGACCATAAAGCCCGACGAGGCCACCAGCTTGGCGGCGAAGATCTTGGCGGAGCATTTGAGCCTGTTCATTAACCTCACCGAGGACATTGAAGACGTCGAGATCATGGTCGAGAAGGAAGAGGACGACAAGGATAAGATCCTGGAGATGTCCATAGATGAGCTCGACCTCTCCGTACGCTCCTACAACTGTCTCAAGCGGGCCGGCATCAACACCATCGGCGAGTTGACGGAGCGGACCGCTGAGGATATGATGAAGGTCAGGAATCTGGGCAAGAAGTCGTTGCAAGAAGTTGAGGAGAGGCTCGCGGCCTTTGGCCTGAAGCTGAAGGAACAGCAGGAATAGGGAGGAGGGGGGAAAGGACATGGGATACGCTAAACTGGGGCGCTCGAGTGGCCAGCGTCGCGCGCTTCTGCGTGGGTTGGTCACCTCCCTTCTGGAATCTGAACGGATAGAGACCACCGAGGCCAAAGCTAAAGAGGTGCAGTCGATAGCCGAGAAGCTGATCACCCTGGCCAAGCGGGGTAACCTTCACGCCCGCAGACAGGCCATGGCCTACCTGGTAGACGAGAGCGTAGTGAAGAAGCTCTTTGATACGGTCGCCCCTCGCTACCGGGAGCGTCAGGGGGGTTATACGAGGATAGTCAAGATCGGGCCCAGACGCGGGGACGGAGCTCCTATGGTCTTCCTCGAGCTTGTTTAGCCGGGCTAGGCGTTGAGCCTGAGGGTTACAAAAACTATATCCGCCCTGCAGGTTCAAACATCACCCGTGTCGCACGACCGCAGGGAGTGGCGGTGTAAGCCGCACTCCTCTGTTACTTTTTCAGGGGGCAAGGTAAATGGGAGAGGAGAAGGAGGCCATAATCAGAACGGAGAACCTGGAACACACCTACTCCAGCGGCGACTCAATGGTGCTGGCCATAGCCGGGGTTAACCTCGTGGTGAGACGAGGGGAATTCCTGGCCGTTATCGGGCATAATGGCTCCGGCAAGTCCACCCTGGCCAAGACCTTCAACGCGCTCCTGCTCCCAACTGGCGGTAGAGTCTGGGTTCGCGGCATCGATACCGCCGACGAAGGGCGTCGCTGGGAAGTGCGACAGACGGCGGGCATGGTCTTCCAGAACCCGGACAACCAGATAGTCGCCACGGTGGTCGAGGAAGATGTCGCCTTCGGCCCCGAGAACCTCGGCGTGGAACCCGGCGAAATCCGGCGACGCGTGGACGCGGCCCTGGCGGCCGTGGGGATGATGGGCTATGCCCACCACGCTCCTCATCTCCTCTCCGGCGGACAGAAGCAGCGAGTGGCTATTGCCGGCATCCTGGCCATGCGGCCGGAGATCATAATCCTCGATGAACCGACGTCGATGCTGGACCCCGTGGGCAGGGAAGAGGTCCTCTCGGTGGTGAGGAAGCTCAACCGCGAGGAGGGCATCACCGTCGTCTACATCACCCACTTCATGGAGGAGGCCGTGCGCGCTGACCGAGTGGTGGTTATGGAGCAGGGCCAGGTGGTGCTGGATGGAACTCCGCGAGAGGTGTTCCGGCGGGTGCAGCTCCTCAAGGACCTAGGGCTGGATGTCCCTCCTATGACCGAGCTCGCCGCCCAGCTCAGGGCGGCAGGGGTGCCGATAGACGAGGCAATTCTCGATGTCGGCGAGATGGCTAGGGAGATAGAGAAGCTGTTATGCCCATAGTAACCCAGAACTTGACCCACGTATATACCATAGGGAAGCAGATCTGTATAACCGCCGTGCGCGATGTCAACCTGACCATCGAGGACGGTGAGATGGTCGGCCTCATCGGAGCTACGGGCTCCGGGAAGTCCACGCTGGTGCAGCATTTTAACGGACTTCTACGCCCGACCTCGGGCAAGGTGGTCGTAGATGAGGTTGAGCTCAACTCCCCCGCCGCGCTTAAAGAGGCACGACGGAAGGTTGGCCTCATCTTCCAATACCCCGAGCACCAGCTCTTTGAGGAGACCGTCTTCGCCGATATCGCCTTCGGGCCTAAGAATATGGGGATAGAGGGCAACGAGCTGACAGAGCGGGTCAGGGAGGCCATGGACCTAGTAGGCCTGGACTGGGACCTCCGGAACCGCTCGCCCTTCGAGCTCTCAGGCGGGCAGATGCGCCGGGTGGCTATCGCGGGCGTCATAGCCACCCGTCCGAGGTATCTCATCCTAGACGAGCCCACGGCAGGGCTCGATCCTCGGGGACGGGATGAGATCCTGGGTAGGATCAAGGAGCTCCATGACCGCATGGGAGTGACTGTGATCCTGGTCTCTCATAACATGGAGGACGTAGCGCGTCTGGTGGGGCGCCTCCTGGTCATGTCGGAGGGCGAGATCGTGATGGACGGCTCACCCCGCGAGGTGTTTCGCGAGCCCCTACGCCTCCAGAGCCTGGGGTTGAATGCGCCTCAGGTGACCCTTCTGATGGCCCGGTTAGCGGAGAAAGGTGTTGCTGTTCGCGGGGACGTACTTACCGTTGCCGAGGCTAGGGACGAGCTGCTGACCTTGTTGGGCGCCCGGAAGGGTGAAGGCTGATGTTGAAGAACGTAACGCTAGGGCAGTATATCCCGGGAGAGTCGGTAATACACAAGCTAGATGCCCGGACGAAGATCCTGGCCATTCTCGTCTACATCGTCATCCTGTTCATGGTGACCGATTTTGTGGGCTATGCCTTCTTGGCCCTTCTACCGATTATGGTCATCGTCCTGACGGGGATCGACCCCCGAACCTTGTTCGGCACTCTTCGCCCCGTACTATTCATAATCATCCTCACAGTGGTCCTGCACGTGTTTATGGTCGAGGGCACCGCGCTGTTTACCCTAGGGCCCCTTACCGCGACCTGGGAGGGGCTCCGCCAGGGGGCCTTCATGGGCCTTAGGCTGATCTTGTTGATCTTAACGACCTCCTTCCTCACCCAGACGACGTCACCGATTGACCTCACGGACGGCCTGGAGAGGTTGCTGAACCCCTTTAGGGCTATCGGGCTGCCGGCCCACGAACTGGCCATGATGATGACCATAGCCCTGAGGTTCATACCGACCCTGCTCGATGAGGCCGAGAAGATCATGAAGGCCCAGATGGCCCGTGGGGCGGACTTCGAGAGCGGGAACATCTTTACCCGGGCTAAGAACATGGTTCCGCTACTGGTGCCCCTCTTTATCAGCGCCTTCAGACGAGCCGATGACCTGGCTCTGGCCATGGAAGCCCGGTGCTACCGTGGGGGCGAGAACCGCACCCGTATGAAGGTAATGAAGTTTACAAGCACCGATGCCGTGGCAGCGGCCGTGATGATCGGGCTCACCGCCGGGGTGCTCCTCATGCGGTTCGGCCCCCTCCCCGGGAGGTGATCCTTTGCGGCACCTGGCCTGCAGGGTGCAGTACAAGGGCACCCGTTACTTGGGCTTTCAGCGACAGTCAAGGGGCCCGACCATCCAGGGAGTCCTTGAGGCCTGTCTGGAGTCGCTGATCGGTGAAAGGGTGACGGTGCTGGGGGCGGGCCGAACGGACGCCGGAGTCCACGCCCTCGGTCAAGTGGTCTCCTTTAAGACACGGAGCACGATACCTATAGCTAGGTTCCCGCAGGCCATGAACAGTAGGTTGCCTGAGGATATCTGCGTCATGAGTGCTTGGGAGGTCCCCGCGAGCTTTCATCCGGTTCGGTCGGCCCTGGAGAAGGAGTACGTGTACCTCATCTGGAACGGCCTACACCCCTCGTGTATCCTCGGTGACTTCACCTGGCACGTGCGGGGCACACTGGACGTCGAGAGGATGCGAAGGGCGGCCGCCATCTTGACGGGCAGGCACGACTTCCGCGCCTTTAGGAACGAGGGGAGCTCGGCACGCACCACCGTGCGGGAGCTCCGAGCCCTAACGGTCGAGGTGGAAGCCCCGGATCCGCTCTGCCCGCCGGGTCACCGGTTGATCCGCATCACCGCCCGGGCCGACGGCTTCCTCTACAACATGATGAGGGTAATCGTGGGGACTCTGGTGGAGGTCGGCAGGGGGAAGCTCCCCGAGGACCTGAGCGAGGCTCTGCGCACCGGAGACCGGACCCTGACGGGCCCTACGGCGCCGGCCCGGGGGCTGTTCTTGATGAGGGTTATCTACCCCCCGGAGCTAGATCTTGACATTACAGTGGACGTGTAATAGAATAGCATAGGCGCTTCGCGCCTGTCTTGTTTTTACCTACGTGCCAACGGCGGGAGATCCAGAGCCCCGCGTCTCCGCCGCGCGGCCATCAGTAGCAGGGAGGGAATGAGGTTGCAACCCAGGACATACATGGCAAAACCCGGCGAGATAGAGCGCAAGTGGTACGTCGTCGACGCTGAGGGGAAGACCTTGGGTAGGTTGGCCAGCGCGATCGCCGAGATCCTCCGCGGCAAGCATAAGCCCGTTTACACCCCCCACGTCGACACGGGCGACTTCGTCATCGTGGTCAATGCCAGCAAAGTGGTCCTCACCGGGAAAAAGCACGAGCAGAAGATGTTCTACCGTCACTCGGGACGCCCGGGCGGCCTCAAGGCCGTCCCCTACGGGAAGTTGCTCAAGACCCGTCCTGAGCTCATCATCAAGAAGGCCGTCTGGGGCATGCTTCCCAAGACCAGCCTCGGCCGGCGGCAGTTGAAGAAGCTTAAGGTATACAGCGGGCCTGAGCATCCCCACGCTGCTCAAAAGCCCGAGGTATTGGACATTACCGAGGTCTAACAGGAAAGGGGGTTCGCTGTGGCAAGCCTACAGTACTACGGAACCGGACGGAGAAAGAACGCCGTTGCCAGGGTTAGGCTGCTACCGGGCACTGGCAAATTTGTCATAAACGACCGAAGCCTTGAGGACTATTTCCCGCTGAAGACTTTGCAACGGTTGGTGGTACAACCGCTCGAGAAGACCAATACCCTCGATAAGTACGATGTAATGGTGAACGTCGAGGGCGGCGGCATCTCCGGTCAGGCGGGGGCCGTGCGGCACGGAATTGCTCGGGCCCTTCTCAAGGTGGACGAGAACTACCGTCCAATCCTCAAGAAAGCTGGTTTCCTGACCAGAGATCCGCGCATGAAGGAGAGGCGTAAATACGGCCTCAAGAAGGCCCGCAAAGCGCCTCAGTTCTCCAAGCGTTAGGGACGAATGCTCCGAGCCCGGTCCTACGCGGACCGGGCTCCTGCTGGTGCGCCCGGCATGGGCGTTGTCTATAGGGTGAAAGTCCCGAGCAACGAAGGTAG
>ENA-OSAE01000382-OSAE01000382.1-marine-sediment-metagenome-genome-assembly--contig:-NODE-382-length-20044-cov-24.685877_pt1 | contig 20044 bp, 15 predicted proteins | sample MGYA00237870_ERZ529317 | MGnify/ENA primary metagenome ERZ529317 (study PRJEB26369, sample SAMN03142812) | marine sediment metagenome | biome: marine; feature: borehole; material: sediment... | reverse complement strand
GTTCTGTGAGAGGGATGGCGCTAGCTTGATCACCTAGCGCCACCCTACTCGATTGGTGGGTGTAAGATCCACCGAGCGCAGGATTTTTCCCTGGCAGAGGGAATATTATAAAAAAGGCTTGGCGAGGAGGTTAGCGGATCGCTCACGGTCAAAGGGGGGCCCAGGCAATGCAGATTACCGTCCGCGGGAAAAACATTGACGTCACGCCGGCACTCCGAGACTACGTGGAAAAAAAAGTTGGCAAACTGGCAAGGTTTTTCGAGGGCATGGAACCCAAGGCACAGGTAACCCTCAGCGTTGAGAAAGAGCGTCGCAGTGTAGAGGTTACCATTCCCCTCAACAGTTGGGTTTTGCGGGGGGAGGAAGAGACCGACGATATGTACGCTTCGGTCGACCTGGTCGTGGAAAAGCTGGAACGACAGGTTCGCAAGTACAAGACCAAGATCAACCGCAAACTCCGTCAGGTTAACCCGAGGATTGGGGTCGCAGCCGCAATTCCAGGTGCCGATTTGATGGACCAGGAAGAAGAGGAAAGTGAACCCAAAGTGGTCCGGGTCAAAAGGTTTCCCATGAAACCCATGTCTGTCGAGGAAGCGATCCTGCAGATGAACCTTATTGGCCATGATTTCTTCGTTTTTTCCAATGCTGAGACCGAGTCAGTTTCCGTGGTTTATCGAAGAAAGGATGGCAATTACGGTTTGATTGAGCCGGAGTTGTAGACACGGGGCTAGAGGACAGCGCGGGGCCGGAGGGCCCCTTTTTTGTATTGAACTTCCAGGTGGTCCTCTTGACCATGGAACGAGACTTTGTACCGCCACTCCGAAAGATTTTTTAGTATTGGCCAGCAGACAGCTCCACGAACGACAGCCTGTTGAGGACCAGCCTAGCAACCTGTCTGACTCCGTAGGGTGAGTTCGGCTCCTGCCCTGAGCCGGTGGGGTTGATGAAAGGGTCAATTAAGATGTAGGAAACGCGCGCCGGAAGGAAGACTGGCACCGTGGGGATATTTTCAGGTAGACAACCAGAAGGGCCTTGGGAAGGAAGGTGAGGGCATCTATGCCGCGCGAAGTGACGGCAGTGCTTTTTGAAGGAGGCAACCCCCAGAGTCCACCCGAGTACGAGATGACCGTGGTCCGGAAAGCGGTGGCCCTGGATAACTTGGAAAAGCTGAAGTTGGTCCGGGAGATCGACAGGATTGTTTTCTGTACCAACTACCCCGACCTGGCTGAAGAGGCCAGGTCCCTGGGAGCCACCGTGGTGCCCACTGTAGGTTCGGAGTGTCCTTTTCATTTCGGGCGGGTTCTGGCGCGCATTGTTGAAGACCTGGGGATCGACCGGGTCCTATTCATGGGAGGGGCTTCCACCCCGCTCATTACCGTGGGTGAGCTGGCCGAGGTGGCTTCTAGGCTGGGGGCAGAGGAGAACGTTGTGATCATGAACAATGCTGTCTCTGCCGACCTCGTGGCCTTTACCCCGGCACGTATTCTCCAACACATCTTGCTTCCATCAAGCGACAACTTCCTGGGTTACCTGCTCAGGGAGGCCGGGTTGCGGCGCATCCTGATGCCTAACTCCCCGCGCATCAATTTTGACCTGGACACGCCGGTTGATTTTCTCGTTCTGGGCTTACAGCCAGACCTGGGACCGAGAACCAGGGCTGCACTCTCGCGCCTGACCTGGGACTGTTCAAGGCTCCTTGCCGCCCGGGAGGTGCTCAAGAGGAAGGGGGCCGAGGTGGCCCTGATCGGGCGTGTGGGTGCCCCCCTCATTGCCTACTTGAACAACAACTTCAAGTGCCGGTTAAGGGTCTTCTCCGAGGAGCGCGGCATGAAAGCCCTGGGCCGGGAGGAAAAAGGGGAGGTCGTCTCTCTCCTGGGCTACTTTTACCAGGAACTGGGACCCCGTGCCTTTTTCCACTACCTGGCCCGGACGGCGGAGGCGGTTTTCTTCGACACCAGGGTGCTCTTTGGCCACCTGAAAAAGGGTGGTGTCAGCCCCCAGGACCGTTACTATTCAGATCTAGGTCTGCACCGGGCTGTTCAGGACCCGGACATTCGTCTTTTCACCCAGGCGGCTCATGATGCCCCGGTTCCCGTGGTCCTTGGCGGGCACTCCCTGGTCTCTGGTGGTGTTTGGTTGCTGGCCGAAGGGCTCCTCAAAGACCATGGCCGTGACGGAAATTCAGCCCTATAATTTCTGGTTAATGACGGAAAGAGAAGGAAAATATTCCTTGAGGTCGAACTAGGTCTTAAGAAGACCACACCCGGACCGGGGGAGATGATACGAGGTGGATGATGTCTGATGGTGGCGGGTCCAAGGCCCAGGAATACCGCCGGTTGATTACCCAGCTTCAGGATGTGGTGGCGGCCAAGGTTTGTTTCAATGAGGCGGGGGCTTTGGAAACCATTCATGTTCTGGCCGGGGCCGAGCGTTCGCCAAAACAGGTTCTCCGAGACATTGAATCGGCCCTCATGGCCCGGTTCGGCGTTGAGGTCGACCGCCAGCAGATCACCCTGGCCCAGGTGGGGAATGAAGTAGATGACCTCCTGGAGCGCAGCCGCCTCTCCCTGGAGGAGATTTCCTGCACGGTACAGGGCTCCCAAGCCCGGTGCCGGGTGCGACTCCGCTATGGGGGACAGACCTGCGAGGGTACCGTGCACGGGGCGGCCTCAACTGAAGGCTGGTTACGGCTGGTGGCTGAAGCAACCCTCCGTGCCCTGGAGTCCTATTTCGAGGCCCACTGGTTGTTTTCAATCGAGGAGGTTGTTACCGTGCCCCTGGGCTGCCGTGAAGCGGTGGTGGTAAGTATTGTCTACCTGGGGCACCAAGGGGAAGAGTACTTTGTGGGGTCTTCGCTGCTGCGGCACGACGAGAAAGAGGCTGCCGCGCGGGCGACCCTTGATGCCATCAACCGCCGTTTTTCACTGCTTCTCAAGGAATGATCCAAGGTTGGGCCGGCCGCTGCCTAGAAAAGAAACCCAAGTGGAGCCTTACCTGCCCTTTTAGCGAACGGGCGGGAAGCCAATGGTAGGGGAGGCTTTCCCGTGTCTAGGGTTATTAAGGCCCTTCTGGCCCTGGTTGCTTTGATACTGGCCGGGGGTGCAAGCTGGCAGTACGGTTAATCCGCTAGAAGGCAAGGCCGGCCCAATTCCTTTTTTGGCTCCGGCGAGGGGGTTACTGCCTATGCCCAAGCTTACCCGGGTTGCGTCCTTATACTTTAATCTCGTGACCCTGGCCGGTGTAGTTATTCTCCTTTACCTGGGGCCCGGCCACCTGGTCAGGGAATGGCCGGGTTTTCTTTTTTTTCTTGTCCTCACTCTAATTGCCGAGGCCTTCCCGGTGACCCTTCCCCAGCGTGACGGTACCATTTCGGCAAGTTTTGCCTGCATCTACGCCAGTATCATTATTTCCGGCCCTGCTGTCGGGGCCTGGACGGCGGCCTTGGGGACCATCCGGCCCAAGGACTTAAAAAGGGAAACCCCCCTCCGGTTCGTGCTTTTCAACCGGGCCCAGCTCGCCCTGGCTGCCGGGCTGGGTGGCCTGGTCTACGTCAAGCTCGGCGGTTCGGTGGGGGAGGTCCAGTTTCTGCGTGATTTCCCCCTCCTTGTGGTGCCGGGGCTGGTCTATTCTCTGGCCAATACCGGGCTCGTCACCCTGGCTTCCTCCTTAGGGATGAGGCTGCCCCTGCGCCGGGTCTGGTACCGGAATTTCCGGTGGGGGATGGTCAACTACCTGGCCCTGGCCCCCCTGGGGATGCTGATCGGTATTGTTTATGATGCGGTAGGACCCCTGGCTGTGGTTCTCCTTTTCCTGCCCCTCATGCTGGCCCGCTACTCTTTCCAGCGCTACATGGACATGCGCGAGGTTTACCTGAATACCATCAAATCCTTGGCGGCTGCCCTGGATGCCAGGGATGCATACACCTACGGTCACTCAAACCGGGTGGCCCACTACGCGGTGAAGATCGGGGAAAGGATGGGGCTTTCCGAGCGCGACCTTGACCTGCTGACCTTTGTGGGCATCCTTCATGACATCGGAAAGATCGGGATCCGCGACGTGGTTCTGAACAAGCCCAGCAAGTTTACGGGGGCCGAATACGAGGAGATGAAGAAACATTCGGAAATCGGGGCCAACATTATCCAGGGGATCAAGCTGCTGGGGGAGGGGTCTGACTGGATCCGTTACCACCATGAAAGGTACGACGGGAGTGGTTACCCGGAGGGACTCAAGGGGGAGGAAATCCCCCTCGGGGCCCGTATCATTGCCGTGGCCGATGCCCTGGATGCCATGACCTCGAACCGGCCGTACAAAAACGCCTACGGGCTGGACCAGGTAAGAAAGGACTTTATCACCCATGCCGGGACACAATTTGACCCGCATGTCGTTAAGGTTGTGCTCAAGATCATGGAGGGCATGGTCCTTGAGGTGAACGAGGAGTACCAGTGCCTGGTGGAAGCAACCAGGAAGGCGGAAGGGCAGGTGGCTGCAGGCCTGGACGCGGGGGAAAAAGACCAGGGTGGATGAAGGTGGATGAAACTGCCGTCTGGGAACCGGTCCAGCCCGAGGTGACAAAGGGCCGGGAAGTTGAGCCTGTTGGGGGTGAAGAGTTGTTCATCGGTGCTGTGATCCTTGCCATTGCGGTTGCGTTCTTTCAGGGGGGGAAGCTCTCAAATTTTGAAAGATTTTTCCTGGAACGGGTGTGGGCAATCATCACCTCTTTCGGGATCCAGTTCTTGATTAGCTATGCCGAAGGGATGGGCTGGGCAGGTGCTGGTGGAATACCTTTTACAGCAGCCGTTTCTCTACACCTTTTTTCTTACTTGTTATTATTTTACGCCCTGTGGGCGAACCGCTCCCTGCGGGGAATGAAACCGATTCTGTTGGGGACGGCTCTCAATTTTGCCGTTATTGCTGCCAACGGGAGAATGCCCATCTCTGAAAAAGGGCTCCGGTTCATCGGGCTTGAGGGCTACGTGGAAAACGTCCTGGCTCCGGATCTAGGGTTGAGGTATGTCTTGCTTTCATCGAAAACCCGGTTGGCCTTTCTGGGGGATATCTTTGTGCTCCCACCTCCGTATCCAAGGCCGGCGGTCTTCAGTATCGGAGACGTGCTCATTGTCCTCGGGCTTTTTATCCTCGTTCAGCATGTGATGCGCAGCGGGAAGCCGGCGTAAAAACAGGGTCTTTCCTGTGAAGACCCGGCGAGTTCACTAAAGTTGTGTGCATGCTTTGGTCCTGGCGAAATACCATTTTTTGTATGTGTTGTGCTGGGACCAGAAAAGTGCTAAAATAGTCTAGCAAGGGTACATGGAGCTTCCGAGCAGGAAGGGCAAAAGACGCTGACGGTGAGGAACCTTTAGAGGTTCCTCTTCATCTGAGCGCCTCTTCTTGAGTGTTCCCCTAGTCGGTACACAGGTCTTGTGACCGTGAGAAGCAGACCTTGAGCTGGCCTGGGTTACCGTGGAAGAACAGCGGTTGGTGTGTAAGCCCTGAACCCATGTCAAGGACTCTTGAGGAAGGTGTCTGGGTTGCTTAACTTTTTGAGTAAACTTCTGGACCAGAACGAGCGCGAATTGAAACGGTTGAGCCGGGTCGTGGATGCAATCAATGCCCTGGAAGAAGGTATTGCTAGGCTTTCTGATGTAGAGCTCCAGGCCAAAACCCTGGAGTTTAAGCAGAGGCTGGAAAACGGGGCAGAGCTGGACAGCCTGCTGCCAGAGGCTTTTGCCGTTGTGCGCGAGGTTGCCCGCCGCACCGTGGGGATGAGGCATTTTGACGTCCAGTTGATGGGCGGGATTGTCCTGCACGAAGGTAAGATCGCCGAGATGAAGACAGGTGAGGGGAAAACCCTGGCGGCCACCCTCCCAGCATACTTGAATGCCCTCACCGGTCACGGGGTTCACATTGTAACAGTTAACGATTACCTGGCGAAACGTGATGCTGAATGGATGGGTAAGATCTACCGTTTTTTGGGCCTGGAGGTTGGGGTGGTTGTTCCCGGCCTGAACCGCGAGGAAAGGCAGCAGGCCTATGCCGCAGATATCACTTACGGTACTAACAATGAGTTTGGGTTTGACTACCTGCGGGACAACATGGTTCTCTCCAGGGAAGAACTAGTCCAGAGGGAACTCAACTACGCCATCATCGATGAGGTTGACAGCATCCTTATTGACGAGGCTCGGACACCCTTGATCATTTCGGGTCCTGCCGGGAAGTCGACAGACCTGTACTACAAGTTTGCCCAGATTGTCCAGCACCTCGAGGAGGGTGAGGACTATACCGTTGACGAGAAAGCCCGCACCGTGACCCCGACGGAAGCCGGCGTGGCCAGGGTGGAGGCGATGCTGGGGGTTGAGAACCTTTACGACGGCGAAAACATGGACCTCTCCCATTACCTCATCCAGGCGCTTAAGGCTTCTTTCCTGATGAAAAAGGACCGGGATTACGTGGTTAAGGATGGGCAGGTCATTATCGTCGACGAGTTTACTGGTCGCCTGATGTTCGGGCGCCGGTACAGTGACGGGCTCCACCAGGCCATCGAGGCCAAGGAAAAGGTGAAGATCAAGCAGGAGACCCAGACCCTGGCTACCATTACCTTCCAAAACTATTTTAGGATGTACAGGAAGCTTGCCGGGATGACGGGAACGGCGGCCACGGAGGAAGAAGAATTTAGTAAGATCTACGGGCTTGACGTTGTTGTTATCCCCACCAACAAACCCATGATCCGGCAGGACCTCCCAGACCAGGTTTACCGGACAGAAGCTGGGAAGTTTCGCGCCGTGGTGGAGGAGATTGTCAGCCGTCACCGGGAGGGACAACCGGTACTGGTTGGCACCATTTCCATTGAGAAATCGGAAATGCTAAGCAGGATGCTCAAGAAAAAGGGCATCAAGCACGAGGTTCTGAATGCTAAGTACCACGAAAGGGAAGCAGAAATTGTAGCCCAGGCCGGACGCCTGGGAGCGGTCACCATTGCCACCAATATGGCGGGACGTGGTACCGATATTATGCTCGGGGGCAACCCGGAATTCATGGCCCTGGAAAAGATGAAGGCCGAGGGGTATTCCCCCGAGGTTTTGGCTGCGGCGACAGGACACGCGGCTACAAAGGACCCCGAGGTCCTCGAGGTCCGGGAAAGGTTCAGGCAGTACTTCGCCGAGGCGAAGAAGCAGACCGATGCCGAGCACAAGAAAGTGGTAGGCCTGGGCGGACTGCATATCATCGGTACCGAGCGGCACGAGAGCCGCCGGATTGATAACCAGCTCCGCGGACGTGCAGGGCGACAAGGGGATCCTGGTTCCTCCCGGTTCTATGTTTCCCTGGAAGATGACCTGATGCGGCTCTTCGGGTCAGACAGTATCCGGGGGTTGATGGAGAGGCTGGGGATGGAGGAAGACCAGCCCATTGAGCACAGCATGATTACCCGTGGAATCGAAAACGCCCAGAGGAAGGTAGAAGCACGTAACTTCGAGCTCCGTAAGAATGTCCTTGAATACGACGACGTGATGAATAAGCAGCGTGAGGTCATCTACGAGCAGAGGAGGAGAATCCTCGAGGGCGATAACCTGAAGGAAAATATCTTCGATATGATGGAGCAGGTTATCGAGGGCATGCTGGACCTCTATGCTGGCGAGAAGACCTTCCCGGAAGAATGGGACCTGCGCGGTTTGATGGAGTACGCGGAAACCAGCTTTATGCCGGCGGGGAAGTACTCGGTTTCCGAGGTTGAAGAACTGACCAGGGAAGAGCTCAAGGATTTCCTTAACCAGGTGGCCCGGCAGGAGTATGAAGCCAAGGAAGCCGAACTGGGTTCTGAAACCATGCGGGAACTGGAAAGGGTCATCATGCTGCGGGTGGTGGACCAGAAGTGGATGGACCACCTTGCTGCCATGGACGACCTCCGCGAGGGTATCGGTTTGCGTGCCTACGGTCAGAGGGATCCACTCCTGGAATACAAGTTTGAAGCCTACGAGATGTTCCAGGACCTTGTTGCAAGGATCCGGGAGGATATCATCAGGTACATCTTCAAGGTTTCCGTGGTTCGGGAGCCAGAGCGGCGTGAGATGCATGAAAACCGTCCCGGGGCTGCCGGCCCAGCAGGACCCGTTCGGGTCACGAAAGTTGGACGCAACGATCCTTGTCCCTGCGGAAGTGGCAAGAAATTTAAGAAATGCTGCGGGAAAATCGCGTGAAGGCTCAAAAGGAGGCGAAGAGGTTGGAGATTCAGGAACTAAGGGAGCGGATCAACAACATTCGGACTAAACTGGAAGAGATAGGTGATTCCCTTTGACATAGCCAACCGGGAAAAACAGGTTAAAGACCTGGAACAAAGGATGGCCCAGCCCGATTTCTGGAATGATCCCGACAAGGCCCAGGCCCTGAGCAGGAAGCTGAAGGCGCTGAAGCATCCACTGGACGAGTACCGGAAGCTGAAGAGCAAAGTTGAAGACGCGGAAGTGCTCCTGGACTTGGGGGAGGAGGAAGGGGATTCTTCCACCCTTCAGGAAGTAGAGGGGATGATTGCAGGGCTCGACCGGGAGACTGAGAACCTGGAGCTAAAAACCCTCCTTAAGGGTAAGTATGACGGGCACAATGCCATTGTGGCTCTTCATGCTGGGGCCGGGGGAACCGAGTCCCAGGACTGGGTCAGTATGCTATTGCGCATGTACACCCGGTGGGCGGAGGCTGAAGGGTACGAGGTTAAGACCCTTGATTTCATCGAGGGTGAAGAGGCCGGCCTCAAGAGTGTGACGATCCTTGTTTCCGGGGATTATGCTTACGGGTTCTTGAAGGCAGAAAAGGGTGTGCACCGGTTGGTTCGGATTTCTCCCTTTGACGCTTCCGGCCGGCGCCATACATCGTTTGCTTCCGTGGATGTCCTCCCGGAAATCGACGACGAGGTTGAGATCGAGATTCGCCCTGAAGACCTCCGGATCGACACCTTCAGGTCTGCAGGGGCCGGGGGCCAGCATGTAAACAAAACTGATTCGGCGGTTAGAATTACCCACCTTCCCACCGGGATTGTGGTTTCCTGCCAGAACGAAAGGTCTCAACATGCCAACCGGGATACAGCGATGAAAATCCTCAGGTCGAGACTCCTGGAACTGAAGGAAAAGGAGAGGGAGGAAGAGATCAACGCCCTGCGGGGTGAGCAGCGCGAAATCGCCTGGGGAAGCCAGATCCGGTCGTACGTTTTTGCCCCCTACCGGTTGGTCAAGGACCACCGGACCGGCAGGGAGGTCGGGGACGTCCAGGCCGTCATGGACGGGGAAATCAGCGGTTTCATCTACTCTTACCTCCAGCAGGAAGCCAAGAAGGAAGCGGTTCAATAAGGGGTGTTTCACACGGCGGTGCACAGGTCACCGCCGTAAAATCTTTGGGAAAAAAGGGAAACGATAGGGTGACCGCGAAAAACCTAGCTGGAGGTGTCGACCCTTGTCGCGGATAATTGTGGGACTCCTGGTGGTGGCGCTGATCCTGGTGGCCGGGGCACAGTTTTTCCTTCCGTACGTGGTAGAGCGGGGAGCTGAAGCTGCCCTCAACCGGGTCTTGGGGACAGGTGACCTCGACGTGAAACTGGCAACCCGTCCTTCCCTGGAATTGCTCCTGGGACGGATCGATGTCCTCTCGGTGAAAACAACGGGCATCGAACGTGGTGGCCTGGTTGTGGCGGAACTAACCACGACTGTCCGGGACCTGCAGGTAGACCTGAAAACCCTGTTCCTGGAGGGGAAGCTGAAGGTTTTAAAGACAGGCCGGGAAACAACCAGGCTGGTGGTTACGGAATCAGCCCTGAATGACTATCTTCAGGCTCAACTGGGGAAGTTTCAGCCACGCCTGGGACTGGGAGAGGACGGTGGCGTGCATTTCGAGGCCCAGCTGCCCATTGATAGGGAGCGGGGGCTTGAGATCTCTGCTGCCGGCAGATTTATCGTTACTCCTGCCGGAACCGTGGCCTTTGCCGTGGATGACCTCTGGCTCAATGGTTTGGAAGTAGATGGGGAACTGCGGGAAAACCTGCTCCAGACCTTTGGACCGTGGTACCTGACCCTAGACCTAGAGAGCCTCCCGGTACCGGTCAAGGCGGAAAAGGTAGAAATCGAAAACGACGCGGTAATTATTACCGGGGAACCGGCTGATGATTAAGGGACAGCGGTTTAACCGGTTTCGTTGAACTGGGAATACCGACCGCCGGCAGGGTTGAGGGATTGGCTGTCGAATAAGCCATTGTTGGCTGTCACCCGAATGGCCCTGATGGCTTGGACCGGGCACCTGAAATACCGGTAGGGTGCCCGGTGGAACCTGAACACCGATTTTGGCGGCCTGAGCAACCTTGCAGTGGGATGCTCTTCCCTCAGGCCCGGCTTCCAGGTCGGCTGGGTCTGGTGCAGAAAGGGCCCGGTTGCTCCAAGAGGAGAGGATGACGTCTACCATCAGGAAGGGGACCTGAGGACATGACAGGAATCTTCCGTTTTAGGTTAGGTTTGGGTTTACTTGTTCTGGTCTTAGTTGGAACCGGGTTTGTCATCGGCCAGAATGTGCAAGCGGCTTTAGGTGTACCGGAACCCGGGTCAGCGGACGATCCCCTAGTGAGTCGAAGTTACGTGGACCAATACGTACGGCAGGAAATCGTGGTTCTTCAGCCCGGACAAGAGCTGGTGGCTCAAGCCGGCACCGAGTTTGTGGTGAGGTCAGGGAAGGCCGTGGCCCTGGGGGCGGAGAGCGGCGGCCTGGCGGACCTGACGGCTGGAACCGACGTTGGGACTGGACGGGTGCTCCAAAAGAACCATCTCTTCCTGGTACCACGAAGTGACGGTAGGGGGGTCAGGGCCCAAACCACGGTGATCCTTTTGGTAAGGGGTCCCTTCACGTTGAAATGAAGGTATTCCTGGTTTCACGGGTTCAGGCAGCGGGCACTTTCTACTGTCAGGCCCCCGTCAGAGGCAGGCTTGGCGGTTTTTTTGTGTAAAATACCTTCCTTATGGTGGTATAATAGGCAGCAGCTACCACACTTGTACACTGGAGCCAGATTCCATGCTGCCGCAGGTGGCGGAAGGAGCACCCCGGGCGAGGCAGATGGTCGCATTCAAAGAAGGGGAACAGTCAGGCAGGACAAGCTGAACCAGCCCGTCGACAGGCGGTAGTCAGGTAATTCGGTGTTCCGGCAAGGGGTAAGACTATGACCAAAGTGGAACCTATAGCCTTGATCCTGATCATCATTGCGGTGGCCACGGCCGGTTTCACCGTCATTGACCGGGGGCAGAACCTAGACCCCGGCCGGACGGTGGAACTGGTGCTTGATTACGATGAAACAGTTAAATTCGCGCGCCGCTATCATGTACCGCTGGACACTCTTTTGTCCGCGCTGAAGGGAGCCGGCATTTCGACCCTCATGGTGGGTGAAGTGTCCCTGAAAGAACTCCTGGAAGGCGGGCAGGTTGCTGTCTTACGCGGGTACGAATACCTTGACTGGCTGCGGCTGAAGGGCGGGGCTTTGGGCCAACCCGGTTCGAAGGGTTTTGTTCAGGGGGCGGGTGATCTCTACGTGGTGGTTCATGACCAGAACCTCGGCCTGCGTTTGGAAAAGGCCCTCCAAAAAAGGTTGGGGGAGCGGCGGGTACGTTCCTGGACCCTCGGTGAGGCGAGGGTACTGGGTGTTTCGGTTTGGACCGGGGTGGTCCAGGAACGAGAAGGCTTGCTCCAGGGCATGACTCTTCCCGAGGCGGTTCTCGAAACTGGACTCGGGCTCAGCCGGGAAGGGGTTCTGGCAGCCGAACGGTTCGGATTCAGGCTGGTACCGCAGCTCGCCAACTTTCCTGCACTAACCCCTGGTGACTTAGAGAGGACCCTGGAGGAGATTACCAACCAACCGGTGCAGGTTTCGGCTCTTCTTTTCTCCGGCCGTCAGGCCTGGGGGTATCCCGGGCAGCTGGCCACGGTGGCTAGGGCCCTGGCGAGCCGTGGGTTCCCACTGGGCCTGGTGGAACATAAAGACCAGGAAGGGCTTTACGAGCTCGTGCGCAGGGTTAACTACAGGGCAGTCAGGGTTCACGTTCCCTACCAAGGCGAACGGATTGAGAGCATGGTTCTGAGCGCCACGGACCGGAAGATCCGGATGGTCTTGCTTCGACCGGAGGCCGTCGCCCAAGACCCGTCCCGAACTGTTGCCCTGAATGTCAACCGCGTGGAGAGAATTGTTGACGCTTTCCGGACTGCAGGGTTTGAAGTCGGGCCCGGCCGTCCCTTCCGGGCGTACCGGGTAGGTTACCCTGCCTTGGTCTTAATGATGGCAGGGGTCCTGGCTGCCTGCTACCTCCTGGCTGTAGCGCTGATGGGGAGGCGGTTGATGTTCCGGCCTAGTGGGGTTTTCCTTTTTGTGCTGGGTTTTGCCGGGGCGGCCCTGCTCCTGGCCGGGCCTTGGGCCCACGTGGCCCGGCAGGGGCTGGCCTTTCTAAGCGCGGTTACTTTTCCGGCCCTTGGGGTCTGGACCTTTGCCACAAACAGGGGCATCAACCTCGCCCGCAGCAAGCTAGGTCCAAATCTTGGTTCGGCCAGGGGTATCCGGGCCCGGCAGACTGGATGGTTGCTGGCACTGGTCCGTGCGGCTTGGTCCGTGGTTCTCATCACCGCCGTCTCCGTGGCCGGGGGGCTGATTGTTGTTGGCCTGTTGGGTGATGTGGACTATGCCTTGCAGTTGGCCCAGTTTCGAGGTGTCAAACCTGCCCTGGTTGGGCCCACGGTTGTTCTCTTGGCCCTGGGCCTGCGCCACTACGTTTCGGACGGGGTTGAAGGGTTTGGTTCTCCCGGGATGAAGCTGGCTTGGACGGTTCAAAGGGTATTCAGGACCAGGATCAGGTTGAAACACGTGGTCTTCGGGGCCGTGGCGGCTGCGGCTGGGGTGGTCCTGCTGCTGCGGACCGGTAATTTTCCCGGGATTCCGGTTTCAGCCCTGGAGATTAAACTGCGACTCTTCCTGGAAGAAGTGATGGGGGTAAGGCCGAGAACCAAGGAATTCCTGGTTGGCCATCCCCTGTTGATGCTGGCAGTGGCTGCGGGTCGGGCCGGGTTTACGTGGTACATGCTGCCTGTGGCTGCGGTGGCGGCCGTTGGCCAGGCCTCGGTGGTCAATTCCTTTTCCCACCTGCATACCCCCGTGGGGGTTAGCCTGGTCCGGACCCTGAACGGCTTAGGGCTCGGGATTTTCGGAGGGGTGGTCCTAACCCTGGTTGCCGGGTTGGTTCTTTCCCTCCGAGACCGGACGGCGAAGGAAACGAGGGTGTGGAGCGGGACGTCCAGGGCAGAGGTTGACGGGGGTGGAGATGATGTTTAGGGTACGGCAGGTTCTCGTGATCCTGATGGTGGTGGCCCTGGTGGCTGCCGGATTGGTTCTGGCTGAAAGGGTTGGGCTGGAAGAGTCCAACCGGACCGTGGAACTTGTCATCGACCTCACTGAACTTGCGCACCTGGCACGGTTGGAGGCTTACGACCTAACGGATTTGCTGCGCGAGCTCAAAGGGGCAGGTATCACCTCTGTGGCTGTTTCCGAGAAGACCATCGCGGCCTTGCACCTGGAAGGTGCAGTGTCGCTGTATTCAGGGACCGAGTTGATGGCCATGGCTACAACCCTGGAGGGGATCAACCCGGTGGTCCAGGAACTCCTGGCCAGTGGAGGGATTCAGTCCGGGTGGACCTATGTGCTCACTGAAGACAGCTGGCTCGCCGCGTGGCTGGAGGAATCCCTTTCCCAGCGCCTCGGACCAGACCGGGTGAGGTTGCACCAAGGTGAAGGGAACTACCTGCTTGAAGCGCGCGTCAACAAAATGCGCCTGGTGGGCGTCGAGCTCGGGTTTCTGAAGGAAGAGTTGGAAACTGTTGCCAGAATGGGTTTTCACGTGGTGCCCAGGCCGGCTAATTTTGCCGGGGTTGGCCCGGAAGAAATTAAAGAGGTCTTTTCCACCCTAGCAACCTTTGATGTCTCTACGGTGGTTTTCTCTGGAACAGAGATTCTCGGGTACCCTGACCACCTGGAGGTCACAGCGGCACAGCTTGGGGAGCACGGGTTTGAGGCCGGTCTCATTGAGGACTGGGAACAGATGGGTTATTTGGGCCAGGCAGGGGTGACAAAACTCTCAAGGCTGCTGGACTTCCGTACGGTGCGAGTCTTCAGCCTTTCCCCGGAGAAAATGCGGACCAACTCACCGCCTGAGATGGTCCAGATTTGGCTGCGCGCGGTCAAGGAGCGCAAGGTACGCCTCTTGTACCTGCGTCCATTCCTTACCCGCGAGGATGGTGGACTGGTGGCCACCAACGTGAAGTATTTTGGACTACTCAGAGAAAGCCTCCTGGAGGCCGGTTTTCGGCCGGGGCCGGCGGTTCCCTTCCGCGGCCTTGAAGTCGGCCCTCTTTTCACGATCCTGGTCTCCCTCGGGATCATGGCTGGAGCCCTGGTGCTCCTGGGCATGGTCTTTCCTGTCAGGGACCGGACCCTGTTCCTCTTGACCTTGGTCGGGGTTGGGTTTACCCTAATTTCCTACCCCCTAGGGGGCGAATTGGTCCGTAAGGCCTTTGCCCTGGGTGCGGCGGTTGTTTTCCCCACACTGGGGGTAACCAGTCAAGTGAAGGGTTGGATGGCACGCCAGGGAGGGACACCGGGTAAAGCCAAGGTAGTCTGGGGGGCGGTTCTAAGCCTGGTCAAGGCGGCCGGTCTGACGGCTGTCGGGGCAGTATACATTTCCTCCCTCTTGGCCAGCACCCCGTACCTGACCGCCTGGGAGGTTTTCCGCGGGGTGAAGGTTTCCTACCTCCTGCCACCCCTGGCGGTGCTCCTGGTCTCCTGGCGCTACTACCAACAGCAGGCTTTCCCCCAGACCGGGGAGGGACGACACCGTTTCTGGGACCGCCTGGTTGAGCTGGGCAACCACCCGGTTACCGTTGGAAACCTCGTCCTTATCGGGCTGGTGATGCTGGCCCTGGTGGTCTACGTGGCGCGGAGCGGGAACACCCTGTTACCGGTGCCTGAACTGGAGCTTCGCGTCCGGTCGTTTCTGGAAAACATCTTCTTGGTCCGGCCCAGGACGAAGGAGTTCTTAATCGGTCACCCTGCCCTGATGGCGGCCGTGGCAGCAGCCCGGTGGCGGCGTGAAGGGTACGTCCCGGTACTGGCTGCGCTGGGTACCATCGGGCAGGTGTCGTTAATAAACTCCTTTGAACACCTCCACTCACCCCTGTTGGTTTCTGTTATACGGGGTTCAAACGGCCTGGTGCTAGGTATCCTGGTGGGGATCCTGGTGGCGGCAGTGGCTGCTGTCATGTTTGAACGGGTGGCCGCGGCTGGCTCCAACCGAGGTCGCAGTTCCTTGATGGGTGGCACCGAAGCCAGAAAGGACCTGTTCGGGGGTTGTCGCCATGGCTAGGGTCGTCATCTCAGGTTACTATGGGTTTCGCAACACTGGAGACGAAGCCATACTCAGAAGCATTCTCCACGCCTTGGAACGCCTGGGTCACGTAGAAGCCGTGGTTCTTTCCGGGGACCCGGCACTGACCCGTCTTGAGCACGGGGTTGAAGCCATCCAGAGAACGAACCTGGTGGCCATCATCCGCGCCCTCTGGGGCAGTGATGCCTTGGTCAGCGGCGGCGGCAGCCTCTTGCAGGATGCCACCGGGGCCTTAAGCATTCCTTATTACCTGGGGGTGATCCTGCTGGCCAGGGTCCTGGGCAAGCCGGTGGTGGTTTACGGACAGGGTGTGGGACCGGTCTCGAACCCCTTCTACCGCTTCCTGATCCGGGTTGTTCTCGACAGGGTCGAGACCATTACCGTCCGCGACCAGGGGTCGGCTGCTTTTTTACGGGAGCTCGGGGTGAGATGTCCGCCTGTCGAGGTGACTGCCGATGCCGTGTTCAGTCTTCCTCTACCTGCAGGCCGGCACGGGCCGGTGCGCGGGGGGCTGGAACCTGGGGGTGAGGGCCGGCAGGAGATAGGGCCGGAAGGAGAACCTGCGGCTGGCTCACAAGCAGGGCAGGGGACAGAGCCGGAGGAGGAGAAGGGGTTGAAGCTGCAGAATGGTGACGGGGAGGGCGACGGGACCGGGGACTGGGATGCGACTGCGTCCCGGGTGGTGATCGGGGTTGCCCTTCGCTCCTGGGAAGTGGAGTTTGAGGACCGGCTGGCTGCCGCCCTGAATATCCTTACCGACCGGTTCAAGGCCCGGATCGTGTTCTTGCCCATGCAGCTGCCCGGGGACAGGGAGGTTTCCCAAAGGGTGCGGGAACAGATGAAAGAACCAGGCCGGCTTGTCACCCTCGATAGCGGTGCCGGTACCCCTGAACGTGTCCTGGAGGCCCTGGCCGGAATTGACCTCTTGGTGGGGATGAGGCTGCATGCTTTGATTTTCGCGGCCATCGTCGGGGTGCCAATGGTGGGGTTGTGTTACGACCCGAAGGTCACCGCTTTCTTGCAGACACTGGGTCTCCCGGGGGCTGTAGCGCTGGATGGTTTTGAGCCTGAGGAACTCGTGGAAAGGGTGGTCCAAACCTGGGAAAATCGGAAGGCTCTCGTCCGGTCCATGGAGTCCGGGGTACGCGGAATGCGCCGGCGGGCCGAAGGTAACAACCGGGCCCTGGAGAGGGTGCTGGGGCGTGGTGGTGGGCTTGGGTAGGTCCCCACAGTGGAAATGCAAGGACACTAGGGGTAGACGGGGGTGAATCCTGGGCAGTGCGACCTGGGGACCATCTTGAAGGGAAAAAGCGGGTGGAAGTCCTGGGTATTCCGGTGGACGGGATAACCATGGAGGAGGCCGTGGCCACGGTCGAGGGGTACATAGAAGACGGAACACCACACCAGGTGGTGACGGTCAACCCTGAGATGTTGATGCTGGCCCGCAGGGACACCGGTTTTAGGGAGGCCCTGTTGAAGGCTGACCTGGTGGTTCCCGACGGGGTCGGTGTCGTCTGGGCTTCCAGGCATCTTGGCAACCCGGTTCCAGAACGGGTAGCTGGTTATGACCTGATGTTGAGCCTTCTAGAGGTATCTGCCCGACGGGGGTACCGGGTGTATTTCCTGGGAGCCAGGGGCGAGGTGGTAGAGGAGGCTGCCCGCTCGGCGAGGAACCTTTTCCCTGGCCTCCAGGTGGCCGGCTTTCACCACGGTTATTTCCCGGCAGGGGAGGAGGAAGGGGTTGTTGAAGGGGTGAGGTATTCCCAGCCTGACCTTCTCCTGGTGGGGATGGGATCGCCCAGGCAGGAGAAGTTCTTGGCCCGGAACCTCTCGCGCCTAGACGTACCCGTAGGGATAGGGGTAGGGGGAAGTTTTGATGTTCTGACGGGAAGAATACGGAGGGCCCCCCTTTGGATGCAAGAAGCGGGGTTGGAATGGTTTTACCGGTTGGTTCGAGAGCCGTACAGGCTGGGGCGGATGTTGGCCTTGCCCAGGTTTGCCTGGACCGTCCTCCGGGAAGGTAAGGGAAACGGGATTGACCGGGGTTAACAAGGGGTGACAAGAATGGAAGGAAATGATTACAGCGGGTTAAAGGAAAAAGCCAACATTATACGGCAGCACGTGATCCAGATGACAGCTGAGGCCGGGTCGGGACATCCAGGGGGTTCGCTGTCGGTGGTGGATATTCTTACGGCCCTCTATTTCCAGGTGATGATGGTCAGGCCGGAGGACCCCCGCTGGCCGGACCGTGACCGGTTTGTTCTTTCCAAGGGCCATGCGGCTCCGGCGTTATATGCCACCCTGGCGGAGCGGGGTTACTTCCCAGTGGACGAGCTCAAGACCTTGAGGAAGCTGGGCGGGCGTCTCCAGGGCCACCCGGACATGGGGAAGGTGCCTGGCGTGGAAGCCTCAACGGGGTCCCTGGGACAAGGGCTCTCCATGGCCGTCGGGATGGCATTGGCCGGTAGGCTGGATGGACGTGGCTTCCGTGTTTTTGCCCTCCTCGGGGACGGGGAGATCCAGGAAGGACAGGTCTGGGAAGCGGCCATGGCAGCCAGTCATTACGGCCTGGACAACCTGGTGGCCTTCCTCGACTACAACGGGCTCCAGATTGACGGACCTGTATCATCAGTGATGGCCCCAGAACCTGTCCGGGAGAAATGGGAGGCCTTCGGCTGGCACGTGGTGGAAATAGACGGGCATGACATTGGGCAGATCCTAGGGGCAGTGGAGACATCCTTGAAACAAAAGGGCTGTCCCTCCATGGTGGTGGCCCATACCACCAAGGGAAAGGGGGTCTCCTTCATGGAAAATGAAGTTGACTGGCACGGCAAGGCGCCGGACCGGGAACAGGCAGAAAAGGCACTTCGTGAACTCCGAGCCCTTTGAGGTCCCCGGCGGCCATACCCTTCTACATATGCCCATGAAGGTTTCTTGGAGCAGAGCAGCTAACAACCAGGACAGGTGGAAGTGAGAAATGGGAAGGCCTGGAGCCTGTTGGTTGAGAGGAGCTGGTTTAACATGAACTTGAGGATTGCCACCCGTGATGCCTACGGGGAGGCCCTGGTGGAAATCGGGAGCCAGAACGAGAAGATCGTGGTTCTTGACGCCGACCTTTCTAAATCGACCAAGACGTCTCGTTTTGCTGCTGTGTTTCCCGAACGTTTCTTCGACATGGGGATTGCAGAACAAAACATGATGGGGACGGCGGCTGGATTGGCTGCAGCCGGTAAAATCCCCTTTGCCAGCACCTTTGCCGTCTTTGCCACCTCGAGGGTCATGGACCAGGTCCGTAATTCCATTGCCTACCCGAAACTAAACGTCAAGATCGCTGCTACCCATGCTGGAATTACGGTGGGGGAGGACGGGGCTTCCCACCAGTCGGTGGAGGACCTCGCCCTGATGCGGGCGGTTCCAAACATGGCGGTGATTGTTCCGGCCGATGCGGTGGAGGCCCGGGCTGCAGTCCGATTTGCGGCCCAGTACCAGGGCCCCGTCTACCTTCGCCTTGGGCGCCCCAAGGTACCGGTGATCTTTGACGAAGGGTACCAGTTTAGCTTTGGCCGGCCTACGGTAGTCAAAGACGGGGGTGAAGTGGCGGTTTTTGCCACCGGGATCATGGTCGGTGTTGCCCTGGAGGCAGCCGGGATCCTGAAAGACCAGGGGGTAGATTGCCGGGTGCTCAATGTCTCGACCCTCAAGCCCGTGGACCCGGTCGCTCTTGTCGAGGGGGCGCGCGGGTGCCGGGCCGTGGTCAGTGCTGAGGAGCACAGTATTATTGGGGGGCTGGGAAGTTTGGTGGCCGAAGCCTTCGGGGAACACCGACCCCTTCCACTGCGCCGGGTGGGTATCCCTGATGTTTTCGGGCAGTCCGGTGCACCGGGCGAGTTGATGGAGTACTACGGGCTGACCCCGGAGGCTGTAGCCCGGGCCGCCCGGGAGGCTGTGGAGATGGCCGCGCGCCTTTAGCTCAGTCTGGTTTCAAGAAGGGTTTGGCGTGGATGCGGGGGAAAGGCAGGTAAGGCCGGTCTAGCTCCGGCATTTTCATTGGGGCCAGTGGAGCCCCTGGAGATGAAGAGCGCAGGCACCACCGGTAGTGTATGATAACCGGTGGTGTTTGTTTTACGGTGTGGTTCACGAGTGCGGCTCGCTCCCTTTGACACCTCAAAAATTGAAGGCCAGTAACCACGGGCAATCCAAGGGACGCAATGAAGGCGTGCCACTACACTATTTCATAGCGTGGAACAGTTAGATCTCGAAGACCTTTTCGCGGCCTTGAGACGGTTAAGGTCTTGAATAACCTGGCTGTAGTTGGCCTCGGCTCAACCCGGTTTAGCATTTGACGGAAGGACATCTCTAGGTACAGGCTAAAAAGGAGACCATGAGCACTACTACGAAAATACTGGTTCCACCCTGGATTTTCATCCTTCGTGGTGCTGCCCTTTGTGGCGGCATGGGGCACTACTACGAAAATATCCCAACGGCGCCGGCCTTCCTTCGCGGCGTCACGCTCACCGTATAGTTGAAATGAACCTCGGCGGCTCCGGGCCGCAGCCACAAACTCGCCCTCCGGGCTCAGACAAGTGGCTGCGGCTGGTCCTCCGCCGCCT
>ENA-OSAE01000381-OSAE01000381.1-marine-sediment-metagenome-genome-assembly--contig:-NODE-381-length-20148-cov-16.920420_pt1 | contig 20148 bp, 14 predicted proteins | sample MGYA00237870_ERZ529317 | MGnify/ENA primary metagenome ERZ529317 (study PRJEB26369, sample SAMN03142812) | marine sediment metagenome | biome: marine; feature: borehole; material: sediment... | reverse complement strand
GACTCCTCACGGCCGGTCCCGGCCCGCCCCGACAGGCTCTCTCACTCGCCGGCCTTGGCGGTGATGGTCACCGTGGTGACCATGCCCCGGGCGACGAGGACGGTCACGGTGTCGCCGGCAGCGACCTCGCCGTGCTCGACCTCGACACCGTCATGGTAGACCTTTGCCGACGGGTCGACGGCGAAGGTGACGTGCTCTTCGCCGGTGTCGATGGTCAGGGTCATGAGCTTGCCGCCGGCGTCGACGACCACGCCGACGACGGTCCCGCTGACCTCGGACACGGTGTAAGTGGCCGTGATGACCGTGACCTGGTCCTGGACGTTCAGCTCGAGGACCACGTGGTCTCCCGGGCGCACCTCGCCCAGGGCCGCCGGCTCGCCGTTCACCGTGACCGTCACGTCCGGAGCCACGTCGTAGGTCTCCTCGTCGGCCACCTCGCCGCCCTCGGGGATGATGGAGATGGTCGCGCCGAGCTCGGGTACGGTGCCCGTCCCCAGGGTGACCCGGGTGACGGTGCCTTCGACCGTGGTGACCTCGTCCGAGGTCGGGTCGAGGACAACGGCCGTGATCATGCCGTCGGTGAGGGTGAGCCTGGCCGTCCGGCCGCGGGAGATGTCGCCGGCCCCCACCGGCTCGCCGTCAAGGGTGATGTCCACCTCGGCGGCCGCCTCGAAGGTCTCGGCCACGCCGTCGTGCCAGAGGATGATGGAGGCGAGCCTGCCGTCAGAGGTCAGGAAGACCTCCACGATGAGACCCTCCACCTCGGTCACCTCCGGCGGCTCCTCGCCGATGACGACCTTGACGACCTCGCCGCCGACGACGGTGAGGGTCACCGTGAGGCCGGGCTCGAGCTCGGCGGCGGGGACTTCCTCCCCGTCACGGGTTATCTCCACCTCGTCCGCCGCGGTGAAGGTCTCGGCCTCGCCGTCGTGCCAGAGGGTGATGCCGGCCAGCTCACCATCTGGAGTCAGGTCGGTCTCGAGGACCATCCCCGTGACCTTCTCCTCCTCCGGGGGCTCCTCGGAGGGCTCCTCGCCGATGGCGATGGCCACGACCACACCGTCCTCCAGGGTGACCCTGACCGTCAGGCCCGGGACGACCGCGCTCGCCGGAGCCTCCTCGCCGTCGACGGTGATGACGACCTCGGGCGAGACGAGATAGACCCTGACCTTCTCGTCGACCCAGAGGGTCAGGCCGGTCAGGCTGCCGGTCTCGTCGTGCGCCGTCACAAGGACCATGCCGACGACCTCTGTCGCCGAGGGCTCGGACTCGGTCTCGCCGTGTATGAGGAGGACCTTGCCGTCCCGGTCGAGATAGAGGGCCACGTGGAGGCCCGGGGTGACCTCCGTGAGGTCGGCCGGCTCGCCGTCCAGGATGACGGCCACGGCCGGGGCCAGCTCGTAGGTCTCCTCGCCTCCGCTGCCGGGCAGGCCGCCCGAGGTGTCGGGGATGATGGTGATGGTCGAGGCCACGGCCGGGTCGGCCGGGATGTCGACCCCGGCCACCGTGCCCTCGACGATGCGCCGGTCGGCGGGGGTCTGGATGAGGTCGTCCAGCCGGTTGAGAAGGGCGGCCGTCTCGGCCCGGGTGACGGGCTTGTTCAGGTGGAGCTTGCCGTCGTAGCCGCGGAGTATGCCGAGCTCGATGGCCAGGGCCACATAGCCCCAGGCCCACGGCGGGACGGAGTCGGCATCCTTGAAGAGGATGGGTGCGCCGAGGCGTTCGGCGGCCTCGGGGCCCAGGCCGGCGGCCTCGAGCAGGATGACGATGACCTCCACGCGCTTGGCGGGGGCGTTGGCCCGGAACACGGGCCCGTCGCCGCCCTGCATGAGCGGCCAGAGGTAGCCGTGCTGGAGAGCGTAGGCCAGGCACTCGTGGGCGCCGGGCCAGGCGGGGATGGCCGGGTAGTCGGTGAAGGTCGAACCCGGGAGGGCGGCCACCTCCAGGGGGTCGAGGGCCAGGGCCTCGTCCTCGAAGCCCATGAGCCGTGTGGCCAGGACGACTATCTCCAGACGCGTGACGTGGTTCCTGGGCCCGAAGAGCCCCTTGCCGTAACCCTTCATGACGCCTTTGGCCGCCACCGTCGAGATGTCTCCCAGGGCCCAGTGGTCGGCGCTCACGTCCGAGAACCAGGAGGAGAGCCAGGGGGGCCCTCCCTTGGCCGGGCCGAACCCGAGGCCGAGCTTCTTGAGCACCCCGAGGCCCGGAGCGGCCAGGGCCGGACCGCCCGCGAGGGCCAGCACCAGAGCGACCGCCACCGCTACCCTCACGGGGTGCAGCCACCGCATCTTCCTCATGCACGTTCCTCCAATCCGTTCAATCTTGCCGGCTCCTGCCGCCCCGCCCCCGCCGGTCGGTCGGGGGGAGGTTCGCTCAGGGCCGCAGGGCCGGTCGGGTCGGGGTCGTCAACCCCGGTACAGATAGTCGAGAAGCCATTTCTGGAACTGGGGGTAGACCTTTGCCAAGTTCTGGGGTTCTAGTGGCCTGAGGTGGCGGCTCGCAATCGGGAGCCTGGGCGTGCGCCGGCCATTGGCTGGAACGCGGTCACGTCTGCCTCTTGCTTTCCTCGTGGACGAGGCGGTTGCGGTAGCCGGCCAGCCCCCGGCCCTTATGGCGGCCCAGGTCCAGCAGAGCCTGGAGGGCACGGCGCAGATGGTGCTCGGCTATGGCGTAGTTGTCGGGCACGGCCCGGAACTCGTCCAGTGTCAGGGTGCTGAGTTCGCGGAGACGGGCCAGGGAGTTCCGCACGGTCTGGGCGCGGTCAGCGACGAGCGAAAGGTTGAACATCGGACAAGCCTCCTCCGCTACCGGTCGGCCCCAGGCGGGCTGTCGTCGAGCATGTCGCGGAACGACCGCTCGAGGAAGGGGCGGAAGTCCAGGTAGTCCCTTACGATGATGTCCTCGGCGTCGGTGCGGGCGTCCGGGTTCGACTCCCACAGGACGCGGCCGTGACGGATAATCTCGAACCGCAGGGGGAGGCGGGCCTCGTTGAGAACCACCAGGTCGACCTCCACCCCGGCTATCTCCTGGAGTCTGTCCACGATGGCCAGCCTCTCGGTGACCGGCAGGCGCGTCCCGGAAGGCAGGAGGACGGCCAGGTCGAGGTCGCTGTCGGGCCGGGCCTCGCCGGAGGCCCGGGAGCCGAAGGCGTAGACGGCGATGGGCCTGTAGCCCTTGAGGAGGGACACGACGAGGGACACGACAGCTCTGAGCTTACCGTCGGGCAACAGACTCACCGAGGGCCCCCCTTCCCGTGGCGGCCATCCTGATGCTACCAGACAACCGGCGTCCAGGGAAAGGGGCTGGGGGCCAGGGGGGACCCGTTGCCCGGCCCCGCTCCTCGTCGTTCTGGGCAATGGCCCCGAGGCGGAACGGAGGATGGTTGAAACAGGCGCAGAACACTTCCAACACTGACCTATTCCGGCAGCGGAAGCCCCATGACCCATACTGCGCCAAGGAAGCTGAGAGAAGAGGGCGCGAAAGCGAAAGCTTGGGGCGGTGAGGGCAGCTGGACGATGTACGAGTAGAGAAGTTGTCCGTTTCGTCGCCTCATTCGGAAGCAGTCTGGCGTCTCCTCAGGGCCAACAGTAAGACCCTGGGCTTCTTCCCCAGAGGGGCGTTCAATCAGTACAGGGAACGCGGCGGCATCCTAGTGGCCCTTCTTGAGGAGACATGTGTTGGCTTTGTCACCTTCAGACCCGTCCGGAACACGATCAAAGTCGTACACCTATGTGTGGACGAAGCCTACAGAAACCGGGGCATCGCCAGGCGGCTCATCGAAGAACTCTCTCGCCGGACGAAGTGCTACGCAGGTATCGGACTCAAATGCCGCGCTGACTACGGGCTCGACGGGTTCTGGTCGCGGCTGGGCTTTTCGCGGCGAAGCACCGGAAGCGGTCGGGGCCGGAAGAGAATGCCGGTCGGGTTCTGGTGGCTCGACCACGGCCATCCGACCCTCTTCGACGATCTCCCGCTACCAGCGATAAAGGCCGCTCTCGACGCTAACATAGTGCTTGACCTCGTGGAAGCACGGAGTGAGGAGTCCAGGGCTCTGCTGGAAGACTGGCTGGACGACGTCGAGTATTACTATACGGATTGGCTGTTCCACGACCTAAGGACGGAGAGTAGGGATGAACTCGAGAGGCATCTGATAGAGCTAGACAAACTAAGGCCGCTAGATGTTGATCACCCTAAGGCGGAAGCTGTCTTTACGGAGCTCCATGAACAGTTCGGTCGCCCGAGCCAGAATAACTGGATACGTGACTTGCGGCAGCTTGCCTCCGCGGTGGCCGGCGGCTGCTCCTTCTTTATCACGAGGGACACGCAGCTCCTTAACAAGGCCTCTGAAGTGCGAGAACGCTTCGGGTTGTCAGTCGTCCGTCCATCCGATTTCATCATCGAGGTCGACGAACTCCAGGACAAATCCAAGTACCGGTCCGAGCGCTTCGGCGGTACGGCGCTGGTGGTAAGGAGAGTCGGAAAGGGAGAAGCAGACTCCCTTGCTCGAGTGTTCGTGTGCAAGGGAGACAGTAAGGGGGCGCTAGAGAGGCGGCTGCATCCCTACCTCGCACGGCCTAAGGAATGTGAGGTTCTGACGGTATCAACCCCGGCCGGCAATGACCTCAACGGCCTTGTCATATACTCCAGGACGCAGAGCGACCGGCTTGACATCCCAGTAATTAGGACGTTGCCCGGGCGTGAGTTCTATGCCCTGGCTGTTCGCATGCTCAGCGGGGCTCTAGAGAGGGCGGCCGGCGAAGGACGCTTTGTCGTTACTGTTGCGGAAACCCACGTGAGTGCCGATGTGCTGCAGGCCTTGACCGATTTACGGTTCAACTACCAGGACCGGGTTTGGTTCCGCTACACGTTACCTTGTGCCGCTGTTGCTGCGGAGGTGGCGGCCCTACTACGGGAGCGGGCAAGGCACTTCCCTAGGCATGCCGAACTCTGCGAGGAGCTGGCTGACAGGGTGCAAGTGGCTGCGTCTGTGGGCGACTCTCTGGCACTCGTTGAACTTGAGAAGACCCTCTGGCCACTGAAGATACTCGATGCACCGATTAGGACGTTCATTGTGCCGATTAAGCCAATCTGGGCCGCTCAGCTGTTTGAAGAGAGGATGGCCCAGGAGACTCTGTTCGGTGCTGACATGGAGCTCATGCTCCGCTTCGAAAACGTTTACTACCGCCGGAAGCGCCCAGCCACCATCCAGGCCCCGGGTCGTATTCTCTGGTATGTCAGCAAGGACCGGCGTTATGCCGGGACTATGGGTTTGAGAGCGTGTTCGTACGTTGACAGGGTAGAGATGGGCTCGGCCGACAGGTGCTATGACAAGTTCAGCCACCTCGGGGTGTTCACGCGGCAGGACGTGCGAGCCCTCTCAGACGGCGAGCCTGTCATGGCCATTAAGTTCAGTCACACGGAGCTGTTCCCCCATCTGGTTCCGCGTGAGGCTGTTCAAGCTACCGTACACGAAGACAGAGGGACCGTTCCTCCACTGCGGTCTCCGTTGAGGATATCGGAGAACGCGTTCGCTCGACTGTACTGGTTTGGGAAGCATGGAACCTTGGAGGGTTGCCCTTTTGAAGGCACTAGTCCTGGCCATTCGCCCCAGATTCACTGACAGTATTCTGGACGGAACCAAGACCGTTGAGCTGAGACGTTCCAAGCCGCGTGTCGAGTCAGGGCACATGGCTCTCATCTATGCCTGCGCGCCCGTCAAGGCCATCGTAGGCGGGTTTGTGATTGACGGCTTCTTGACTGCCAGGCCGGATGCCCTTTGGACAGCGGTGAAAGGCAAGGCGGCGGTGACTTACGAGGAGTTCAAAGCTTATTTCAAGGACTGCGGGGTGGGCCACGCCATCAGCATAAGAGACCCCTGGCGAGCGCGAACGCCTGTTCCGCTCGAGGTCCTGCGTACTGAGTGCCCTTCGTTTCATCCACCTCGCAGCTATGGCTATATCAGCCTGTCTGGTCACTTGGCTTCCCTGCTCGGACACAATGGAAGCGTCGGCCCGTCGCAGGTGGAGGTTGCTCTGGAGGTTCAGACCAGAGCCTAGCCGGTTAAGCGGAGCGGGGGACTCACTCCGCTGCCGGTCTCTCGATGAGAAGCAGGAGGGCCTGAGGGGCCTGCCCTCCGTCAGCTGTTGACGGTGGCGAGGTGTTATATGGTTTCTTGCGGGGCTCCCTACGCGGCAATGGCCCAAGAAGTGTCCTTCACCCACAAGTAGCGGGCACCAGGTCGAGTACGGGCCAAAGGTCTGGCACAGGTCGCCACCGGCTTCCAGGATGGACCACGATGCGTGTCGAACTGTCTCCCGGGCTCCGCTTGGGGGCTCACAGGTCTGAGCCATCAGGAGGTCGAGATCCTGATGAAGACGCTTTTCGAAACCTGCGTGCCGCGCCCGGAGGTGCTCTCGGGCGAACTCCAGGAGGCACGCTTCGCCGCCAGGTTGGGTGACGTGGCCCGCGGGACGGCGGACCCGGTGTACGGAGACGCCCGGACCTTCTTCTCGCGGACCCACCCGACCGAGGGCCTCCGTGCCCTTCTCTCGGAGGCCCTTGGCCGGATATGGGGAACCAACCCCATGGCAGCGCCCGTCGTGCGCCTGGAGACAAGCTTCGGCGGCGGCAAGACCCACGGCCTGATCGCCCTTTATCACGCGGCATCGGGGAAGGTCCCGGCTGAGCTACTCGCCCCTTACTTCGGTGGCGGGGACATACCCCGCGGCGAACCGGCCCGGGTGGCGGTCGTGGTCGGTGACGACCTCAACCCCGTCGATGGTCTGAGGCACCCTGATGGCGTGACCACGTACACACCCTGGGGAGAGATCGCCTACCAGTTGGGTGGGGCCGCCGCCTACGAAAAGGTGCGGGCGAGCGATGAGGCCCGGGTCCCCGGGGCCGTCCCGTGGAGGGAGCTCCTCGGCGAGGGGCCCGCGGTGCTCCTTCTGGACGAGCTTGGCCCGTACCTGCGCACCCTGAAGACCTGGAAGGGCAAGGAGGCCCTCGCGGGGCATCTGGCCCCGTTCCTCAAAGCCCTTCTGGAGGCGGTCGCGGCTTCGCCGCGTGCGGTCTGTGTTCTCACCCTCGCCCAAGCCTCCGACGCCTTCGGTGAGGAGAGCGAGGAGCTCGGAGAGGCCCTCACTCAGCTCATGGGCGAGCTGAAGTTCATCTCCGGCCGTCTGGAGCGGATGCTCACGCCCACGACCGGCGAGAAGGAGATCGCCTGCATCCTGACTCGTCAGCTGTTCGAGCGGGTGGACACCTCGGCGGCCCGTGAGGTCGCCCACGCGTACCGGGTCTACCTCGAAGAGGCACAGCGGCAGGGGGCGGAACTGCCTGCGGCAGCGACCACCCCCGACTATCTCCAGCTCCTCGAGCCGAGCTACCCCTTCCATCCGGAGCTCCTCATCACCCTGAACCGCAAGGTGTCGACGATTCCGAACTTCCAGCGAACCCGAGGCGCTCTGCGCCTTCTGGCGCGCGTCGTCCGGCGCCTCTGGGAGACCAGGCCCGCCGACCTTTGGCTCATCCATCCCCACCATCTTGACCTGTCGGTGGAGGCGATTGTGGAGGAGCTCACCAGCCGCCTCGACCGCCCGCGGTACAAGGGGGTCGTTCATGCCGACATCGCCAGTCCCGTCCCGGAGCAGCCTGGCTTCGCGAGCGCCATCGACCGCTCGTGGGAGGAGGCTGGGCGGAGGCCGTTCGCCAAGCGGGCCGCCACGACCATCTTCCTCCACAGCCTCACGAGGGGGCCGGGGGTAGGGGCCCGCCCGGAGGAGGTGGCCCTGGCCTGCCTCGGCCCGCGGGATGACCCAGCGCTCTTCAATCAGGCCCTCAAGGAGCTTGAGCGGCTCTGCTGGTACCTTGAGTACGACGGTAGCCGCTGGCGTTTCCAGACCGAGCCTTCCCTGAACAAGATGATTGTGGACGAGATGCAGTACGTGGGGAAGGCAACGGCCAAGCGGGTGATTGACGAGCGTCTGAAGGCCATCTGGCAGCCGGGCGTCTTCGAGGTTCCACCCTTCCCCGCTGAGCCGGCCGACATCCCTGATGACGCCGGCAGACCCAAGCTGGCCGTCCTTCACCATGACGCCGCGGCCGCCAAAGAGGAGGACGAGCGGCCCCCGGACCTCGTCGTGCGGCTCTTCGGGGAGAAGGGGACTCTGGGGGAGCCGCGGACCTTCCAGAACAACGTCCTCTTTCTGGTGTGCGACGAACGGCACCGGGAAGAGATGGTGCACAAGGCGCGCGAGGCCGAAGCCATCCGGCGGCTGATGGACAACCCCGAGCGGCAGAAGCTCCTTTCGCCCGAGCAGCGGCGCCGCCTCCGTGCACGCAGGGACGAGAGCGAGCTCGAGCTGAGAGTGGCGGTACATCGGGCGTACCGCTTCCTCTACTACCCGTCTTCTGATGCTCCTAAGAGCGCCGCCCACCTGGCCCGCGAGACCCTCCCTGCGCAGGACCAGGGGGATATCAGGCAGGACCAGAGTCGGGTGGTCCTGGAGGTCCTGCGTCGCCTCGAGAAGGTGTACACGGCTGACGACCCGCCCATCGCTCCGGAGCTCATAAAGCGGTTTGCCTGGACGCGCGGCGCTCGGGAGGTGGCCGTGGCGGAGGTGGTGCGGGCTTTCGCTATGCGGCGGGCCCTGAGGATACTGCTGGACGTGCGGCCCCTCCGGGAGGGAATTCTCCAGGGAGTCCGGCGCGGTCTCTGGGTCTATTTCAACCCCGCCGAGGGGAAAGGCTACGGAACCGAATCGCCGCCCCCTCTCGTCCGCCTGGACGGGGACGCCGTGCTCCTCGAGCCGGAGCTGGCGCGGGAGCGGAGCATAGCCATCGTCGGGACCACACCCCCGGAGGAGAGGTGTCCCGTCTGCGGTGAACCTACCGCCGAGTGCCGGTGCAAGCCCCCTCCGCCCTCTCCTCGGGAGGGCGGAATCGAAGCGTCCGGAACGGTTGACCAGGCCTTCCAGGGGATTTTGGACCATATGCACGACCGCGGCCTCTCTTCCCTCGCGGTGTTGCGGCTCGAGGTGGAGGGTGCCGGCCGCGAGGGTGTGCGGGAGCTGCGGAGTCTGGGGTTGGCCGTCCCGCAACTGGGGCCGGGGCGGTTCCGCCTCGACCTTGCGGTCGCGGCCGAGTTCGAGGAAGGCGGGGGGATGAAGCTGGAGTTCCACGGTCCTTGGGAGCGGTGGCGTGAGCTGAAGGATGCGCTCGTCTCCACGTTGGACCGGGCCTCGCGGGCGGACGTGCGGGCCGGGCTGGAATGCCGGGGGCCTGAGGCGCTGACCCCGGAGGCCGTCGCCGGGCTCCGGGACGTCCTGCGACACCTCGACCTCGGCCGCGTACGCGTGACGGGGGAACCGTCTCCGGACGGGGTGGACCGGTCGTGAAGGCTAGGTCGTTCCTGCTCTACGTGCTTCCCAGGCCTGATGGTTCCTACGGCGTCGAGCTCCGGCAACGCGTGAACGGGGCTCGACACCTGGAGGAGCGGGCGGTGGTGCGGGTGTGGGACGCTCCGCTCCAGGCCGCTCTGACCCATGTGCTTGAGGCCCTGCGCAGGAGCGGGTACCGGCCGTCCGAGTTGCGCCGTGGCCGGCGTGACCCCTTCGAGCTGCGGGAAGAAGCGGGCGTGCGCCTGGGCTTGGTGTTTCTGGCGTTGAAGCCCCTCCGCAAGACGACCCGCATGGAGCGGATCGCCGGGGCCATCCACGAGATGTCCGACGAAGAGGTCTACTACTGGTTCAGCAAGGCTCTGTCAGCGCGGAGCGCCCAGCGGGCCGTGAGGGTCCTCCTGGGAGGGGAGTGAAGGGTAGCGTGCATGTGCCACTGATTTCAACCTGGCTTCCCGTTGAGATGTTGGGTGCGGAAGCTCGGCGCGAGAGAGCAGCCAGCAGTTCCCTCCCGCCTCTCTACTTCCTCCACGTCTGGTGGGCGCGGCGTCCCCTCGTGGTGTCCCGCGCCGCGGTCCTGGGGAGTGTGCTTCCCGCGTGGAGCCCCGACTGGCCGGAGGACCTCCGGCGCTGGTTCCCTGACGAGGAGACATACCAAAACTGGTTCCTCCATGACCTTCTCGGCATCCGGGGCGACCCGGTCGAGGCCCAGTGGAAGATTGAAAAGGCCAAGCAGTCGGGTGAGGTTCTGTCCGATGGTGGGTACGGGTACAGTCGTGCCTTCACCTACACCCCAGGCGAGGAAGAGGTGGCTCTCCTTCGCAAGCTTCTCGAGGTGAGGTGGGGCACCAACGACCTGGTGGTCAGCGACCCCATGGCTGGTGGGGGTTCCGTGCCGTTCGAGGCCCTTCGCTACGGCCTGCCTACGTTCGCGAACGAACTGAACCCGGTCGCCTACACCGTACTGCTGGCGACCCTGGATTACCCCGGGCGTTTCGGCCCGGACCTGGTGAGAGATATCGAGACGTACGGACGGATGTGGGCCGAGCGCGTGGAGGAGCGGCTTGAGGCCTTCTTCCCGCTGCAGAAGCACGAGCGTGTTTTCGCGTATCTGTGGGCCCGCACCATAGCCTGCCCCTACACCGGCAAGCCCGTGCCTCTCTCTCCGAACTGGTGGCTGCGGAGCAGGCATGAGTTCGTCGTAGCCGTCAGGTTGGTCGCGGAGCCCGAAGCGCCTGAGTGTCGGTTTGAGATTGTACGGGGCGATGCGGCGTCCGCGGTGCATCCGCAGCGGGGGACTGTGGCCCGCGGCACCGCGGTTTCCCCGTGGACCGGCGAGACCATCCCCGGGGACTACATCAAGGACGAGGCTCAAGCTGGGCGGATGCGAGCCCAACTTTATGCCGTGGCCATTCAGACCCAGCGGGGCAAAGACTTCCGGCCTCCTACAGAGGAGGATCTCGACGCTGTCCGGCGGGCTGAAGACGAGCTTGCCCGCCGGGTGCCCGAATGGGACGCGCGGGGGCTAATCCCCCGCGAGGCTATCCCCGACGGGCTCAAGACGACGGAGCCTCACCGTTACGGCATGCGCACTTGGGCCGACCTCTTTTCACCTCGGCAGCTCCTGGCCCTCTGCACGTACCTCGAGACATACCACGAGGTCGCCGCGGACGTGTGCCGTGCGCTGCCCGAGGACCGTGCCCGGGCGGTACTGACCTACCTGGCGCTTGTGCTCGACAAATGTGCGGACTATAATTCACGGCTATGCCCTTGGCACCCATCCCGGCAGGTCATTGCCCACACCTTCGACCGCCATGACTTCTCCTTCAAATGGAGCTTCGGCGAGTTCGACGCAGCCCGGATGCTTCTGCCCTGGGCTCTGGGCCAGGTCGTTGATGCCTACCGCGGCATCGCTGACCTTGCGGGCGCCCCGGCGCGTAGCCTCTTCGCCTCGGCCGGTTCGCGGCCTCCGGTCGCGGTCAGGGCTGGCAACGCCGGTAGCGTGCCGGAACTCCCGTCCGGCACTGTGCACGCCATCGTCGTCGATCCCCCGTACTACGACAACGTAATGTACGGGGAGCTCTCGGACTTCTTCTACGTGTGGCTGAAGCGCTCGGTAGGTGACCTCTACCCCGAGGCCTTTAGTGGTCTTCTCACCGACAAGGATTCCGAGGCCGTTGCCAACCCGGCGCGTTTCCGCGGGATGAAAGGGCACGCTCCGAAAGAACTTGCCGACCGCGACTACGAGCGGAAGATGCTCGCCTGCTTCCGGGAGATGCACCGGGTGCTGAGGCCTGACGGCGTGCTCACGGTCATGTTCACCCACAAGCGCACCGACGCCTGGAACGCCCTGGGGCGTGCCCTCATCGAGGCCGGCTTCACGGTCCAATCCTCCTGGCCGGTTCGTACTGAGAGCGAGCATTCTCTCCACCAAGTCAAGAAGAACGCCGCCCGCTCGACAATCCTCCTCACCTGCCGCAAGCGTCCGGAGTCGGCGGAGCCGGTCTGGTGGGATGAAATCAAACGCGAGGTCCGGCAGGTGGCACGGGAGCGCGCGCTGGAGTACCAGCGGGCGGGCATCACCGGGGTTGATGTGTACCTTGCCACCTACGGTCCGGTACTGGGGGTCCTTTCGCGACGCTGGCCTGTACTCTCAGGGGAAGCCGACCCGGAGACCGGCGAACCGAGGCGGCTTGAGCCGGAGAACGCTCTGGCCGTGGCCCGCGAGGAAATCGCGGCCCTCCACAAGAAGGGGCTCGTCGGACGGGAGGTGCGCTTCGACCCAGTCACCGACTTCTGGCTGCTTGCGTGGGACACCTTTAAGGCGGCGACCTTTCCGGCAGACGAGGCGCGTAAGCTCTCTCTTGCGTTGGGCTGCGACCTAGAGGCCGACCTCATCAGCGGGCACCGTGTGCTGGCCAAGAAGGGTGACACGGTCACCATCCAGGAGCCGGCAAGCCGCCGGGTGCGCCTCGACCCCAAGGGTTCCTTCACCCTGCTACTCGATGTGTTGCACACCGCGTTCTTGCTGGTGGACGAGGAGGGTACGGCCTCGGCCGTCCGCTTCCTTGGGCAGCAGGGCTGTATCGGTGATTCCGTATTCCAGTCTTTGTTTCAGGGAGCCCTACGGGCCATACCCGCGGTCCGTGACGGATCAGGAAATTTCGTCCGTCCAGAGGCCGAGGCGCTCGAGCGACTCCGGCAGGCGGCGTTCCCTGAGTACCAGCAGATTGGGGCCCACGAAAGACACGAAGAGGAGAGAAGCGGATAGCCGATGGGTGGCTGCCTCACAGAGGTCGACTGGAGAATCTCCTACGGTCCGTCCGACGACCGGCTGCGGGACTTCTATATCCCCGCCCTCTCGCGGGCGGTCTCCTATGACCGCACGGCCGGGTTCTTCTCCTCCTGGTCCCTCGCTGTCGCCGCCGCGGGCGTCGCCCACCTGATTCGGGCAGGCGGCACGATGCGCCTCCTGGTCGGGGCGCGGCTGGCCGAGGAAGACGTGGAGGCCATCGAGCGCGGGGAAGAAGCCTTCAACGCCGTCCTGGAGACCCGCCTCCTCCGGGCCCTCGAGGACCTCGCGGCCGACCCGATGGGCGCCGCCCGGCGCCGTCTGGAAGTGCTGGCCTGGATGGTGGCCGCCCGCAGGCTCGACATCCGGGTCGTCCTGCCCCTCGGGCCCGACGGCCGACCCCTGCCCGCTCCCCTGGCCGAGGACTACTTCCACGCCAAGGAGGGGGTCTTCACCGACGCCTGCGGACACCAGGTCGCTTTCTCCGGGAGCGTGAACGAGACGCCCCACGGCTGGCTCCGGAACTACGAGCAGCTTTCTGTCTACTTCTCGTGGGACTCCACCCGGCCTTACCAGGCCCAGGTGGCCGAGCGTATCCGCCGCCTGTGGGAGGGCAAGGAGGAGGGCTGGCGGGCGGTGCCGGTTCCCGAGGCTGTGAGAGAGCGGCTGTTGCGCCTGGCCCCGGACGAGCCGCCCGTGCGGGACCCCCTCGAGAGGCGACGGGCGGCAAGGCCGTCGACCCTTCCGCCGGACCAACGGGAGCGCATCCTCTTCGCCTTCCTGCGGGACGCCCCATACCTGGAAGGGGGAGAACTCCTGGGGGTGCGCACCGCCGGGGTGGGCCCATGGCCCCACCAGGCGCGGGTCGTGGAGGAGGTTGTCAGGCGGTTCCCGGAGCGGTTCCTGCTGGCCGACGAGGTCGGGCTGGGAAAGACCATCGAGGCGGGCCTAGCTCTCAGGTCGCTTCTCCTGTCGGGGGCGGTGCGCCGCTGTCTCATCCTGGTGCCGAGGATAATTCTTAGGCAGTGGCAGGAGGAGCTCTACGAGAAGTTCGGCCTCAACGTCCCCGCCTTCGACGGGCACGGGTTCCGCGACTACTTCAGGCCCGTCCCCGCCCCCGGAGGGAACCCGTGGGACGCCTTCCCCGTGCTCCTCGCCTCCAGCCAGCTCGCCAAGCGCCGGCAGCGTTCCGAGGAGCTCCTCGAGGCCGGGCCGTGGGACCTGGTCATCGTGGACGAGGCCCACCACGCCCGCCGGCGCGACATCCAGGCGCGCAACCGCTACCGGCCGAACCGCCTCCTGGCCCTGCTCGAAGGAGAGGACGGCCGGCCGGGCCTCGTCTCCCGCACGAAGGGCCTCCTTCTGCTCACCGCGACCCCCATGCAGCTTCATCCGGTGGAGCTCTACGACCTCCTCCGCCAGCTCGACCTCCCGGCGGCGTGGGCCGCCTCCGAGGACCGTTTCCTCGCCTTCCTCGAGGAGCTGCGGGCCGTGCGTGGCGGAGACGGCGACTGGCGGACGCTCCTGCGTCTGGCGCGGGCCGGGGACGTCGGGGACGTCGACGGCCTCGCTCCGGGACTGGTCGGGAAGCTGGGAATGGTGGCCTGGGAGCGCGTCCGCGGCATCCTCACCGGGCAACGTCCTGCGGAGCAGGTGAGGAGGCTCTCAGCTGAGGAACAGGCTGCCCTCCTAGAGCTGTGCCGCAGGGCGTCTCCACTCGGCCAGAGGATGTTCCGGGCCACGCGGGTGACCTTGCGCCGGTACCGGGAGGCTGGGCTCTTGACGGAGAGGATACCGGAGCGGCGCCCCGAGCCGGTCTGGATTGCGATGAGCCCGGCCGAGTGGGAGCTCTACCGCCGGGTGGAGGAGTACGTCTCATGCTTCTACCGCCGGTTCGAGGACGAGCGGAAGGGTCTCGGCTTCATCATGACCGTGTACCGCAGGCGGCTGACGTCCTCGTTCGCTGCTCTCCGGCGCAGCCTTGAGCGGCGCCGCGCCTACCTTCTAGAGCGTGCCGGTGCGGCGTTCGGTCTGACCGACGAGGACACCGAAGACGCCGACCTCGGTGAGGACGCCTTGGAGGAACTCGAAGCATGTCTCGCGGAGGGCGAGGTCGGGCGGTCCCTCGGGCGGCTGGTGGCCGAGGAGATTCGAGAGATCGAGGCCATCATCGACGCGGTGGCGCGCCTGGCCGAGGACACGAAGTTCACCCGCCTGGTGGACGATTTACAGGAGGTCCTGGCCCGGCGGGACACGGCGGCGGTCTTCACCCACTACACCGACACGATGGACGAGCTGCGGAGCCGCCTGGTCGGTGTCTACGGTCGTTCTCTCGCCTGCTACTCAGGTCGGGGCGGTGAGCGGTGGGACGGTGGGCGGTGGGTGGGGGTGGCGAAGGAAGAGGTGAAGAACGCCTTCCGCACCGGCGACATCCGGGTGCTCCTTTGCACGGAGGCGGCCAGCGAGGGCCTGAACCTCCAGACGTGCGGCGTCCTCATCAACTACGACATGCCCTGGAACCCCATGCGGGTGGAGCAGCGCATCGGCCGTTTCGACCGCATCGGGCAGACGCACCCCGACGTCTGGATAAGGCACTACTTCCTCCTCGGGCCGGACGGAGAGGAGACCGTGGAGGCCGCGGTCTACCGCGCGCTGGACGACCGCATCGACTGGTTCCGTTCGGTCGTCGGTGAGCTGGCGCCCATCCTTGCCCGCATCCCGAGGACCATCGAACGTGCGGCGATGGCGGCCGCGGATAAGAGGGACGCCGTCTTGAAGGAGGCCCTGGCCGAAATGCGTAGGGAGATTGAGGCCCAGGCGGCCGCAGTGTCGCTTGACGAGTGGGCCACCGTGCCTCCTCCCTCGGAGCCTGCTCGGCCGCCGCTGGACCTGGCCGACCTGGAGAGGGTCCTGCGCACGAGTTCCCTGGGCGGCCGTTTCGCACCTCACCCGGAGATTGCGGGGGCGTTCATGCTCGATTGGTCGGGCCAGACCTCGGAGGTTACCTTCGACCCTGCCGTGGCCGACGGGCACCCCGGCCGCGTGCGCCTGCTCACGTACGGCGAGGCGCTCCTCAAGGAACTCCTGGAGGCCGTGAAGGAACCGGTGAAGGCCGAGGAGGGGACCGGTCTCATCCGGGCCACCGCGGGGACGCAGAGGCGGTGGTTCCTGCCGGCCGGAGACGGCGGGGTCGAACCCATCAAGACCCTGGAACGCCTCGAGAAGCACCTGGAGGGTCCGGCCAGGCAGGTGGACCCGGCCCAGATCGAGGAGGCACTACGGGTGGTCCAGGTTGCGGCCCAGGAGAGCCTGTCCCGGGCGGCGGAGGTCGAGACGGCCAGGGAGTCCGCCCGACGGGAGGTCCTGTACGAGCGTGCGCGTCTCCTCGTCGCGCAGGCGGCGGCCGGTATGGCGGCCAGCCGGGACTGCGACCTGCGCACCGCGCTCCAGCGGGTGGCGGCCAGCGGATTCCCCTGGGCAGGTCTCGTGAGGCTGGCTGGCTATCCCGAACTCGCCGAGGTAGAGCAAGCCTGGATGAAGTGCCTCCAGGATGAGGCGAACCTCAAGACCCTTGAGGAACTGAAAAGCGAGGCCGGAAGTGTGCTCAAGGCACTGGCGTCGGTTGGGAACGGTGCCGAGGAACCGCCGCTTCCGGCCGATTCCGTTGAGGCCATTGCGGCTGTCCTGTACGTAAAGTAGGCTAGCCACAAGCTACAATAGTACCGCCTCCGGTTCCCCTGGATGGGCAGGCCCGGAGGCCTTCAGGGCTCGCCCTGCTACGTCCGAAGCCCGGAAGCCTAAGGAGACCATGGCCAAGACTGGCGGGCAGGCATCTAGCGGACATTCGGACAGGCCGACGGCTGTGGTGCAGAGCGGTTGGGCTGCCGCCCTGCCTGCAGGGCAGGTTGGATTGCCGTGTGTCTGAAAGGGCATAGAGTTCCTGAGTACCCAGGACACCGAGGGCTCTACAGATGACCCTTCATAGAGAGTGGGTGACAACAAGTGGAGAAAATGCCGGGCAACATCGATACAGCAAAGGAAACCTTCGACGCGGGAATTGCCAGGGCGAAGTATCTCCTGCGGCTTCACCGAGGGCTCATAGACACCAGACAAAGAAAGACCAGAAGAGATTGGGCCAGCGGTTTCAAGATGTTCATGAGATGGCCGCAATCAAGCAATGTCCATCGTATCGACGGCCGTGATGCACTCATCGTCCTTCGCGACGGTTGTGAGCTCACTCCTGCGGACTTCAAGAGTGAGGCCATGGGAGACCTTCTGAGAGCAGCACTCGTCATGGCTGTTTCTGCCATGGACGCCTACTTCCACGCCAAAATTGTGCGTTGGGTAGTTACCCACAGCCGGAACCCATCTAGCCATCTGCTGAAGCAGAAGATTACGGTTGAGGATTTCCTGTCGGCCCTTCAACGAACGAAGAAGCTTACCGCGCTTCAGTCAGCGATCAAGCGAACTCTCTCGTATCAATCTCTCCAGGACCCCGATAAGATTGCGGAGGCTTTGAGGCTAATTGGAGTAAGCGATTTCTGGGACCGGATTGCCAAGGATGGGGAGGACAAGACAGAATTAAGGACCAGACTCAAGCAGATTGTGGGGCGCAGGCACCAGATAGCTCATGAAGGAGACCTGTCTCAAAGCAAGAAGGCCCGCAACAGGTCACGACCTATCTGTCAGAAAGAGGTGGTGGACGCCGTAGATTTTATCTCTGAAGTTGTCACTCGGGCGGAGATTATCATTAACGAGACCATTCGGTCTGCAACCCGGTCTAGTGGTGCAGCTAGATAGGGAGGATACCCGGGGGTAGAGGAGAGGGCGTTATACCTAGGTCGGTAGCCGCGGCACTCCCCTGTGTCTCTTATTCTGTGCATGCTATGGCGACACACACCGAACGGGCCTGTTCGACGACCCGCGGGGCCTCGTCCTCCGGTTCCCGCACAATCTTCCTGACCGTCTTCCGGTCGCGCCCCGTGCGCCGGTGGATCTCGCTGATCGAGACCCCGGCACGATACATCGCTCTGATGTCCATCCTTTCCTCACCCCGTACCAACTCGGCACCTCCGACGTGGTGGTCTTCGGTGCCAGGTTCGCGGGGTGGGGATTTCTTTCCGCTGATTCTGGGGATTCTTCAGCCGCTGCTTTTGAGGATTTTACCACCGGTGTCCACAGGCCTCGCCTACAAGAGCCTCTGGCAGGTAGAGCGGGCCTTCCGGGAACTGAAGTCCGGGCTGGACCTGCGGCCCGTCTACCACTGGACCGAGAACAGAATCAGGGGTCACGTGATGGTCTGCTTTCTCGCCCTCACTCTCGAGATGGCCCTGCGGCGCCGGGTCGCCCGGCTGAAGGACAAGGTCCGCTACGAGGACCTCCTCCAGCATCTCTCTGAGCTCAAGGCGGTCGAGATATACCTCGACGGATGCCGGTACCTCGCCGGCACCGAGCTCGTCGGTCACGCGTCCCTGGCCTTCAGCGCCATCGGCATGAGGCCGCCGGCGCACATCCGAGAGATGCCACGCTGACCCGCTGACTACAAGCAGGATTGTTGTGGTACGTGGTCGCTACATCCTCGGTATGCCTTGCTACACAACGGTTTTCACATCGGCGCTGTCAAGGATGGGGATGAAGCGATCCGGGGCGAAAGAAGGGGGCCTTCCCCTTCCCGTACCGGGGGCGGCACACCATGAGCTGGCAGGAGGAGGCCTTCGGGCCCATGCGGGAGCGCACCCTGGAGAACGCGCAGGTCCACCTTCTTGCGACCCGGTACGACCTTTCCCGGGACTCGCGGCTGGCACGGGCCATCGCCTGCACCCTCAACAAGACCCTGGACGCTGAGGAGAAGCGGCGCGGGGTGTCCCGCGTACAGACCGGGGAGCTCCTTTTGCGCACCCGGAACGGTCCTCTTGTTCTCCCCCTACGCACCCCCGAGGCCCTCGAGCGGGTGATTGCCGGGGAACGTTGGGCCGACGTGCGCCGTGACATCCTGGGCGAATGCGAGGCACGCTACCGCGCCCTGTTCCCGAAGGCCGGGCCGGCGGAAATCCGCCGGTTTCTCCGCTGCCTCATCCAGGGCCGAATCCCACCGCACCGGAACGGTCCCAGCCGCCTGCTGCGCCCGCGCCGGAGACACCCCTGGACTCCAGAGGCTGCCGAGACGGAGCCTCTCTGGGAGCTGGACGCCGCACGGGGGCGGGAACGGCTCGAGCGAGGACCGCCCCGGCCGGCGCACCGTCCCGAGACGGCGCAGCGCCTGCTGCATTATCTGGCGGAAGAGGCCGACATCCCACCCGCGGTCCGGGAGCCTCTGTTGCATGACCTCATCGCCTTGCGCGCTCGCTTCCACCCCCGGCTCACGACGCTGGCCAGCGGGCAGATGCCGCTCGCGGGCATGCATGTCCGCGCAGGGCGCAGCCTCTGGCAGCCGATGCGCTATCAACCGCTGGCGCCGCTCGTCGTCTCCGTGCTGGCCGGCAGCGAGGCACACACACTGCGTTACCGGCCACCCACATCCTACGAGGGCTTCCTCGCCTTCCACGGCCGGCGGATGGCCCGGGTGCTGACCGAGGCCTACACCCAGGACGGCCTCCTGGCTTTCACCGAGCTGCAATGGGTCTCCCTGACCTCCATAGCCACGGTCTCACTCGGCGTCGACTGCCACCAGCGCCGCCACCGGGTCATCCTGCCTTCCCCCGGCACCGTGCTCGACATGGGGCGGATGCTCACCGGCCAAAAAATGTGAGCGACTACAACAGCGGCCTGAGCCTTAGCCTTCGTGATCGTCCATCCAGCGAAGCCACCACAGTCGTGGGTGCACCACTTTTAAGACCGGTCTCCCTCGCGGTCTGACCTCCACATCAGAGTAAGGAACACCGAAGAGTATGTACGCACGGACGACGAATGTTTCGTACGACTCGCTAAAGGACAAGAGTCGGTATCGGGTTATCCAAAGCTGTTCGAGATTGCCAAAGTACTGGCTAGTCATGGCCAGTGCTTCCAGACCAAGTTGCCGCTTGTCCTCCGGCAGACCGCCAACACCTTCTTCTACGAGCAGCAAGGGAGACAAGTAACCAACTGCTACCACCAAAACCACGGCCGCTCGTATTAACAAGCGTTTATTCATGATATCGTCGGTCCACCGAATCTGCTCATCAACGCCACTGTTCGGAACCAGATAGCTCGCCTCGGTGATTATTATATGACCTCTTTCCGTTAAATGCCATACACACCAGGGAGTAGGTGACTGCCAAGTCAACGTGGGAAGCACCCATTGGGCTCAGTCTTTACGGCCTTACAAGCCAGGCGAGGGCTTTGCCGCACGGCTGATACGCTCGGCCACCCGCTTCATACCCGACCGCCATCAAGCCTCGGCCGCGCGGAGTCCCAATGGACCCCGGTCCCGGCTGAGCTATCTTTCTTCTCAAGGCCCCCCAGGAGGGGCTGCGGCCGTCT
>ENA-OSAE01000380-OSAE01000380.1-marine-sediment-metagenome-genome-assembly--contig:-NODE-380-length-20170-cov-63.035098_pt1 | contig 20170 bp, 25 predicted proteins | sample MGYA00237870_ERZ529317 | MGnify/ENA primary metagenome ERZ529317 (study PRJEB26369, sample SAMN03142812) | marine sediment metagenome | biome: marine; feature: borehole; material: sediment... | reverse complement strand
TAGACACTGATGAAGCAAATGCTGCCGGTCTCAAAACTGGAGATACTGTGGAAATTAAGGGGAGGAAACAATGGAGGACCTGACTAGAGGAAATGACCTGATTAGAGATTTTGATAGATTAATAAAAACTCAAAGACCTCCTGATGAATTTAAGGGTTTAAAAGTGGGAGTGGACTTGGGTACAGCAAATGTTGTGGTATCAGTAGTGGATAGCGGCAACAAACCCGTTATGGGAGCGATACAGCCAGCACAGGTGGTCAGAGATGGTGTGGTAGTAGATTATATTGGAGCCATAAGGATAGTAAAAAGATTAAAAGCCCGTATTGAAGAAACGCTGTCCCTTCCATTAAAAAAAGCTGCAACTGCAATCCCCCCCCGGTGTTAATCCCGGTGAGGTAAGGGCTATAGGCAATGTTGTGGAAGCCGCGGGTTTCGAACTTGCAGGGATTGTTGATGAACCTACAGCTGCCGCAGAAGTTCTGGGTATTAAAAACGGTGCTGTAGTAGATGTGGGTGGAGGAACAACGGGGATTTCAGTGTTAAAAAATGGAGAAGTTGTGTATGTTGCCGATGAACCCACGGGGGGGACTCATTTTACACTGGTGCTGGCAGGCAATTATGGAGTGAGTTTTGAGGAAGCCGAAAGGATCAAGCTGTCGAAAGAGAAATCAAAGGAAGTCTTCCAGGTTTTGATTCCCGTTATGGAAAAAGTGAGCTCCATCATCAAAAACCATATACAGGATAAGGAAGTTGATACCATTTATTTAGTAGGTGGCACAAGCTGTATTGACGGAATTGAAAGAGTAATAGAAGCCCATACGGGCATAAAAGCCGTCAAACCTGTAAACCCCTTGCTGGTTACTCCTCTGGGTATTGCCATGTTGAGTGAAGAAGAGGGGGGCTAAAATGTATACAGATATTGATAGCCTCATAAAGCTTGTTGTTGAAGAGGTAGTGAGGCGATTAAAATTTTTTGAAGAGAAAGATATGAGCAGTTATGCAATCACAGCAGTATTTACAGGAGGTAGAACAGGTCTGGAGGAAGCTTTTAAACAGCTTAGGCACATGGAAACCAGGGGAGCGCAATTAACGATTATTCCTTCCAGGAATGCTCTAAGGATTATCAGCGAAGAAAGGTTGAAGAAGGAAATTCCTGAAGCAAAACTGATTTGTGAATACACCGAATCAATTCTGCAGGAAATAAAAACCACTGATATTATTTTGTTTCCCGTGCTTACTCAAAATACGCTGGTCAAGATTGCACTGGGTATATGTGACACTTTGCCCCTTCAAATAGCCAGCTGGGGAATTATGATGGGGAAAAAAATGCTGGCTGCTAGAAATGCTGCAGACCCCGGGGATTCCAGAAAGATGGAACTTGGACTTGGCAGAGCCCCGAAGGCTTACTGTGACCAAATAAATGGATATTTTGATAGGCTTAAAGAGTTTGGTATATATTTTTGTGATATAAAGGAAATGGCAGAGAAAACCCAACTGATGCTTAAAAACAAACGAAAAACAACCCTGCACAATGGTCATGTGCTGACTCAAAAAGATGTTATTGTATACAACTCATCGGGTGTGAAAGAAATCCTTGTTAAAAAGGATTCTATAATAACACCCCTTGCTATAGAGACCGCAGAAGAAAATCAGATTATACTAACCAAAAAAGAGGGGTGATTTTGTGCAGATATGCAAGGTGGTAGGAAATGTGGTGGCAACCCAGAAAAACCTGAACCTAGTGGGCTCGAAGCTGCTCTTGGTCCAGCCGATAGATTCTGAGGGTAATGCAAAAGGGGAAGTCTTTGTTGCTGTGGATACGGTTGGTGCTGGGTTTGGCGAGAGAGTGCTTGTATCAAAAGGCAGTTCGGCTAGAAATGCTACGGGAGATGAAGAGAACAGTCCTGTAGATGCAGCCATTGTGGGGATAATTGATTCCATTGAGTATAATGGCCAGGGGTGAGAACATGAAAATCTATACCAAAAGAGGTGACAGAGGAGAGACAACTCTTTTGGGCGGAAAGAAAGTAAAGAAAGATGATTTGCGGGTGGAAACGTACGGGACTCTAGATGAGGCTGTTTCCGTCCTTGGACTGGCAAAAGCCATGACAGACTCGAGTGAGATAAAGGGCATAATTGAGAGGGTGCAGAAGGATATCTATAAGCTGAATGCAGAACTTGCTTCACCCCCTGATAAGCAGAAAAAACTGCCCCAAGGGATAACAAAAGAGAACATAGCCTCTGTAGAAGAGGCTATTGATTCCTTAGATAGGCGTTTTTATATGGAAAAAGAATTTGTAGTGTCTGGATCCACCCCCCTTTCAGCAGTATTGGACATGGCCCGAACAATCGTTCGAAGAGCAGAGAGAAGGGCAGTTACTCTCGATCAAAAAGAAAAGCTGAGGGAAGAAGTGCTTGCATATTTAAACAGGTTGTCAGATCTTCTATACGTTCTGGCACGCTTTGCGGATCAAGAGGAAGTGGTAAAAATAGTCAAAGAAAGGGTATTGAATGAGATTTCAGGGCACAAAGCTGCTTCACGAAATCTGGAACTTGGTCTCAGTGAAGTTAAAGAAATCCTTCAAGCTGCTGAAAATAAAGCAAAGGAAATAGGTGTTCCCATGACTATTTCTGTGGTTGACAAGGGTGGGAATCTCATAGCCCTTCACAGAATGGATGGTTCGCTGCTGGCAAGCATTGATACTTCGATAAATAAAGCCTTTACTGCGGTAAGTGTCAGAATGCCAACCCATGTACTGGCAAAGCTTGCTCAACCTGGGGAACCCCTTTATGGCATAGATTCAACAAACAAAGGAAGATTTGTTGTGTTTGGAGGAGGTATACCCCTTGAAGTGAAAGGGGATGTGGTGGGAGGTATTGGTGCAAGTGGAGGTAGTATTGAAGAGGATATAGCAGTGGCTGAGGCGGGAGTAAAAATCTTTCAGGACATTATTACAGGGAGTTGATGTATATGAGATTTATCAAAAACGCTCCCAGTTATGCCGGGCTCGGCGTAGGCGGTGAAGGCTTCACTAGCTTCACCATTGCAGGTCCTACCGGAGAAGGTCTAACAACGGCTAAAAATTTCGTAAGAATCAGAAGATGTGTGCTAGCAGATGCACTTTCGATCCTATAAAAGCAGTAAGGAGTGTTTACTATGCCCGGAAATTTGATTCAGGCAACAAAGAAGGCTGGAGTGGTAGGGTCAGGGGGAGCCGGTTTTCCCACTCATGTAAAACTGGACAGCAAAGTGGAGTATGTTATAGTTAATGGTGCTGAGTGTGAGCCTCTTCTCCAGGTTGATCAGCAGCTTATGGAAAAATACCCAAAGGTTTTGCTGAATGCATTAAAAGAGGTTGTAAAAGAGGTAGGGGCAGCAACTGGAATAATAGCTCTAAAATCCAAATACAAGAAGGCAATAAAACTCTTAAAGAATATGACAGCCTGCCATAAAAATATAGAAGTATTTGAGCTAGGGAATTTTTATCCTGCGGGGGATGAGCAGGTGCTGGTTTATGAAATTACAGGAAGGATTGTGAATGAAGGGGGTATTCCATTAAACGTTGGCACCGTCGTTATTAATGTAGAAACCCTTCTAAACGTATCTAATGCCCTAAAGGGGCAGCCTGTTACAGAGAAATATGTAACGGTTGCAGGATGGGTTAAAGACCCTTCGACCTTTAAGGTTCCCGTAGGAACGGAGTTTGGCCTTTTAATAGATAGGGCTGGAGGGGCTCTGGGAGAAAACTTTTCAATCATAGATGGAGGCCCTATGATGGGCAAGATAACTGATGACTTAAATCAACCGGTTATTAAAACCACAAAGGGCATAGTTGTGCTGCCTGCCGATCATACTCTCGTTTTAAAGAAAAAGCAAAAAATACAAACCGGCATCAAACTGGCAAAATCTGTGTGCTGCCAGTGCAGACTGTGTACGGATATGTGTCCCAGATACCTTTTGGGCCATTCCATTGAACCTCATAAAATAATGCGTACAGTGGCAAATTCCGTCAATGATGCTGAAAGCCTCACCCAGGCATTTCTGTGTTCTGAATGCGGGTTGTGTGAAGCCTATGCATGTATCATGGATCTTTCTCCTAAAAAAGTAAACCAGATGCTGAAAGAAATTTTTAAGAACAATAATATCAAGAATCCCCACAACAAAAAACCCGAGAAGGTTTATGATGAACGAAGCTTTAGATATGTTCCTACAGATAGACTTACGGCCAGGTTGGGGCTGCCAGAATTTGATATCAAATCTCCCCTGATTGAAGAAGAGATAAAGCCTGATAAAGTAGTGCTGCCCCTTTCCCAGCATTTTGGTGCACCAGCCAAGCCCGTTGTTAGAACAGGAGACCTTGTAAGAAAAGGAGATTTACTGGCTGATATCCCCGAAGGGGTACTGGGAGCAAGGATTCATGCGAGCATCTCCGGCGAAGTCAGGGTTTGTGAGGATTCTATACTGATAAAATCGGTAGGGGAGGCTATATAGATGAAAAGGAGTATTGGCCTGGTAGAATTTAAAAGCATAGCAAAGGGAATTGAAGCTTCAGATGCTATGATGAAGGCAGCCGATGTAAAGCTTATACAATCCCTCCCTTTGTGTCCAGGAAAATACATAACATTGATAGCCGGTGAAGTAGGTGCCGTTGAGAATGCTGTAGCGGCTGGAATAAATGTTGGAAAGGAACAGGTTGTTGATAAACTGATTCTGTCCAACGTTCATTCTCAAGTCTTCCCGGCCCTGACAGGGACAGTGGAGGTAAAGGAATACAAATCTCTTGGAATAATTGAAGTCTTTTCGGTAGCTTCAGCGATTAGAGCCGGGGACGCTGCAGCAAAAGCTTCGAAAGTAGAATTGATAGAAATCAGGCTGGCTAGAGGGATGGGAGGAAAGGCTTTCATATTTATAAATGGAGATGTGAGTGCAGTTAAAATTGCTGTTCAGAAGGGGGTTGATGAAATCAAAGATGAAGGATGGCTTCTTAATTATTCAGTAATTCCATCACCGAACAAGGAACTCTTAACCCAGATAGTATAATTTTAGAAGGAGGGAAAGCAAATGGAAGGTTTACTTGATATTTCTTTAATCCTGGCGGCTTTTGGAGGTGGAGTGTTTGGTGCGGCCCTGGGTGGCTTGCCTGCATTCATTTTTTGCGGTTTTATAGTGCTAATGGGTGAAGCTATTGCCTTGGCAGGAGGTCCGGCTACGGTTACTACTCAAATTGCTTTTGGACCATTTTTTGGGCCCCATATAGGGTTTGCTGGAGGTGTTGCTGCGGCGGCCTATGCAGCAAAAAAAGGCCATACGGCAGGGCGTGATATACTAACACCGTTGTTGAAATTTGGAGAGTGGGATATACTGCTTGTGGGAGGTATTTTTGGCGTCCTTGGGTATTTTATACAGGGATTGCTTGCAGGTATCGGAACGCCGACAGATACTATTGCTTTAACGGTGGTTATTTCAGCAATAATAAAACGCCTGATCTGGAGTGATACCGGAGTTTTTGGAAAATTTGATCCGGAAAAAAGCAATTCCCGCTGGAATGTTCCGGAATCCATTGCATGGCTGCCTTTCCAAATGAAAGCAGGACAACTGGTAATGATTGGTCTTGGAGTTGGACTGGCTTCCAGTTACATTTCTCTGCTAACAGGGAGTGCGGTAATAGGTTTTGGTATTACAGCTGCATCCCTTATTATCCTTCAGGCAATGGGAGCAGGTCCAGTTACTCATCACATCGCACTACCCGCAGCCCTAGCGGCATTGGCTACCAACAGCATTATCGTAGGTGGGATATTTGGTGTGGTAGGAGCCTTTGTTGGAGAGTTTTTTGCTCGTTTGTTTTATGACTGGGGAGATACCCACATCGACCCGCCCGCTGCAGCAATAGCAACTCTGACTACTGTAATAATTTTATTTCTTTAAAAAAGAGGAAAATAAAGCCTCAATTCCAGTTATGGACTTGAGGCTTTTTCATTAATTATCTGTAAAAACTAATAACTAGTCCTCCCTCATCTGCATATGAAGCGATGTATGGGTGCAGCACTGCTGATTGTGGCTTTTATAATGTTTTCCAGCCAGATGGGTTGGATGCCAGTTGGAGGGGAAGCCGTAGGTCTTTCAGGAATCAAACTTGTTATAGCCGTTGTAGTTAATTTTATACTGGGTGCTCTTATGACTATTGGAATAGGACTTTATGCTCCATGTATGGCGCTTGTGTATATGCTTGGGATGAGCCCCAGAGTTGCGTTTCCAATAATGATGGGTTCCTGTGCATTCCTTATGCCCGTTGCATCAGTAAAATTTATTAAAGAGGGAGCATATAATAGAAAGATTTCGCTGGCCATATCATTGGCAGGAGCTCTAGCTGTGCCTATCGCAGCTTTTATAGTAAAGAGTTTACCGCTAAAGACTCTCATATGGTTGGTTATAATTGTAATTCTCTATACTTCTATCAGTTTGTTTAGAGCTGCTATGAAAAATGCAGAAGAAACTAAAACCGAAACTGTACCCACGAAAGCGTAAGCATATTGGCATTGTTTAATTCAATTAATCTATCATGCATTTATAGATTAAATATAATTCATGATGATTATGATTAGAATAATATACAGCTTCTGCATTGTAGGTAAATACGATATTATTTGTATAATATGATGGTGCAGGCAATAGAAACATCAGGTCCCATCATTCATGCGGAATCAATAATTAAAGTTGCTAACAGTAGAAAGATATGCCATGAGGTTTGTTCTTTGGGCTTTTCTTGGTCCATGGTAAGCAGCAGCAGTAGTTATCCTTATACTACTACTGCACAACAAGGCAGGCTTCCTTAGGGAATGATAATAGAATGATGGAACCGCATTTTATTTGACAGAATCAGTTAAATAGCAGGAGGAATAGAAATGGTGGACAAAAAAGTTTTTTTTGTTGGCGGCGGTACAATGGCGGAGGGAATTATAAAAGCTTTAATTCGAGATGGCATTATACAGGCGGAAAAAATAAGCGTATTTGATATTGTTGGTTCAAGGATGGAGCATTTAAAAAAACATACGGAATTAATTACTATGAGGATGTATCATCGGGTATTAAGTCTTCAGAAATTATTATTATTGCGGTTAAACCTCAGAACTAATCCAGTGTATTTAGCACTCTGCCAAGGCAGTCAAAGCAGTTTTTTGTAAATATACTGGGGAAAGCTGATTTTCATGGGTCTATTCAAGGATCAAGCCCGTGATTGGGAATATTTGCAAAATACAAACCCTGTGGCCTTCATGGGCTATAGGGCTTATTGCAGTGTACCCGACAAATTAAACAGCTTGGTGGTAAGAGTCTGCTACGGGGGCTGATAGGCAGGGGTTCCACGTGAGGAGGAATCTGAAGAATGCCTGAGGCAAAATCCGTTCCGAGGCATACGAATCACATACAAAGTGTATAAGTTGGGCGGGTTTGCAAAACAAAATGAGGCCCGATGCTATCAAGAACTTATGTAGTGGGTGTGGTGGATATACGAGATGAAGGCTGTCTGGCTTACCTGTGAAGGTCTGGCAGGCCATTGTGGAGATGAACTTCGCAGCAACAACCCATACAGGGATGTATGGCTCACTGACAAAGTTGGGAAGGACCAAACAACAGGTGATGGGTTATATGGGGATTTCGGAAGTATGTGCTGAAGCAGAAGACCCATAAGGGGTTTTACTATTATATAAAGAGGTGAAGTCTCTAAGGATAATAGAGAGTGCTGAGTATACTCCGGTATGAACCACGAGAGCATGCCCACGAAGAGATAATCCCTTTTAAACCTGTTGAACCGCCGTGTACCGGCCGCTACGTGCGGTGATACAAGAAGAGGTAGGTGGATTAATCACCTACCTCCTACCTTATCCTTTATGTTGTTTTTACTCTATCACAACTACAGGTTTAATCAAATCTCTGGGTTTATCCTTCATTAATAGAAGTGCCTCTTCTACTTTATCTAATCCCTTGAATACATGTGTAGCCATTTTGCCTGGATCAATACGGTCATGTTTTACCAGTTCAACCAATTTTTCCATCCTGAAACGTCCACCTGGACAAAGTCCGCCTTTTATAGTTTTGTGGGCCATTCCACAACCCCACTCCGCACGTGGGATTGGCAGGTTTTCACCTTCGCCAAAATAATTTATATTTGATACTGCTCCACCAGGTTTTGTGATTTTTACTGCAGTTGTTACAATTTTAGCAGGACCGCCAGCAATAATTGTAGCGTCAACACCCTTGCCATCTGTCAGATCTAAAATTTGATCTACGATATCGCCGTTTTTATAGTTTACAATATCTGTTGCACCATAGAACTTTGCAGCGTCAACACAAACAGGTCTGCTTCCTACAACAATAATTCTGCCTGCACCACGCAGTTTTGCGCCAGCTACAGCCATCAAACCAACGGGTCCAATGCCCAGAACTGCAACAGTGTCGCCCAGCTTGATATCAGCCAGTTCTGCACCATGAAAACCGGTAGTAACCATGTCAGGTATCATAACAGCTGATTCCAGGGGAATTTCTTCTGGAAGAAGTGCCAGATTCATGTCTGCATCATTAACATGAAAATATTCGGCAAACACACCATCTTTTATGTTAGAAAATTTCCAACCGGCAAGCATACCACCGGAATGTTGATGGTTACCCTGTTGTGCTTCAAGTGTGCGCCAGTCAGGTGTAATGGCTGGAACAACTACACGATCACCGGGTTTAAAATCCTCTACTTTTTCACCTACTTCTACTACTTCACCTACTGCTTCATGACCCAGGATCATGTTGTGCCTCTCGCCTATTCCACCTTCAAATACTGTGTGTATATCAGATGTGCATGGGGCTACAGCAAGAGGTTTGATGATTGCATCATATGGCCCCGGTGAAGGTTTTTCCTTTTCAATCCAACCTACCTCACCTATTCTAAGCATAGCGAAACCTTTCATTGGAAGACCCCCTCGTCATAGATTGTTAAAAATTTTACAATTAAAGTGTAATACATTGTGAAAAAAATGTCAATATATTTATGGGGACAAATAGTCGAAACACGACTTAAAAAATGAAATTAAGTTTAATTTTTGTCATAATGCTTGAGTATATTCAATTTAACAGTTTTTAAATAACAATTTAAATAAAAGCAGCATTTAACAAACATAAAAATAGGTTAAAAAAATATCAATAAAATGTTATTGAATGTGAAAATTCCTTATTCTTTTTCCCTTGTTTTATATGGAACAGGCACGTACTGAACGGATGGCCGCCTCTGGATGGTTTGAGGATACAGCTTCATCAGATTGTATATTTCCCTGGGCATATCAGTGGATACCTTCAAACCCATATCTACCAATTCTTCATAGTTTATTGGATAATCATGGGTCCATCTCCCCTCGGTAAAAATCCTTGCCAGTTCCTGGGCTTTTTCCTCATCCATTTTTTGTTTTAAAATCCGGTAAACATTTTCCCTTACCTGATGGGTGGCTTTTTCAGCAATATCAGCCAGGATGAGGGTTTTATCATCAACTTTATCCACCCCCTTTTGTTCCAAAACTCTTCTTAAAGATGCAGCGGGGTAATTACCCAGCTGAGGATCAACAGGCCCCAGCACAGCGTTTTCATCCATAACGATTTCGTCTGCCGCAAGAGCCAGAAGAGTTCCTCCGGACATGGCATAATGAGGGACAAAAACCGTTACTTTGGCAGGGTGCCTCTGAATAGCCCGGGCAATTTGTTCAGCAGCAAGTACAAGTCCTCCAGGGGTATGGAGGACGATATCGATATCCATGTCATCAGGTGTCAGCCTTATCGCTCTCAAGATCTCTTCTGAATCTTCTATGTTTATATACCTTGTCAGAGGGAGGCCTAAAAAGCTTAGGGATTCCTGGCGGTGAATCATGGTTATAACCCTGGAGTTTCGCATTGTTTCAATTTTTTTGATGGTTTTCAGTCTTTCGGTTTCGATTTTTCTTTGCTTCATAATGGGAATTAATGTGTAAACGATAAAAAGCAGCCAGATTATGTTGAAGAAAAATTCCACTTACATCCACCTCTTTTTGCTGTTGTTCATGGTTTTTTGTATATATCTTATCCTTTCGACCTTGAATAATTTTTATACAGTGTTTTTAATAGTAAATACTGAATGCCTGTTTGACAAATGCTTTTTACAGAGATATACTTAAGCTGAAGTCTGGAGGGAGAAAACATGCAGCTTACAAGACAGACTGAGTATGCCGTTTTAACTTTAATAGAACTGGCCCAAAAAAGAGGAGAGTTGATTAAAACCGGAGATATAGCGGAGAAATACGGGATTCCGATCCAGTTTTTAAAAAAAACCGTGAACAAGCTGGAATTAGCGGGTTTGATAGAAACCCAGAGGGGATGTAGGGGCGGCCTTAGGCTTGTAAAACCTATGGAGAAAACTACTCTGTATGATATCTACAAAGCCATAGAGGGACCAATTTATATAAATCCATGCCTTAAACCAGACTATCAGTGTGTAAGGCAATTGGAATGTAAACTGAGACAATTTTTTGGAGACATTCAGGCCTATATTGTTGAAAAAATGGATTCCGTTACAATTAAAGACATACTTGATTAAAAAATTTTTTAAAATGTGATATAAATCACATTATTCATTTCCGTGATGTGATATAAATATAATTGAATAAATTATTTTTTGTGAGCAAAAAGTTGACAAAATTAATCATCAAATATAATAATAATGAGTATTGCCCAGATATTTTGAGGCATGATTAAATAATACAATTTAAACTTATAATTTTTTAAAAATTACAAAGGGAGGGTATACAAATGGTGGTAAGGAAAATTGTTCACATAAATGAAGAAAAATGTGATGGATGTGGACTGTGTATTCCTGCATGTCATGAAGGAGCTATAGAAATTGTGGACGGCAGGGCGAGATTGGTTTCGGATAAATACTGTGACGGTTTGGGAGATTGTATTGGGGAATGTCCTAAAGGAGCCATAACAATCATCGAAAGAGAAGCTGAAGAATTTGATGAAGAAGCAGTAAAAGAACAACTGAGGCAAAAACAGAAGGAGGAACCTCTGGCATGTGGATGCCCTGGAAGCATGGTCAGGCAGCTGGATGATGAAAAACAGGATAAAGCAGCAAAAGACAGTCAGCAAACAGCTGTAGATACGGATGATGTGAAAATAAGCATAAAATCCCAGTTGAGCCAGTGGCCAGTGCAGCTTACCCTTGTTCCACCTGATGCACCGTACTTTGATGGAGCACATCTTTTGATAACTGCTGATTGTGTTCCAGTAGCATATCCCAATTACCACCTGGATATGCTCAAAGGCAAAAGAGTTGTTATAGGGTGCCCTAAACTGGATGATATTAATCATTATATTGGTAAGCTTACTCAAATCATAAAATTAAATGATATTAAGAACGTTACAGTAGCATACATGGAAGTTCCATGCTGTATGGGTATTGTAAAGGCTGCCGAGTATGCCATCGAAAAATCGGGGAAAGATATCCCACTTCATAGGATTAAGGTTGGTATTGAAGGCGGTGTTTTGGAAAGGGATTAATACAACAGGTCCCTGCATGGAATATACAGGGGCCTGATTACATAGATTCTTGCGATAAAGAAGGGGATAAAGAAAGTATTTTTTAGAGCTGAATAATCAACAAAATATTTTATTTTACTGCAATGAAAGGAGGGGATATGGAAGGGTTACGAATCCATCAAAACCATACTGCTTGTATGTGGATTGTTTTATAAAACAAAATCAAAAAGGGGGCTTTATAAAGATGTCAATGTTTTGCTACCAGTGTCAGGAAACAGCCAGGAATGAAGGATGTAAAGTGAGAGGTGTTTGTGGCAAGACACCTGATGTATCAAATTTCCAGGATTTGTTAGTGTATCTTTTAAAAGGAATTTCCATATACGGTGAGCAGGCTAAAGAACTGGGAATTTATGATGAAGAAGTGGGAGCATTTATTTCAGAAAGCCTTTTTACCACACTGACCAACGTAAATTTTGATAAAGAAAGGTTTGAAAATCTAATCAGAGAAGCTTTTGAAGTTAGAGATAAGATTAAAAATAAATTTTTAAAAGCATACAAAGAAAAGTACGGCAAAGAATTTGATAAGCAACTGCCTGAAATGGCTACATGGTACAGTGATGATGTTCAAAATTTCTACAAAAAAGGCGAAGAAGTTGGAGTATTAGTGACAGAGAATGAGGATATTAGAGCATTAAGGGAATTGATAACCTACGGCCTAAAAGGAATTGCTGCCTATGCTCACCATGCTTACATTCTGGGATACAAAGACGATGAAATCTTTGCATTCCTGCAGGAAGGCCTGGCGGCAACGACCGATGACAGCTTAACTGCAGATGATCTGATTGGTGTTGCTATGAAATGCGGCGAAATGGCGGTCAAAACTTTGGGTTTGCTCGATAAAGCGAACACGGAAACCTATGGCCATCCTGAACCAACGCAGATAAATATTGGTGTAAGGAACAACCCGGGTATTCTTGTGAGCGGTCACGACCTGAAAGATTTAGAAGAACTTTTAGAACAATCGAAGGATAAGGGTGTAGATATATATACTCATGGCGAAATGCTGCCTGCCCATGCATACCCTGCCTTTAAGAAATATGAACACTTTGTTGGAAATTACGGCAATGCATGGTGGAAACAGCAGGAAGAATTTGAGAAGTTCAATGGCCCCATCCTCATGACCACCAATTGCCTTGTACCTCCTAAGGATTCTTACAAGGATAGAGTTTACACAACAGGTCCTGTTGGATTTAATGGTGTTAAACACATTCCTGATCGTGAACATGGAAAACAAAAAGATTTTTCTCAAATCATCAAACATGCCTTGCAGTGTGAACCACCTCAAGAATTGGAAAAAGGCGCTATTCCAGGAGGTTTTGCCCACAGTACCGTGCTGAGTATAGCAGATAAGGTTGTTGAAGCTGTCAAAGCTGGAAAGATTAAGAGGTTTGTGGTAATGGCAGGTTGTGATGGAAGACACAAAACAAGGGAATACTACACCAAAGTTGCCCATAAACTGCCTAAGGATGCTGTAATTTTAACAGCCGGTTGTGCCAAATACAGATACAACAAATTAAATCTTGGAGATATTGATGGAATTCCCAGGATTCTGGATGCAGGCCAGTGCAATGATTCGTATTCCCTTGTGGTTATTGCACAAAAACTTGCAGAAGCCTTTGGATTAGAGGATATAAATGAGCTTCCCGTTTCATATGATATCGCATGGTATGAACAAAAAGCGGTAGCAGTCTTGCTTGCCCTGCTCTATCTAGGAGTAAAAGGTATAAGACTGGGCCCAAGCCTTCCCGCCTTCATCTCACCTAATGTGCTTAACGTACTGGTTGAAAAGTTCGATATAAAACCCATCAAGAGCGTCGAAGAAGACGTAGAAGCCATGATGCAGGGCAAGTAAAAATGTGGTATTGTAAACCTACCTGATGGTGGGTCTTCTTTTTACGCAAATATTCTACAATTTATAATTATGGTGTTTTAAAATTAGAATCTTTAGGTATAAAGTCGGTTTAGATAGAAGAAGTAGTAGCTTAAAGAGTATTGAAATTAATCCAATTCCTTTCATTGTACCTTGTTTAAAAAATTGTTATGAGGTTCTAGATAACTTCTATATTCCCTAACTGCTCTTTTCCAACTTAATACCTCGTTTACCCAAATAAGCCTCCATTGCTTCGGTATCTGGAAAGTGTTTCTTGACCAGGTTTAAATGTTCCTCCAGTAGTCTCTGGCTGTGACCGGTAATTCTCGGCATGGCTGAGACCGGCACTTGATAATAACACATGAGCAATACTCGGTCGAAGAGTCTCAGGTAGTTGTCCACGGCCTCCGGGGTATGGTAAATGCGCCTTGCAATTTCCTGGGTGGTAAGGCCGTCCAGGGCCATTTCCACTACCAGGGTTTTATGTGTAAGTGTACGGCCCATGTCCAGTACGCTACCCGCTGTCGGTAGAAGAATGCCAAAGTGTTCGTGATATTGCTCCAAAAGCTCCCTGATAAGGTTTGGGGAAATACCCAGTATCCACTCCAGGTCCAAGGTGGTTAAAACTCCGTCCTGCATCCAGGCCTCGGCAGTAATTCTCTCAATTTGCCTAAGTTTGTGCTTTTTAAAGTCAGCCCTGGTATTAAGAGGAGCCTCTCTTTCCTCTGGCGTAAGAAGGGTGAGCACTACCGGTGAAAAAAGTCTGGAATCGATGTGTCTGGATTTCCTGGTACCGTGGGCCAGCCATACCAGTTGTCCCGGCTTTAATTCTTCCACCCGCGGGCAGCACCGGGTGTAAATCCTGGCAGCAAGATTTGCCATACCTTCGGCCTGCCCTGGCCTCAACCCCCACTGGTCAACCAAGGTATCAATCGCAGGTTGCAAGGCTTCGGTAGGTATTTCGCTTTCTGCCAATTGACGGGTTAAGGGCTCCAGTTCCCTGGTATTTAATGGCTTCTCTGGCAGCATTGTGTCACCGGTTCTGCCGCGCTTTAGGACGAGTTCCGACTGGTTGATGAGCCGCCAAAGGTCTTCCAGGCTGGCCTGGGGGTTTGCTTCTTTGAGTTTTTCATACTGGAGGATTTCCAGCTCTCTTTTGACAGCTTTGGCGGATACCTGGTCTTTCAGTTTTTGTATCGACTCCCGGTGAAGAAGCGGTAGTATCAGTGTTTTCCCCTTTTCTTCAAGGAGTAATTCGCCGGGATTGAGGCGCGTGATGTTTTGCTTTGCTTCCCATTCCCGGATGGCCCGGTTGGTGAGGCTGGCTGCTTTTTCAGCCACCATGGAGGCCTGGGCCAGTTCAAATTTTTTTCTCATGTGAGCAGTCTGTAGCTGTAAAACATCCCTGGCAAGAAGGGTGCTGTAGCGTGATGTTACACCCTTCTTGGTTTGCAAGATGTCCATTCCTCCTTCTTTGTGGTTTAGTTTTTTTTAACCGGGTGAGCTTCGGCCATGCGGCGGATTCTCGCCATCATGAAGGCGTAGTCTGACCCACAAAACTCCCGGTAGAGGCTAACATATTTTTCTACCAGTTTCCTGGAACAGCCCATAACTTTCCGGATAGCCGGAATGGGCAGGTTCTTTTCCAGAAGATAAGTTACTCTGGCAAAGTCCAGGAGGTAGCTTTCTATGCTGTCGTAACTGTGCCCGGTGCGTCTTACGATTTCTGTTTCAGTATAGCCGTCCATGTAAAGACGGATGATTTTGTCGGCGTGGCTTAAAGCCGGTCCCATGTCTGCTACTATGCCCCTGGTGGGCAGGATGACGTTGGGATGTGCTTTGAGAGTGCTCCCCACAGACTGGGTGGAAATGTCGAGCAAGAGGGCCAGGTCGGGCTGGGTAAGTGCTGCCCCCTGAGCCCTGGCCTGTGTGACCAGTCTTTCCAGCCTTGCCCATTTTAGTTTTTTGGCGCTGTCACGCTCGGCAAGTTCCCAGTCCTCCGGGGTGATGTAGTCCAATACGACGCTTTTTAATTCGCATTCTGTAAGCTTTCTTCCTGCCGGCTCGTGGCTGGCTACGGCGTTGTAGACGATCTGGCCGCCACCGCGCTCCTGCCTGTTTAAGCGGGCTGCTATATCCCTTAAATCGTCCATGAATTGTTCGGCAGCTGCCGGTGAGTAGCCGTGGCGCTTTTGTAAGAGCTGGTAGAAGTTTTCGTGGTTTAACTTTTGGACTTTGGATTGCAGCTCTTTTCTTTCCAGTCCGAGCCTGGTTTTGACCTGGGTGTCATTCTGATATTGGCCCCATATTTTTTGCCAGGATGTAATTACTTCTCGAGGTTGTGATAGCAAGTTTTCTAATTCTTCGGCTGTTTTTTTGTCGTTTCTTGCTAATTCCTTGAAGTCATACCACAGCCTGTGCCAGTGGCTCTGGCTGATGGCTAAATCTTTTCGTATCCGGGTAAGGTCTTCTCCTTTTAGGTAGCGTTCAACGGCTAAAACGCTTCGCAAGTTTTGCATGAGCTTGCGGTTTTCGGTGTTCATGCCGGCTACCGGCAGCAATGCTCCTTTGTGCCACAGGTCTTTCAGGTGTCTCCTGGTGGCCCGCAAAGTGCGGGGGAAAAGCACCAGCAGCCGCTGCCCGTCCAGGATGGCATCCTGATGATAGGCTTCTTCTATGATGCGGGCAAGTCTTCCCTTTTGCATAACAACAATACCGAATTCAGCCATGAGTTCGATGTCTTCTTCGGCAACTATGGTAAGGTTAATAATACGTTCAGGCTGGTAGTCGCGGGAACGTTTTTTGTGATTATTCCTGCCGGCTATGGCCGGAAATTCTATCTGGCCCATAGCTCTGTTTAAAAGTTGCTGTTCCATGTAGTTATGTACATCTTGAGCAATAATAATGGCTTCTTCAAGGGCGACTTCTCGCCTTGCTCTAATTTCACTCACCAGGTAGTTAAAAAGTCCTTTCGCTTCCAGTGAAGCTGCCTGGGTGAGGATACGCTGGCGGAAGAATTTCGGGCGTCCCATGGTTTTTACCTCGCTTATCCGATTTTTGATAATATAGTTCGCCATCCAAATTCTAATTCCTCCAGCGATTTTCTCAACAGAGCGAGGTGTTCGAGGTCCCGCCGGCCTGTGGATTTGCCGCATCTGTGGACGTGTGGACAGCAAAGCTGCCCACAGGGCCCACAGATGCTTGGACAGCGCAGTGTTGCTTGAATGAGCAAAAACAAACTGAAAAAGCAACAGTTTTCCTGCAATGAACAATAACCCCACTATTGGCGCTGCCCACAACTCCACAGGCACGACGACTACGAATAACCCTCATAATGATGATAAAAACTAATTTAGTTTTCAAGGATCACCGAAAAACATTGCCTCGGTAAATCGTCCGCCGCTGCAATTCACCGATAATGTTTCGTTTTTATTTTTCATCAATTATGCGCTTCTTGCCAGGAAAGGGATTATTATGGTCATAGAAGTTTTTACATGAACCACTACAATACTCGCAAGTACTCTTTTCTTTTATTATTTTATACAACTGTCTTCCAGTAATACCTGCACCCACGATTCCAACCGTTATAATAATCACTGTTTCCATCTTAATCCTTCCAAAAAACTTTATAAACCCAATAATCTGCCTCCCTGATAAACTATGAAAGACATAATCCAACCAAGAACCAGACTATATCCTACTGCAAAGAATGTCCACTTCCATGAGTTAGTTTCTCTTTTAATGGCGCCAATTACCGCTACACATGGTACATAAAAGAATAAGCTGATAGTGCTGTCCATTGTGAACTAATCACTGGCGTTAATCCTTCCTTTCCAACTCCATAAAGCACACCTAGTGTCACTACGATAACCTCTTTGGCCAGAAAGAAGACCGAATATCAAAGACGCATCAGCTTCCCATGTCCCGAATCCAACGGGTTTAAAGATTAGTGCTAGAAAGCTTCCAATTCTACCAATGATACTATGCTGGCTGGCATATTCTACACCTACAGGCAAATTAGACAATACCCATATAATCACCACAACACCAAATATGATGGTTCCAGCTTTTTTGATAAAAGCACTCCCCTGCTCCCACATGTGAATAAATGGTCCCTTCAATTAAGTGTATAATGAAAATGCTTTTTTTCTTGGTTTTGGAGGTGGCGAAAAAAGCCTTCGGCATTCCCATAAATGTTGATTATTAACATATACATTTACATTACCCACGCAAAATAGCGAAGAGCCGTAAATATGTTATAATATATTTAGCAAAAGTGAATCTTTATTTGTAAGGAGGGTTAGTAATGACTACTGCAAAAGAAGAAGCTAAAAAGCTTTTGGAGAATATTCCTGAGCAAGCAACTTGGGATGATATCATGTATCAAATGTATGTAAAGAAAAAAATTGATGTTGCAGAGAAAGCGGCTCAAGAAGGCAAAATTATTTCTCATGATGAAGTTAAAAAGAGGGTATTAGGAAAATGAAAATTATCTGGACAGAACCAGCAGTTGATGACTTGGAAAGTATTAAAAATTATATTGCCAGGGATTCTGAAGTATATGCCCTTCAGTTTATTCAGAAGATAATCAACTGTATAGAAAAGGTATGTTCTTTTCCTAAAATAGGAAGAGAAGTTCCTGAAGCTAATAATAAAAACATTAGAGAAGTGATATTTTCCAACTATCGTATAATATATCGTATAAAAAGAGAATCCATTTTGATTTTAGCTATTATTCATGGGGCTAGAGATGTAAACATAATAGACATTAAACCATGGGAAATTATTTAATATGGCTATGCAGTTAACTCAGCATAGGTAATCGTAGAAGTAGAAGTGCATGCTACCAGAAGTCTGTCAAACAACCAGTTTTGTATCCAGCGGCGGTTAAACCGATAACAAAATTCTTCTAAATATAACTGAAGATGCTTTTTGCCTAACCCATGATATGTACCTTCTATAAAAGCTTTAGCATTATTAACTACAGTATACAGTCATTTGAGAAATTGAGAATCATCATAAGGTAAGCCATATCTGGTAAAAAATAGATAGATTGGTCATATATAAGTGATTAATTGTAATATTATGTATCATTTCCCAGGAAACGTATTCCACAATAATTATTGTGAACGGTATTTTTTAAAACGTTTCTGGCTTCCTTAACTGTGGATTCTGCTTTTGTTACGAGTTCCTGTGTGATCCTGTTTACTTCCTGGACGGTCTCACCTGTGCGACGCTTTAATACCCTAGCAATACTCAATACCTTGTTTTTGGCACTGCGGCAACGGTCCTGAAATCTGGTCCTTACTGCCACACCAGTTTCCTTGATCTTCTTGACAGTGCGGGTGATAACTTTTATGCCGTCCTGGAGCAGACCTGCATCGGGGGGATGATGTATATGGGATTCTACCACTGTGGTGTCTACACGCAGTTTTCTGCCTCGAATTATCTTCTGCTCCCTGGCTTTCTGCAACAATAATTGATTCAACTGATCTACTACCTCACTGCCGTATTTTTTGGTCAGCTTGATTAGAGTAGTAGAATGGGGAACCTTTTCTGTTAAACCTATATGGCAGAAACAACGCTAACTTATACTGTCGAAAACCTCATTTACCAGAGTTTCAGAGATACATCATACGAATATATGTTTCAACCTTGACTGTTGGCCTGCCTATTTTAGTGTTGAACCTCTTGATATACGGCTCAAAGAAACGAGGATCATCAAGGATTTCGTTTATGGCCTGTAAGGTGATTTGGAACAGAAGATATTATGATGAGAATGATAAAATGCACTGGCGCGATCCTGCAGAATGGATTGTTCATGAAAACGCACACCCGGCAATTTTAACCGAAGAACAGTGGAAAGAGATAAACAAACGTATTACCCGCAGAATGCCAAAGGGAGGAGAAAGACGGGCAAAATACCGCCTTTCTGGTCTTATGAAATGCGGTTACTGTGGAGCAGGTATGGTTTCACGCAGATATAGTAGTAAAGGGCCGCACAAAAACAGATTTATTTTTGTCTGCTCAAATTACCAGAAATCAGGGGGGTGTCAATTCACTTACATATTCGTAGATGAAGCGGATGAGCAGGTATTTAATGTAATTGAAAGCATGGTTCGTGGAAAAATAAATTTTGGCAAGGAAGAAATGCAGAGAGCTGTTGAATCACAGGAGAAAGAATTTAAGAGGCGGGAGAAAATTATAGATCAGAAGTTTCAAAGACAAATTCAGGCTTATGAGAATGGTCTTATTTCAGAAAGAGATCTGCGTATTGTATTGCCCGGGATAGAGTCGAAGCCGAAAGAAAACTGCTTGAGAAACAGAAAAAAAGGGCTGCTGATTTTAACGCTTTCGAAATAGAAAATAAAATAAAAAAGGAAGCAAAACAGCTTCACTGGTTGTGGAAAAATGGAGAACTCCCTTTAATCCAGAATATGCTTAAAATTATTTTTGAAAAAATAGTTGTAAAGGACGGACGAGTTGTTGATTGCGTTCTATCTAACGAACTGTTTGAAATGGATTAATTTTTTTCACCGGAGAAATCAAAGGGTTTCCCCTGAATATCATGTGTAAAACGATTGGTTCAGTATTTAACTTTTCTTCTCGTTTCTTCTGTATTTCAACAAAAGCTTTGATTTCCTTAACCAGCTTCTTTGCCTTGTCTAATCCAATTAAAGAATCCAGTTCCTTCA
>ENA-OSAE01000379-OSAE01000379.1-marine-sediment-metagenome-genome-assembly--contig:-NODE-379-length-20289-cov-25.141198_pt1 | contig 20289 bp, 18 predicted proteins | sample MGYA00237870_ERZ529317 | MGnify/ENA primary metagenome ERZ529317 (study PRJEB26369, sample SAMN03142812) | marine sediment metagenome | biome: marine; feature: borehole; material: sediment... | reverse complement strand
TTAGGCGACAGAGCTTCTTTCAGCTCATCGGCTCAGCAGACATGCTGGGCGAACGGAAAACCGGTGCCGAAGGGCACCGGTTAAAAGGAGTCCATCCTTGACCTGTCACCTTGAGGCCCTCAGTTTGCCTCTGACTAAAGAAGGGCCGCCCTGACCAGCTTGTAGTCACTGGGCTTGTCAACATCAAGCCCGATCTCAGGGTGAGGCGTCAACACCACGACAGCTTTCAAATCAAAGAGCTCGGAAAAGCGTTTTTCCAGTTGGGAAAGGCTTAAACGGTGGAACAAGAGCTTAATGACAAAGGTCCATCCCAACAAGGCCGCTAGTTTGAGGGGGTTTTTTCGAGCAGCCACGAAAGCACGTACCATGTCAGCCGAGGGCCCGAGGACCCCTGGATTAACGAGAGCCAGGTTCCCCCCGGTAAAGGTCCCCTCCTTAAGCCTCACGTAGGTCCTCTTTGTCATGGGGTATTTCTTCTCGTTTTCTGTCTTCTCGATGGCTGGGTAGTAAAAGTCGGCTTCCTCCTCGCAGCACTGGTTGATGAAGTCATCTACAATCTCCCCGGTCAGAAGCGGGATGTCAGACGTTACAATCAAGATCTTCCGGTCATGGGGCAGGACCCCGGCCCCAACCAGGACATTGTCGACAAGGGTAGCTGCCGACTGGGTTATAATCAAGTCCCTGTCCTGGAGCTTCTCTTCCAATTCTTTCTTGGGCCCCACCACAACGATCCGCTCAACACCATCGGCTGACGCCAGGGCATCAAGAACGTATTCCAGCATCATCCGGTTACCGATTTCAATAAAAGCCTCATTAGCTACCGGACTGATTTCCTTTAGGGCACCGTTATTCGGTTGACCGGCCAGAACCAGCGCATTCACCTTCATACCTTTCGATTCCTCCCAAAAGAGGCAGCACATTTTCGTCCCCACGATGAACGCGGCCCATGGGGAACGATACTACCCCCTTGCCTCAAAGCCCGCAAAGATTCACCTTCATCTAACTGATGGTACAGGTCACAATTTGCCAAATGGGTGTGGTGGCTGAGGCCAAAAGAGTATCTGCTGCTTCCCTTGCCTCATCTTCGTTTCGAGCCACCCCGAAAACCGATGGACCGCTTCCTGACATGGCTGCCCCAGGGCATTTTGTGCTGAGGATGAGCCTCTTCAACTCCTTAACCTGAGGGTATAGATGGGTCGTCACCGGTTCCAGGACATTACAGAGTAGGGCCCCGACGCGGGAAACGGCTCCTTCCTCAAGGGCCTGCAGCATCGGAATCAAGCGCGGCCGGCTCTTCACTTCCATTTGGTCGTACCGGCGGTAGACCTCTGCCGTCGCTACCACGTACGGCCCCTTGGCCAGCAGAAACCACAGCGTGCCCTTAACCCTGATGGGGGTTAGGACCTCTCCTTTCCCCCGGGCCAGGGCAGGGCGATTAAACAGGCAAAAAGGAACATCGGCTCCCAGCCTCGACCCCAGTTTCTGCAGTTCCCGGTCCGAGAGCCCAAGCTTCCACATGCGGTTCAGGCCGCGCAAAACCGCCGCTGCATCGGCACTGCCGCCCGCCAACCCAGCGGCCATGGGGATTGATTTTTCAATGGTTATTTCTACTCCAACCCCCGGTTTCAAGTTGAGGCCTTCCATCAAGAGTCGGGCTGCCTGGTACACCAGGTTTTGCCTGCCGCGGGGAACAGCCGGGTCCTCGCAAACAACCATGATCTCCCCAGGCAGCAGGCCCCTGCTTTCCTTGAGCCTCACGGTGTCATGCAGCTCAATGGGAAGCATAATGGACACCACGTCATGATATCCATCTGCTCTTCGCCCAACGACATCCAGGGTCAAGTTGATTTTTGCCGGGGCTTTTTCAACAAGGGCCGCCACCTAGCTCCACCTCACCCGAATATTTTTCTTTCCTTATCTAGAAACTCCTGCCACAAGAGCCTGGAAACAATTTCAGGTTCCAGGCCTCTGGCAGGCATTCGACAAAAAAAGGAAAACATAGGCCACCCGGCTGGTCGACTCGGAGCTGTGCTCTTGGTGCGTTTCTACGATAAAGAAAGGAACCCGGTCCCGGGTCCCTGTACTCTCCCTGCCTTCTACCTTTCTCAGTATCACCCTTAACGCCAAAAGCAGTGCCCCAAGGGTCACCCGGTATTTTCCTGGACCGACCCCCCTGCGACGGCCAATTGTTGGGCGGAATCCGTACCGGTATGCGAGCGCTTAAATTCTGCAACTGCCTTTTTGACCCGGTCGAGTTTTTCATGGAAAACAACCACGAGGTCACCAGGACCTGCCCGGCGCAGGGCAGTACCTACCGCCTCGGCTTCAGAGAGAATGATTTCCATTTCATCCTCCTTCATACCCACCTCAAGGGCACCCTCTGCCAAGAGGCCCGCAACCTCTCCCGGTTTTCTTCCCCGAAGGTCTTGGTCTTCCTTGATATAGATGAAATCGAAACCCCGCCCGGCAAGTTTTCCTACTTTCCGGATGCTCTCATCACAGCGGTCGCCGGGCACCCCAATGACCCCGACCTTCCGGGCCGGTTTCAACTGCGCCACAGCCTGTAGGACCCGGGTGTATCCGGCTTCATTGTGCCCGTAATCAATAACCAACTTGACCCCGTTGATGTCCTCAAACTCAAAACGCCCGGGATTACTGGTAAAGGTCATCAACCCCCGTTTGATGACCTCCCGGTCAATCCCCAGCGCCCGGGCCACAGCCACAGCCGCAACGGCGTTTTCGATGTTGTGGGCTACTTTACCCTGGTGGGTGATGGGAATCTCGGTTACCCGGAGGAGGGCAACCTCCTCGTTCTTGTCTCCCATGACCACGTGTTCGTTCTTAATGTAGACCGCTGAGCCCCCTTGAGCCAGGTGTTTATGGATGGTGAGGTTCCCTTCGGCCGCGCTGAAGTAGAGAAGCCGCCGCTTTCGACAAACCCGATCCTTGAGTTGGAGCAACCGGCTGTCGTTAGCATTTAACACCACCCAACCACCGATGCGGACGGCCTCTAGAACAAGTGACTTCACATCAACCAGTTGTTCAAGGGTATCAATCTCATCCTGCCCAAGGTGATCTTCCGTAACATTGAGCAAGACCCCTACCTCCGACTGGTCGTAGCCTAGACCTCCACGAAGGATCCCACCCCGAGCCGTTTCAAGGACGGCCACATCAACCGTGGGGTCAGTGAGAACTACCCGGGCACTCCTTGGTCCAGTGGTATCCCCGGCCAGAACCCTTTTCTCCCCAATATAGATGCCATCACTGGTTGTCATCCCCGGGGTGAGGCCGGCTTCCCGCAGAATATGGGAGACAAGGCGGGTCACCGTTGTTTTCCCGTTCGTCCCGGTGATCGAGACAACGGGAATCCGGCTGGGAATACCAGGGGGGAAGAGATAATCGACGATGGCCCGTCCTGCGTCCCGGGCCTTGCCCTTGGAAGGGTAGTGGTGCATTCTGATCCCCGGGCACGCGTTGACCTCGATAACAGCCCCGTTGCTTGGTGTAATCGGGGTGGCAATGTCCCGGGCCACCAGGTCCACTCCCGCCACATCCAACCCAATCAACCGGGCGGCCCTGACGGCCAGCCAGGAGTTTTCCGGGTGGATTTCATCGGTAACGTCAACTGCCGTTCCCCCAGTGCTTAGATTAGCGTTCTCCCGCAGCCGGACTTTTTCCCCTTTTTCTGGGATGTAGTTCATGGTGAGGTTCTGCCGGGCCAGGACCATCAGGACCACCGGGTCAATCTTAATCTTGGTGAGGGGCTTTTCATGTTCTTCGCCTCGTTGTGGGTCCTGGTTGGTAAGAACAATCAGCTCCCGGATGGTATGCTCCCCGTCTCCCACGACCTGGGCGGGGATACGCTCGGAAGCGGCAACAACCTGGTCACCCACCACCAGAACCCGGTAGTGTTTCCCGGGCACAAATTTCTCTACGATCACTGTTTCACCGTAGTTCTTGGCAAGTTCAAAGGCAGCGTTGACCTCTTTCTCCGAGGTAAGGTTAAGGCTGACGCCCTTGCCCTGGTTCCCGTTCCGGGGCTTAACCACTACGGGGTAGCCAAGGCGCTCGGCCGCCCTCAGGGCCTCTGCTCGGGTGCGGGCCAGTATTCCTGCCGGGACAGGTACACCGGCTTCGCTCAAGATCTTCTTAGTCAGCGTTTTGTCACAGGCCAGGTCGACGGCAATGCAGCCTGTGCCCTGGGTCACCGTGGCCTGGACCCTTTTCTGATACTTACCGTACCCCAGCTGCAAGAGGCTGAGTTCCTCGCTCAACCTGAGTACCGGGATCCCACGTTCCTTGGCAGCACCGGCAATGGCAGCCGTGCTAGGTCCCAGCCCTGTACGGAGCGCCACGTTCTTGATTTTGCGGACCTCTTCCTCTGGATCGTATTCCTTGTCTTCCAACACCGCCTCAACCAGCCTAACGGCCGCCCTCACGGCCTTGATGCCAGCCTCCTTCGAGCGGTAACTGACAACCACCCGGTACACACCAGGGGTTTTACTCTGCCTTGTTTTCCCGTAAGTGACACTCATCCCAGCCAAGGTTTGGAGTTCCAAGGCCACGTGCTCAACCACGTGGCCGAGGAGGGTCCCTTCTTTAAGACGCTCCACAAACCCCCCGGGCTTCCCCAGGGCACAGTGGTGCTCCCAAAGCCCAGGGAAAAGGGCCAGGAGCCTGTCGTTAAAACCCGTGATGGCTTTGGTTTCCAGTTCCCTGTACTCTCCTAGGTCGAGCCACATCTCAACCACCGGCTTGTGGCTGTGAATGTTCAAGCCTTCGTAGGCTCGAATCTCCAGGATCCTCATCTTCAGGCCTCCCCTGGACAACAGGCGACCCACGCCTGGTGCCGTCCCTTTCATGGCCGCCCGGCCGTCAATACATAGGGTTATTCGCTCTTTTCCCTTGCCTACACCTTACATATCCTTTCCCGGTTTCCCCGGTACTTATGCGCTCCGACCTCCTAGCCCCCGGTTATCACCCCTCCTGGTGAGCAGCAAGGTCCAGCCATCCCGGGCGTCCTCAATCAGGCTTTCTTCCCAGGAGATCAAAACCGTAACCAGCCGGCAGGACGTGCAAGGTCACCCCGGTTAAAGCCAGGGGCTCGTTGGGTTGTAACTCCCAAGCATTGGAGTACCCGATCTTTCTCCCATCCAGGACCGTTACGGTCTGGGACCCGATAACCTGAAACCTGTCGTCGGGGGTAACGATCATGGCCGTGTCCTCGTCAATACCTACCGCCAGGATGTAGGGATTCTGGGCTAGGGCGCTGAGGAGCCGACCGATCCTCCCCCTCTGCGCAAAGTGCTGGTCGATGACCACCTCTTCCAGCAAACCGAGCCCGGGCGACATTTTCGTGGTACACTTTTTTGGGGCATCTTCATTGATCCCTTCGACAATCATGGTGTTACTCATGGCTGACGCCCCGGCACTGGTTCCGGCAACTACGGCCCCGTTTTCATAGGCACGGTGCAGGCAGTCATCGACCCGGGTCCCTCCCAGGGTGCTCGTAATCCGGAGCTGGTCTCCACCAGTAAAGAAGAGTCCGGTGGCTCGACTCACCCTTTCCGCCCGGTCTGGATCGTTGGCTTCGGCCCGGTTGGTAATGGTCACAATATCCGTGGAACCAGCCCCCAGGCGGCGGAAGAGACGTGCGTACTCCAGGCCTGTCTTCTCCGGATTTTGAGAGGCCGTGGTAATAACTACAAGCCGGGCTTCTTTTCCACCGGCCATGTCCACGACCTGACGCAGGATAATGCAGTCACCCTCTTTATCCTCCGCACCTCCAATGATCACCAATCTGCCCCGGGCCAATCTTCCCATAGACTCGCCACCTTCTCGCCAATACCCGACTTATTTTTCCCTGCAGCTGAGTTTTTATGCCAAAAAAAAGCAGGCCCTCCCTCTCCCGACCTGATGTCCCTGCCGGGCTTGGACCTGGTTAATACTGCCTCACTGGGAGGCGTGCCTGGTCTAAAACCTGATGTTGAGAAGCCTTGTTACGTTTTGGATGGTACCACCCAAGCTTGCTTGTTCCGAACCTGCTGCCAGCAGCGCTACGGCCTGGTTGTTTTCGGTGACGATCAGGGAGCCGCTATCCCCGGGTTCGGCCATCGGGGTTGTCACCACCTGTTCGTGAAACATGGCACTTCCGATGTCTCCCATCATCACCTTGATGGCAGCGTCAAGAACAATGATTTCTCCGGTGGTGATGCCGGAGGTGCGACCGCTTTTTTTTACCGCCATTCCCAGTTCGGGCTCGACCGTACCCTTCACTTCTCCAATTCCGAGAATTTCCGGGGAAACCCACTCGTCCTTGATGGGCCTCGCCACAGCAGCGTCAACCAGGTTAACCCTTGCATCCAGCTTCAGAAACCTGACCTCGTAGCCACCGGTGAGCAGTCTCAGCAGAGAATTGACAAACCCCTCCACCTTTCTGGCAATCCCACATGTGTTCCGGGAAAGGGGGCGGTAAAGAGGTACAAAACGTGTAAGCCTGGCAATGGAGTCCTCTTCGCTTCCCCCGTCGTACTTTCCAGGTTGCCAGATGGAATCCCCGATCCGGACACGATGATCAGTTCCGTCGGTAATGTTGGCCAGGACGTGGTTGTTAGACAGAATCAAAACCTCCCCGGTCCTGGCATCTCTAACAAGAGCCCCAAAGGTGCCCGCCGTAACCCGGTAGTGGCCGATACTGACCCCAGGTTTGGCCGGCCTCATCCGCTCAGTCCGGTAGAGAAGCTTGAACTCTCCGGTTTCGATCACATCAGTGGCCACACGGTTCAGCCTCTTGGGAACCACCTGACCCGAAGTCAAAGACTTCACCCTCAGTTTTTTCTTGACCATCACCGTGATGGCCGGTTCCCCTGTACTCTCTCCCCCAACTGTCTTGTATCCATACCCTACTCCCACCACGTTTTCCAGCGCCAGAAGCCTGTTGCGGTGTTCCGCCAGCGCCTGGCAAACTGCCTCCATGGATCTTCCTCCTGGTTTGCATAAGATAGGTTCCATGGCATCTTATGCAAACCTCACCCATTAGGTGCGGGAAAGAGCAGCTAGAATGGTGCTTCCCTTCTGGTGGGTTAGGTGAGGCTCCCTCGCATCCTCTGCCCGGGATGGGCCCGGCACGGACTTAAGTCGGCCCAGGGTGAAGCAGGCACGTTTTTTTCAGCGCACATAAAAAAAGGACCACTTTTCGTGTGTCCCGTCTTCCCGCCTTCTTTACCCCTGCCCCGTTGGCAGGTTCAGACCATTGACTTTGTGACCGGGGTTAGTTTAACCGCTTCTGTCAGCACATCTGCATAAGTGTACGAAAGCACCCGGTGTGAGTGGGCCTCTCCAAGCCTGATGATAAAGTGATTCGAGTAGGTTTTCTGCAGGATCCCTTCACGTTCAACAATTCGTCTCCTGCCCTTATTGGCTTTCACCCTGATCCTTGCCCCGACCAAGGAATCCAGGTTTCTTTTGATCTCAGCCAGATTACCGTAACCGTGTTTCGTCATCTCTACTTTAACTTCCCCCCTTCGGCAACAGGCAGAAGATTCCTTCACTATGTTACCACCAAAGGGGGTCCTTTGTCAAGTGAACGAAGTATTGTACCAAAAGCCAGATGGATCTGTCAAGGCCTAATAGGGCTCCGAATCCTGGGGCATTCCCCCGTCAATCTCCTCAGACCTGACAGTCAGGCCTTGGATATATATTTGTCCATTTTTCGACCCAGGCGCGCCCGTTACTGAGCTAGGGCTACTTCGTGTGCTTGTCAGCCACCTTGGAGGCCCCGTAGGAATCTGGCTTAATCTTGGCATCAAAACCACTGCCAACCACCATTCCCACTATTTCACGTATCAGCTCCTTGGTCTGCCCGTTCTTGCTGACGTCCAGGTGGATTTCGACGTTAAGGTCATCGTAGCCGCTTTCAGCCAGTTTCCCTGCCAGTCGGCTTGCCACACCCAGGCTCAGAGAAGTTTCATAGAATATTTTTTGGCGCAGGCTGTTTATCTTGCGGTACATCCTCTTCTGGTAAAAATACCGCGCACCCTTCCCCAGCCGGTGAATAATCACAGCAGTAACAAAGTAGACGTGATTCTTCGTCTGGGAATCACTGCCGATAATGATTTTGTATCTTGCCTCCGGGTTTTCCTTTACGAAGGACACAATATCCTCAAACATTTTTTCAAAAGTCAATTTCCCTTTGGTTGGGCTCACGAAAACCAAGGTCTTGCACCCTTTCTGTTTCCAGACCCTTGCCCGATCAAAACCCACTTTCCCTATTCTCCACGACTGTTTCCTGCATTTATTATACCATGAATCCCTCACACCTCGCCATCAGTCGCGGTTCGTCGTAAGAACGGGCCCAAAGCAAAGGCCAGCTCAGTAAACTCTTCCACGGAAAGGGTTTCACCGCGGCGGGAGGGTTCAATTCCCGCCGCCACCAGCAGCGGCCTTACCAGGCTTTTTTTCAAACCCAACCCAGGGTAACGGGTAAGGGCATTCTCCAGGGTTTTGCGACGGTAGGCAAAAGCCGCCCGCACCACCTGGGAAAAGCTAAAGGAGTCTACCCAAGCCCCAGGTGTCTTAGCCCGCCGGTCGAGACGGATGACGGCAGACTCCACCTCAGGTCGGGGATAGAAGGAATCAGGACTTACCACGGCAGCTGTTTCCACTTCGGTGTAGTAGCTTATGGTCACCGTGAGGGCCCCATACTCCTTGGTACCAGGCCGGGCCACCATCCTCTGGGCCACCTCTTTTTGAACCATGAATACTGCTCGCTCCCAGCTCAAACTCCCACCCAAGAAATTGAAGATGATGGGCGTGGTGGCGTAGTAGGGAAGGTTCCCGACCACGACAACAGGTCCGGCTCCTGGAGCAGTTTCCATGAGGCGGCCCAGGTCTGTTTTCGCCGCATCGCCGTGGACCAGGGTGATGTTGCTGCAGCCCCGGAGGGTTTCCTCGAGAACAGGAAAAAGCTCCAGGTCTAGCTCAAGGGCCACCACGTGGTTCGCTTTTCGGGCCAGAACCCGAGTCAGTGTCCCCACCCCAGGGCCGATCTCCAGCACCCGGTGTTCACCAGCGGGAGCGAGGGACCTGATGATCTTGTCCAAAATGTTGGCATCCACCAGGAAATTCTGGCCCAGCTTTTTTTTTACCCGAAAGTCATGGCGCCGCAGAAGGTCCTGCAGCACCCTGGGAGAGGTGAGTTTAGCGGACAACAGCATCCCTCCGTGGCCTCCACCGCCCGCCCTTCACCTGGCAATAAAGGCACTCTTTAAAGTTCATCGTAAATCCCGAAGAGAAGCCGGGCGTTCACTGTGGTCAATTCCTCCAGCCGGTGCCGGGCAACCCCCCTGACTTCAGCAATGGTTTCTACCACCCGTGCCAAGAAAGCAGGTTCATTCCTCTTCCCCCTGAAGGGTTCAGGCGCCAAAAAAGGGCAATCGGTTTCCACCAGGAGCCGGTCAGAGGGAACCATTCTGGCCACCCTCCGCAGCTCACTGGACTTCCGGTAGGTTACTGGTCCGGCGAAGGACAGGTAAAACCCCAGCTTGAGGGCCCTCCTTGCCACCTCCATGTCCCCTGAAAAACAGTGCAGGACCCCTCCGGTTTCATCTGCTCCTTCCTCTTCGAGGATCCTGAGAACCTCCTGGTGGGCCTCACGGTCGTGCACCACCACCGGTAAACGGCACTGTTTAGCCAGGTCGATCTGCCGACGGAAAGCGTGTTCCTGCTGGGCGCGTGGGGATAGGTTGCGGTAAAAGTCAAGACCGATCTCCCCAATGGCAACCACGTGGTGCGCAGGATCCAGGGCAAGCTGCCGCAGCCGTTCGAACACCTTTTCGTCTGCATCTTGAGCATGGTGGGGGTGAACACCGACAGTGGCGTAAATCCCCTTTCTGCGGCGGGATAATGCCAGGGCGCGTTCTGAGGTCTTGAGGTCAATACCAACGTCAATGAGGGCAGTAACCCCGGCCTCCCTGGCCGCTTCGATCACCTGGTCGCGATCCTGACGGTAGTGTTCAAAATCCAAATGGGTATGGGTATCGATCAACAACGAGTCCCCCCTGAGCCAGGTTCCTTGACTGCCGAATTTATTTGATCCTGGCACCCCTTTCCAGGTCCCTGTCAACCGTTAGGAGGGAGAGAGCCGCGCCCTTGGTAGCAGCAAGGATCATGCCCTGGGACTCCACCCCACGGATCCTGACAGGCTGGAGGTTGGCAACCAGCACGACCATTTTCCCGATCAGTTCTTCCGGGGAGTAGTGCTGAGCGATTCCCGCCACCACCTGGCGTGTCTCCTCACCAAGGTCTACCCTTAGTTTCAAGAGGCGGTCGGTTCCTTGTACTGGTTCGGCTTCGAGGATCTTAACCAGCCTCATGTCCACCTCTTGAAAACGGTCAATGGTAATCGTGTTTCCCGCTTCTTCCGGCCTAGGTTTTCCCACTTTTTGAGCCTTGCCCTTTTGTCCTGTCTTCTGTTCTTGGTTGAGGATGCGCGGAAAGATGGGTTCCCCGCGGCAGATCTTAATCCCAGCCTGGGTACCACCCCACTCGAGGTCTTGCCAGGTCTGTTGGCGAACATCCCCTTTCAAACCCAACTGCTGCCAGATTTTCCCCGGGGTTTCCATGAGGAAGGGAGTCAGTGCAACAGCTGTAATCCGAAGGGATTCAACCAGGTTGTAAAGTACGGTGGCCAGGCGTTCAGACTGGCCTTCCTTGTGAAGGTCCCACGGGCTTGTCTCCTCAATATAACGATTGGACTGGTTGACAAGTTGAAAGATAGATGCCAAGGCATTACTCAATTGAAGGCGCTCCATGGAACGCTCCAGGCCGGCGATGGCCTTCCGAGCTGTTTCCTTTAAGACCGCATCTTCGGGACCCTCCGGGCCCGGCTCAGGGACCTGGCTGCAGGTATACTTTTCGATCATCGCTGTCGTCCTGCTGAGAAGGTTACCCAGGTCATTAGCGAGGTCCACGTTGATACGGTTGATGAGGGCTTCTTCCGAGTAAAAGCCATCGGCCCCGAAAGGAATTTCACGGAGCAAAAAGTACCGGACAGCATCAAGCCCGTACTTGTCCACCAGGACCCTGGGATCAATGACATTTCCCTTGGACTTGGACATCTTGCCGCTCTCAAGTACCATCCAGCCGTGGCCGAAAACCCTTTTCGGCAACGGTACCCCTAGAGCCATGAGCATAATGGGCCAGATTATGGTGTGAAACCTCACGATCTCCTTGCCTACCAGGTGAAGGTCAGCTGGCCAGTACCGGAGAAACCGGTCCTTGTCCGGGTATCCCAAGGCCGTAATGTAGTTGCTGACAGCATCAAACCAGACGTAGATCACGTGGCCGGGGTCAAAGGGCACCGGGATACCCCAATCCAGGGTGGTTCGGGAAACACAAAGGTCTTCCAGGCCGCTCTTGATAAAGCTTACCATTTCGTTTCGCCTGGATTCAGGCTGAATAAAGCCCGGGTTGTCTTCGATATACTTGAGCATCCGGTCGGCGTACTTGGACAACCTCAGGAAGTAAGCTTCCTCCTTGACCCATTCTACCTCCCGGCCACAATCCGGGCATTTCTTTCCTTCAAGCTTTGAGTCCGTCCAGTAGGTTTCACATGGCGTGCAGTACCATCCCTCGTATTTCGATTTGTAAATGTCACCCTGGTCATACAGCCGGGCGAAAATGCGTTGAACGATCTCTTTGTGACGCTGTTCGGTGGTGCGAATGAAGTCGTCGTAAGAAATACGCAGTAATCTCCAGAGGTCCTTGATCCCCTCCACGATCGGCTCAATAAACTCTGCCGGTTCTTTCCCTTGTTCCCGGGCTTTTCGCTCGATCTTTTGCCCGTGTTCATCGGTACCCGTCAGGAAAAAAACATCGCAACCCTGGAGCCGCTTGAACCGGGCAATGGCGTCAGCCGCCACCGTGGTGTAAGCATGACCGATATGCAGGTTATCACTCGGGTAGTAGATGGGTGTAGTCAGGTAAAAAGTCTTGGCACCCTTCTCGGTTTCCATTGATACCCCTCCTCAAAAGAACATCTAGTTTCCTGAGGTCCTCACCAACCGGCAGGATCCGCCTGGCGACTTCTACGAAAATGCTGGTTCCACCCTTGCATTTTCATCCCCCGTGGTGCCGCCGCTGGTGGCGGCATGGAGCACTTCTACGAAAATGCCACCATCCGCCTCGCCAGGGTTGCTCCTCCACTCGCCTTTCTTATTCCTCGCCCCTTCGGGGCTACGGCATAACCGGTCTCGCTCCGGAGCACCCCTGGCGTGCAACCTTTGCGAAATACCGCTTCCAATTTTCATCCTTCGTGGTGCCGGCGCTTGTGGCGGCATGGAGCACTTCTACGAAAATGTCCCAACGGCACCTGCCTTCCTTCGCGCCGTCACGCTCACCGTATCGTTGTCATGAACTTCGGCGGCTCCGGGCCACTCCCACAAACTCGCCCTCCGGGCTCAAACACGTGGCTGCGGCTGGTGCTCCGCCGCCTGCGGTTCTTGAACTTGTTCGCTGACCGCCGCTCAGGAAGCCGGCGCCTACCCCTCGGTTGGCACCCATTATCCAGGCTGCAACAACCGGTTGCTTCCTAAGTTTCATCCTCCGTCCCCCGCAAGGCGCCACGAAGCACTCACCCGAGCGAAAATCCCATTCAGCCGATCCCGGTCCAGAAGAGCCCGACCGGTGAACGCCAGCATTCCCCTTGTCACCGCAACCCCTTGATGAAGGTGGCACGGGCAGCTGCAGAAAAAAGCCCCCCGCCCCTGTTGGGGCGGAGGGTGTGGTTGTCCAGGTAAGATCTTTGGCGAACACGCACATACCCTTCGCGGTACCACCCAATTTCACCCTCACCTCACGGAGAAGGTCTCAACGGGTACGTTCACCCTCAGCGAACATACCCAGGCACTTTAACGGGTGCTCTACCGTCGCGGCCTACTCGCCCAGAACAGCTTTCGACCGGAAGCTCCAGGGCCATCTTCACCTTCCTTCGCCGACACCGGCTTTCACCTTGGCCCGGCTCTCTGCCGTCGACCCCTCGGAAGGCTACTCCTCCCCTTCCTCGCCTTTGTGGATCGCGTGTGTAGTCGCTCTCCAGTTTTCCTCTATCATAGTCCAATACTTGGACCTTGTCAAGGTTGGAGCGCCCCAGAAACCAACGCGTAAAGCGGGGGCGTCGTAAATGAGCCACCAAAAAATCTATTGACTTTTTCTGGTATATTTGGTATAGTTTATCCAGACTTCTGTGTCGAATCGTGTAAAAAGGAGGCGAGAGATTTTGATGAAATCAACAGGAATCGTGCGGAAGGTTGATGAGCTGGGCCGAGTGGTCATCCCCATCGAATTGAGGCGAACCCTCGAAATCGCTGAAAAGGATTCCCTCGAAATCTACGTCGATGGCGACAAGATCATCCTACGTAAGTACGAGCCGGCATGTGTTTTTTGCGGGAATGCCTATGATGTCCTGAATTTCCGCGGTAAGAATGTATGCCGTACCTGTATGAGTGCCATGCAGAACAAGGCGGGTTAATGGCAGGTTAAACATCTTGCTCCTGCGCTTTTCGGCATCGAAAGTACCTCAAACCGCACCACCTGCGGGATTAGGGTCCACTTCGATGCCTATTTTTCCCTTCTGTTCCCTTGATATCCAGGGCCGCCTGGTAGACTTCCTGTTTTGGCCTTCCCCGGATCCTGGCTACCGCCTTGACGGCCTCTTTCTTGGGAATACCAACCTCCACCAGGTTCTTCACTTCCTCGCGCAGGGACAGCTCGGCATCGGCCTCTTTAACCGCTGATCTAGGTTCGGCCCCTTCCAGGACCAGGGTGAATTCCCCGCGTGGAGATGTCCCGCGCAGCTGCTCATAGATTTCTTCCACCGTTCCCCGTAGGACTTCCTCGTGGATCTTGGTGAGTTCACGGGCAACAACCAGCCGTCGCTTCGGGACTGCCTCACGGAGGGCTGCTAACGTCTTCAGCAGCCGGTGAGGGGCCTCATAGAAGACATATGTTCGTTCTTCCCTTCCCAGTTGACGCATGAATTCCAGCCGCTTTTCTTCCTTGCGCGGTACAAAACCGTAAAACACAAAAGGGGTGGCTACAAACCCGGACACTACTAAAGCCGTGATAGAAGCAGACGGGCCAGGCAGGGCTGTCACCCGTGCTCCAGCTTCTACCGCCCCGGCTACAAGCTCATGACCCGGGTCAGATAGCGCTGGGGTACCAGAGTCACAAACAAGTGCCACATCTTCCCCGCGTCGAAGCCGGGCAATAATTTCCACGGCTTTTTTGCGCCAGTTGTGCTGGTGGTAACTGGTGAGGGGTGTCTTAATACCAAAATGTGAGGTTAGTTTACGGGTATGCCTGGTGTCCTCAGCAGCAATAACCTTGACTTTCTTCAATACATTCAAGGTTCGGATGGTAATATCCTCCAAATTTCCAATGGGGGTCGGACAAATGTAAAGGGTCCCGGTCCCCTGTCTCTCTTCACTGCTCGTCCCCATGGTTTCACCCCTCATTTCTCTTTCTTACTCCCGACCCTTGAGTAACCTTTCCTAGGCCAGAGCAGTCCTGACCCGTCACCGGACCGGTGTTTCACCCCGGGGTGCCGCCAAACCTCAAGTGCCCAGGACTCCATCCCAGCGTGCCACAGAATACCAATTTTATTACCGCGTGAGCATAAATACCAGATTAAATGGACAGAATTACCGGTAGTTCCACCACCCAGCGTCCGCCCCTCACAACCCCAGGCGGCCCCGGCGCCACCGGACCTTGAGGGAATGGGAAAGGAGTGAGAGCATGACCAAACCGTCTACCTTACCAGTACCTCTACCAAACCTGTTAAGAGGGCTTGAGCTTCTTTCGTCCTCGGACATCGAGAACATCCCGATCAGAGACATTCATTTCGATTCCCGGCAAGTTACTACCGGGTCACTGTTTGTGGCCTTCCAGGGGCTTCGTAAGAACGGTCATGACTACATCGAGCAGGCCCTGGTCAACGGAGCTACCGCCCTTGTGGTGGAACGCCCACCCTCACATTTATCACTCCCACGGAGGGTTCCGGTAGCCCACGTACCTGATGGCCGGAGAGCTCTGTCCGTTCTAGCGGCCAACTTCTACGGTCATCCCTCCCGGAAGCTGAAAGTAGTGGGGGTCACCGGCACCAACGGCAAGACAACCTCCACCTTCATGCTGGATACAATCTTCCAGGAATCAGGTTACCGCACCGGGCTCCTAGGCTCCCTTCTGAAGAAAATTGACCGGCATCTTTCAACTTCGGGGATCACAACCCCAGACGCCCCCCAGCTTCACCGGGCCTTGATGGAAATGGTCAAGGCCGGGGTCACCTACGCCACGATTGAGGTCTCGTCCCACGGCCTATTATTCCACCGGGTAGCCGATGTTCATTTTGAGGCCGCCGGCATCACCAATATCACCGAGGATCACCCTGACATTCATCCGAACCAAGAACATTACATCCGGGTCAAGTCGCGCCTTTTTCAGCAACTCCCTCCGGGGAAAACGGCTCTCCTTAATCTTGACGACGCCGGGGCCGCATGCATCCTGCCCTGCGCCGGAAAGCACCGGTTAACCTACGGGTTGCATGACCCCAACGCTGACCTCAAAGCTGAAGCCCTTGTCTTGGGCCCCTACTCCTCACGCTTCGACCTGATCTTTTCCGGTCACGCCAATGAATTTCTCCATCCCGGTGCTCCAACCAGGGTGACCGTCGAACTCAAGGCACCAGGTATTCACAACATCTACAATGCCCTTCTGGCAGCGGCAGCAGCCTTGGCCTGCGGCCTCCCCCTTGAAAGCATCGTGTCCGGTCTCCGGACCTTCCAGGGGATTCCCCGTCGCATGCAGGTTGTTTACAACGGAAAATTCCAGGTCATCGACGATTTTGCCCACAACCCGGCCAGCCTGGAAGCCGTTTTCAACTGCCTTAACCATAAGTTGTTTTCCAATCTCTTACTGGTTCACGCCATCAGGGGAAACCGCGGCGAGAAAATCAACCGAGCCAACGCTAGAACGATTGCCATGATAGGGGCGAGGCTCGGGTTCAAGGAGATAATCTCCACCGATAGCTCCGATTGCGTCCAGGAGAAAGACCGGGTCTGTGACAGCGAACGAACCGCCTTCATTGAGGAGCTTCAGAAAGCCGGTTTCAGGATTCACCACGAAAGCCTGCTCTCAGATGCCATCCGGCGAGCCATAAAGACCGCCGGCAAGGGTGACCTGGTCCTTCTAACCGGGGCTCAGGGCATGGACCAGGGGGCGACCATCGTAAACCAGATCCTTCAAGGAGAAGGAGAAAAGGGTCGGACCCAAAACAAATAGGAAGCCGCCCTTGAAAGGGTCCGGGCTCAATATGCCAAGCCTAACCACTCTGCTTTTTCCCCTCATTCCCCTTGCTGCCCCTTCTTTCCTCTCGGTTCCGGTGGTAGTGATGCTTGTTCTTTTCATTACCAGTGCCAGGCTTTACCTGGTGACTGCCAGCCCTTATCCCATGGGGTTCTTCTTTTTCTTCAACTGGTACTTCATCGACCTCTTCCACCGGGAACTCCCGGGTCATCCGGTTATCAAACTCGACGGTGACTGTTTTCTGCAGGAGATTCCGTTTCACCACGCGCCCGCGTCCCTCGCAGGTATCCACCTTTGCACCTATCTCCGGTAAAATCTCCTTGGCCTTCTGGTAGGACGTGCACTCGTAACGGAGGCAGCACATGAGCCTGCCGCACATTCCAGAAATCTTCGAAGGGTTAAGGGACAGGTTTTGCTCCTTGGCCATGCGAATCGAAACCGGTTCGAACTCACCCAGGAAGGTACAGCAGCAAAGGGGCCGGCCACACGGCCCAATCCCACCCCTCATCTTGGCCTCATCGCGAACCCCTATCTGCCTGAGCTCAATGCGCGTCTTAAAAACTGACGCCAGGTCTCGAACCAGCTGCCTGAAATCCACCCGGCCATCGGCAGTAAAATAGAAGATAATCTTACTGTTGTCAAAGGTGTATTCAACGTCAACCAGGTCCATATTGAGACCATGTTTCGCAATCTTCTTCAAGCAGATATCAAATGCTTCCTTTTCCTTCCTGCGGTTTTCCTCAACACGCTCCAGGTCACTGCTTGTGGCCTGCCTCAAAACCTTCTTCAAGGGAGAAACAATCTGGCCTTCCTCTACCTGATGTACCCCCTTGACCACCTCGCCAAACTCGGTCCCTCGGGCCGTTTCTACGATTACCTTGTCCCCCACAGCGTATTTCCCATCATCCGGGTCAAAATAGTATATTTTTCCAGCCTTCTTAAACCGGACACCAATGACCGTTTTCAAAATCCCACCCACTTTTCAGTGTTTGTCAACCCTCTTTGAGAACACTCTGGAGCTGAAAAAACATGACCTCCAGGGCCAACCTGCGGTTCACATTACCGTCCAGGTATTGCTTGGTTTGTTCAATAATCTTGACACCTTTCAAAGCAGCCTTGACCGGAATTGAACGGGCTTTGCCTTCAAGGGACGCCTGCTTATCCAGGTTCATCACAGGCACCTGTCTGCTCTCAGTATCCCCTCCAGAGGTCAGAACCAGGAGGTCACGAAACAAACCCTGAAACAGGTCCAGGACGTAAGGTGCAGCCCCGTCCTGACCAGTTACCTCTTGGGCCAGTGACAAAACCTGTGCATCATCCATCGCCTCCAAGGCGAAAAACCACTCCACCACCTGCTCCCGACAGGCGGTAAATTCAGGGGAGTTCCAGAATTCAAGGGCCTTTCTCAGAACACCGTTAGAAAACATGGCCAGGAAACGAGCCGTATCCGGCGGGGTTCCTTGCTGCACGAGCGCTCGTTCAATATCTTCCGGGGCCACAGGTCTGAACTCGATGACCTGGCAGCGCGAAACAATCGTCGGCAAAAGTCCCCATGGTTGGATACAAGTGAGGACCAGCACCGCTCGCCCGGGCGGTTCTTCCAACAGTTTCAACAGACTGTTACCGGCCTCGGTGGTCATCTTGTGGGCCTGCTCAATGATAAAAACTTTCCACTCCCCCTCCAGGGGACGCATCCACGCTTCCCTTGACAGGTCCCTCATCTGGGCTATTTTGAGTGAGACTCCGTCCGGTGTAATAACCCTGACATCAGGGTGATTCCCAGCTTCAACCTTCCGGCATGAAAGGCAGGCATCACAAGAATCACCGTCTCCCCTGGAACAATTCAATGCTTTGGCAAAATTGAGAGCCATTTCGGTCTTTTGCGCACCATCTTCACCCACAAGAAGGTAGGCGTGGGCTACGCGCTCCTTCTTGATGGAGTTAGAGAGGACTCTTTGCACGTATTCTTGGCCGATAATATCACGCATCGCCATCAAGGACATCCCTTTATATCTTTTCATAACGTTCCATGCCTAAAACAAAGATGGTAGCGCCACCAACCTGAACCTCAACCGGATGAGGTGCGTAGGGGAGGGCATCCTTGTCCCAGGCCACCACTAGAACCAGTTTAACCAAGGAAGCGTACGGTTTGAATGTAATCGAGGGTGGGGTCCACTGGTCCATGGAAAGGAATCTCCCACCTTTTGAGGTTTTCAAGCTCAACCACTACTTCCCGGGTAATCCGTTCACCAGGACAGAGCAGGGGTACACCTGGTGGGTAAGGAGCCACCACTTCTGCCGCAACCCGGCCCACCGCTCGCTGGAGGGGTACCACCTCTGTTGTACCCATAAAGGCTTCCCGGGGAGTGAGAACTATTTCAGGTCTCAGGCAAGCAAAGATGTAACTCAGGCCAGATTCTACGGGAGAACCTGGCAATAACCCTTCACCTGTTTGGCCGTGACCACGAAAGCGAGCGGCCAAGGCTGCCAAGGCTGAAACCAGGGAAGAAACCGACACCTGGTCATCGGCCATGGTAATCAAGACCAGAAAGCCAGTGGGATCGGCAAATTCGACCTCAAGGTTAAATTCCTCGCGCAAAAAACCAGCAGCCTTCACCCCATTGCATCGAAGCCCTCCAGTATCAACCCAAAGCCTAGTAGGATCAAGGTCAGCATATCCACGGGCCCGGGCCTGCTCCTCTTCCAGCAATTCAAGACCTTCCATGGCTTTGACCTTTTCGCGGGCCGGGCCAAGGAGGGACAGGAGCCGGGCCAGGTACCGCCTGCCCCCAGTCACCACCTGTTGCCTCGCCAGGTCAAGGCCCACCATCAATAGGTACGAGGGGCTGGTGGTCTGCAGCAAACTGAGGGCCGCCTCGACGGCGCCCGGGTCGATGCGCTCACCCTTCAGATGTAACCAGGAGCCCTGGGTTAGAGCCGGTAAAGTCTTATGTGCGCTCTGAACACAAGCATCAGCCCCCAAAGCCAGGGCTGGCCTGGGAAGAGCCGGGTGAAAAGGAAGATGCGCCCCCCAGGCCTCATCCACCAAGAGGGGAACCCCGTGGCCATGGGCTACTCTTGCAATCTCTGCCACTCGGGGTACAAGACCTTGGTAGGTGGGGGAAGTGATGAACACCCCTTTGGCCTCCGGATGAGCCTTCAATGCCTTCTTGACCATCTCGGGGGTGGGTGCCGGAGGTGTCGACCTCATAACCCGGTACCCCCGCGATGCCTTTTGCGGGTTCAAACCTGTCCCGACCCCTTTTTCCCCCAGCCTGTGTAAAGATTCATCCCTACCCCCTGGGAGCTCGTCCAGGTAGGATTCCAGGTAGACTGGAAAGGCACCAGACAGGATCAAACCTCCAATCACGGAACTGTGCACGTTTCTGGAAATAACCAGTTTGTCCCCCGGACGGCAGGTAGCCATGACCAGGGCTTGGAGCCCAACAGTACTCCCATTGACCAGGAAAAAGGACCGGTCAGCCCCATAAGCAGCAGCCAGTAACTTCTGGGCCTGCCAGATGGGGTCATCTGGTCCGACGCCCCGGTGAAGGTTGCCGAGACCGGGGAGTTCAGTCTGGTCCAGGCGGGTGGCCCTCTCCCCCACAATCCTCTCTAAGCATCTCCTTGATTCCGGCGTCGAACCGGGCCACCCTCCTCCTTTATGACCGGGGGTATGGAAAGAAATTCGCCCTTGCCCAAGGTATGACTGTAAGGCCTCAACCAACGGGGCCCTGGTTTGTTCGGTCTCTTTCCTTCTCCCCTCATGGCCACCGCAGGAACCGGCCACTTTTCCACCCCCGCTCAACCCATAGTTCGACGAGGCGGAGCCAACTCCTTTTGAAGAGGACGTTTACTCCCATCCAGGAAATACGTAAAAGCCCCGGGGAAAACCCGGGGCAAGAAGGTATCCGGCAGCGACCTACTCTC
>ENA-OSAE01000377-OSAE01000377.1-marine-sediment-metagenome-genome-assembly--contig:-NODE-377-length-20361-cov-45.453511_pt1 | contig 20361 bp, 23 predicted proteins | sample MGYA00237870_ERZ529317 | MGnify/ENA primary metagenome ERZ529317 (study PRJEB26369, sample SAMN03142812) | marine sediment metagenome | biome: marine; feature: borehole; material: sediment... | reverse complement strand
TGTTGGAATCCTTCCCCACAATTAAATTCATTTTTTTGAGTTTGCTTTTATCCATTGCTCATTACCTCCCGGTTTGTTTTTGTTGCTTAGTTTAATTTTACCGGGAGGTTTTTTGATTGTCACCCTCTAATTCCCATCCCCTCACTTTATTACAGGAATCTTTACAATATATTTTATTTATACACATAATTTATCTCATGTTCCCTTATATGGAATGAAACACATATTACCTTCTTGCGAAGACAAATTTTTATATAAAGTTCATTATCATTTATATGTAATACCAAATACCCATAAAAAATTTTCTGGAAATTTGTCATCTTTGACAGTTTCCGAGTAATTTTCAACTTTAAGTTTTAACAGTATATCCGCCACATCATTATGTCGTAAACCTAACTCTATCATACAATTTTGATTTTTTTTATCTTTTCTTGGAACTAAATATAAATTATCAATCTTATTAAGCATAAGTTTAGCTTTCATATCGAATAAAAATTGAGAAACTTCTTGCCGAGTACGAACAGCCATCATATCCACCTCATTGCTAGCTCAATTAAATTATATCACTGGCTGTTCATCTCGTCAATAAAAAAAGAATCTTTTGATACTATATTATATCCATTTTTTAAAAAAATGATACTCTTTTAAATAAAAAATACCGGGAATTCCTCGGATTACATTTAATCTTCTCTTCTATTATTAAATCTAAATCCACTTCTTTATTATCTTCACATTTTTATCTCAACACTCTAATCGCCCTCGGGATTTTAAAAGAGGATGCAGAATTTTATATGGCTATTAATTAAAAGGAATATATTAATCTTTAAAAATAAAAGCGGCAATGACCCAAAGCGCGTCATTGCCGCAGTAATAGAAAAAGTTGTTGTCAATGAAAATAGTGTTAAGATTTAAGGAAAAATCCCCATACAGAATAATAAGATCCGTGGGTTTTCTAATGGTGCGCCTAGAGGGATTCGAACCCCCGCAAATCCCGGCTCCGGAGGCCGGTGCTCTGTCCCCTGAGCTATAGGCGCACCTTCAATTACAAGATACCATTATTTTTCCTTATTGTCAACTTATATCCTGCCAGCCTACCATCCTGTCAGTTTAAAAGTTATATTTACTTAGTTAGTTGTTAAGAATAAGAGTAGTATTTTAAAGGGAGGTGATAGCGTGCTAAAATGTGAAGTTTCCCTTTATCCGATGGATACTGCTGATTCTGATACCATAATAAACAATGCAATAGAAAGCCTAAAAAAACAGGGTATAAATTGTGATGTAGGCTCTGTCAGCACCTATTTTACCGGAACTCCTGATGAAGTATGGACAGGCTTGAAAACTCTTTACGAAACTGCCGAAAGAGAAGGAAAAGAGGTTTCAATGGTAGCAATCATTACAAACAGTAAAAAATAAAAAATTTTTTTGGCTAAAAACGAATATTTTTTTTAAAGCAGGATATGATAAATACCACAAGGGTTCGTAATGGCCGAGCCAAGATTGCTGCAGGATCCTATCATGAAGGGTTCTGCAGCAGTCGGCCGAAGGTTAGTACCGGGTCTTGTGGCTCGGTACCAGCCAGAGGGCAGACCTGAATTGGTTCAACCGTCGGCTCCGGGGCAGTCCGAAGGACTGTCTCGGGGTCACCAAGGATCAATCCTCGGGTCGAGCTAAAATTATTACAGGTTCCGAAGGTCTTTGTGGTTGGTAGATCTCATTGACAGGGGATCTGTGGCAGTCGAGAGGCTGCCACGGGTTCCTAAGGGATCTGTAATAGTTGAGCAAAGGTTATCACGGGTTCCGTAATGGTTTGCTGTAGCCGAAAGGTTGCAGTGAGCTATGCAGGGATTCGTGGTAGCTGGAGCGCAGGTCATTACGGGCTCTTTTTTATACTTCAAGCAGTTTTTCCATTATTGTCTCTTCTCAACATCAATGTTATGTACCCAATATACTGACTATAATGTCCCTGTAGATACACTGAGTGGCTGATTATATCGCATAAACTGTTTTTACTCAGAGTTGGTATTTTTTTAAGATTGTATGCCATCATCATTCTCCGAATGAGTTTAAGAGTTCAACCAGCTGTTCAACAGCCTGTTGTTCATCTTCTCCTTCTGCAGTAATCTTGATTTTTGAACCCTGCCCTACACCCAGCCCGAGCACGCTAAGAATGCTTTTTGCGTCAGCTTTTTTGCCATCTTTTTCAATGGTTATTTTGCTTTTAAACTTGCTCGCCTTTTCAACAAACTCTGCCGCAGGGCGAGCATGCAGCCCGGTTCTGTTTAATATTTCTACTGTCTTGTGTATCATCTTGTATCCTCCTTTAGTTTTTCGTAAATCCTTTTGTCTATTATTAAGGTTACATCTTTATGAAGCTGCAGCAAAGAAGCAGGAACTTTTGTGGTGATGGGGCCTGTAATAGCTTTTATAACCGCTTCCTTTTTCTCCAACCCCCACGCCAGAAGTATTATCTGTTTTGATCTCATTATCGTTCCCATTCCCATAGTTATTGCCATTTTCGGAACTTCATCTGTATTATTAAAAAATCTGGAGTTTGCTTTTATGGTTTCATCAGCAAGTTGTATAACGTGTGTTAATGCTTTTAAATTAATATCCGGTTCATTGAAACCCACATGACCGTTTACACCGATCCCTAGTATTTGCAAATCTATTCCTCCAACTTCTTCAATCTGCCTTTCATATTTAAGACATTCTTGTGTGGGGGTTAGGGAATCTCCCCTGGGTATATGTGGGTATATGAATGTTTTCTTTTTTTATGTTTACGTGTTTGAAAAAATTTTCATACATGTAATAACGATAACTTTGAGGATGGGATGGAGGCAATCCCAGATACTCATCCAGATTAAATGTTCTGACATTCGAGAAATCTAATTTGCCTTCTTTATACATGCTGATTAATTCCCTGTACATTCCAAGGGGTGTGCTCCCTGTTGCAAGGCCCAATACAATGTCCGGTTTGTCTTTTATTTTTCTGGCAACAATTTCTGCTGCTAATTTGCTCATTTCATTATAAGAATTTACGGGTATTATTTTCATGACCTCTGTTGTAAATTGACCTCCCTTCCCCGGTTGTACATTTATCTAATATGGCAATATCTGCTCTTTTCCCGGGCAGTAAAACCTTCTATTCTTAATTAATACTTAAAAGCGTGGCAGGGTTTAAAGAAACTGTTTTACCCCGTGTTAATTTGGTCTATTTCAGTTAAGATTCTGTGAGAGGTTTGGAGTCTAGATTAATTGCCACGACTTCTTTATACTCTTTATCTCTTTATTGATGCGGCCATACGTCTAAAGGTATGCCGCCGACCTCTTATGGCCATTGAATAAGCCATAATATTTTCTGGAATGGCAACCCCAGAATATCCCGCATCACCAATATGGAATATATCAGCTCCAGTCATCTTTCCATGTAGAGCAATGGTCCTAACCGTATCTGCATCTGCACCTTCTTGAGATGTTCCGATAGTCACCATTGCCAAATTTCCTTCCTTATGAACAGCATCAACGCTCTTTTTTACAACTTCAACAGTCATCCCCGGGATTGTACCCGGAGCGGGGATAAGGATGATATCACTTCCTGCCCTAGCAAAACCCTTAATAGTATCTATATCTACAATTTGGTTTAAAGATTCTTCTAACATTCCCGCAGCGTGCATTTTACCTGCAGCAATTATGATTTCGTCCCCCAGTTCAGACCGTATTTCTTCAATCGCTTTTATTATTGCAGCATTGGTAACCCCGGTTTTAGGGTTTCCCGTGAGAACTATAAAGTCAATGCCCATTTCATACGCTTTTTTTGCAGCTTCCCTTGTTGCCATCCTCCCGGGTGGCAGTTGTATAGAGGGCTCTAGGTTAATACCAACCGGTCTGCCGATTAACTCCTTTAACATCCTTATGATATCTTTTTGGTTAGTAATTGGAGGCATACCTTGGATTACTGGCCGGTTCACGTCAAGCATATTTAAAAGGATAATATCCGCCCCAAAGGCAGAAGCTAGCTCTACATTTGTTATACCATCTATTAAAGGTTGAATTGTTACCACAATTTCTGCCACAATGGTTCTGCCCTCTGCCGTAGCTATACTGGTTATAAGGTCTTTACCGTTAAATCTGTTAAAATCTGAAGCGAAGGAATCAAGGATCCTTTTTACCAAATAAATCTCTCCTTTCATAATACCGAATTTCGATTCGTATTTTTTAAAACGACCTTGAATAAGATATCTCTTCCTTTTTTAACCCACTGAATGGTCGGTTTCTCAATTTTTATTACCCTTTCCATTTCAGGAAGAACTACAGGGCTTATGGTTGAAAGGGCATTTTCCTTTATAAAATCAATATCAAACTTAACAAGGGTTTGCCCAGTTATTACCCTTTCACCCTGCTTTGCTAAAATCTCAAACCCACGGCCTTTGAGTTTTACCGTATCCAGGCCTATGTGTATCAATAAGCTTAAGTGTTCGGGGGTTTCCAAAACTATAGCATGACCGGTGGAAAAGATCTGTTTAACCAACCCATCAATAGGTGAAACTACGGTCCCTTCAAAGGGTTTAATTGCCCTTCCGTCACCGACCATCTTTTCAGCAAAAACCTTATCCGGCAGACTTTTCAAACTGACTACCTCCCCTGTGATGGGTGCTTTTACTGTAATAATTTTGTTGGAAAACCAGTTAAATACATTTAGGCTCATATTTAACTCCTCCTTTGGTAAAAATTGCAGCATCAGATAAGACTAATGATTTCAGACTCCTTGTCTTTGTTTTTTAGCCTATCTACTGACTTTTTGTAGTTTGACAAATGCAATTAAACCAAATTCTGTCTACTGCTTGCTGGTTCCGGTTTTTAAAGGATATTCAATCCTTATCCGATACTTCCCCCTAAAAAATTAAAAACGGAGGCATATGTGAAAGTCTGCCGATTTTATATATCTGGTATCTTGTCATCTGTACATTATAATATTATAGGGCTATACAGTTAATTCAGCATTATTCATTATGAATATGTTAAAAACGGCTCATCCTTCAGGCCAGGTCTTAATCAAAAGGAACTTAATAGGTTCTTGGCAAATTAACCGGCCGAAGGGAAGAAGCAAAATCGAAATAAGAGGGAGTAGTACGCCTCCAAAGGATTTATCGGTATGAAACCACATTGAATCCGGTCTCCGGCACTCAACCTAGTATTTACCTGTTGAGTTAAATTTGAGAATTGAGTATCGTCATGCAGGAGTATTGTTGTTACCCATAAAACACACATTGAGTTGAGTGCCGGATTCCATCCAAAAAGCCATATGCGACATTGATTAAGACCCAGACTAAAAGATATAAAAAGTTGCTGATTAAAAGGTGTAGTTATATAATATCACAATAATTTCTTAATTTGTTCTACGATTAATTCAGCATCTGTTCCAACTATCACCTGTAGGTTCTTACCTCCAAGATCCATTATTCCTGTAGCACCGGCTTCCTTGATAGCTTCTTCATCTATCAGAGATTTATCATGGACTGTTAACCTTATCCTGGTAATACATGAATCTATGGTATTAATATTATCTTTTCCGCCTAAAGCTTTCAGTATCCCGGTAGCCTTATCACTTACCTTTATCTGTGCTCTGTTTAATACAGGTTCTGTTTCTCCTTCAATCCTTCCCGGTGTAGGCAGGTTCATTTTTCTGATGGTAACCCTGAAAATTAAATAATAGATACCGCCATACACAATCCCTATAACCAGAAGCAAAATGGGCTTTGCCGCCAGACCGTAGTTCAGAACATAATCGATAGCCCCGGCAGAAAATCCGAACCCATGTTTCAGACCCATTATATATGTGAGAGCCAATGATAGCCCTGTAAGAACTGCATGAAGAAGATAGAGGACAGGTGCCAGGAACATAAAAGCAAATTCAATTGGTTCTGTAATCCCAGTTAGGAAAGAAGTAAGAGCTGCACTAATGAGAACCCCGGTAATGGCCTTTCTCTGTGATGGCAAAGCTTCATGCATCATTGCAAAACATGCAGCAGGAAGGCCAAACATAAATATGGGAAAAAATCCTGTCATGAATATTCCTGCAGAAGGATCTCCGGCAAAAAAACGGTGTAGGTCTCCTGTTACTACCTTGCCGGCAGTAGTTGTAAACTCACCAAATACAAACCAGACCAAGCTGTTTATTACATGATGAAGTCCGAAGGGTATTAACAACCTGTTTAAAAAACCGTATATGAAAACCCCTAATGCACCAGCCTGTATTATCCACTGACCGGCAGCATAAATTCCCTGCTGGATGGGAGGCCATATAAAGCCAAAAACGATACCTAGAATTAGCATGGCAAAGGCCGTAACAATTGGAATAAAACGTTTTCCCCCAAAGAAACCCAGAAAATCAGGAAGCTTTATATCCTTGTATCTATTATACAAATTTGCAGCAACAATACCGGTAATTATCCCGGCTAGTACACCCATGTTGATTTCCGAGTTTATTTTAGACAACACAGAGGTAAGAACGAAATAACCAACCCCTGCAGCAAGAGCTGCAGCTCCGTCACCACTGGCAAGGCCAATTGAGACTCCAAGGGCGAATATCAGCGGCAAATTACTGAATACAGCATTACCAGCCGCCATAACTACAGGTATATTGAATACGTCGGGAGCTCCCAACCTTAATAAAAGGGCAGCAGCAGGGAGAACCGCTACCGGCATCATAAGCGCCTTTCCTAATTTTTGAAGATTCCCTAAATGCATTCTCATTCTATTCACACCTCCAAAATTTTAATACTGCTGATGACTAACAAATTGCTGATCCTTAACAAAACATCATACAACATAGGCAAGAACAACCTTAAAATTATATAAAATTTCGTTTTGCAATCACCCCCCCTTTTTTTATGACATTCTGGTTTTCCTTTCATTGATTACTGTAGTTTATTGACATAGGTTGCTGCTAATGCTTCTACTTGAAACTTTAGAGCGTACCTGGCAGACCTCCCCGGATAAGAACAACAACCTTCCCTGCTATGCATCTGATGTACCTACTGCCGTATTCCTTAACAGCATTAAGCTTTAACTTGTATTGCAGTTTCACCCGAATACAGCTGCCTCAAACATAGTTTGTTTATGTTAGGCAGGAGTTTGCTGCCAGCCCATTTCAGATTCTACATCACCGCAGCTGCCCTTGTCTTAAGCTAACAGTTGGTGCTGCTAGCCCTCCGTTCGGGATTTGTACTTTATAGCCAACAATCATACTGGGAGTACAACAAAAGAGCCGGAAAAGGACTTCTCACCTTTCCCGGCTCTTGCCTGCACTACCAGTAACACGCCGAGTTTTAAACAAAATGTTATAAATTTTTAATATTATTATATTTTATTGTTCCTATGCTGTCAAGAAGATTTTTTTCTTCCTCTTTCGGTCAGTATTATCCGCTGGAGGTGGATAGCAAGATAACCTATTTCCCCTCTTGGAACGGATCTTTCAAAACGTTCCTCAATAGTCCTTCCGAGTTTTTCTGCAATCTTAAAAGCTAGCGGGAATTCTGATTGAATTCGCTCCAGTAATGGGTTAACAACATCTACACCTTTTTCCATTCGTTCCAGGGCAAATCTAATATGGGTTATAATCCTGGCATAATTCACGTCTTTTTTATCTAGATTAATTCCAAGTTCCTCTTCAATAATACTAACCATTTTGTTGACCAGTGATATATATTTAACGGTTCGGGATACACCCTTGTTTACTCTGGCAGCATGAAAATGCATTGCTAAGAATCCCTTTTCCCCATCAGGGATCTCTATACCCAGTTCCCTCATTATCATTTCACCAGCTTTAGATGCAAGACGGTATTCAGTGCTATAAAGGGTCTGAATTTCTATTAAAAAGGGATTTGTAATCTCCAGTCCTCCTTTAAGCCTTTCCAGGATAAAGTTTATATGGTCGGCTAAGGCAACGTGGATATGTTCGTTTAAAGGTTCTCTCAGCTCCCGACACACCATAGCGATAATTTCTTCCGTTACACCGATAATCTTCTTATTTATGTTGCTAATAATCCCTTTATACTGCTGGTAATTTGGTTTATCATAGAAATAGAATTGTCTTTCAATATTGGCTGTGTCTATTTTAACAACCTGCCCTTTTGAAAGGCCATAACCTATCCCCTTCCCAACCAGTACCATTTCTTCCCCATTTTTAGTGTCCAAAACCCAGATAACGTTGTTGTTGAAAACTTTATTGATTTTATATTCCTTTAAATCTTTTTTCATAAACACTTAATCCCTCCAGAATCCAGCCACAAAAACTGAATTTTAGCTGTTAACACATATTCCATTTCAATTCGAATAACATCGATTTAAATTAACGAAACAAATTTCATTCCAGCTTGATATTAATAAATTTCTTTCAACATTGCTTCAAAAATTCCTTCTTTGACTTGCATCCTGGATTCGGCAATTGACTAATAAAGAAAAGAAGTTTTCCATATTCAATATTTCCCTAAAAGAATAATTTGACGCTCACACGGTGCAAACCCTGTGGATTCCTGTTTCATAATCGAAGGCACTCCTTCAACTCCACAGGCTTAACTTCACCTCTACTCGAGAGTAGTTTTATACCAAACCTAATATTACAAGTCCTTTATTATAGGTATTTAAAAAGCCATTCATCCTGAAGGCAAGCCTTCAGGATGAATGGCTTAATTTCTTATAGCCTCTGTTAGCCATCTCAAGGGGTTCCTGAACTTTCTGTTTCACCATGAACACCGTCATATTTCTGCTGCTTACCTCTCTCTAAATATTCAGAACCTTATCTACTAGTAGGGACATTAAACTTCAGAGACATCTCATCAACCAGCAGCAGTTTCGGTTTTGACACAAGGCTTCTAGCTATAACCTGCATCTGTCGTTTCCTACCGCCCAGGGAAGCCTCCAAGGTCACTTTTTCTTTCCTTCCGTCTAATCTCCCAGTATCAGCCTAGGTAATTAGAATTTCACAAAAACCTGATTTGTTTTAAATCTACACTACATATCTGCTGATGTCTTTTCACTAATAAGTGGTTTTTTAATAGCACTATAGCTCTCACCAGCAATAGTTATTCCAAGTAGCATGAGGAAAATTATCATGGCTACCGAAATCCATTGGCCTCCAGCAATGAACTTTCGCAACTGGAGAACTAACGCTGCATAGGCAGTTGTATAAATGAATATTAGCGGTAAGCTATATAACCCTTTTCATCAACCTGTCCAGTTCATACCTTTCCCATGCTCTTTTTATGCTCAATTCTTGAGAATCCAGGTCCAGTTCATAAGGTTCCAGAAGCACGATCGTATCAGAAACCTTCTGACCTATTATTTTTACTCTTGGTTTTCTGTTGTTGCTGGTGTTTTGTTTCAAAACAATCCCCATCAAATCGTTTTCGAGTTCTACAACAGATCCATTGGGATAGACGGCAATGCTGTTCAAAAATACTTCTAAAAGTTCTTCATCAAACTGAGTCCCCATGGATTTTTCCATAATCTCCACAGCTTTATAGGGGAGCAGCTTATCCCTGTACGGTCTTTGGGATGTAATGGCATCAAACGCATCTGCAATGGATACCACCCTGGCCTGACCTAAAATTTCATCTCCCTGCAATCCCCTGGGATAACCCTTGCCATCGATTCGTTCGTGGTGCTGATATGCAATATGAGCACATATCGAACTCAGCTGGGGAACCTTTCTTATAGCCTCATAGCCTTCATCAGTATGTTTTTTTATGTATTCCCATTCCTCATCACTCAATTTATCCCGCTTGTTCAGTATCTCTCTAGGAATCTTCTGTTTCCCCAAATCATGCAGGAGTGCTCCCATACCCAGTTCTACGAGCTTGTCTTTTGTATAATAACACCATCTAGCCAGCATTACGGCCAGGGCACACACATTGATGCTATGATAAAAGGTGTAGCTGTCATAAGCTTTCAAACCCTGCAGGGAAATAACTCGACAGTTCTGATCCATTAATTCATCAACAATATTGGACACGATACTGCAGACATCCTGATACTGGATTCTAGCCCGGGATTCGTAATCCTGCATAATCTTTTTTATAGTAAGGACAGCCCTTTTTTTGGTCTTTTCCTTTAAAAGGGGAGTATCATCCACTCCTTCAGATAGTTCGTCCTGTATGTACACTTCAAAATAACCCATTTTTAAAAGCTTTTTTATATACGGCCGTTTAAGGATTACTCCCTTTTTCAAAAGCACGTTTCCATTATCATCATATATATTCTGGCCCAATGCCTTGCCTTCAAGGGATGGAGTCAATGGATACAAAAACACGAATGGTTCCCCCTTAGTAGCTGTAATTTGTTGTGATGCCATGGCTTATAAAACCTATATTAATGATATATTCGACAAATTGCCATTTTTTCCTCTATTTTTTGACTGCAACAACTAATTAAACCATACTGATATATGGTAAACTAGTAGTGTAAACACATCTTAAGGATTTTCAAGCATGTTTCAGAAAGGGGATACAAATTGGACAACTATAAACCAAAATATCTAAAACTCTATAAATCCGGCGAACTGTTAAAAAGAGCAAAAACGGCAATAAAGCTGCTGAAAAACTGTAGAATATGTCCCCAAAACTGCCGGGTGGATAGGGCAAAGGGAGAAAAAGGAGTATGCCGGGCAGGAAGAGAACTGGTTGTATCCGGTGTAAGCCCTCACTACGGTGAAGAAAAAGTTCTGGTGGGAAAGGGCGGATCTGGAACCATTTTTTTCAGCTGGTGCAATCTTTCTTGTGTTTTTTGCCAGAACTGTGATACAAGTCAGGAAGGTAATGGATACACTATTTCAGAAGAAAAACTGGGCGAAGCAATGGTCAGACTTCAAAACCTGGGAGTTGAAAACATCAATCTTGTTTCTCCTTCTCACTACTGGCCTCAAATCTTAAAAGCCATTTATTATGCAGCAAACAAAGGTCTTAAGATTCCGATAGTTTACAACACAGGATGTTATGATACCACTACTGCTCTTCGTTTTATGGAAGATGTTGTTGATATTTACATGCCAGATATAAAATTCAGTGATGATGAAACAGCCAGAAAATACGCAGGTGCTCCAAGATACTTTAGTGTTGCCAAAAAGGCTGTAAAAGAGATGCATCGACAGGTGGGGGACCTAAAGCTTGATTCCCGGGGTATAGCCTATAGAGGTCTGCTGATAAGGCACCTGGTGCTGCCAGAAGATCTTTCAGGTACAGAAGAGGTTCTGGATTTTATTGCAGAAGAGGTTTCAAAAAACACATATATAAACATCATGGACCAGTATTATCCTGCACACAAAGCTTATAATATCCCCCCTCTTAACAGGAGAATTACCAAAAAAGAATTTAGAAAAGCCATTGTAATGGCTCAAAAGAAGGGGCTGCACAGATTAGAAAAACCCTATCGATACCACAAATTTTTGTAAAACAAAAAGGCAGCTTACCTGCCTATGATAATATTTCATTTATAATTTTTTGAGTCAATTCATCTATACCTTTGAAATCCATAGCACTTTTATAAAATTCTTCAATATCATCATGGGTTTTCTTTATATCTTGCAGGGTTTTTATAGCCATCTCAAACTCGAATTTATAACCTGTGCGGGCAGCATCGATTCCCTCTTTGTTTTCTTCAATCACCGATAACTCTACAAATTTCAGCAAGTCGATGATCTCATCACTGTCTTTAAACTTAACAGAATGAGGCCTTCTTCCATCCAGTAAAGCTGTTTTTATCTCTGGAATAACTATCATATCAAGGCTTTCGGGATCCAGGGCACAGTGGTAGTAATCTACACTAAAACCTTTTTGCGCTGCAGTATCTCCGACCTTTCTTAACAATGTGGATTTTCCCGTTCCAGGGCCGCCCGTCAGGATATATCTGATGCCCATATCTTCAGTTAAATTGTCCACGTAGCTCACTATCCCGGAAGGTGTGATGGCACTTGCAAACATGTGCCGTGTTTTCCCGTTGCTCAGAGCCACCCTGCCATTGAGTATCTTTACAATCAATTTTTCTATAAGTTCATCAACTCCTTTAAAATCCATGTTCTGCCAGTAGTATTCTTCAAGAAGTTTGTAAAACACCATAGCTCTCCTCAAATGAGCGTATGCTGTTTTGTACATACCCCTGTATTTAGTCGTCAGCTTTACTATGTCTTTTTTGTGCTGTTTCAGCTTGTGTTCATCCCAGAAGTCTCCCACATTTACTATCTTATCTACCGCTCCGGGAAACTCAGGGTCCCTTGTATGAGGTGCCGTTCCATCAACTACTGCTGTATTTAACTTCGGTATAACAACTCCATCAAGGGACTGGCTGTCTGATGAACACCATAAGTATTCGATATCATAACCCTTTTCCGCTGCAGCCTCACCGATCCTTTTCATCAATGTTGACTTACCGGTACCTGGTCCACCTTTTATGATAATCAAGCGTTCAATCCCTTTTAACACATCATCATAAAAAGAATAAAATCCCAGGTAAGTGTTGCCTCCCGGAAAATAGTTTTTGATTTTCCCTTTTATCATAAGCGCCCCCCTTTTTTATAATACTACAATCATGTTATTCATAACAAAAAAAAATGTGCATGATTTCGGGGGCACCAAACTTCGATTATTATTTTGCCTGTTGGTAGAGCTTTTTAATTTCTTTTAAATTCTTTATCACTATATCACCTTTAATCTTTAAAAGGATTTTATCTTTTTTATCTAGCGAATTCCCCAATTCATCAATGGAAAATTCTAGTTTTTCTTTGATGTCAGCTTTCGGTTTTTTTATAGAAGCCTTTGTTGTATCCCAGTAGTTTTTTAATTCAGCACAAATGGCCTTACTTTTTTCCCAATCATCACCAAATCCTGTTATTACAATTTTTCGAACCAAATAAGTTGTGTTTTTCAGAGCTATAGGAGAATCAGCCTTATAATTTTTATAAATATCAGACATGTGTTTATAAAGTTCATTTGCAGAATAAAGGGTTTGATAACATTCTCTAGTATTTTCCTTAACTGTAAGCTCATTAAGACCTTTACTAAAGGAATCAATTACCGAAAAACCCACCTCGCCTGTAATTAGGGGTAAAGCATCATTCCATAAATCATGAAGCTCTTCAACCTTTTTATCATAAGTTTTCCAGCGCTGTTTTTCTTCTTCCTCGTCTTTTTCAGATTTGCCCTGCTGTTGCTTTTGCTCGTTATCCTGCTTTGTTTGCTGTTTATTCTTCCGGCCACTCCCCTGCTTTATTTCCGTATTTTCTGCAGCTTCTACCTGTTTTTTTATTTTTTCAAACATAAAGTTTTCCAGTTCATTTATGAACATCTCAAGGTTTGAATCAATTTCTTTTAGTTCAATAGGTAGTTTCGGTTCAGGGCTTTTTTCCTCAGATTTAATTTTGTTAGATGAACACCCTGTCATTAACACAGTAATCATTACAATGAGAACCAGCAATATCTGTTTTGAACTGTATACCATCATTAATCACCCTTTAATAGTTTTTCCTATATGGGATTCGAATATTTTTACAAATACACCCAAAACATTTTGTATTGAATGGTGTGTTAAAGGGAAAATTAAAAATAACAGAAGCTTATAAGGAGGTGTTTTTTTGACTAACGGTCAATCTCAGTTTACAGCAATTGAAAAAATATACAACACAAACAACAAAAAGCTCGAAATTTTTTTCAATGACAGTCAAAAAACCCTTGATTCATTAGGTGAGCAGCTTCAACAATTACAGCAAGACTTGAATAATTTCAAAGTAACCCTAGATGAATCAATGCGCAAGCTGGAGATGGATGTAAGTAAAAACGACGGAATGTTAGCCAACATTGTAGCAGGAAGCAATTTGAAATTAAAAAAAGAAAAAGTTTCTCAGAAACGAATGGCATTACTCCAGATACTAAAAAACATAACCAATGATTTTCAAACCTTTCAAAAAGATTTCAATCAAACGTGCAAAAATCTAACGAACAACTGGCAAAAGTTGAATCAAGATTTTGCAGATTTAAAAAAAGATATCTCTAATGCGTTTAACAATATACAAAATCAGTTCAATCAACAGCAACTTTCTCAACAGCCACAGCAGGCTGGAACCTCATCTTTACAGGGGCAAACCCAGCAGAATAATCAAAGCATCTTTCAACAGGCTGAAAACCAACTTCAACAGGCCCAGCAGGTTTTAAAAAACAACCAGATTATTTCTCAAGTTAACAGGCTGCGTTCTATGTCTGAAGATAACCGTTTTAAACATTAAAAAAGCCCATCGGTATAAGGGCTTTTTTTAAATTAGAAATTCTGCAGAATTTAAAGGAAAAACTCATCAACTGTTGAAGATATATTATGAGAAGCTAAAAAGGGTGAGCTGATATGGTTGATATCAAATTCAAAAGTATAAGTCTTCCAAAACTGAACAACCTCACTCCAACCATTGAATCCACTGCATTAAAACTTATGGAAGAAGCAGGAGAACTTGCTCAAGCTATAGGCAAGTTGAGGGGCCTGAATGGTGAAACAATTAACATGGAAGAAGAAAAAATCATAGAAAAGATTTCCCGAGAACTGCTGGATGTTGCTCAGGTAGCCGTCTCTATGATGTTTGTTTTAGAAGAAAAATATGGAATCAACATCGAAAAAAAAGTTAATGACCACATAAACAAACTCAAGTTAAAAGGCTACATAAAAGAGTAAGAGCGTTTCATCATAATATAGGCAAGGATGAGAACAGCAGGTGTTATAAGGTGGGTGAGGGTAAAGAAACCTATACCCACAGTGGTATTTAAATACCCGATAATGAACAGGGGGTTGTCCCTTATCGTCTCTTCTACCAAACCCCTTAAAAGCTGGTGGTAGAAAATAAATGACCAGAACTGATACCCTGGTTTTATATCCTTTTTTTGGAGGATGAAATACCTTATAAGAAGCACAAGACCGATACCCGAACCTATAAGCTGCGCCGGCCATCGCTCAAACCCCAGTTGTGTCGTTCTCCCCAGGACCTCCTGATTAAATATATTGCCTATCCTTACCAGCATATAGCCTGCAGCCAGACCGGGAACCGTCAAATCCATCAGCATGTTTACATTCTGCTTTTTCTTGTATGCATATGTGATACCTGACAACAATCCTCCCAGTAATCCACCATGCCATGCCAGACCGCCCTGATATATTTTCAAAACCTGAATGGGGTTGTTTATAAACCAGTACGGAAAATTAGCCATAACAAAAACTAATCTGGCCCCCACAATTCCTCCCAAAAGGGTGATAATGGCTAGATTCAGCAAAAAATCTTCATCTAAACCCTTTTTTCTGCCTTGCTGCAGCAAATAATATGTACCAATCAGAAAGGAAATCCCCATAAAAATTCCATACCAGTATATCTTGATAGGTCCAATGGAAAAAGCATAAGGTTTTAAGTTTAATACCACTCATTTCACCTCCCGCATCTCAGGGTATGGTAGTTTTAGAAACTATTTTGTAATGGGTGCGTTTTTGTAGTAAAATAGTGATGGAGTATTTATAATATTTTACTGCATTTTTTAGAAGGGAGTCAACTTCCATGTCTCTTAGAGATAAAATTTATAATAAAATAAGGGAAAAAATCCTCAATGGGCATTACAAAGCAGGGGAAACCCTCACCGAATCACAAATTGCCCGAGAGGTTGGAGCCAGCCGGACACCAGTTCGTGAAGCCATTAGGCAGCTTGAACTGGAAGGGCTTATAACCAGTATTCCCAACAAAGGCCTTATTGTATCAGAAATATCAGAACAGGAAATCGAAGATATTTTTGAGATCAGGACTCATATCGAAGGCCTTGCTGCCAGAAGAGCCGTAGAAAACATAACTGGCAAACAGCTGGAAAACATGGAAGAAATCCTGTGTCTGTTTGAATTTTATGCCAAAAAAAATGATGTCAAAAAATGTGTTGAACTGGATACTGAATTTCACAACATAATTTTTCAGGCATGTAAAAGCAAACCCATTTGGAACATCCTTGGTAATTTTCTTCACTATATCCAGAAATCACGTCTTAAATCTCTGGAAAAGGCCGGTAGATTAATGGAAGCTTTAAATGAACACAAAGAGATCTTCAAAGCCCTTAAAAATAGGAATCCAGTAATGGCTGAAAAAGCCATGTTAAATCATGTTAAACATGCACTAGAAAATGTAAAAAACTTAAAATAAGATAATTGATTATAGTGAGTATTAAGTTAATTCCGCACAAGTAATGGTTTTGGTATTAAATGCAAGCATTCAGCAAATGGCAGGGTAAAGGCTGCGCCCCCAGTACTCAATTAACTTTTAAGTGCCGGGCCCCTGACAAAACCCATCTGAAAGCTTTTTAGTTGTTGAGAATTGACCGGATATTCCAACAACAGCGAATGTAGTTCACAAATATCCGGGATTTCAATGGGCATGAAAAAGGAAAGCCCGTTTTTTCGATGACCACAGCACAGGTTTTCGTTGAAGGGGAGCAGCGTGCTTTAATCAACTGTAGCCTGACAGCCAGATATAAACGAATTCCTTTGCCCGGATAGCTTGTATCTACACCGGGCAATGAGGCAGTCAAGGCCGCCGCAAGGCGCCCTTAAGGGCTGCCTTGACTGCCGAAGCTGGCCGATGTAGAAATTCTTGAGCCGGGTAAGGCTATCTAACCAATCCACGCATCTCTCTAGATAAAGTTTGTTAGATTATATCAACTTAACCCTTAGCCAACTGTTCTGGAGAAGAATTTATTATATTTTTTAATGTTTAGGTAAATATGACAATTGTATGTTAAATTTTAGCAAACACTTCCCGTGGTCTCACGGCATCTCTAGCTCTATGGCAATCTTACCGCGAGTTTCCTTACTACTCCGCCCGAGCGGATATTGATGCCTGTAGATTCATTACCCCCGGTTGTTTTTTGTTACCTTTTTTCATCCTATAGTCTAAATTTTTCCCCATTTTCTTGCTTTTTATCTCGACATATTACCGTAGGACTTAAGTTTTCATTAACACCTTTATAAGTTTTAGTCAAAAAATTACACAGTTTTTCAATCACCTCTTCCACTTTTCTATCTCCTGTCAAAGAAAAGACTTCTACCTTATCCTGTTTTATAACCACAACAGCCCTGGGGTTAATTCTTACCCACATACCTACCGGGCCATTTGCTTTTTGCCCCTGCCCCATTCCATATGTCAAATCCAGCAGAGGTATCAAAGTTATGTCTTTATCATTTATCTTGAAGGGGTTACCCACAACCAGTTCCGTGTCTACTATCTTCCTAACTTCAGGAAACAGATCTGATAAATTTTTCATTCTTAAGCCTCCAGGTTGTTTGATCTTATTACATAAATTACCCAAAATTAACAAGTTTATACAAAACAATAACCCTATAGTCTGTTGCTATAGGGTTATTTTCAATGGAACAAGCTATTATTTCTCAGCTGGGGAGGGAGTACCTCATTCCTTCATTGGCCCTGAACCATACCATCACAAACTCCAATGGTATTGAACGCCGAAGGCGAAGACAGGTTTGAGGACAGAGCGTTCGAGGTCACCCTTTAACGATGGATGCGGAACAGGCCGGGAAGTCTGCTGAAGCTTGAGCGTTAGCCTGATCTACCAATCTAGGAACCAAGCCGAAACGGCCAGCCTTGATACATAAGCTATTTTTAGGGTAGTTTCGAACCAATTCATTCCAGCTGTTTACCACAGCTATCAGGGGCATACTAAAATCCTCCCTTCTTAATCCCAGAGAAAAGAACAGAGCTCTGCTGGCTGCCCTCTCAATACCCTGTGTCATTTCGTAACTTCGTAATTTATGCATTCAACATCCCTCGCCCTTCTTAATTTTGTTATTGGCAAACTGAACGGCCATTTCTAGAGCATTCTTTAGACTGAGTTCGCTTACCGTGCCCTTACCCGCTTTACCGAAAACTGTACCATGGTCCACAGAAGTTCGGATAATGGGCAACCCTATGGTAACATTAACACCACCCATAAAATCCACCATTTTTAATGGTATATGCCCCTGATCATGATACATGGCTACAGCGATATCGAATTGACCGTTTTTGCAGCGCAAAAATACTGTATCAGGCGGGAACGGACCTACTACATCTATACCTTCTTTTCTGGCAAGTTCGATTGCTGGTTGTATTTCCTTTATCTCTTCATCACCAAAAAGCCCCCCTTCACCACTGTGAGGGTTCAAAGCTGCAACTGCAATCCTGGGAGTTTTTATCCCTAATTCCAACATGGCTTTGTGAGCCAGTTTAATAACCCGAAACACCCTTTCCTTCTTTACTCTTTCACAGGCTTCCCTCAAAGAAAAATGAGTGGAAACATGAATCACTTTTAAGGATTCACTTGCAAGCATCATCGCATAATCTCTTGTGTTTGTGTAATCTGCAAAAATTTCAGTATGGCCAGAATATTTGATTCCGGCAAGATTCATCGCTTCTTTATGAATTGGCCCTGTAACCACGGCATCTATTTTTTTGTCCAATGCAAACTCTATAGCCTTTACTATGTATTCAAAAGCAGCTCTACCGCACTTTGCCTGTACTTTTGCAAATTTGTAATCATCAGGCATATTGTTTAGAGAGTAAAGATTGATTTTGTTGTTTTGGAATTCTTCAACGCTTTGAATTACGTTTAAATCAAGATCACAATCTACAATTGGCATGACTTTTTTGATCACATTTGTGTCTCCAAAAAGCACGGGTTTGCATTTTTTGAAAACATCTTCGTTTTTAAGCACCTTCAAACATATTTCAGGGCCTGCTCCTGATGGGTCTCCTATGGTTATTCCTATTACGGACCCTGACATTAGATCACCCCTTCTCAGAATGGATTTCAATTTTTAAATGGAGGCCATCAACGCTCTTCTTTGTATCAACCTCTTCTTAAAAAATCAATTATTTTAATCAGTGCATCCTTCTGGCCAAAAGCTCCTGCTTTTGTAACTACCGGCAGGTCTTTAAAATCTTCACTTATAAAATAACCATAAGGGATTCCAGGCAGTATTTCATCTTTGATAAGGGTCCCTGATGCTCCCATAAGCTTTGCAGTTTTAATTGCAATATCTCCACCGGTAAGGACAAGACCCTTTATTTTTACTTTTTTGCATACATTAAAGGCTAATTCTCCCATGAAGTGCGCTATTTTTTCACTCACCTGTTGATGGGTTAATCCTTGATTTGTTCCAAGTTTTCTGGCAAAATCCACTTTTCCTCGGGTTTTGGCTGAACGAATTATTATATCTTTATCATCCTTTACTAGATTTTCAATCTTTTTAACTAGATTCTCAATTTCAGCACGGTATTTTTCCGAGAAAACTCCTTCAATATTTAAATCTACAACTTCAACAGAGATATCCATAGCTGCCAAGTTTATCTGTTCCCGGGTTACATCACTCACACTTCCTGCAACGACTATTACACTTCCATTTCCAGTTTTTTTCCATCTACCAGTTTTAACGCATCAGGGAGGTATTCCGCTAATCCGGCAGAACCCACCATAATTAGATCACCTAACAGGGGAAGAGATTTGGCAATTGAATTCAAATCTTCATTGGTTAAAGCATCCATTACTACAATCTCAACACCTCTGGATACTAATTCTCTAACTTTCTTTATAATATTTTTTGTTCCTTTCATAACCTCCTGCAGGTTTATAATATCAATCTTTTTATCGGTCTGCAAAGCTATAATATCGGGAATATAGGAATATTGAACAGGAGTGAGGTGATCCTGGGCTGTTTCGGTCCTCTCCAAGGGAATTTGATGGACCATGTTATTCCTCCAATGGTTGTTCTTCCATTAGAAGGAAGGGCAGGGGCCACAAGGGCAAGATTAACACCCGCTGCATCCATCGCCGCTGCTATTTCTATTCCTATATTGCCTCTCAGAGTAGAATCCAACTTTTTATAGATGAATTCAAATCCATGGGATTTTAATGTTTTAACTGTTTCTGATACCTTTTCATAAGCAGTTTTTTTATCAGCAACTCTGCTTTCTGTATCTATTACCAAAACATCCAGTTTTTCTAGAACATTTTCTACATTTTGTGTGTTTGTGACAACAATGGTTTTTAAGCCCTTTTTACTAAATTGTACTCCTGTATCATTAGCCCCAGTAAAATCATCTGCTATCACTGCAAGTTTTTTATTCATGCTCGACACCCTCTTGCCAATGTAATTTATAATATTTATATTAATTATTAACTCAACTTTCGCATACTGAAAGTTGTAGTCGAACCTTTAAAGACACTGACAGTTCGGCTATAAAACAGTTGAGCAGCTTGTCTGTTTCAACACCAGATAGAAGCAGATATTTTTGCGAATAATTTTTTAACAGCC
>ENA-OSAE01000375-OSAE01000375.1-marine-sediment-metagenome-genome-assembly--contig:-NODE-375-length-20430-cov-17.610650_pt1 | contig 20430 bp, 18 predicted proteins | sample MGYA00237870_ERZ529317 | MGnify/ENA primary metagenome ERZ529317 (study PRJEB26369, sample SAMN03142812) | marine sediment metagenome | biome: marine; feature: borehole; material: sediment... | reverse complement strand
ACCGTAGGCGACCCGAGTGAGGAGGTGCCGCGGGTCGTAGGCGTAAGACATGGTCCCTGCCGTCGGCAGGGTGGCCTCGGAGAGCCGCCCGCTTCCGTCATAGGCCTCGGTCCAGGTGTTGCCGAGGGGGTCGGCCATCGAGGTCGGCCGACCGGAGGGGTCGTGGGCCCAGGTGGTCGTGTGGCCCAGGGGGTCCGTGCTCGAGACCATCCGGCCCAGGGCGTCGTAGGCCACTGCGGTGACACTGCCCAGGGGGTCGGTCACCCTGACCGGGAGCCCCCGCTGGCTGGATGCAGGGGCCCATTGAGGGAGTGTAGCCCAGGCGCCGAATTGGAGAGCCCTCTCGTCCTGAAAACTGGGAATTAGGAACCCGCGTACGGTCCCACTTTCTTTGCTGGCGACGCCGACCCACCGAGGCGACGCCCCGTAGCCGCCTCCGCCGGGCGAGCCCAAGAAGAAACCCACCGCGAAGACCTTTCCCATGATTCGGCCACGTGGCACCAGCGGGCCGCATCCTTCCGGCAGACCCTCGACGAGCGTAGGGTCGTCCGGGACGACGAAGACGAAGCCGTCCGGCACGACGGTCGACCCGCTCCCGACCTCCACCCGGTCACCCGGGAGCCCGGCGACCCGGAAGAGGTAGGCCTGGAGAGGGCCGCCATGATCCCCCAATCCCCGGCGCTCTGAAGATGAAGTCCGGGGAATTGGCCCCACCCGTAGGCGCCACGGCCACCAGGTGCCCGCGCTCCGGCCCTTGGCTCCACGGCGGCCGGTAGGCCAGCAGGTTCACGCCCGCGTGGGACGGGCCGCGACCCAGGGTCTGGTGGGTGTCCACTACCAAGCACGCGACGTGGCGAGTCATGGGGGTATGGACGAGGGCGCCGAAGAGAAGGCCGACGATGACAATCGTGACGACCGCCCGGCCCGTGGTCGTGGCGACGGCCTGGCGCAATGACGGCGGGCATGAGCAGGGCGAAGGCGACTTGAGCGACCGACGGCATGGTCCTCAGCCCCGTGCGAAGGCCCTCGACGCGGAAGGCCCTGTGGGGGAACCCTGGCTCTCAGGTCTTCTGAGCGGCCCCGGGGCCTTCGGCCACCTTCCACCCACCCGGGACCGGGGTTATCCGACCGGCGGCCTTGAGACGGCGGAACTCCTGCCGGGCCTGCTCCCGGATGCCGTCGTCGTGAAGGGGACGGCCGGCCTCGAGCATGGTCCATCCTCAGTAGCTCCGGCGGGCTGGTGGTCGTCGCGGCGGTGGGCGGGTTCCTGCTTGTTGCGGGCCGCCTCGCGCTGTCGGCCAATGTGGTGGTGGATGATGAGGTTGTAGCGGTGTACGTGCGAGGACCCCCGTCTGCTGGAGCGGCTGGCGGAGGACGACCCGGAGACGGTGGTCCGTGCGACGCTAGCTCCCGGCGGCCACGGCCGGCGCCCTGGCGCGGGCCCACGGGGCCGGTGTCCAGGCCCGGTAGCGGAAGAGGCGGTAGTCGACATCGGGGAAGATGTTGTCGGTCCTCTCGAGTTCGTCGAGCCACCGCTCGTCTATGCGGCCGCTTTGGAGCTGGCCGGCCAGGGCCAGGAACCAGCCGATGTGATGGGTGAAGCGGTGCTTGGCGTAGCCGTCCATGGTCCTGGCCTGCATTATGAACGGCCAGTCGCTCGCCTGGGCCAGGAGGAGCTCCCGGGCGGCCTGGTTGAGGGCTCGGCGTTCGACGGGGTCCGGGTCCGTGAAGTCGGCCGCCAGGCCCTCCATGATCTCGGCCGCCCGGTGCAGGTGCCGGTAGATCCAGTCGTTGGCCTCCTGGAGCCACACCTCGTTGTAGCCCTTCCAGCCCCAGCTCGACTCGATGGGCTCCGACGGCTGGTTGACCGGGTACTCGGCCAGGTAGTCCGTCGGGGTCACGAGGGCGAAGTCCCTCTGGTCGTAGGCGCTCTTCCGGATGACGAGCTCGAGCCACTGCGGCCCCTCGAACCACCAGTGGCCGAGAAGCTCCGCGTCATAGGGCGCGACGACGATGGGCTTGCGGTCAAGGACGCCGGCGAGCCATTCCACCTGCTTCTGACGGGCCCACATGAAGTGGCCTGCGTGGACGTCGGCGCGCTCGGCCGCCCGGCCGGGGTCGTAGGGCTCCTTGTGGTCTCCGGGCCCCGTCACGCGCCAGTAGCGGAAGCCGGTGTGGGTGCGTGACCCGTCCGGGGCCAGGAACGGCTTGATGTAGTCGTAGTCCAGGTCGTAGCCGATGTCCCGGTAGTACTCCCTGTACCAGAAGTCCCCGGGGTAGCCCTCCTTGCTTGACCACACCTGCCGGGAACTCTCCGGGTCCCGTCCGAAGCAGTGGAGTCCGTGGCCGGTCACGACGGGGGCGAAGACGCCGTACCTCGGCCGGGGGGCGGCGAAGAGGACGCCGTGGGTCTCAAGGCACGTCCACCTGAGCCCTTTCTCGGTCAGGGTCTGGTCGAGACCCGGACGGTAACCGCACTCGGGGAGCCAGAAGCCGGCCGGGTTGCGGCCGAAGAGCCGTCTGAACTGCCTCAGCCCGAACTCCACCTGGGCCTCGACAGCGGAGCGGTGGAGGCCGATGAGGGGCAGGTAGGCGTGTGTCGCGGCCGAGGTGGCCAGTTCGACGTTCCCGGCCTCGGCCAACCGCCGGATTGCGCCCGGGATGTCGCGGCGGTAGGAGTCGTGGTAGATGCGGGAGACCCAGGCCAGTCGGTCGCGGTACATCTGTGCCAAGGGGGCGAAGCGGTGGTCGTCCCGCGTCCGGTGGACCTCCCTCTCGGCCAGGTCGGACATCTTATCCAGATAGGCCGCGAAGCGCTCCTTGAGGAGGTCGTCGGAGAGCATGGCCAGGAGCGTCGGGCTCATGGACAGGACGATGCGGTAGGGCACACCGTCGTGGGTCAGCCTCTCGAACACCTGGAGGAGGGGTATGTAGCACTCGATGACGGCTTCGAAGAGCCACCTCTCCGGCAGGAAGCCGGGCTGTTCCGGGTGGCGGACATAGGGTAGGTGCGCGTGGAGCAGGATCGCCACGTACCCCCTGGGGCTGCCGTCAAGAACCACGCTCGGGTGCACCTCCAAAGGCGGAGCCGGGCATACCGGGACTGGCCGCCGGGCCCGGGCCCGGTGAGGTAGGCATACCCTCCGTCTCCGGCCAGAACCCTTCCGCCCGGAGGAGAGGCGGCCAGCGCCCGTCGATGACGTCGGAAGGCATGTCCCGCGGGGTGTGCACCATGTTGGAGCGGGCGAGCATGACGAACTCCCCGGCCTCGGTCAGACGTCCTATCTCGAGATACCAGGTGCGGTCGGGCTGGCCCACGTTGAGGTGCCAGTTCCGGGCCTCCTCGTCCACGGCGACGTCGTAGTGGGAACCTCCGGTGACGTCGTAGACCCTGATGACGGGCCTTGCGTGCATCCAGGCCTCGCGGCCCACCTGCTCCTCGGCGGCCCGGTGGACTTCTGCCGTCAGCTCCCAGTAGGCGAAGATCCAGTAGGGGTCGCGGACCATCGCCACGAGATGGGTCTTGCCGTAGGACCACGGGATTGGGTGCTCCCAGGTGGGGACGGCCAGGGGCTCACGCCGGGCCCGGGTCCGGACCGCCTCCGGAGGGGCTTCGGCCTCCTGTTCGCGGGCTCCGGGCTCACGGACCTCGGGGGGGACGAACGTCTCCGCGGAGAACTCGGTGTCGGCCACGGCTTCCCTCACCCGGAACCAGCGTCCCCGCCGAAGCTCCCTGGTCGGCCGGTCCCTTCGTGCTCCTCTTTCTCGTCCGTCGACCTCCGTCTCGACCTGAAAGGCGCCCGTGGCCTCGCTCCGGTCGTCCCGCCGCCCGTCCCGGCGGCCGGAGGCGAGGTTCGAGTTGACATATATAAGCCATCCTATCGCCGCGGCGACGAGGATGGCCACAAGGAGAAGCCAGCCGCTCATTACGCCAGAAGCCCCCCTAAGCCGCCTCGAGGACCGCTGCTTCCGACAGGCTCCAGGCGCCGGCTCCGGACCGGCGTTCCCACGGCTGTCAGTGAGGAAGGCATAGTCCACGGGCACGAGTGTAAAATACCTTCCGGCCGCGGACGTTATTCTGCCAGCCTGGCGGGAGGTCTTGACGAAACTGCCCAGACCGCTCAGCGTCGGGAACGGCGACCTTCTCATCAACTTCGACGCCGATCTGGTGATGCGAGACTTCTATCACCCCTACGTCGGGATGATGAACCAGATCGAGGGCCGTCGGAACATGATGGGCTTCTGGGCCGAGGGTCGCTTCACCTGGATGGACGAGCCGGCCTGGGTCAAGCACCTCGGCTACCTCGAGGACACCCTGGTCACGGACTGCCGGGTCGAGAACGAGAGCTTCGGGCTCTCCCTCGTCGTCAACGACACCGTGCACTACAGGCACAACGTCTTCCTCAGGCGGGTGGTCATCAGGAACCTCCGGCCCGAGGCCCGGCGCCTCAAGGTCTTCTTCGCCAACGACTTCAACATCGACGAGTCCGACATAGGTGACACGGCCCTCTTCGACCCCGACCTCAGGGCCATCTACCACTACAAGAGGAAGCGCTGTCTCATCATCGACGGACGCACCGGGCCGGGGGCGGCCAAGGGGAAGGGGAGGGGCATCTCCGAGTTCTCGACCGGCCGGAAGCGCTTCGCCGGAGCCGAGGGGACCTGGAGGGACGCCGAGGACGGCCGCCTGGAAGGGCACCCCATCTCCCAGGGGTCGGTCGACAGCGCCATAGCCTTCGAGATGGACCTCCCCGCCGGCGGGGAGGAGGCCCTCTACTACTGGATCGCCGTCGGGGTCGGCTTCGACAGCGCCCAGGCCGTCCACCGGGTGGTCCTTTCCGCAGGGCCCGAGCGGCTCATAAACGAGACCGCTACCTTCTGGCGGAGCTGGGTGGAGAAGGAGGACCGTAAGCTCGGGTGTCTCCCGGGCCCGCTGGCCTCCTTCTTCAAGCGCAGCGTCCTCGTCGCCCGGACCCAGATCGACGACCGGGGCGGCATCCTGGCCGCCAACGACAGCGACATCCTGCGGCACAACCGTGACCACTACAGCTACGTGTGGGCGCGTGACGGGGCGATGGTCGCCTACGCTCTGGACCTGGCCGGCTACCACGCCCTGACGTCGCGCTTCTTCCGGTTCTGCGAACGGGCCCTGTCGCGCGGGGGCTTCCTGTGGCACAAGTACCACCCGGACGGCTCGGTCGGGTCGAGCTGGCACCCGTGGGTGCCGAAAGGGGAGTTCATCCTCCCGGTCCAGGAGGACGAGACGGCCAGCGTCCTTTGGGCCCTCGGCCACCACTACCGGCGCAACCGGGACATCGAGTTCATCGACTCCCTCTACCCGACCCTGGTGGAACCGGCGGCCGAGTTCCTGGTCTCCTACCGCGACCCGAAGACCAAGCTCCCCTTGCCGTCCTGGGACCTCTGGGAGGAGAGGCAGGGGATCTTCACCTACACCGCGGCCTCGACCTACGCCGGCCTTTTGGCCGCGGCCGACCTAGGCACCCTCTTCGGTGACCCGGCGGCGGCCCGCTGGCGGAGGGCCGCCCGCGAGGTGCGGGAAGCCGCCCTCAAGCACTTCTACGACGCCAAGCTGGGACGGTTCCTGAGAGGGGTCTACGTGACCCCGGAGGGCTTCTCTCCCGACTACACCCTGGACTCCAGCCTGTTCGGAGTGGTCCTTTTCGGGCTCCTTCCCGCTACGGACCCGCGGGTCGTGGAGACGATGAAGCTCGTCCGGGACCGCCTCTGGGTCCAGACCGCCGTCGGAGGAATCGCCCGCTACACCAATGACCACTACTTCAAGAAGAGCGACGACATCGAGCGGGTCCCGGGGAACCCGTGGATCATCTGCACCATGTGGCTCGCGCGGTGGTACACGGCCAAGGCCGAGACGGCCGACGAGCTCAAGGTGGCCCTGTCCATCCTGGAGTGGGCCAGGACCCACGCCATGCCCGGCGGCCACCTCCCGGAACAGCTCCACCCTTATTCGGGCCAGCCGCTCTCGGTAGCCCCCCTGACGTGGTCGCACGCCGAGGTCATCAGCGCCGTCCTGGAGCTGGTCGCGAAGGTGGCAGAGCTCGGCGTCACCGTCAGCCTTCCGGAGGAGGACGCAGGTCACGGGGACTACAGCGTCCCGCCCTGCCGGTGAGCCCTTGTCGGGAGCCTCTTGAAGGCGGACCGGCCGGAGGGCGGCCGCCCGTCGGCGGCGGCCCCGGGACCGGGAGCCGGCCCCGCGACGGGGAGGCGCCCCGTCGGAGGCCGGCTCCCTCCACCGTCCACCGAAGCCCGCCAAGCATCATGCACATCATGCACGCAGGAGCGGGCTGACCTTCTTGTAGACCAGGAAGGTCAGGGTCGAGGTGAGGACACCCTTGACGAGGTTGAAGAGCATCGTCATCCGGACCGTCTCTCCGAGGGCCGCCGCGGGCACGCCCCAGATTGGAAGGAAGAAGTAGTAGTTGAGGACGGCCATGACGCCCACCATGGTCAGGGTGCCGAGGGCGAGGCCCAGGACGGCTCCTTTACGCGTCCGGACCCTGGCGTAGACCAGGGCGGCGGTGAGGACGAGCGACAGGCTTGTGGCGAGATTGGCCGCCGTCCCGAGCCAACCGGCCTCGTCCTTCCCGGAGAGGAGGAAGAGGACGCCCTTGACGAGGGAGACGCTGGCCCCGGCCAGAGGTCCCATGGCGAAGCCCCCGATGAGGGCCGGGACGTCGCCCGGGTCGTACTGGAGGAACACCGGGAAACCGGGGATGTTGAACTCGGTGAACATGAGGGCGAAGGCCGCCGCCCCCAGCATCCCCACCCTGACGAGGACCCTCGTGCGCTGAGCGGCCCTCGTGCCGCCTCTCCTGCCGCCCGCGGCGGCGTCTACGTGGTGCTCTTCGGCGATGGTCACGAATCGGAACCCCTTCCGCGCGGCGGGACGTCAGCCCCCTGAAGGAAAGACGCTCCGAGGCCTTGGACCTTCGGAGCGCATCGGAAGCAAGCCACAGGACGCGGGCTCTTCCTTCTCCCATCCAGACTTTACTGTCGGCTCCGGAGTCTCACCGGATCGGCCACGAAGGTTCGCGGGCTCGTCCTCCGCGCGGGAGGCATCACCGCCGGTCGGGAATTGGGCGGCTTTCCGCCGACCCTCACCCAGCCCCGAAGGAAGCTGACTCCGCTCTAGAGTTGTGTCACACCGGCATCCATTCTACCAGGTGCGGTCGTCTCCGGTCAACGCCCCGCCCTTCACGGCGGCTTCAGGTCTTGGGGGGAGCCGTCCTGATGACCTCCGGTGCCCCGCACTTCGGGCAGTGCTTCGGCGGGGTGGGCTTCGGAATCACCTCCTGCCACTCGTTCCCGCAGTTCCTGCATTTGAGCATGGCGCCCTCGGCCTCCCTTCAGTGTTCGCGCCCCCGTGGTCGACGTCCGGGGGCCTGGTCTTCATCCCTCCGCATGGAAGGATGCCCGCGGACGGGCCCCGCCTCCCTGGGACTCGCTGGTCGAGGTGGGAGGGAGAGAACTCTGTGTCAAGGGTGCTTGACAAGTGTGCACTAGCACTGCTACTCTATCGATAAAGAGATAGTGCCCACAATCACAATACTTGATGACCATGACTCCCGGGACGGGAAAAGACACCCGCCACCGGCGGGGACGAGGGAAGGGTCAGGTGTGTCGCTGGGAACGCGTCTGAAGCGGCTCCGCGAGAACCGGAGGATGTCGGTCAGGGGGCTGGCCGAGGCCGTGGGTGTGTCGCGAAGCTTCATCTACCAGCTCGAGCGGGGCGAGGTGTCCCCATCCTACTCGACCCTCCACGCCATCGCCAAGGCCCTGGGCACCACGGTGTCGGTGCTGGTGGGAGATATGAGCCCGGAGGAGTGGCTCATCGTCCGGAGGGCCGGCCGGAGGCGGGTCGTGGTGCCCTTGGAAGCGGAGGCACCGGCCCGGAACGACCCCGCCGGAGACGCGAAGGGCCCGTCGAGGGTGGAGCTCCTGCCCTTCCTCGGTTCGCGGAACCGACGGATGCAGCCCGTGGTCGTCGAGGTCGCTCCCGGGGGAAGACTGGAGTCGCTGCCGTTCGTTCACGAACGTGAGGACCTCATCTTCGTCACGGCCGGGGAACTCACGCTGACCCTCGGGGACGGGCGGACCGTGAGGCTCAGGACGGGTGACGCGGCCTATCTCCTCTTCGAGACCGTGGAGGCTCTGGCCAACGAGGGGGACGAGCCGGCCGCCTGTCTCTGGGTCGTGTCGCCGCCAGGTTGAGAGTCTCGAGGCGGCGTGGGGTCGGAGTCGGGTTTGAAGTCTGCAAGGAGCAGGGAGGGAGCACCACACGATGGTTCCGGCGTTCGAGGGTCGCCGCTTCGAGAAGCTGAACGACATCATCGAGAGGAACGGTCGGACCCCGTCGAGCCTCATTCCCATTCTCCAGGAGGTCCAGGAGGAGTACCGTTACCTTCCCGAAGAGGTGCTGACCTACGTGGCCACCGCCCTGGGCCTGCCGCCGTCGGCCGTCTTCGGTGTGGCCACCTTCTACGCCCAGTTCTCGACCGAGCCTAAGGGACGCTTCGTGATCAAGGTCTGCGACGGCACGGCCTGTCACGTGCGCGGGGCCGACACCGTGCACTTCGCCGTGCGCCGTGCGGCCGGTCTTGAGCCCGGACGGAAGACCACCGACGACCTCACCTTCACGGTGGAGCAGGTGAACTGTGTCGGAGCGTGCTCGATGGCGCCGGTGGTGACCGTGAACGACCGGCGCGTCTACGGGGATATGACGCAGAAGGAGGCCGCCGCCCTGGTGGAGCGGCTCCGCAAGGAAGCCGAGGAGGAACCGGTCCCGACTGAGGGTGCCGGTGACGGGGTCGGAACCGCCGGCGAGAGGGCGGCCGACGGGGCGGGAGGTGCCGCCGGTTGACAGACCGTCGGATAGAGGACCGGCGTGAGCTCGAGATGCTCCAGGCCCGTCTCGCAAGGGCGCTCGAGACGCTCAGGCCGCGGATAATCGTCTGCGAGGGAACGGGCTGCCTGGCCAAGGGGGCGGCCGACGTCCGCCGGGCGTTCATCAAGGAGCTGGAGAAGCGGGGACCCGGCATAGACCTCGACCTGGCCCTCGAGGACCCCGACGAGGTCGAGCGGCGGCGGGAGATGGGCGTCGCCGCGGTCACCCCGAGCGGCTGTCAGGGCCTCTGCCAGCGGGGGCCGCTCGTGACGGTCGAGCCGGAGGGGTACCTCTACGTCGGTGTCAGGCCCGACGATGTGCCCGATATCGTCCAGGCTGTGGTCGAGGGCACCGGTCCGGTGGTGCGGCTGCTCTCCGACCGGGACCTCTCGCAGGCCAGGGCGGCCGACATCGACTTCTTCCGGCCGCAGGAGAGGCGCGTCCTGGCCTGGTGCGGGCGGATAAGACCTGGTGACATCAGGGAGTACCTCGCCCGCGGCGGATACTCGGCCCTGGCCAAGGCCTTGACCGAGATGACCCCTGACGAGGTCATCGAAGAGGTCACCGCCGCGGGGCTCCGCGGGCGGGGTGGAGCCGGTTTCCCCACCGGGAAGAAGTGGCGCGTCACCCGCGACGCCGAGGGCGACAAGAAATACGTCATCGTCAACGGTGACGAGGGTGACCCCGGCGCCTTCATGGACCGCTGCCTCCTGGAGGGCGACCCCCACAGGGTCCTGGAGGGTCTCATCATCGCCGCCTACGCCGTCGGCGCCGACGAGGGCTACGCCTACGTGAGGGCCGAGTACCCGCGGGCCGTCCGGCTCCTGCGCCGGGCCATGGCCGAGGCTGAGCGCTACGGGCTCCTCGGTGAGGACATCCTGGGCAGCGGCTTCTCGTTCAGGGCCCGCCTGAAGGAGGGTGCGGGGGCCTTCGTCTGCGGGGAGGAGACGGCCCTGATAGCCTCGATAGAGGGGCGGCGCGGAATGCCGCGGCCCCGTCCGCCGTTCCCCGCCGTGCGCGGCCTTTGGGGCCGTCCGACATGCATCAACAACGTGGAGACGCTGGGGAACGTCCCCGGCCTCATCCTCTACGGTGCGGCCGCCTACCGGGAGGTGGGGACGGACGGCAGTCCGGGGACCAAGATATTCGCCCTCGCCGGTCAGGTCGAGCGGACCGGCCTCATCGAGGTCCCGATGGGCAGCACCCTGCGGGACGTGATCTTCGGGGCCGGCGGCGGCATACGCGGCGGCAAGGAGTTCAAGGCCGTGCAGATCGGCGGCCCGTCCGGCGGGTGCCTCACGAGCCGGCATCTGGACCTGCCGCTCGACTACGAGTCGCTCAAGGAGGCCGGAGCCATGATCGGCTCGGGCGGTCTGGTCGTCCTCGACGAGGACTCGTGCATGGTCGAGGTGGCCCGGTTCTTCATGAGCTTCGTCCAGAGCGAGTCGTGCGGCAAGTGCGTCCCGTGCCGCGAGGGGACGCGGCGGATGCTCGAACTCCTCACGAAGATGACCGAGGGGACCGCGACAAAGGCCGACCTCGAACTCCTCGAGGAGCTCGCCGGGTCGGTCAGGGAGTCGGCTCTCTGCGGACTGGGGAAGAGCGCCCCGAACCCGGTGCTCACCACCCTCCGCTACTTCAGGGACGAGTACCTGGCCCACGTGACCGAACACAGGTGCCCGGCTGCGGCTTGCCTCGAACTGGTGAGCTTCGAGATCGACCCCGAGAAGTGCATCGGCTGCGGCCTCTGCGCCAAGGCGTGTCCTTCCGGGGCCGTCCGCCAGGTCGACAGGGCCGACGGGACGCCGGACGGACGCCGGCGGGCCGAGGGTGCCGGTGACGCCGGACCGGCTAAGAAGAGTCCCGCGGCGAAGGGCAAGACCAGGAAGAAGCGTCTGCCCTACGCCATTGACGACGAGCTCTGTCTGAGATGTGACGCCTGCCGGGCGGCCTGCCCGAAAGGGGCCGTCAGGCGTGTCCCGCGCAAGACAGTCAGGGACCGTTCCGGTGCCGCGGCGACAACGGCGGCCGGGGACTGAGCGAGAGGAGGAGAACCAGTGGCTGTCGACATCAAGATGACTCCGCCGAGCGCCGGTGAAGACAAGGCCTGGATGACCATAGACGGCCGCCAGGTGCCCGTCGAGGGTGAGCGCAACATCCTCGAGGTCGCCCGCAAGGCCGGCATCGACATACCGAACTTCTGCTACCACTCGGAGTTGAGCGTGTACGGGGCTTGCCGCCTCTGCCTCGTGGAGGTCGAGGGCCGCGGGGTCGTCGCCTCCTGCTCGACGGCCCCGGAGGCGGGGATGGTGGTCCACACGAACACGCAGCGCATCCGGCGCCTGCGGAGACTGACCCTTGAGCTCATCCTTGCCGACCACGACCGCGAGTGCACCACCTGCGTGAAGAGCGGGGCGTGCCGGCTCCAGGAACTCGCCAACCGCTTCGGCCTGGACCGGGTCCGCTTCGGGGAGCGGGACGGACGCGAGCCCGTCGACACCTCGAGCCCTTCCCTGGTCCGCGACCCCAACAAGTGCATCCTGTGCGGCGACTGCGTCAGGATGTGCTCCGAGGTCCAGGGCATCGGGGCCATAGAGTTCGCCTACCGGGGCTCCGAGACGGCCGTCGTGCCGGCCTTCGACAAGGGTCTGGGCGACGTGGACTGCGTCAACTGCGGGCAGTGCGTCCAGGTCTGCCCCACGGGGGCCCTCACGGTGAGGTCGGAGACCGAGAGGGTCTGGGAGGCCATCCACGACCCCGACACGACCGTTGTCGTCCAGATGGCCCCTGCCGTCCGCGTGGCTCTGGGGGAGGCCTTCGGTCTCGACCCCGGCACACAGGCGGCGGGCAAGGTGGTGGCCGCCCTCAAGAGCCTGGGGGTGGACCGGGTCTTCGACACCACCTTCGCGGCCGACCTCACCGCGTGGGAGGAGACCCATGAGTTCCTCCGCCGCAGGAAGGAGGGCGGGCCGCTGCCGCTCTTCACTTCCTGCTGCCCGGCCTGGGTCAGGTACTGCGAGCAGTATCACGCCGACCTTCTCAAGAACCTGTCGACCTGCCGGTCGCCGCAGCAGATGATGGGTTCCGTCCTCAAGCGATACTGGGCCCCGCGCCAGGGGCTCGAGCCGGACCGGGTCTTCGTCGTGTCCCTCATGCCCTGCACGGCCAAGAAGTTCGAGGCCGCCCGGCCGGAGTTCGTGCGGGAGGGGTGCCCTGACGTCGACTGTGTCATCACCACCGGCGAGGCGGCGGCCATGATCCGGGAGGCCGGGATAGACCTCGAGAGCATACCGGAGGAGCCCTTCGACAACCCGCTCGGGATGGGTTCAGGGGCCGCGGTCATCTTCGGTACGACCGGCGGGGTGGCCGAGGCTGTCGTCCGGACGGTGGCCGGCATCGTCCACGGCCAGGACGCGCCGCGGGTCGACTTCACCCCGGTGCGCGGCCACAGGGGCCTGAAGGAGGCCACGGTGGACCTCTCGGGCGGGGACGGGAAGGGTGAGTCCGGCGACAGGGTGCGGGTCGCTGTGGTCCACGGCCTCGCCAGAGCGGGCGAACTCGTCCGGGCCGTCAAGGAGGGCCGGGTCGACTATGACCTCGTCGAGGTTATGGCCTGCCCCGGAGGATGTGTGGGAGGCGGCGGCCAGCCGGTCGGTCCCGGCGAGACCCGTGCGGCCCGCTCGAGGGGCCTGTACCGCATCGACCGCCGGAGTCAGCTCCACCGGCCCCAGGACAACCCCCACATCGCCCGGCTCTATCGGGAGTGGCTCGGCGAGGTCGGGAGTCACATGGCGCACGAGGCCCTGCACACCCGCTACCACCCGCACCGCCGGATCGAGGGAGTGCGTGCGACGGCCTCCACTCCCGCGGCGGCCGGGGCTGCGGCGGCCGGGGCGGAAGGTGACGCCTTCGCCGCCGCGAAGGTTCCGGGTGAGCCTCTCGAGGTCTCGGTGTGCGTAGGGACCGGCTGCTACCTCCGCGGCTCGCACCACGTTCTCCGTGTTTTCAACCGTCTGCTCGACGAGCGCGGTCTGCGGGACCGGGTGAATCTGAGCGCCACCTTCTGTCTCGAGAAGTGTGACCGCGGTGTGAGCGTGAAGGTCGGAGACCGGCTCATCACCGGTGTCGGTCCGGACACGGCCGCGGAGGTCTTCGAGAGGGAAGTCTCCGGGAGGGCCGCGGGGCCGGTCGAGACTCCCGGGAGACGACAGGGATGACCCGGCCTTGGTCACGATAACGGTCTGTATCGGCTCCTCATGCTTCAAACGTGGCGCGGACGATGTCGTGAGCGAGTTCCAGCGTCTCATCACCGAGAACGGTCTCGAGAACAAGGTCGTCCTCAAGGGCAGTTTCTGCATGGACCGCTGTACGGAGGGGACGACGGTCAAGGTGGGCGACACCGTGTTCGTGGGGGTCGTCGCCCGTGACGTGCCGCGCCTCTTCCGTGACGAGGTGTTGACCCGACTCCAGCTTCCGGGGGCCGGGCGAGGGGGCTGAGAGCTGTAATGCCCGTGCTCAGCACTATCGAGGCCAAATGCAAGGACTGCTACAAGTGCCTCCGGGCCTGTCCGGTCAAGGCCATCCGCTTCAGGGCGGGCGACGGGACGTCGGACGGCTCTCCGCTCGCCGGACGGGCCCTGCACGCCGAGGTCGTCGAGGAGAGGTGTATCCTCGACGGTGCGTGCCTCCGTGTCTGTCCCCAGGGGGCCAAGAGGGTGCGGCCTGACGTGGGCCGGGTCAAGGGGTGGCTCGAGTCCGGCGAGAAGGTCGTCGCGAGTGTCGCGCCGTCCTTCGCGGCGGCCTTTCCCGAGGAGCCGCTGAAGGTCGTCGGGGCGGTGAGGTCGCTCGGCTTCGCTGCGGTCGAACAGACCGCCGTCGGCGCGGAGTTGGTCGCCGAGGCCGTCCGGGAGGAGTGCCGGGCCGTCTCGAGCGGCTCGTGCCGGCGACCCGTCCTGCCGGTCATCACCACCGCCTGCCCGGTCGTCGTGAACCTGATGGAGATGGTCTACCCGGACACCCTCCGGCACGCCTCGGCCGTGGTCTCGCCGATGGTCGCCCATGGCCGGGCCCTGAAGCGGGCCCACCCCGGGGCCAGGGTCGTGTTCATCGGTCCCTGTGTCGCCAAGAAGCACGAGGCCGAGCGAGAGGAAGTGACCGGGGCTGTCGACGCGGTCCTGACCTTCGTCGAGCTCTGGGATTGGCTGGCGGATGAAGGTGTCAGCCTCGCGGAAGCGGAGCCGTCCGACTTCGACGGCTACCGGCCGGAGACCGCGCCCCTCTTCCCCGTGGAGGGCGGCATGCTCCGTACGGCGAGCCTCCCGTCAGACCTTGTCTCAGGTGAGTGGCTGGCTCTGAGCGGCATGGACGACTGCCGGGAGTTCCTGGCCGCACTCTCCGGCGGGGGAGGGCTTCCCGAGGAACTCCGCGGGGTCAGGCTTGTGGAGATGCTGGCCTGCCGCGGGGGGTGTGTGGCCGGACCGGTCATGCCGGACGACGGCTCGACTCCGGCCGTGCGCCGCCAGCGCCTGTTGAGGTTCGTCGAGACCCGCCGCCGCGGGACGGGCGGCGGAGCGGGCGGCGGTCGGGTCCTGCCCGAACCGGCAGGCGAGAGAGTCCGCGGGCGCCCGCGTCTTGAGCCCGCCGACCTGACCCGCACCTACCGCGACCGCAGACCCGAGCTCAAGATGCCGACCGAGAAAGAGGTCAGGGAGATCCTGGCCCGCGTCGGCAAGACCAAGCCTGAGGACGAGCTGGACTGCGGCGTATGCGGGTACCCCTCCTGTCGGGAGAAGGCCATAGCGACCTACCAGGGCATGGCTGAGTCGGACATGTGCATGCCCTACATGCGTGAGATGGCCGAGTCGATGTCCCACCTTGTCGTGGCCGCGTCGCCCTACGGCATGGTCGTCGTCAACGCCGGGCTTGACATCATCGAGGCCAACCAGGCCTTCCGCAAGATGTTCGGACTCGGGGAAGAGGCCGACCTCGCCGGCAGGCGCCTTTCCGACATCATCGACGACACCCTCTTCCGGAAGGCCTTCGAGGAGCGGACCGTCACGGAGACCGAGGTCTCCTATCCCGAGAGAGGCCTTCTGACCCAGCAGACCATCTTCCATCTCGGCAAGCGCGACGCCGTGGTCGGCATCTTCATCGACCTCACCCCCGCGGCCCGGCAGCGCGAGGAGTTCGAGAGGTTACGGGACGAGACCGTCGAGCGGGCCCGCGAGGTCATCGCCAAGCAGATGAGCGTGGCCCAGGAGATCGCCGGACTCCTGGGTGAGACGAGCGCCGAGACGAAGGTCATCCTGACCAAGCTCATCGACCTCATGAAAAAGGGTGAGGTGGGTGCCCTGGACCGGCCGTCCGGGCGCCGCGGGCGGGACGCGGACAGGGAACGGGCCGGAGGCGGCGGGTCCGGCGCGGGAGCGGAGGCCCTCGACGGGACCAAGGGCGGACTTTAGCGTGGACCTTCACTTCGACATCGCCCAGATGCAACTGAGCAAGCACGGGGAGGAACTCTGCGGTGACAGCGTGCGCCGCGTGGACACTCCCTACGGGGTCATCGTGGCCGTGTCCGACGGACTGGGCAGCGGGGTGAAGGCCAACATCCTCTCCTCACTCACCGTGACCTTGGCCACGAGGATGCTCGAGAAGGGCGCCCGCCTAGACGACGTGGTCGAGGCCCTCGGTGAGACGCTCCCGGTCTGCCGGGTGAGGAAGCTCGCCTACAGCACCTTCAGCCTGCTCCTCTTGTCGCGCGAAGGTCGAGCCTACCTCGCCGAGTACGACAACCCCCCGGCCTTCGTCGGCCGGGGGGGCAGGCTCGTCGACGTGCCGCGCCACGGGCGCGAAATCCACGGGCGTGTCGTCCAGGAGGCCGTCTTCGAGGTCACCGACGGGAGCTGGATAGTGCTCGTGAGCGACGGGGTCCTGCACGCGGGCATCGGCGGGCTCTGGAACCTGGGTTGGGGCTGGGAACGGGTCGGAGCCTACCTGTCGAAGCTGGGTGCGACCGACATCGACGCCGCCGACTTCGTGCGCGAGCTCGAGCACCTGGTGCAGAGGCTCTACGCCGGCAGGCCCGGGGACGATGCCACGGCGGTGGTCGTGCGGGTGCGCCGACCGAGGCTCCTGACCGCCCTCATCGGCCCGCCCCGGAGCCGCTCCGACGACGCGGAAGTCACGCGGCAGCTCATGGCCTCCCCGGGCTGGAAGGTGGTCTGCGGGGGCACGACCGGGAACATGGTGGCCAGGGTCCTGGGAAAGGAGATCGAGGTCGAACTCGATTTTCCCGACGAGAGAATCCCCCCGACCGGCCGGCTCGAGGGGGTCGACCTCCTCACCGAGGGAACGCTCACCCTTCACCGCTGTCTCGAACTCCTCCGGGCCGGGGTGAGGCCGAGACAGCTCGAGGGACGCCGGGACGGGGCCAGCCGGCTGGCGAGCATGCTGCTGCGGGCCGACCGCCTCGACTTCATCATCGGGCGGGCCATCAACCCGGCTCACCAGAGTCCCGACGTCCCGCCCGACCTGGCCATCAAGCACAAGGTCGTGGAGGACATCGTGGCCGAGCTCGAGGCGCGGGGCAAGAAGGTGTCGGTGAAGTACTACTGACCGACGGGTGCGCGCCGAGGGCCTGGTCGGCCTCTGGGCGGCCGGCCCTAAGTGACCCCTCCACCGTACCTCCGAGCGAGCCGGGCCTCGACCAGGCGCGGGAAGAGACGACCAAGGAAGAGGCCCAGCCTTTCGCTGCGGGAGAGGATGTAGAGGTTGCGCGGGGGCCTGCCGGACCTCATCGCCCGGACCACCTCTTCGGCGACCCGTTCCGGAGAGAGCCTGACGGCGCCGGGGCGCTCCGGGTAGGGTTCGCCGCGGGCCGCGGCGCGGAACCCGGTCTCCACCGAACCGGGCAGGACGGTGAGGACGCCGACCCCGGTGCCCGAGAGCTCGACGCGGAGCGCGTCGGAGAGGGCGACGAGGGCGGCCTTCGTTGCCGTGTAGCCCCCGAGGAAGGGCACTGTCTGCCGGGCGGCCACCGAGGCCATGTTCACCACCAGGCCTTCGCCTTGGTCCACCAGGTGCGGCACCGTCTCCCGGATGAAGTTCAGGGCCCCCGCCACGTTGACCTCCACCACCCGACGGAAGTCCTCCGGGCCGAGCCGGGTGACCGGGCCCCTGAGCCCGACGCCGGCGTTGTTGACGAGGACGTCGACACGGCCGAAGCGGGCGAGGGCCTCGCCCACGGCCCGGGAGGCCGTCGCGGGGTCGGCGACATCGCCGGAGACCAGAGCCGCGCTGTTCCCGAAGCCGGCGGTCTCGGCGAGCTCGGCGAGACCGGTGCGGGACCGGGCCACGAGGACGAGCCGGCACCCCTCCCGGAACAGCCGGCCTGCGAGGGCCCTGCCGATGCCCCGGGAGGCTCCGGTGAGGATGACCACGCGGTCCTGGAGTCTCACGGCGCCTCAGCCTCCTGCTCTCAAGCGCTTGTCCTCCTGGTTATACTACAAAGAACGCCCGAGCGGGGAGTGACCCGATGGCCTACCGAGGAGAAGGAAGGTGGCGGATAGCCCGGGAGAACACCTACACCTGGCCTTCGGTGGTCGTCGGACTCTTCCTCGTCGCTGTCGGGCTCTTCATGGTCGGCCGCTGGGTGGGCTTCGTCCTGGCCGGCAACATGCCCGAGGGCCTCTGGACCGTCGAGAACGACCGTTACCTCGTCTTCCGCATCGGGGCGGAAGGGACCGTCGCCCTTCTGGCCGTCCTGGGCGGGCTCGGGCTCCTGCGGGGGCGTCCCTGGGGGACGGCCACGGCCCTGGTCGCGCTCGGGGGGCTCCTCCACTCGACGGTCGACAGCCTCGGCTTCAGCCTCCTTTCGGTCCCTGAGTCAAGCCCTCTCCTGCTCGGGGTGCTGGGCGGCGTCCTCCTCAGTTTCGTCGGACTGCACTTCGGCCGCCGGTAGACGGCCGGCGCAGAGCCCGGCCCGGCCGGCTCAGCCGGCGGGATTTCCCCTCCCCTCGCTCCGCGGGCCAGGAGGTGAGCTTCGGCGCGGCGAAAGACGGGTGGTGCGCGAAGGAAGTCGTGGGAGAGGGGACCGGTAGTTGCACGAGCTCTGTTCCATGAGGCCCGAGGACGTCCCGGAGGTGCTCGAGCTGTGGCGGTCGACCCCGGGGGTGGGGCTGAGCCGCAGTGACGAGCCCTCCGAACTCGAGCGGTTCTTCGAACGCAACCCCGGCACCTCGTTCGTCCTCAGGGAGAACGGCAAGGTGGTCGGCGCCGTCCTCGGCGGATGGGACGGGCGCCGCGGGTACATCCACCACCTCGCCGTCAGCCCGGAATGCCGGGGAAAGGGCTACGGCCGGCTCCTCGTGGAGAGGGTCCTCCGCGAGTTCAAGAAGATGGGCGTCCTCAAGGTCCACATCTTCGTGTACAGGCAGAACACCGACGCCATCGGTTTCTACCGCCGGCTCGGCTGGTACTGGCGTGACGAACTCGGCATGATGTCGTTGGACCTGGACCGGGAAGAGGGAGAGAGGGAGTAGGCGGGAGGAGGAGAGCCTCGTTGGCGGGACGGAAGGACGGAGGGTCACGTGTGGACGCGACCGGCCCGGCGGGGTTCGACCCGGCGGTCGTCGCGGCGGGAGAGAGGATAGGGGCCAGGGCCCTCGAGCATGTGCGGCATCTGGCCGTGGACATCGGTCCCCGGGGGGCCGCCACCGAGGGAGAACGCCTCGGCTCCGAGTACGCGGAGAGGGAGATGAGGCGGTGGGGTCAGGACACCCGCGTCCAGACCTTCCGCTGCTACTGGACGCTCTCCCTCCCGTGGGGGCTCGTGGGGCTCCTCATGGTGGCCGCAGGGGTCTTGCTATGGGTGTCGCCCCTGGCCGCGGCCGTCGTGGCCGGTCTGAACCTTCTCATCTACCTGCCCCTCGCCTCGGGGCGGGGTGACATCAGCCTGCTGTTCCCGCGGCGGCCGAGCCGCAACGTGTGGACGAAGGTGCCTGCCGCCGGCGGCGGGAGGCCCGGGAGGAGGGTGGTCCTGCTGGCCCATGTGGACACCACCCGCGCCTCCCTGCTCTACGAGCCGAGACAGCTCAGGAGACTGCGGTCGAGCCATATGGTGAACCTCGCCGGTGTCGTCGGGCTCTTCGTCCTCGCCGTGGTCTCCGTCGTCGCCGAGCGCGCGGTCCCCGCGGTTGCCGCCGCTCCCGGCGCCGCCTCGGCCGTCCTCCTCGGCCTGCGCCTGGTCGGGTCGGCTCTGGCCGGCGTGGCGGCCTACGGCCTGGCCCTGCTCGCCCACCGCGAGCTCTTCATGCCCTATGTCGCCGGGGCGAACGACAACGCCTCGGGCGTGGGCCTCACCCTGGCGCTGGGCGAGCACCTGGCCTCCAGCCCGCTTCAGAACACCGAGGTCTGGTGTGTGGTGACAGGGGCGGAGGAGACGGGGTACCCGGCCGGCGCCCGCCGGTTCATCGACGCCCATCTGGACGCCCTCAGAGACGCGGACATCCTCGTGCTCGACAACATCGGGGCCGGCGACCTGCGGCATCTCACGGCGGAGGGCATCATCCTGCCTCTCAGGATGGACCCGGGTCTCCTGGAACTCGCCCGGCGGGTCGGCCGGCGGCACCCGGACTGGAACGTGCGGGATTCGGTCTGCAATCTCGGCTACACCGACGCGACCCCGGCCATCCTGGCCGGCTGCCGGACCCTCGCCCTCTGGGCCGAGGGGCCCGACGGCTTCCTGGTGAACTACCACTGGCCGACGGACACCTTCGAGAACATCGACCCGGAGACCCTCCGCCGGGCCGCCGTGTTCGTCCTCGAGATGCTCCAGGCCATAGACCGCGGGGAGGACCGCACCTGACCTCCCTTTCCTCCTCTCAGGGGCCTCCGCGGACTGTACACAATCCCGCCCGGAGCGAATAGGATTGTGCCGCAGGTCGGCTACCCTGACGGAGAGGAGGAGCACAGCCTTGGGGAACGTGCGCGAACTGGCCCGGGAGATAAGGGCCCGCGAAGAGCCGCTGGTCAAGGAGTACGAGCGTCTGGCCTCCGCCGCGGTCACGGCCACCGAGAAGAAGCTCGCGTCCCTGGTGCTCGGCTACCAGAACTTCCAGCTCAAGAGTCTCGACCTCTTCCAGACAGAGGTCCCCGACAGGTTCCACGCCTTCGGCAGCATCTCGAGTGACAGGGTCAACGTCAGGAGGGGCCCGACGGCGAAGGAGGTCTCCCTCTTCCTGGTCGACCGGGACACGCCCGTCATCGTCAAAGAGATCAAGGGGCTGTGGGTGGAGGTGAGGTTCGCCGACGGGCGTGAAGGCTACGTCTTCAAGGACTACGTCGAGATAGAGAAGGCCGGCGGCTAGGCCCGCCCTTTACATGCGCCGAGGCGGGCGGTATCCTGTCCTTAGCCGTGGGAGTGAAGTGCGGCGGCGGAGAGGAGCGGGCGGCGATATGACCGGACTCGTCCGCTTCAGCGTCTCCATGGACGCAAAGATCGGAAGAGC
>ENA-OSAE01000371-OSAE01000371.1-marine-sediment-metagenome-genome-assembly--contig:-NODE-371-length-20758-cov-15.657538_pt1 | contig 20758 bp, 17 predicted proteins | sample MGYA00237870_ERZ529317 | MGnify/ENA primary metagenome ERZ529317 (study PRJEB26369, sample SAMN03142812) | marine sediment metagenome | biome: marine; feature: borehole; material: sediment... | reverse complement strand
GCCCGGAAGAGACACAGGCGCCGGCGGAGAGCGGGGACTTCCGAACAGCCGCGCCGCGAGGAGCTCGCACGAAGGCGCACCCTGCGCCTCCGCCGGGAGAGGTTCGGCCGCGGCGTGGCCGAACTCTTCGAACTCCCCAAGGACGTCATCCTCAACGTCCCCCGCATGACCATCCTCGGCAACCTCCAGATGGTCATCGAGAACCACCGCGGCCTCATCGAGTACTCCCCGGAGCTCATCCGCGTCGGAGCCGGAGACGGACAGATCGTCGTCAGGGGTGAAGAACTCGCCGTCGGCTCGGTGTTCTCCGAGGACCTTTCCATCATGGGGCGTTTCCGACAGATCACCTTCGAGTACGGTGGGGAGTGCGCCGAGGACCAGCAGGCGGGAACCGGGGCCGAGGGCGGCGGGCGATGAGGCTCGGGGACCTCTGGCCCTATCTCACCGGCTATGTCCGCATACGCGTGACGGGGCCCTCCGTCGAGAGGTTCCTCAACCTCGTCGCGGCCGGCGGCCGCCGGGTCTGGCGCACGCGCCGCGGGCGACGGAGCCTCGAGGCCAACGTCGACCTCCCGACCTTCAGGAGCCTCCGGCGGGCCGCCCGGCGCACCCGGACGCGTGTCAGGATCCTCGAGAGGCGGGGCCTGCCCTTCGTCGCCGGCCGGCTCAGGCGTCGGCCGCTCATGGTCCTCGGGGCCGCGCTCTTCCTCTCGGCTCTCTACGTCCTGTCGGCCGTCATCTGGGTTGTGGACGTCGAGGGGGTGGAGAACCTGGACCCCGCCCTCATCCGCGAGGTCGCTGCGAGCTACGGGCTCAGGCCGGGCGTTCTCAAGACGACGGTCGACATCCCCGAGGTCGAAAGAGGCCTCATCCTGGCCGTCAGCGGCCTGTCGTGGGCCGCGGTGGAACTCCACGGAGCGACAGCGCTCATCCGCGTCGTCGAGAAGGACCCCGTCGTCATGCCGGACTTCCCCACGCCCCCGGCCGACATCGTGGCGGCCAAGGACGGGGTGATCACGAACCTCATCGTCCTGGCCGGCCAGGCCGTGGTGAAGGAGGGAGACACGGTGAGAGCCGGGGACCTCCTCATCGTCGGCCTGGAGCCCGCGGGGACGCCCCCGCCTCCGGCGCGGCCCGGTTCCGAGCCGCCCCCGGTCCCGACACGCGACGTCGTGGCCAAGGGCATCGTCAAGGCCAGGGTGTGGTACCAGGCCTACGCCGAGGCGAGGCTCCACACCTTGACGCACGAGCCGACGGGCCGGGTCCACCGCCAGGTGGCCCTCAAGATCGGTGACCTGGTCATCCCTTTGTACGGGTGGTGGAAGCGGCCGGTCGGTCTTCACGAACGGACGGTCGTCACGACCCCCCTGCCGTGGTGGAGGGAAGGAGCCTTTCCTGTTGAAGTGGTCAGCACGACCTACACCGAAGTGGTCGCCGTAAGACAGGACCTCACTCCGGCCGAAGCGGAGCTCGTGGCGCGGGACGCAGCCATGCAGGCTCTATCAGAACAGCTCCCAGAGGGTGTCGAGCCCGTCTCTTTCGGTTTCAAGGTCGTCGTCAAAAATGATATAGTGATAGGCGTTCTCGTCACAGCGGAGACCCTGGAAGACATCGGACGTCTCGAGCAGCGACAGTAAAGACGGGCCCGCCCGGGTTTCCGGAAAGGCCTTGTGTCGGGGGGAAGCGCTTGTTGGCGCAGAGAGAACCCGCTGAGGCGAGGGTCCGTATCGCGGACAACGCCGAGGCTCTCAACCTCTTCGGAAAATATGACCAGAACCTCAAGCTCATCGAGGAGAACTTCGACGTCCGCCTCATCAGCCGCGGGGAGGAGATCATCGTCCAGGGGCCTCCGGACGAGGTGGCCAAGGTCGAGGCCCTCCTGCACAATCTTCTCGGGGTCCTGCGGGCGGGGAACTGCCTTTCCGTCCAGGACCTGAAGTATGCCGTGAAGCTCGCCCGGGAGGGCGACCGGTCGGACCTGCGGGCCGTGTTCGGGGACATCGTCCTCATCACCCACCGCGGCAGACAGATCCGCCCCAAGACGCACGGCCAACAGAGGTACGTCGAGGCCATCCGGAAGCACAACCTCACCTTCGGCATCGGACCGGCCGGAACAGGGAAGACCTATCTCGCCGTGGCCCTCGCCGTGGCGGCCTACAAGAACCGCGAGTTCAGCCGCATCATCCTCACCAGGCCGGCCGTCGAGGCCGGGGAGCGGCTCGGTTTCCTCCCGGGAGACCTCGAGCAGAAGGTCCACCCCTACCTGAGGCCGGTCTACGACGCCCTCTTCGACACCATGGGTTTCGACAGCTACCAGAGACTGCTCGAGAGGGGGGTCATCGAGGTGGCGCCTCTGGCCTACATGCGCGGCCGGACCCTCGACGACTCCTTCGTCATCCTCGACGAGGCGCAGAACACGACCCCCGAACAGATGAAGATGTTCCTGACCCGCCTCGGCCTGGGGTCGAAGGCCGTGGTGACGGGGGACATCACCCAGATAGACCTGCCGCCGGACAAGGACTCAGGCCTCCAGCACGTGCGTAGAGTCCTGAAGGGCGTCAGGGGCATCGCGTTCGTCTATCTGACGGAGCGTGACGTCGTGAGGCACGAGCTCGTGCAACGCATCATCCGGGCCTACGAGCGCTTCGAGCAGAAGACCCGTGACCGGGACTCGCTCGAGAAAGGCGGGTCCTAGACAGATGGCCGACCGGACCGACTGGACCAAGCCCGTCCGCGACTTCGTGCGCTCCCGCCTCCCGCGAGACCCCCGGTGGGTGGTGGCGGCCTGGAGCCTGCTCGTCTTCGTGGTGGGGGTGCTCCTTCTTTCCGCCTCGCTGACCCCGGGCCGCTACGACCTCGAGGTCGGCCAGGTGGCGCCTGAGGACATCCCCGCGACCCGGACCATCATCGACCGCGCGGCCACGGAGAGGGCCCGCCGGGAGGCCGCGGCCAAGGTCCCTGACCAGTACGAGATAGACCCGGCCATCACCGACAACGCGGAGACCCTCGTCGCGGCTCTGTTCGCGGTCATCAGGGAAGTGAACGCCGACTCGTCCGAGACCTACGAGAGCCGGGCCGTCCGGCTGAGGGAGGCCTTCGCCGGCTACGCGATCGCCCTCGACGACAGGGCCGTGGCCGCGGCCGTAGACCTGGACCCGGACGCGGCTCTGGACCTTGAGAAGAGACTCAAGAGTGTCGTGCACGGTGTCATGAGCACGGGCGTCAAGGAGGAGTACCTCGACGCGGCCAGACAGCAGGCCGCGGCGGCCCTGGAGGCCCCCGACCTCAGCGCCGGAGAGGTCTCCCTCCTCCGGGCGATTGCGGAGACGGCCATCGTCCCGAACATGGTCTTCAACGCCGCGGAGACGCAGGCCAAGCGCGAGGAGGCCATGGCCGCGGTGGAGCCGGTCAAGATCCTCAAGGGCCAGATGATTGTCCGTGAGGGCGACGTCGTCACCGAAGCCCACCTCGTCATCCTCCAGGACCTGGGCCTCTTGCGTGACCGGCCGGCCTGGGGGGCCCTCTTGGGCATGGTGCTCATCGTGGCCATCCTCGAGGCTGTCGTAGGGGTCTACCTCTGTTTCTTCGACCGGGACCTGCTCGCAAGCCCGCGGCGGTTCTCACTGTTCGCCCTTCTGGTGCTGCTGATGGTCGTCCTGGCGGGGGCGGGCCGGATGTTCTCCGGCTACGTCATCCCGATCGCCGCAGGGGTGATGCTCATCGCCATCCTGCTCAACGTGCGGCTGGCCGCTTTCATGACCTTCGTGTTCAGTATGTTCGTCGGCTTCCTCGTCGGGTCGGACCTCAGGTTCGCCTTCGTGGCGCTCGTCGGAGGACTGGCCGGCTTGTTCGCCGTGAGCAGGTTGGGCCAGCGTAGCGACCTCATGCGCGCCGGCCTCATCGTCGCCGGGGCCGACGCCCTGGCCGTCGTGGCCGTCGACAGCCTCTCCGGGCAGGGTCTGGCAGGCTTGGCCGGCATCCTCTGGGGCGCCGGCAACGGCGTCCTCTCCGCCGTCCTCACCATCGGCATCCTGCCCTTCTTGGAGAACATCTTCGGCATCGTGACATCGGTCAAACTGCTGGAGCTGGCCAACCCGAACCAGCCGCTCCTGCACAAGCTCCTGATGGAGGCGCCGGGGACCTACCACCACTCGATCGTCGTCGGCAATCTGGCCGAGGCGGCCGCGAACGAGATCGGCGGCGACAGCGTCCTCGTCCGGGTCGGTGCGCTCTATCACGACATAGGCAAGACGAAGCGCCCCTACTTCTTCATCGACAACCAGTTCGGCGGGCAGAACCCCCACGACAAGATCGCGCCGAGCCTGAGCGCTCTCATCGTCACCTCGCACGTGCGTGACGGGGTGGCCATGGCCGAGGAAGCCGGCCTGCCTCAGGAGGTCATCGACCTCATCAGCCAGCATCACGGGACATCCCTCGTCTCGTACTTCTACGGCCGGGCGGCGGAGGCCGCGGCGGACGAGGAGGTCTCCGAAGAGGACTTCCGCTACGAAGGACCCCGGCCCCAGACGCGCGAGGCGGCCATCCTCATGCTGGCCGACGCCTGCGAGGCGGCGGTGAGGTCTCTGACCAGACCGACGCAGGGGCGCATCGAGGGCACGGTCCGTAAGGTCATCCGGGAGAGACTGGAGGACAAACAGCTCGAGCAGAGCCCGCTCACCTTCAGGGACCTGGACAGGATAGCTGAGGTCTTCACCCGCGTCCTGGCCGGCACTTTCCACCACCGCGTCGAGTACCCTGAGGTGCGTGAGCTGAAGGGCCGCAACGGGCGCACCGGCCGGAACGGCCAGAATGCGAAGAACCATTCCAGGAACGGCGGCCGCGCGGGCCGGAAGGACGGCACCGGGTCCTCGGGGACCTGAGGTTCCGGCGGACGCCGCGGGTCGAGCGGAGCGAGCGGAGGTCGACCGGGGTGGTTGAGGCCCGAAGGGCGATAGAGACCGTGGTGAGCCAGACGCCGCAGGCGGCGGCGCTGGGGGCGGACCTTGTCGGACTCTGCCGGCGGGCTGTCGAGGCGGCTCTGGCCGAGGAGGCCGCACGGCTCGGAGAGGTCGCGCCGGACGGACGGCGGGTCGAGGTGAGCCTGACCCTGACCGGTGATGATGAGATCCGTGAACTGAACCGGCGTCATCTCGGGCGCGACCGGGCGACCGATGTCCTCTCCTTTCCGATGTGGAAGGATGACGAGGAGGGCGCCGAGACCGACACGGGGACCGGACCGGCGTCCGGACCGGGACCGGAGCCTGGGACCGGACCCGAAGGCGCCCCCGATGAACCGTTCCTGCTCGGCGATGTCGTCGTCTCGGTGGAGACGGCGCGCCGCCAGGCGGCCGAGTACGGACGCCCCTTCCCCGAGGAGCTCTCCCGCCTTGTGGTGCACGGCACTCTCCACCTTCTCGACTACGAGGACGCCTCCCGCCGGGGCGCGGCCGTCATGCGCGGCAAGGAGGACGCCGTCCTCGTTCGCCTCGGCTTCGACCCGCGGGGGCCGGGAGCGGCGGGCAGGTGAGCGCCGGTGGCGCCGGGTGACGGCCACGGCCGGGGTTTTCCCTGTGATTCCCTCAGACGTCTCGGGCGGAGTTTCGTCAAGGCCTTCGTCGGCGTCGGCCTCCTTCTGCGCGAGCCGAACGCCCGCATCCACGTTGCCGCGGCCCTGACCGTTATCGGAGCCGGGCGTCTGGTCGGGCTCGACCCCTTGGAGTGGGCCGTCATCGTGCTGAACGTCGGTCTCGTCCTCGCCCTCGAGACCCTCAACACGGCCCTTGAGGGCTACGTGGACCTGGCCGCCCCGGGACGCGACGAGGTCGCGGCCCGGGCCAAGGACGCCGCGGCCGGCGCGGTCCTCATCGCCGCCGCCTCCTCCGTCCTGGTGGCGGCCTTCATCTTCGGCCCCCGCCTGGAGGAGCTCCGGACAGCCCTTCTGCAGGCCTGGAGGCTCCGACCGGGGCCCTCGGCCGCCTACGCTGCGGTCGTCCTGGGCTTCCTCCTGTCAGGGGTCCTGTGGCGGGGGAAGTGGCCTCCGAGGTAGAAAAGCGGCAGGGAGCCGGGGATGTCGGGAGGCGATGCTGATGACGCCGATGATGCGTTCGAGACCTGACGTCCGGTCCGTCACCGCCGACGTGGTCGTGGTCGGCTCGGGCGGGGCCGGGCTCTCGGCGGCCTGTGCGGCCGCCCGGGCCGGGGCCGACGTGGTCGTGGTCACCAAGGGCAGGGCGGGGCGGGCCAACGCGACGGCCTACGCCGGGGGAGGGTTCACCGTCTCCCCGCCGGCCGGCTCGGCCGCGGCCTTGGGCGAGGAGGCGCTGACCCCCGAGAAGCACTTCCGCCTGAGCCTCGAGACAGGACGCCTGCTCGGGGACCCGAGGCTCCTCGAAGAGATGTGCCGCCGGGGCCCGGAGGCGCTCCGAGAGCTGGAGCGCGAGTACGGGGTGAGGTTCGACTGGTCCTCCGGCGGGTGTTCCGTCCACCGCTTCGGCCGCCCGCCTCTGCTGGGCGGGTTCGGTCTCACCGGCCCTCTCGTGTCCTACCTCCGACGTGCGGGCGTGCGCCTCTTCGAGGGGACCGTTGTCACCCGCATCATGGTCGAGGACGGGAGGGTCGAGGGGGTTCTCGCCGTCTCGCCCGGCTCGGCCGGGGTGGACCTCATCGCGTTCGCCGCACCGGCCGTGGTCGTCGCGACCGGTGGGGGCGGGGCCGTCTACGGGCGGACCGACAACCCCCCGCGGATGACAGGCGACGGCTACCGCCTACTTCGGCGGGCCGGGGCCGCTCTGGTCGACATGGAGTTCGTGCAGTTCTACCCGTTGGGCGTCGCCGAACCGGGGCTTCCCGCACGTCTTCTCGACACCAGCCTCCTCGACTTCGTCCGGCTCACCGACGAGACGGGGGCCGAGCCTCTCGCCGGCAGGCTGGAGGAATGGGGACTGGAGTCCTGGGCTCGGGCCAACCTCTTCGCCCGCGACAGGCTGGCCGTCGCTCTGGCCCGGCACGCCGCCGCCGGCCACAGGCTCTTCCTGCGGACCGACGAGGTGCGCGGGGACGCTGTGCCGGGGGAGTATCTGGAGCACCTGCGCGGGTCCTTCCTCCGTTCTTTCGACCTCTTCTCCCGCCCGCTCAGGGTGGCCCCGACCCAGCACTACTTCTGCGGAGGGGCCGTCTTCAACGAGCGCGGCGAGGTCCTCGACGCTGAAGGGCGGCCGATACCGGGTCTTCACGCCTGCGGGGAGACCACCGGGGGAGTGGACGGCGCCAACCGGCTCGGGGGGAACGCCCTGACCAACATCGTCGTCTTCGGCTTGGCGGCCGGGAGGGCGGCGGCGGCATATGCCCGCGGCCGCTCGGGCCGGGCCTCCGTGACCCGGGCCCCGTGGTCCTCCGCCGCTCGCGAGGAAGAGGAGCGCCTCTCCCGCTGGGGTGTCGGAGACCGGGGGACGTGGCCGGGCGCCGCGGCGCCGGCCGGGGGGCGGGGCCGCGTGGGCCGCCGGGGCGCCGGGCGGCCGCACCGTCTGCGGCGGGAACTGCACGCCCTGGCCGACCGCCTGCTGGGGCCGGTCAGGAGCGGCCCGAAGCTGAAGGAGGCCCTGGCCGGACTGGAGGACCTCGGTCGCCGTGTGCCCGACCTCGAGGTGACGACCCCGTCAGACCTCCTGCTCGCCCTCGAGATGGAGTCGGCGGTGGCCACGGCGACCTATGTGGCCAGGTCGGCCCTTGAGCGGACCGAGAGCCGGGGGTCCCATTTCCGCGAGGATTTCCCGGCCGAGGACCCGGACTGGGAGAAGCATGTCGTCCTCGGGTAGCGGGCGCGGGATCGCCCGCCGAGGGATATGTCTCGCGCGCTGAGGGAAACACTGGTTTCTGGGGCAATGGTAGCCAGGTCTCGCCGGGGGACGGCGGCCTCTTGAGCCGAGGCCGCCCCTGCCCGCGGCAGGGTTGGAGGGCCTCGGCGCGGAAGTTGTCCTCTTGAACCGGAAGAGCCGGACCGGTAGAGCCGAGGAGGACGGGATGACCGGCGCCTGCCCTCCCGAACCCGCGCACCGGCCGGAACATGGCTCACCGGTCCCGCCGTCTGGAGGAGGAACCTTGACCAGACTCCGCAACTATTTCATCGCCGGCCTCATCGTCCTTGTCCCCATCGTCGCCACCTGGCAGCTCACGGTCTGGCTTTTCAACGTTCTTGACCGCCAGTTGCGGGGTCTCGTCGCCCGCGCCATCGGGCACGAGATCCCCGGGGCAGGCCTCGTCCTGGCCCTCGTCATCGTTCTCTTCGTGGGGCTCCTTGCCGCGAACTACGTCGGGCGCCGGGTGATAGGCTTCGGCGAGACCATCATGAAGCGTACGCCCATCGTCCGTAGCATCTATGTCACCATGAAGCAGATCACGGACGCCTTCGTCCGTCAGGAGAAGACGGCCTTCAAGCAGGTGGCCCTTATCGAGTACCCGCGGAAGGGGATCTACTGCCTCGCCTTCGTGACCTCGGCGGCACCGCCGGAACTGGCCGAGAGGACGGCGTCGGACCTCGTGGGAGTTTTCGTTCCGACCACGCCGAACCCGACGTCGGGCTTTCTCCTCTATCTGCCCCGTGAGGAGGTGACCGTCCTCGACCTTTCCGTCGAGGACGGTCTGAAGCTCGTCATCTCCGGCGGCGTGTTCGTCCCGCCGCGGCGCAGGAAGCCTTCGGCCGCCTTGGGAGGGGGTGCGGTGTGAGAGCGTCAGACCGCCGGCGCCGGGTGCCGGTGCTGGTCCTCGTCGTGGTCCTGGCCCTCGGGCCCGCTCTCGTCGGCCTGCTGGCAGCGGGCGGGTGCCGCCCCGCCCCCGTCGCCGGTCCGCCCGGTGCGGGGGATGACGGCTCCACCGGCAGCCCTGCGGGCGACGAGGGCGGCGGTGAGGTCTCCGGCGAGGGCTCGCAGGGGGACTCCGGAGGAGAGGGCGACGGGGAGCCGCCGCCCGGCCGGGCCGCCTGCCCGCTCTGCGGGACGTGGGTTCCCGAGGCGGACCTCCTCCACCGCCCCCTGGCGGTCGTCATCGACAACGCCGCCCCGTCGCGGCCGCAGTCCGGCCTCGGCGACGCCTGTCTGGTGTACGAGGTCCTTGTGGAGGGCCGCATGACGAGGTTCGTAGCCTTCTTCCTCCATACGGAATCGGCGGCCATCGGGCCGGTGCGGAGCCTCCGTCCCTACATGCTCGACCTTGTCATGCCCCTCGAGGCGGTGGTGGCCCACGTGGGCGGGAGCCCTCAGGCCCTTGAGGAGGTGGCCCGCCTCGGCTCCTCGGCGAGGAGCATCGACGCGATGAAGGACCCGGGAGCCTTCTGGCACATGTCGGGCCGCAGGCCGCCGTTCAACACTTTCACGGGCACCAGTCTCCTGCGGGCCGCCAGCCGGGCCCGGGGCTACGAGGGTTTCAGTCTGACCGCGATGACGCCCACGGCGTTCAGCTTCGCCGCCTCCGCGGAAGACGCCGTCCTGCCCACGGGGCAGTCGGTCATGCGCTTCACCCTCACCTACGGGGCGCCTGGCGGCTATGCCGTCACCTACGACTACGACCCGGAGTCCGGGCGGTGGATGAGGTACATCGGGGGGGCGGCCCACATCGACGCGGCGACAGGGCGTCAGCTCGGTGCGACGACGGTCATCGTCCACCGGGCGGCATGCCGGGTCATCCCGGGGGACCCCGAGGGACGCCTCGAAATGACCCTGACCGGCTCGGGCCGGGCGAAGGTCTTCGTCGGAGGGCGGGTCCTGGACGCCGTGTGGTCGAAAGCGGGAACGGACGGGGCTCTGGTGTACACGGGCCTTCAGGGCGACCCCCTGGTCCTGCCGCCGGGACCGGTCTGGGTGCTCGTGGTCCCGCCCGAGACCGCCCTCAGCCTGCAGTGAGGCCGAAGAGGAGGTGCCGTGGGTTGACGGGACCGTCGGGAAGGACACAGGGTGAGGACCTCCACCGTGAGGTAGGGGACACCGGCGTGACCCTGGAGGACCTCGTCCAGGAGGCCCTGGCCGCAAGGGAGATGGCCTACGCCCCGCATTCGGGCTTCAAGGTCGGGGCGGCCGTCCTCACACCCGGCGGCCGGGTCTACCGCGGGGCCAACGTGGAGTCGGCTTCGTATCCCCTGACGAACTGCGCGGAGCGGGTGGCCGTGCAGAAGGCCGTCTCGGAAGGGGAGAGGTCGGTCCTGGCCGTGGCGGTGGCCGCCGACGCGTCGTACCTGCGCTCCAAGAGGGCGGCGCAGGGGCCGGCGGCGGCGCCGGGGGCGGCGCGGGGACCCGGAGGAGCGGCCGGGGAGGTCGGGTCCGGAGAGGCGGAGCTCGACCTCTTCGTGACTCCCTGTGGGGCCTGCCGTCAGGTCATCTTCGAGTTCGGTCCCGACGCCGTGGTCGTCCTGGCCGACCTCGAGGGTGGGCGGTGCGTGACCTCTGCCCGCAGGCTCCTCCCGGGCGGGTTCAGACTGGAGGCGACCGAGCGTTGAGCGGGCCCCGGGCAGGGGAGCCGGGCCGGGAGCCGTCCGGGTTCCGCTCGGGCCTGGTGACCATCGTCGGCCGGCCGAACGTGGGCAAGTCGACCCTCCTGAACCGGCTCGTCGGCCGCAAGCTCGCCATCACCTCGGACAAGCCCCAGACGACCCGCAACCGCATCACCGGGGTCGTCAACCGGGAGAACTCCCAGATAGTCTTTATCGACACACCCGGTCTCCACCGGCCGAGGCACCGCCTCGGGGAGTACATGGTCGCGGTGGCCCTGGCGGCCATCGAGGAGGTGGAGGCCGTCCTCTTCATGGTCGAGGCCCCCGAGCGACCCGGTCCGGGTGACCGCTATGTCGCTGAAAGGCTGGGTGCCGCCTCGACCCCGGTCATCCTCGTGGCCAACAAGGCCGACCTCTGTCGGGGAGACGTCCTGCGGGCGAACCTCGACGCGTACCGGGAGCTGGGCGAGTTCGCCGCCGTCCAGGCCGTCTCCGCCCTCCGGGACCCTTCCTTCGAGCTCCTCCTCAGGACCATCGAGTCCCTCCTGCCCGAGGGGCCCCGCTACTACCCTGAGGACATGGTCACCGACCAGCCGGAGGCCTTCGTCATCGCCGAGCTGGTGCGGGAGAAGATCCTTGAGCTCACCCGGGAGGAGGTTCCCCACTCTGTGGCCGTTGCCGTCGAGGAGATGCGCTCGGGGGCGACGAGCAGAGGGCGGGACCGGGAGAGGGCCGACCGGGAGACGGGGCCCGCCCCCGCGCCGGGCCGGGACGACCTCCTCTACGTGCGGGCGGTGATCTACGTCGAGAGGGAGTCCCAGAAGGGCATCGTCGTCGGGGCCCGCGGGGCCATGCTCCGCGAGGTCGGAAGCCGCGCCCGGCGGGAGATCGAGGCCCTCTTCGGCTCCCGGGTCTACCTCGACCTGTGGGTCAAGGTCGAGAAGAACTGGCGCGACCGTGCGGCCGCGCTCCGCCTGCTCGGCTACACCCTGCCCCGCGACTAGAGCCCGGGACCGACGCCCGGGGGCCGGACCGGCCGGCCCCCGCTGTCTTTCCATCCCGGCGGTGGTGCGGTTCCAGCGGTTCTAATGGTAGTTCCGCTTGCCGATGCGGTAGACGATGCGGGCGAGGGTCTCCTTCTCCTCCTGGGTGGCCTCGTCCCAAAGGGTCATGAGAAAGGCCTCCTCCGGGTTGTCAGGCGAGGCCACCTTCTCGGCGAAGTTCCCCAGGCTCACCATGCCCTTGATTATCTGCTCCTCGGAGACACCGTGCCTGAGGCCGTCCTGGATGACGCGGGCCAGCTCCTGCGGTATGCCCTGGAAATCACGCTTCACCTGGTCCACTCCTTCCGCGGCTTCTTGCCTTATATCTCTCCAGGGCGGCCCCGAGTATGTAAGGAAGCCCGTCGTCAGAGGAGAGGCTTCCCGGGCAGGGGCGGGGAAGCCGAGTAGGAATGCGTGACCCGGACGAGGAGGCAGCCCCGCCACTTCCGGGCGACACCCTTCACCTGGTAGGCGATAGGGTCGGTCGTGATGACGGCCACGGCGACCCGGCTTCCCTCCGGGACGGCCGAGGCCACGGACGGGTCGGCGACCACGAGAGCCCTCTCCCCGACCGGGGCGACGCCCCCGGCGGGAAGGACGTCCACGGACGGTCCGCCGCCCCTCTCGACCGGCCAGGCCACGGCCTTCACGGCCTTGAGGCGGCCGAACTTTTCCGCGGCAAGGCGCGGCACTGTCCGGGACCCGGGGACGACATCACCCGAGGCCGCCGCCTGTGCCAGGCGGGCCGCCCTCAGGTGGGTGAGGAGGAGCCGGAGAGGCGGAAGGCGTCCGTCGGCTCCGGTCTCCTCGAGCTCCAGGGCCCCGGCGGCACGGATCGCGTTGTAGGGGTGGTGGACGAACATGGGCAGGCGCGCGATGGCCTCGAAGAGGTCCCCCGTGTTCTCGAAGCTCCGGAGCCTGGCCCGGGCCGTGAAGTAGTTCAGCCGGTCGTCGAGCGCGGTGAGGGCCGCCGCCCCGGTCGCGATGAGGTTCTGCTTGGTCTTCCACATCATGAACTCGGCGAAGCCCACGACACCCGGCTCGACCGGGGTCAGAGAGATGATCGGGACGACGTTCGGCTCTCCCGACGCGTCCACGGTGGCGAGGAACTTCGGGTTGCGGTCCCCGGCGAGGATCCGCGTCTGCCTTTCGCTCAGAACGGCACTCACTGAAGGGTCCCTCCGTTCAGCTTCCGGTCGTCCGCGGCGGACGGCGGCCGGCCGCCGCCCGATGCGTCCACGGCGAGGGCCCCGCCAGGCACGGGGTCGAGGCCCGCCTCCCGGGCCACCGCCAGGACGCGGTCCATGTCGGCCCGGCTCAGAAGCCCCCGACCGGCGAGAGGATAAGGCATGTCCAGTCGCTGATAGTCGGATTCGCAGAGGTTGTTGTAGGCCAGGAAATCGACACGTTCCGCACCCGGCATCTCCCGGGAAATGAACTCGGAGACGGCCCTCACGTTCTCGTCGTCGTCCGTGTAGCCCGGAATGACCGGGAACCTCACCCAGAAGGGCCGTCCGCTCGCCGCGAGACGCCGCGCGTTCTCCAGGATGAGCCTGTTGTCGACACCGGTGGCCCTGCGGTGTCGGTCGGGGTCGATCAGCTTCAGGTCGAAGAGGACCAGGTCGCAGGCCTCGACGGCCCTGTCGAAGACCGGGCTCGGCGCGAAGCCGGACGTGTCGAGGGCCACGTGGATGCCGGCGGCGCGGAGGAGGCCTGCCGTGGCGAGGTAGAACTCGGGTTGGGCGAGGCACTCTCCGCCCGAGAAGGTGACTCCCCCGCCGGACGAGCGGTAGAACTCCACGTCGCGGGCGAGCTCGGCGGCCAGCCAGTCGGCGGAGATGACACGCCCGACGACCTCGAGCGCGGCCGCGGGACAGACCCCGGCGCAGGTGCCGCAGGCCCGGCACTTTCTCCGGTCTATGACCACACCTTCCGGACGGCGGGTGAGGGCCGAGTTCGGACACGAGAGGAGGCACTCGCCGCATCCGATGCACCTGGCCGCGTGCCAGATAAGCTGCGGCTTCGGGGACAGGCCCTCCGGGTTGTGGCACCAGGCGCACCTCAGCGGGCAGCCCTTGAAGAACGCCGTGGTGCGGAGGCCCGGTCCGTCCTCGGTGGAGAAGGTCTGGATGTTGAAGATCACGCCCTTGACGGCGTTACCGCCTTCGCCGGTGACTATCGTTGCCAACCCCTCTTCAGAAGCAGTGTGACTCGCGTAGGATGATCTCGTCCTGTATGGCCTTGCCGAGGGAGACGAAGTAGGCGTTGTAGCCGGTGACCCGGACGAGAAGGTTGCTGTAGTCAGCCGGGTTCCTCTGCGCCTCCCTGAGGGTCTCGGGGTCGATGACGTTTATCTGCAGAGCCGTCCCGCCGAGCCTGCCGTAGGCCCGGAGGAAGGCGGCGAACTTCTTGCGGTGCTCCGGGTCGCGGAGGACCGAACGGCTGAAGCTCATGGTGTGCGAGGCCCCGTTCGGGGCTGTCTCGAGGTTGAGGGCCCCCACGGAGTGGACGACGGAGGTGGGGCCGGACCGGTCCTGTCCGACGCAGGGGCAGACGCCGTTGGAGAGGGGCCGTCCCTTGACCCGGCCGTCGGGGGTGCTGGCGGTGAGAGGCCCGTAGGCTATCCAGTAGTTCCAGGACAGGTAGCCGCCGCGGAACCGGCGCCCTGTCGCCGGCGACCGCCTGCGGAAGACTTCCGTGGTCCAGAACTCGGAGAGGTCGCGGGCGATGTCGTCGACATAGGGGTCGCCGTTGCCGAACTTGGGCCCCCGGGTGACGAGGAGCTGGCGAAGGTTCTCCAGACCGTCGAAATCGGCCCTGAGGGCCCGCACGAGTTCAGCCATGCCGACCCGCCGCTCGTCGAAGACGAGCTTCTTGACCGCGGCCACCGAGTCGGCCAGTGTCGCCAGGCCGACGCCTTCAACGGTGATGTAGCTGTGCCGGGGACCCCCGGCGGTCACATCGCGGCGGCTCTCGACGCAGCCGTCGACGATGGTAGAGAGGTAGGGGGTCGGCTCCCAGGTGGCCCGTATCCGGTCGGCCTCCGCGGCGCAGGCCAGGAGGCGGTCGATGAGGGCCAGGAGCTGCCGTTTCACGGCGGCGTAGAACTCGTCGAAGGTCTTGAAGGACTCGGGTCTTCCCGTCGCAGGGCCTATCCGGGTGCCGGTGACCATATTCACCCCGTTGTTGAGGGCGAGTTCGACGGCCTTCGCCAGGTTGAGGTTCACGTCCACCGTGCCGGAGCGGTCGTCCCCCTGCAGGGTGTTCTCCAGGCACCCTACCGGCGCGTAGTCCCACAGCCGTTCCTCGGGGAGACCCTGCCAACGGAGCCCCCTGATCGCGTTCTCGTCGAAGTTCAGAAGGAACGGGGAGCCCTGGGCCTCGGCCACCATCTCGACCACGCGGTCCAGAAGGTCGTCCGGGGTACCGGCGTGAAGCCGGACGTTGGGCTTGGGCTCCAGGAGGTTCATCTTCTCGATGACGTCGAGGATGAGCCAGGTCAGCTCATTGGAGGCGTCCTCGCCGTCCTGACCACAGCCCCCGATGGTGACGAGCTGCCCGAAGCCCGAGGTTATGCCCTGGTTGGCCCCTATGCGTCCCTGGTAGTCATAGGCGTAGTTGTGCTTGATCCAGAAGCACTGGAGGATCTCGGCGGCCCTGTCCCGGGTCAGCCGTCCTTCGTCGAGGTCCCTTCTGTAGTAGGGGTAGAGATACTGGTCGATGCGGCCGTAGGAGAGGCCCGCTCCGGGGTAGGATTCGGCGGCCATGACCAGCATGTGGGTCATCCACAGGGCCTGGACCGCCTCGTGGAAAGTCTCGGCGGGGAGCCACGGCACCTTGCGGCAGATGGCGGCAATCTCCCTGAGCTCGGCCTGGCGCTCGGCCGGTGTGTCCGGGTCGGCCGCGAGCCGCTCCGCTTCAGCGGCGTAGCGCTCCGACAGGATGCGCGGGGCGTCGCATGAGACGGCGAGAGCCTCCAAGGACTCGCGGGCCTCCGGGTCGGTCTCCTGGGACATCTCCTCCTCGATGCCGGCCTTGATGCCGGAGAATCCGAGCTCCAGCACCTTGGGGTAGTTCGGGATGATGTGGCCGGGTATGGCCCCGGTGTTCCCGACGGCCTCCGCGTTGAGGGCCACGAGGTCCTTGAACCATCTGTCGACGGCCGGGCGGAAGCGCGCGGCCTCCTCGCGGGTGAGGCACCGCGAGAGGGCTGTCGAGAACTGGCCGCCGACGATGAGTTCCCCGTCGAGGATTTGGACCGGGAGGTGGTCCTTCAGGACGCAGTTGAAGAACAGGGCCCGCCGCATGGCGATGCTCCGCTCCCAGAAGCCCTCCGGGAGCGGGACGACGGTCGCCCCCGCCAGGAGGCTGTCGACGATGGACGGGATAAAGGGGAAGATCTCCGGGACCACGCCCCAGTTCACGGGGTTGTATACTGTATCCCAATCCGTGCCCGTAGTGAAAGCCATGACCTCGTTGCGGAAGTAATCCCTCTCGTAGAAGGACCAGTACTCCTCCCGGAGCCTCTTCACCCGCGGCGAGAGTTCCGGCGACGGCATCCACAGCTCGACCATCCTGCGGCACCTCCCGATCGACGACGCTACAGGAATGACCTTGACCAGATAAGGCCGTTGACCGCTAAGACTACTCGTGAGCATTCGATTGTCGTCTGCAGAAGACCTCCCGGGTGCCTGCCGGGCCCACGCACCGGGCGTCGGAGCCCCGGCAGCGGGCGCCTGCGCTCGGAGGCCGGGCGCCCGCATAGTAGGGCCTGGGCAGGAATGCGCGCGCCCCCTGAACAAATTACTGGAGTGAAAGGGGATATGCCCGGAATGGTCCAGCAAAGGCCCACCCCCCGCTGGCGGGAGGCCGCCGGGCGCGGTGAGGTCACCCCGGACGAGCTCGCCCGGATTATCGACCACACCCTGCTGAAGGCCCAGGCCCTGCCGGCGGACATCGAGCGTCTCTGTGACGAGGCGGTCCGCTACGGCTTCGGGGCCGTCTGCGTCAACCCCGTCCATGTCCCCCTGGCCGTCGGTCGTCTGAAGGGCACCGCCGTGAGGGTCTGCACCGTGGTGGGGTTCCCGCTCGGGGCGACCGCGTCCGACGTGAAGGCCGCTGAGGCGGCGTGGTGCGTGAGGCGCGGCGCTCAGGAGGTGGACATGGTCATCTCTATCGGCCACCTCAAGGCCGGAGACGTCGAGACCGTCGAGGAGGACGTGCGGGCCGTTGTCTCAGCCGTCAGGGGCGCCGCCGGCACGGGGGCTCGGGCTGCGGGCGGGCCGCTGGTGAAGGTCATCATCGAGGCCTGCTATCTCAGTGAAGGAGAGAAGGTCACCGCCTGCCGGCTGGCGGCGGCGGCCGGCGCGGACTTCGTTAAGACCTCGACCGGGTTCGGACCCTCCGGAGCGACGGTCGAGGACGTCTCCCTCATGCGCCGGACCGTCGGTGAGGACCTCGGGGTCAAGGCGGCCGGGGGCATCCGCGACTACCGGACGGCCCTGGCCATGGTCGCCGCGGGTGCCGACCGCCTCGGGATGAGCGCCGGGGTGGCCGTCATCGAAGAGGCCCGCTCCGTCTTCGAGCACGGCAGGGACGAGGACTGACAGGTGGCCAACTACAAGGCGACGGGTCTCATCCTCAAGACGCGCGACTTCGGTGAGTCGGACCGCATCGTCACCATCCTCGACCCCGACCTCGGCAAGCTCGAGGCCGTCGCCAAGGGGGCCCGGCGCACGAGGAGCCGCCTCGGCGGGCCGTGCCAGCCCTTCTCCCACAACCAGTTCCTCCTGTGGCAGGGAAGGAGTCTGGACGGCATCATCCAGTGCGAGGTCCTTGACTCGTTCGCCCCTCTCCGCGACGACCTTCTCAAGCTGGCGGCGGCCAGCTACATCACCGAGCTGGTCGACGAGGTCGTCCGGGAGAAGGACCCGAGCCCGGAGGTCTTCGACCTGACCCTGGGCACCTTCCGCTGGCTGGCCGAGGTCGACGCCGCCCCCGGGCCCGTGACCCACGTCCTCAGGGCGTTCGAGGTGCGGCTTCTCACCCTCGTCGGCCTCGGGCCCTCCCTCGATTCGTGCGCTACCTGCGGTGTGCCCGTGGAGAGCTGGGCCGACCGGAGCGCCGGACAGGCGGGCGCCCTGGCCTTCAGCGCGGCTGCCGGAGGCGTCGTGTGCCCGGCCTGCCGGGCCCTGTGGCCCTCCCCGGGGGCCCCTCCCGGCGTGGTCCCGCTGGCCCCCGGCACCCTGCGGGCCCTGCGCTACCTCGCCGGAGCGGACCTCGACAAGGCCCGCGTCTTGCGACTCACCCCCGGCGCGGCGCGCGAGATGGAGCGGGCCCTCCGGGAGCACATCGTCTACCACCTCGACCGCAGGCCCAGGACCCTGGATTTCCTGGACAGCGTGCTCGGCTGGTGCGTTGACACCCCCTACCACGTGTGCTAGATTTCCGCCGACGACCCGGCCGGCTTCCGTGGAGGACGGGAAGTCGTCGTTTCGGGCTACAGCGGACGGAGATACTTACGGGGAGGCGGGGGATATCGTTGAACCCGATCATCTGGCTCATCGGGCTTGCCGTGGCCTTCGTCCTCCTGGACGAATGGCAGCGCCTGCGCCGGCGGGTCAAGGCCCTCGAAGACCGCGTCGCGCGTCTGGAGCGCGGTGAGGGGGGTGGGTCGGACTGGCCCGCAGACTGACTCTCCAGGAGATCGTCATGGCCCTCGACCGCTTCTGGGCCGACCAGGGCTGTCTTGTCGTCACGCCCTACGACATCGAGAAGGGCGCGGGGACGATGAGTCCTTTCACCTTCTTCCGGGCTCTCGGCCCTGAGCCGTGGCGCGTGGCCTACGTGGAGCCGTGCCGCCGGCCCGCCGACGCCCGGTACGGGGAAAATCCCAACCGGGTCGGGTACTACTACCAGTACCAGGTCATCCTCAAGCCGTCCCCGGACGACGTGGTCGAGACCTACCTGCGGAGTCTCGAAGCCCTCGGCATCGAGCCGGCCAGGCACGACATCCGCCTCGTCGAGGACAACTGGGAGGCGCCGACCCTGGCCGCCTGGGGGCTCGGGTGGGAAGTGTGGCTCGACGGGATGGAGATAACCCAGTTCACCTATTTCCAGCAGGTCGGCGGCTACGACACGAGGCCCGTCTCGGCGGAGATAACCTACGGGCTCGAGCGTCTGGCGATGTACATCCAGGAGGTCGACAACTTCTGGGACATCCTCTGGAACGACGATGTCACCTACGGTGAGATCGCCCACCGCGCCGAGGTCGAGCTCTCGCGCTACGGGTTCGAGGAGGCCGACGTCCAGATGCTTCTCGACCTGTTCGCGACGTACGAGACCGAGGCCCGGCGCCTGGTCGAGCGCGGCCTCATCATCCCGGCTTACGACTACGTCCTCAAGTGCTCGCACACGTTCAACCTCCTCGACGCCCGCGGCGCCGTGAGCGTCACCGAGCGCACCAAGTACCTGGGTCGCGTCCGGACCCTCGCCCGCCGCTGTGCACAGGGCTACCTCGCCTGGCGGGAGAGCGTCGGTTTCCCGCTCCTCGAGGGTGGGGCCGGCGGAGGTGAGGACCGGTGACGAAGAACGATTTCCTCCTTGAGGTCGGCACCGAGGAGATTCCCGCCAGGGTCATGCCGCGTCTTCTCCGCGACATGGAACGGAAGGCCCGCGAGCTCCTCGAGGCCAGCCGCCTTACTTACGAGGACGTCGAGACCCTGGGGACCCCGCGCCGGCTGGCGGTCATCGCCACCGCCGTGGCCGCGCGCCAGCCGGACGAGGTCGTGGAGGTGAAGGGTCCGTCGGAGCGGGTCGCCTACGGTGAGGAGGGCCAGGCCGGCGGGAAGCTGACAAAGGCCGGGCTGGGGTTCGCCCGGTCACAGGGGGTCGCCCCCGAGGACCTCATCGTCAAGGACACCCCGGCCGGCCGGTACGTCTTCGCGCGCAGGACCGACGCCGGCCGCCCGGCGACGGAGGTCCTCGCCGGGCTGTCCGAGACGCTCATCCGCTCTCTCGAGGTCGAGCGTCCCATGCGGTGGGGGAGCTCCGACTTCCGGTTCATCCGGCCCATCCGCTGGCTGGTGGCCCTCTACGGTGACGAGGTCCTCCCGGTGGAGGTCGCCGGGGTGAAGGCCGGCCGCGCCACCCGCGGGCACAGGTTCCTCGCCCCCGGGGAGACCCCGACCGTGTTCAAGGCCTCGGCCTACCGCGAGGTGATGGAGCGCGTCGGGGTCATGGTCGACCCGGCCGAGCGCCGGCGGACCGTGGCCGAGGGTGCGGCGCGCGAGGCGGCGCGTCACGGAGGCTGGCCTATGCTCGACGACGAGCTCCTCGAGGAGATCACCCACCTCGTCGAGTACCCCACCGTCCTCACCGGGTCCTTCCCGCGGGAGTTCCTCGACCTCCCGACCCCGGTCCTGGTCACGACCATGCGCCACCACCAGCGCTACATCCCGGTGGCCGAGGCCCAGGACGGCACCCTCCTGCCGGTCTTCATCGTGGTGCGCAACGGCGGACAGGAGGGCCTCGACCTCGTCCGGGCCGGCAACGAGAAGGTCCTCGAGGCCCGCCTGTCCGACGCCCGGTTCTTCTTCGAGGAGGACAAGAAGACGCCGCTGGCCGAACGGGTCGACGCGCTCGACGGCATCCTCTTCCTGGAGGGCTTCGGCACCATGCGCGACAAGACCGAGCGTCTCGTCCGCCTGGCCGGAGTCGTCTGGGAGGGCCTCGGGCTCCCGCCCGAGGGCATGGCCACCGTCGGCCGGGCGGCGCGGCTCGCCAAGGCCGACCTGGCGACGAAGATGGTCTACGAGTTCACCGAGCTGGAGGGTGTCATGGGCCGGGAGTACGCCCTCCTGTCCGGTGAGCCCCGCGAGGTCGCCGAGGCCATCGCCGAGCACTACCTCCCGCGGGGGGCCGGCGACCGGCTCCCGGCCAGCCCTTACGGCCGCGTCCTGGCCATCGCCGACAAGCTCGACACCATCGTGGCCTGCCTGGCCGCCGGCATCGAGCCCACGGGGTCGCACGACCCCTACGGCCTGCGCCGGCAGGCGGCGGGAGTGCTGGCCGCGGTCATCGACGGCGGCTACCTCCTCTCCCTGGCCGAGCTCGTGCCGAAGGTCGCCGAGCCGCTCGAGCCCTTCGTGCGGGCCCGTGCGTCGAAGGCGGGGGCGCCAGAGGTCTGGGACCCCGGGCGCCTGACGGCGGCCGTCCTGACCTTTTTCCTCCCGCGCCT
>ENA-OSAE01000370-OSAE01000370.1-marine-sediment-metagenome-genome-assembly--contig:-NODE-370-length-20816-cov-17.043302_pt1 | contig 20816 bp, 14 predicted proteins | sample MGYA00237870_ERZ529317 | MGnify/ENA primary metagenome ERZ529317 (study PRJEB26369, sample SAMN03142812) | marine sediment metagenome | biome: marine; feature: borehole; material: sediment... | reverse complement strand
GGCCGCTGCCCAACCTGTTCTCCGAGGAGGCCGAGTTCCAACTCTACCAGGCCTGTCTCGCGGCCGGGGAGCGGGTCTCGTCGGCTCTCGCGTCGGCCCGGGAAAGGGCTCGAAGGATGGCGGCCGCCGGTCGGGGAGCGGAGGCGGTCGGGGTGATGGTCGACGCCTACCGCACGATCCTGGAGGAGCTGTCGAACCTCCGCCCGACGGTCGACAGATTCTTCGACGACGTTCTGGTCATGACCGAGGACGAGAACATCCGGGAGAACCGGCTGGCCCTCTTGAAGGCCGTCGCGGCGACCATGGGGGCCGGCGGTGACCTTTCTAAGCTGGTCGTCGCCAGCTAGCGAGCGGGCCCCGGACGGGCCCGGTCCAGACCGAAGACCGAAAAGGGAGGTTGACGCGGTGACTCGACATGGAACCACAACCCACGAGAAGAGCGGAACCCGGAAGAAGAAGTGGGTCTATCTCTTCGAGGAGGGGCGGGCCGACCAGAGGCGGCTTCTGGGCGGCAAGGGCGCCAACCTGGCCGAGATGACCAACATCGGCCTCCCGGTCCCTCCGGGCTTCACCATCTCGACCGAGGCGTGCATCGCCTATTACGACGCAGGCGGCAGGTTCCCGGAGGGGCTCCGTGAGCAGGTCTCCGACCGTCTGGCCGTCATCGAGAAGAAGACGGGCAAGAAGTTCGGCGACCCGGCGAACCCGCTCCTCGTCTCGGTCCGCTCCGGGGCTATGGTCTCCATGCCGGGCATGATGGACACCATCTTGAACCTCGGCCTCAACGCCGAGACGGTGGAGGGGCTGGCCGCCCGCTCGAACGACCCCAGGTTCGCCTATGACTGCTACCGCCGGTTCATCCAGATGTTCGGGAACGTTGTTCTCAAACTGGAACACCACGACTTCGACAAGATCATCGGCGCCCAGCGCCGGAAGGCCGGCGTCGAGTTCGACCACGAGCTCACGGTCGACGACCTCAAGGAGGTCATCGCCGCCTACAACGACTTCATCAGGGAACACACGGGGTCGGCCTTCCCGCAGGACCCGACCACCCAGCTCCACATGGCCATCGAGGCGGTCTTCGCCTCGTGGAACAACGACCGGGCCATCGTCTACCGCAACGTGAACAAGATCCCGCACGACCTCGGCACGGCCGTCAACGTCCAGACCATGGTCTTCGGCAACCTCGGGCCGACCTCGGCCACCGGGGTCATGTTCACCCGCAACCCGGCCACCGGCGAGCCCGGGGTCTACGGCGAGTACCTCGTCAACGCCCAGGGTGAGGACGTCGTCGCCGGCATCCGGACCCCCAAGCCCCTCGAGGCCATGAAGGACGAGATGCCCGAGACCTACCGCCAGCTCGTCGACCTGTGCGAGACCCTCGAGAAGCACTACCGCGACATGCAGGACATCGAGTTCACCGTGGAGGACAGGCGGCTCTACGTCCTCCAGACGCGGGCCGGCAAGCGCACCGCGGCCGCGGCGGTGAAGATAGCCGTCGACATGGTCGGCGAGGGGCTCATCGACCGTGAGGAGGCTGTCATGCGCTTCCCGGCCGAGCAGGCCGAACAGCTCCTCAAGCCGATGATCGCCTGGGAGCGGGTCAAGAGGGAAGGCCTCGAGCCGGTCAAAGTCGCCGCGGGCCTGCCGGCCTCGCCCGGCGCCGCCCTCGGCAAGGTCGTCTTCACTTCCGCCGAGGCCGTGGAGATGGTGGGAGAGGAAACAGACCCCAAGAAGAGGCCCAAGGTCATCCTTGTCCGACCCATGACCAACCCGGACGACATCCGCGGCATCCTGGCCGCCCAGGGGGTCCTGACCAGCCAGGGCGGCATGACCTGCCACGCGGCCATCGTCGCCCGGCAGTGGGGCATCCCCACCGTCGTCGGCTGCCAGGCCTTGGAGATAGACGAGGACAAAAGGCTCATCAACGTCAACGGCCGCGTCATCCGGCAGGGCGACGTCGTGACCATCGACGGCTCGACCGGCGACGTCTACCTCGGCGAGCTCCCGCTGGTGGAGCCGCGGATCAGCGACGAGTTCGCCACTCTGCTCGGCTGGGCCGACGAGTTCCGGCGTCTCGGCGTCTGGGCCAACGCCGACACCCCCAAGGAGGCCGCCCGGGCCCGTGAGTACGGGGCCGAGGGCATCGGCCTGTGCCGGACAGAGCACATGTTCCTCGTGCCGGAGCGCGTGCCCGTCGTGCGTCGGATGATCCTCGCCGAGGACGAGGCCGTCCGCCGGGAGGCTCTCGACGAGCTGCTTCCGATGCAGGAGGAGGACTTCTACGGCATCCTCAAGACCATGCAGGGCCTACCGGTGACCATCCGGCTCCTGGACCCGCCGCTCCACGAGTTCCTGCCCCACCGTGACCACCTCCTGGTCGAGCTGACCGAGCTCCGCGTGACGGGCGCCGGCGCCGACGGGGCCGACCCCGAGCGGCGCAAAAAGATGGAGGAGACCGAAGAGCTCCTCCGCCGCGTGGATGAGCTCCACGAGTTCAACCCCATGATGGGGCACCGCGGTGTGCGCCTGGGCGTGACCTTCCCTGAGGTCTACGAGATGCAGGCCCGGGCCATCTTCCGGGCGGCCGCCCGGCTGGTCAAGGAGGGTGTGGATGCCCGGCCGGAGGTGATGATCCCGCTCGTCGGCCTCGAAGGCGAGATCGCCATGATGCGGGAGCTCGTCGTGCGGGTGGCGGAGGAGACCATGAAGGAGTTCGGTGTGAGGTTCGAGTACCATGTGGGCACGATGATCGAGGTCCCGCGCGGAGCCCTCGTCGCCGACGAGATCGCCCGGCACGCCGAGTTCTTCTCCTTCGGCACCAACGACCTGACCCAGATGACCTTCGGCTTCAGCCGTGACGACGCCGAGGGCAAGTTCCTCGGGGCCTACCTCGAGCAGAGGATTCTCAAGGACAACCCCTTCGCGACACTCGACCAGAGCGGCGTCGGCCGCCTCATGGAGATGGCCATCCTGCGCGGACGCAACGTGCGCGAGGACCTGAAGGTCGGCATCTGCGGCGAGCACGGCGGGGACCCCGAGTCCATCGGGTTCTGCCATGAGGCAGGGCTCGACTACGTGAGCTGCTCGCCCTTCCGCGTGCCGACGGCGCGGGTGGCCGCGGCCCAGGCGAAGATCCGGGAGGACCGCGCCAAGCGCGGCTTCGTGCCCGACGAGCGCGGGGAGAGGTAGGGCACCGTGGAGATGCTACACGAGAGCGATAGGGTGCTCGCGGACGAGTAGGGTTCTGGTGAACTCCAGGACCTCTTCGGGCTCGAGGTCGCCCAGGTCGCGGGTGAGTTGTCCGAGGTCGAGCTTCTCAGCCGTGAGGCCGGCCCGGGCACGGTTGGCGAGCAGGAGGGCGCGTCGGAGGGGGTCGGCCAGGCCGCGGCGCGTCCTCTCCCGGGCCCGCCTGATTGCGCGTGCTGCGTCCTCGACCGTCGCTTGGTCCAGGCTGGCCAAGGCCACGTCGATGAGGGTGCGTGTCCGGAGTCCGGCTGTCTCGGGGTCGACTGGGCTCAGCGCGTACCATTCCAGTGCATAGAAAGATTCTTGTGAATGCTCGACAACGCTCGACCTCACCCGGCAGCGGGGACCGAAGGCCGCGCACCAGCCCCGCTTGGCCAGGGCGCGCGGACCGCGGGCGAGCAGGGCGTCCGCGGCGCGAACGAGCGTGGCCGTCGCCGGCCCCGCTGCCGGACCGAGCGGGAAGACGTGCGCCCCCGCAGAAGCCCTTTCAACGACCGGCCCGGCTCTCACCTTCAGCCCGCTGGTCCTGAGACGCAGGGCTGCAGCCGGCGGCCCGCTCCGGCTACCGGACGGGCGGGGAAGGCCCCCCAGCCGGACGGCCTGGGTACTGGCGAGTGCTTCGTCGCCCGCGGACACCGCCGCGACGATCAGGCGCGAGGGGTCGTAAGCTTGAAGGAATTTCTCTCTGACTTCGTCGTATCCCAAGCGACACAGCCGGTCGGCACCGTCCAGCAATGTAAGTCCCGGGCTCCTTCCGGGGCGGACCAGACCGCTCATGGCACAGCCCAGTCTGAAGCTCGGGGAGGCGGCCGCGTGTGCCAGCTCCTCGGTCACCGCCTCTACCTCGGCGCGGTAGAACGGAGGCTCGGTCTCCGGAAAGTGAAGGCCGCCGTCCAGGATGCGGGCTGCTGCCACCAGTCGGTCGGGCGGGGCGGCGAGGATGAAACCCATCGTCTCGGCGTCCACGAAGCCGTCCACGAACCCACCGAGTTCATCGATGTCTTTCATGACCCCGGCGTGGGGGTCGCCAAGAAGGATGTGTTCCCACAGATGCGGGAGAAGGGGGTCAAGGGGGACGGCCTCGTGCCCGAGAGGCAGGGTGACCACCAACACCCCGACCGGAGCGCTGCACCCCGTCTCCGCGACCCGGGTCACGTCATCATCCCGGCGGACGGTCAGACGACCCGCGACCGCGCCTCTCATCCGACCAACGCCTCCTCTTCTTCCAGGAGCTTGGGGGTGCCTGTGATGTTGGCGAACGGCCACAGCCGCGCCACCCGCCGGACCACGCCCTTTCGCTCGACGGACTCGACGGCGTCCAGGACGTTCTGGAAAGCAAGGTGCAGGGCGGTCGGCCGTTCGCGCAGGGCGTCCCACATGCACTGTTGGCTGTTGGTGACGGCCACCTCCGGCTGGTCGGCGAGTCGCTTCCAGTCCTCGTAGGACATCTCTCCGCGGAGGTAGGGGCTGTTGGCCGCCCCGTGGGGGCAGTAGGGTCTCTCGCCTCGTTCAGCACCTGCGACGAGGATGTTCGGGACGGCAGGGCGGGAACAGACCGCAGCCAGACCGCGGGTCACGGACTGCGCCCCGTGCCGAAGGACGACACGGTGACCGTCGTCAGAGGTGAGCACCTCGAGCTTGGTGTGTGGCCGGTCGCTCAGCAGCTCCGGTCGAAGTGTCTTCCCGAAGACGTCACTTAGGGAGCGTGTCACAAGCCAGAGCAGGTAACGCCGTCGTGCGTAGGCAAAATTCTCCACCGCCAGGACGCCGCGGTAGAAAGCCTGGCCCAGCGCTGAGAGGAAGGGCACCCCGCCGGCGCCGGTCTTGACGAGTTCGATGTCTATAACTCCCTCGCGTGCCGCCTGGACGCTCACCGCCTCATGGAAGTGGAGGAAGAACTCGAGTCCCGCTCGGGCGGAGCCGTCGTGGATGACCAGCACGAGGTCTCCTTCTCTGAGGCCGACGGCAGCCAGGTCCTCGGCTGACCAAACCGTGTCGACCACGTTGACCTCGGAGAAATGCCCGAAGTGAAGAAGGCGGAAGAAGTCTCGCCGGAAGTTCTCGTGGAGCGTCTCAGGGACGTCGGCGTCCGACGCCGGCAATGTCCCTTCATCCTCCCGGACTCCGCCCGGGGCGACCTCTAGGGGCCCGAGGACCTCGTCCACGTACCGGGCGCCCTCGGCGAAGACCCGCCGGAGATCGAGGTCGAAGACTGGAGGCTCCTTGGCAAGGTCCAAGGTGTGATGGATGAAGCGCCACCCGAGGACCCGGACCTCGCGCCGGTCGAGGTCGGCGAGATTGAGGCCCAGCTTGACGAGCGTGTAGCCGCAGTTCGGGTCACTGAGGGCGGCGGGATAGACATAAGCTTCCTCCACAGGGGCCTCGAACACTATGCCGTTCGGTATCCCGAGTTCGTCCGGTGCACTGTCGGGGAGGACGAAGGCCTGTCTGATGCCTGGAAGCCCTCGGACGCACCCGAGATTGTCTTCAAGGCTCGGGCCGGTCGTTCTCCGGAGCCAGTCGTTCATCCAGATCTGGATGCGGGGACTCGTGGCTTTCCGTTTCTGCACGGTTCTCAACCTCCTTCGATTGACAGGACCCACAGGTCCCCCTGAGAGCGCAGGACGCGCATATGGTAAGCCTCGGCGAGGAAGGCGGCCGTGCGGCTGGTGGTCACGAGATAGAATCGGTCAGCCGACACCAGGGGGAGGACCGGGGCCATCACCTCTTCTGAAAGCCTTCGGGCCTCGCGCGTTCCGCGGACGACCAAGGTCAGGGCGAAATCGGGTTCGGCTTGGAGGAGGCCGTCAAGGAGAACGATCCCCCGCGGCGAGTGCAGGATATCGTGAAGCCAGGCGTGGGCCTCCGCGCCCTGATGATTGGTCGCCGGGCAGGCCGAATCGGGTCTTTCCGCGCCGGTCGGACGGAAGCTCTGGAAGCTGGTCCACAGCAGGACCGGGCCTGACGGCGCGAACCGTCTGGCGGCCCCTGCGAGGTCGCGCGGTGACGGGTGGCCCCCTCGTTCCCAATCGTGTCGCCAGAGAGCCTGGGCGATGACCGATGCGAGGTTGACCGGTCGTCCCAACCCAAGGTCGCCGAGCCGAGCCCACAGGGCTGCACCGTCCGACGACGGGGTCGCGGAACCGGTGGCGTCGGTCATGAGTTGTTCTCCCGCGGGTTGTGGCGCGCCGGTCGAAGCTGTCTCACGGTCCGACCGGTCGGTCGGGCCCGGCCCATCGGCCGTCTCCGCGGAGGTCAGCACCTCCACCCGTCCCTCCCGGCCCGTGGCCTCCAGGCGCACTCGCGTTCCAGGCGGGAGGAGCGCTCTCGCTTCAGGCACGCCCGCGACGCAGGGGATTCCGAACTCGCGGCACAGGATGGCGGTGTGCGACAGCAGACCCAGTTCTTCCACCACCACGCCGGCCGAACGGACCAGGAGGGGAAGGTCTTCGGGACTTGTCGAGAGGGCCACGAGTATGCTCGGGTCCTCCCCTGACGAAGGGTCGTCGATATGCCTGACGACACCCTCCGCGCGTCCCGTCGATACGGTGGTCCCGGTGACGATTCGGCTGACACCGACGGTCACGGTCGGGCGGGAGGGCTGGCTCTCCGGATGGGCGTCATGCTCTGTCGGAAGCTCCGCCGTGACGGGGCGGGCCTGGACCACGTACAGCATCCCGTCCTCGTCGATGGCCCACTCCACGTCGGCCGGTCCGTCCAGGATGTCCTCGGCCGCCAGAACCAGTGCCCTCACATCTTCGAGCTCGCCGGGCCCTAGGACCTCGCCGGGGTCCCCCTCCAGAACGGCCCACACGGCTGCCCGTTGCCGGTCCACCCAGAGGACTCGGGCGGAGGAGCGGTCCTCTCTCGTCAGGGGGATGAGTTCTGCGCGGGCCCCGGGAGGCATGGTCCAACCCTGAGCAGGTGGCACGAAGGTGACGAACAGCCGGTCCACTGCACCTTCTGTCCTTGTCCTCTCTGCCAGCACCCTGCCGCTGCGGGACACGAAGTACCGGCGTGGAGCCGCAAGGCCTTGGACCAGCGCCTCAGCGTGCCCCAGGACTGCTTCCACGCAGACACCTCCCCCGGGGTGCGAGAAGGCCACCCCGGACTTCGCCGGTCGGACCATCCTTTGCACGAGGACGGATACCTCCGTGGGAGACCGGTGCTCCTGTTCCACGGCTACGCCTCTCCCCGCTACCCGGCGGCCGGCGCGGCGGACCTCCGCCACCGCCCGGGACAAGGCAGGAAGGGACCAGATGTTGGGTCGGCTCAGAAAGAGCCCGGCGTAGCTATGTCTGTCGGAATCCTCGACGACGGCGCTGGAGCGGCAGATGAGCGGAAGGCGGAAGCCGGATGACAACTCCTCGGCTGCTCGCGCGACGGCACGTCGGACGCGCCTTCGGGTGGTTCCGAGGTCTCCGTCGAATTCCTCTGACGCCAGCACGACCCCGTCGGGCACCGGGAGCCCCCGCCTCAAGAGCTGACCCAGGACGGCGGCCTTCCGTCCAACTCTCTTCTCCTGCGCGGCTGAGTCCGCCAGAGGAATCGGCTTCATGCGGTCCCCGCCTCCTTAACGACCAGGGCCCAATCCATCTCCATCGGGTCCAGCCCTCGTCGTACCGCGAACCACTCGAGCAGAGCAAACGCCCGGGAGCGGAGGACGTGGCGGTCCTCTTCCTGTTGCGTGATTGACCGCAGGAAGTCGGCAGCGACCAGTGCCCAAAGGTGCCCCTCGGTCGGGACTCCGGCCCGCGGGGCCTGCAGCCGGGCGAGCACCGCGCGGTGCCGCCGGAAATGGTTTCGTCTTCGCACACACAGTTCGTCCCAGCGTCTGCGCCAGAGAGAGGGGTCAAGCTCGAGCAGGTCCTGCATGTGGCGCTCCAAGCGTTTCCTCCTGACCGGCGGGGGCTCTTCGAAGGGTTCCAGGACCAGGCACGCCCACGAGAGTTCGTACCAGTCGAGCACACGGCGTCCTGCGCACGGGACCTTCCCTTCGGAAGCCTTCACGGGGGCCGCCTCCGTTCGAGGGTCGGTGAGAGGTATGCCGCGGACCCGGGCGATGAAGAGCAACTGGGCCCGTTCCACCTGCAGGGCGAGAGGGAGCCCGGAGGGGACGAGTAGGTCCAGCGGTGAGAGGCCGGACGAGACTGACGCGCACACCTTCTCGGCCATTTCTCGGGTGGGGACCAGCCAGTTTACAGCGGCGAAAGCACCTACATGAGCCAGGGCCTCGAGGAGTTCCCGCCAATCTGCGCTCGTTCCCGGAGCGGGAAGGCTTCGGTCACGGGAGAGGCCGCAGGGCCCGGCCCGAGCCGACTGTCTGGCGGCCAGGAGGAGGCGTGAAAGCCGGACCTCCACGGCCTTGAGTCGTGCTGCGGCCCGCCGCCATGACGCCGCGAGCTGGCACAGGTACACGGGGTCCTCCAGACACAAAGTCCGGACGGCGGTCGCGACCGAAGTGTCGAGAGTCTTCGGGACGAACAGGACCCAGCGGGCCTCCTCGCGCCCGAAAGGTGTCCTCCAGTCCAGGAACACCTCAGGCACGGCCTGGAGAGACCGCACGAGCAAGTCGCGCTGCAGGGGAATGTGAGCATGCTCGCTCTCGAGGTCGTAGATGGCGTACTGTCCGTCCTGGAGGGGCTGCATGCGAAATCCACCTCATCTGCCTCTGTCAACCCTTTTGCCTATGTCATCCTTCCTTGTCACGCTTCCTCCGGGTCATCCGCCTCCCGACTGGTAGGCCCGCCGCCCCTGGAGCCACACCACGCCGCCTGCCAGCATCAGGAGGACCGTCCAGCAGGCCAGGGCGCCGACGCGGCCGAGGACCTCGACCGGCGGACGGAGTCCCAGGGCCACCTCTATCGGCAGGGCCGCATAGGCCTGGAAGGGGAGCCACCTGGCGACGGTCGCGACGGCAGAGGGGAGCAGGGCGAACGGGATGAGCATGCCGCTCAGCAAGCTCTCGACCCAGCTGAAGATGTTGGCCAGTCCGCTCGTCTCCTCCGTCCAGAAAGCGCTGAGGCCGATGATGTACCAGATGAGGAACCGCAGGGGCACGGCCGCGAGCAGGCACGTGACGGCGGCGAGCACGCGCTCGGGGTCAGGCAGAGGCAGTCGGAGGAGCGTGAACGCCGCCAACCCGCACGGCAGGGCCAGGGTGAGGTAGCCGGCCAGGGAGAGCACCATCGGGGCCGCCGGCTTGACCCAGTAGGGCAGCGGGCGGCACAGGTGCAGGTCCACGGCGTACGTCCTGATGTCGTGTTCGGTCTGCGCGGCGACCCGCCGGAACGAGTACATCTGGCCGATGAGGATGGATATCGCGTAATAGGCGGCCAGGGTGTCGAAGTCGAGCCCGAGCCGTCCGGGCGCGGCGCCCGTCACCGCCCGCCAGAGGAAGTACATCACCACCAGCTTCACCGGATACTGCACCAGCCGGAGGGCCGAGGAGCCCATGTAGGCGCGCATCTCCAGGAAGGAGATGGTCACGAACCCGACCAGGACGTCCAGTGCCGCCAGGCCCGGCCCTGCCGGTCGGGGTCCTCCCCTCCACGGCGTTTGCTTCTTCATGGCACGACTCGTCACCCTCCGAAACCCTCGTACCGTTCCCGGCCCCGGACCCACAGGAGCTGCGAGAGACCGCCCCAGACCATGACGAGCCCCGCGAGGCCCACGGCCAGGGCGCACACGGTGTCAAGTCCGAGTGCGGCCACTCCGCGCGCGGCACAGCGGGCCGGGACCGTGGCGACGTACCCCAGCCCGAGGCACCAGGCCACGAGGACCCTCACCCAGCCGGAGAGGGTGTCGACCGGATAATGGCCGAACTCGTACAGCGAGTTGACGAACTCGTCGAGGGGTTCCGTCGGCCCGAGCCAGAACGACGTCAGGCTGAAACACAGTTGGATTAGGCCCAGCAGGAGAGCTCCCGCCACGATGAACGCCAGGGCGACCAAGAGGTCGCCTGCGCCGGGCTGCCAGCCGTTCGCGGCGGCCAGGCCGAAGTAGACGAGCGAGGGCGGCACGGAGCGGACGGCAAGGGGCACGTCGAAGTTGGCCACGGCGACCAGAAGGCGGGCGTCGACCGGACGGGTCAGGTAGACGTCGAGGTAGCCGGTTCTTATGTAGACCCAGAACCGACCGGCGATGGACACCAGCGCCAGCTGGAGACCGAAGAAGAGCTCGGAGCAGCCCAGGAACACGAGGATGGAGGTCTCGTCCCAGCCGACGAAGCTCGGTGCCTGCTGGAGGACGGCCCTCCAGAAGACCAGCACCGTCGCCGCCCGGACCAGACCCGAGAGGACCTTCAAGATGAAGGAGACCCGGAAGTACGCTCCGGCCTTCAGGGAGGCCCACAGACCCTTGCCGACAATGCCCAAGACCTCGCGCCAGGTCATCCGGCATCACCCTTCTCGGTCCTGGCGAAGACGGTCTGCAGCACATGTTCGAGGCGCGGGTAGCCGACCGTGACCTCGACGACCTCGACCACGGCCTCCAGCTCGGCCACCACCGACGACGGCCGCGCGTCGGGCGGGACCTCGACCTCCACTTCGCCCTCTTCATCCGAGGGCTGGTGCCGGCGGATCACGGGCAGACTGCCGGCGACCGCCCCCGGCAGGCGCCCCCGGTACCGGACCCGGGCGCTGCGTTTGCCGCCCACCTTCCGCCGCAGGTCGTCGACAGACCCGTCATAGATGAGCCTGCCCGACGACAGGAGCAGGGCCCGGCGGCACACCGCCTCGACGTCCTCGAGACGGTGGGTTGCCAGGAGCACCGTCCTTCCCCGGTCGACCCGGCGACGCAAGAGCTGGAGGAAGCCCTCCCTGGTGGTCAGGTCGAGCCCTATGGTCGGCTCGTCCAGGAGCAGGAGGTCCGGGTCGTGGACCAGTGCGGCCATGAGTTCGCCCCGCATGCGCTCTCCCAGGGACAGCCTCCGCACCGGTTTGGACAGGAGGTGTCTGACGCGCACGTGGGTGTCGAACTCCTCGACGAACTCGTCCACATCCCGACGTCTGAGGCCGTAGACCCGGCGGTAGATGTCCAGGGCGTCGCGCAGGGTGAGGTCCGGGAAGAGGAGGCTCTTCTGCCCGAAAACGGCTCCGATCCGGGCGAGCACCTCCGTCCGTCTCTGCCAGGGGTCCTGCTGGAAGACGCGCACCGTTCCTGAATCGGGCTTGATGATGCCGGCCAGGCACTTGATGGTCGAGGACTTCCCCGCCCCGTTGGGTCCGAGATAGGCCACGCTCTCGCCCGGCCGCAGCGTGAAGCTTACCCCGCGCAGGGCCTGGACGAACCGGTACTCCGGCCGGACCAGGTCCCGCCACCAGGTGCGCCGGTTGAGGACGCGGTAGGTCTTGCGGAGTTCACGCACCTCGACCACAGACGCATCGTCTCCGCTTACCGGGTCACCCAGCGACCTCACCCCCCCCTGGTCGAACGGTTGCCTGCCCGCGGCGGGTCCGCCGGAGAGCACCGGGCGAGAGTCAGAGCCACGGTGCGAAGATAGGTGTCGATGTAAGGAGCTGGGCAGAAGTGAAGGCCGGCCTCCGAGAGAGGGCCCAGCATGGGACAGCCTCCCAGACATGAGGGAAGGTAGACGCACCCGAGGCAGCGCTTGCTGAGGTCCGTCCGCTTCCAGGCGGGTCGGGACGGCGGAGAAACCAGGTCGGCGTAGTGGAGGTCGCTTCCGAAGAGCGACCCGCAGACGAAGAAACGGCCGGCGGCGTCGATCGAGTATCCGTCGCAGACGTAGAAGCGGCAGGGATACTCGGGAACCAGGTCGGCGTCACCTACGCCTAGACCGGCCTCAAGGCGCTCCCGGAGGATGAATTCCATGGCCTCTGCGCTCTCCTGAGGCGTGAAGGCGTAGCGGTCCAGGTGGGGGTGGGGGGAGACGGGAAAGGTCTTCGCCACAGGGGAGATGAACAGGTCTTCCCGCCGGAAGCATCCTTCTTCAGCCAGCTCGTTCAGGGCGCGGAAGAGTTCCGGCAGTGACGCAAGGTTCTGCCGGTCGAAGTTCACCCGAACCGTCACCTTGAGGACGCCGCGCAGCTCTTGAAGTAGCCGGACCTGCGCATGATAGGACCCCGGCTCCCCGGCCGACACGCCGCGTCTCAGGTCGTGGACCCGGCGTGGACCCTCGAACGTGACCTGAACACCTGTCGCCCCGGCTTCCCTCAGGGCTGCCGCTTCTGTCCGCCCGAGCCGGGTCGTGTTGGTCACGACGGTGCACTCGAACGCCACTCCGTGGCTCTTCGCGGCGCTGTTCAGCCGAATGACCAGGTGGTAGAGGCAATCCGCGGCAAGGAGAGGTTCCCCGCCCAGGAAGTCGACGGTCAGTTCGCGGTAGGCGCCTCCTTCCAGGCGGTTCTCCACCCAATCCACGAGCCTGTCGGCTGTCTCGGGTTGCATGTCGAGAGTCCTGTCCACGTCCGGGGCCAGACGGTAACAGGGGGCACACGCCAGATTGCAGCGGTGGGTGTTTGCGACCTCCAGATAGAGGAGTGTTTTCCGAAGTAGCTCGATACGCGCGAGCACCTCTTCGCGGACGTCGGTGTCCGAGGGGCAGAGAATCCATTGGGTGGTCAGAAGGTCGATGGCCTCGCGGGGGAGTCTGACCAGGTCGCCGGGCGGGGGTGCGACGACCACAGAATGGGTGAACGTGTCAACGTACACCCATTCGTGCTCGTTCATGTCAGTCGGCCAGTAGAGAACATGGGGCGAGAGTCTTCGGGTTTCGCCGTCTGCCGACTTCCAACTGTTGGTCAAGCCAGCGTCGGCAAGGACCCGTACCAATACATCGTTCGCTCCTTTTTAAACAACAGGGCACCGGTCATAGGCCGGGGCCCTGAACCAGTTCGACCTGGAGTCCGAGGGAAGACTCAGGCGGGTGGTGCTCATGCCGATCGGGCACGGACCCGCTTCGCGAGCAGAGCCTACTTCTTCTCCTTCTGCGTCTTGTCAATCACCTTGCCCAACTTCTCAAGGTAGCGCTTGAAAAGCACCGCCTTATGTACTCCGGCCACTGGCCTCACCTCCCCTGCAGGAACGACGCCCACGACGGTACCGGGGCCCCTGATTGGCCTTAGTCTACCATGCACTGCCATGTCAGTCAATGATGGCATCATCCGATAAGCACTTCCAGGTATCATCGGCGGCGACGAAGAAGAGAACACGGTCCACGACTCCGTCTGACGAGACGCTGCGAGGACCTGCCGCCCGTTCGTCGAACCAGCCCCGGGAGCGCCCCGGGGCCGGCGTCCGGCTCCCGTTCGCAGGCGCCGCCGCTACCGGTGAAAGAAGGGGGTGACAAGGGCGGACCCATGAGCCACCCGCAGGAGACGAGGACCATCCGCGAGGCCGCCGAGGAACTGGAGGACCGCCTCCTCTCCCCTTGGGCCGCCCGGAGCCGGGCCAGCCGCGGCCGGGAACGGCCGGAGGAGGAGTGCGAGGTCAGGACCGCCTTCCAGCGGGACCGCGACCGCATCATCCACTCCAAGGCCTTCCGGCGGCTGAAGGGCAAGACCCAGGTCTTCTTCTCCCCCCGGGGAGACCACTACCGCACAAGGCTCACCCACTCCCTCGAGGTGAGCCAGGTGGCCCGGACCATCGCCCGCGGCCTGGGGCTCAACGAGGACCTGGCCGAGGCCATCGCCCTCGGTCACGACCTCGGGCACACGCCCTTCGGCCACGCCGGGGAGGCGGCCTTGGACGCCCTCGTCCCGGGCGGCTTCAGGCACAACGAGCAGAGCCTGCGGGTCGTGACCGTGCTCGAGAAGGACGGCGAGGGGCTGAACCTCACCTGGGAGGTCCGGGACGGCATCCTGAGTCACGTCCCCGACCGGCGTCCGGCGACCCTCGAGGGGCAGGTCGTCCAGTTGGCCGACCGCATCGCCTACATCAACCACGACATCGACGACGCCGTCCGGGCCGGTGTCCTGTCCCTGTCGGACCTCCCGCCCGAGGTGCCGGAGGTCCTGGGAACGACCGGGTCTGAGAGGATAGGCGCCATGGTGAGGAGCGTCATAGAGCACAGCCGGGGGCGGGACAGCGTGGCCATGGGGGGCAGGGTGGCCGAGGTGACCGAAAGACTGCACCGCTTCATGTTCGAGCGCGTCTACCTGCGAGAGGCGGCCCGCGCCGAGCACGAGCGGGTCAGGCGCATGCTCGGCGACCTCTACGTCTTCTACGTCGAACACCCCGGGGTGCTGGAGCGCGAGTACTCCCAGGCGCGGAGCGCCCCGTCCGTCGAGCGGGCCGCGGCCGACTACGTCGCCGGCATGACGGACCGCTACGCCATCGACCGCTACACCGACCACTTCATCCCCCACACGTGGGAGGAGTGATGGGGCAACCTCGCTCCCGGTGCCCCATCACTCACCGGCGAACATGCTCCGCGCCACGGACAGGAGTTCGTCCCGGGAAAGAGTCCGGCAAGACAGCTCGTAGCTGAGACCGCCGGCCGTGAAGTAGACCGAACCGCCGTGGGTAGTTCCAAGCATGTAGAGAGCGCCGTTCACGCCGGCGGCCAGTTCGACGGTTTCGGGCGTGGAGGAGGGAGTCTCCAAGGGCTGGTTGGAAACCCGAACGGCCAGCTCCCCTCCCGTGGTGCCGAAATAGATGAGGGGGCGGTAGTACCATCTGAGTTCCCAGTGTGTCTCCCCGTCTCCGGTGCCGTCGGTGACCGTGAGATACGCGCGGTCGACGTAGGCGTCTGGCGGAAGTCCCTCGGGCCGACGCACCGGCTCGCCGACCTCCGCGATCAATTCCTCAAGCGTGCCTGTCTTATGTCGCACTATCGTCGTTCCCTCGGGGAAATGGGGGTCGAACATGCCGGGGTCAAATCTCGGGGTGAGATCCAGAGACGTGAACTCGCACCACCGGAAGAGTGTCCCGTCAGGTGCCGACTCCACCTCTTTCAGGACGAGCGAGGTGGCGGCATCGACCCAGATGCGAAGGACATCCGGAAAGAGGTTTCCGTGCGGCTCGGTCGGCCTGGCCTCGATGACGTGGGTGTCTCGACCCAGCACCTTCTCCGTGCCGAGCAGGATAATCTTGTGAAAGGAACCTCCACGTTCCAGGCGCCGGTTGAAGCGGGTCAGGACCTGGGTCCAGAGGGAGAAGGGCCACTGCGGCTCAAGGTTCTGGAAACCCGGCCAGGAGTCCGGCTGGTCGCCGAGGTGGGCCGTGCTCTTGCTCGGGACGTAGCACCACCAGACCTCACCGTTGGTGCCGTGGACAACGCCGGAGGCGACAAGGCGCACCAGCCTTCTGTCGGGCGGCATGAAGAAGACCTCCACCTTGCCGAACATAGAGGACTCGACGGTCCCCGCGTAGGCCGTCATTTCCGTCAGCCCCGTGCCGCTTCTTACGGCCTCGAGGCGGGCCAAGACCCTCTCGACCGGTCCTTGCCTGAGCATGCTGGTGACCAGGAGCGCACCTATCACCAGGACGACGGTCAGAGCCGCGAGGAGCGACGCCTTGATGAGGCCGGCCTGGCGCCTGGACTGCGCCACCGGGGTCAGCCGTCCCGAATGACGTTCAGGGCTATGATGCGGAGCAGTCTGGCAACGTCGACGTCCGGATTGCGGAGTGGGACCGCCGCCCACAAGCGGGCGTAGGCCTCCTGGGTGACGTCCTCTGCCTCCTGCCGGTTCTGCACGTGCCAGAAGGCGAAGTAGTAGAGGTGGATCCAGGTCTCACTGCAGACCTTCTCGAAGGCGGCGCGGTCGCCGGCGGCGGCTCGGAGCCACACCTCTTTGTCGACCAAGGACCTTACCTCCCCGGTAACAAGGACGCATGAGCTCGCCGAATGTGACGCGGGACGCTCTGGTCCAGGGGCAGGAGACACCTGCCTGTCGTTGAACACCTAGCCGGCGCAGGAAAGTCCCTCAAAGGCTCCCCGTCCCCTTCCGGGCAGTCCTCGTTGAGAGGAGAGGTGTTCGGGCGTGGCTCCCGACCCGGGGCCCCCGGGGAGAGGTCGCTTCTTTGGTGACGACCTCCTCGACGAGATACGGGCCAGGACCGACATAGTCGCCGTCATCGGCGAGTACGTCCCGCTCAAGCGGCGGGGCGCGAACTACGTCGGTCTCTGCCCCTTCCATCCGGAGAAGACGCCCTCCTTCACCGTCAGCCCCGACAAGCAGATGTTCTACTGCTTCGGCTGCCAGACCGGGGGCAACGTCTTCACCTTCCTGATGAAGCGCGAGGGCCTGAGCTTCACGGAGGCCGTGGAGCACCTGGCGGGGCGGGCGGGGGTCGCGCTCCCGGAGCCGGACCTCGGCCGCGGGAGCGCCGCCGAGCGGGCCGCCGCGGAGAGGCGCCGTCGGGAGAGGGAGCTCCTCCACCGCGTCATGGACTTCGCGGCCCGCTTCTACCAGCGGGCCCTCGTGAAGAGCCCCGAGGGGGAGAGGGCCCGCCGCTATCTCCGGCGGCGCGGGGTGAGACCGGAGAGCGTCGAGACTTTCCGTCTCGGCTACTCCCCGCCGGCGTGGGACGCTCTCCTCAAGGCCCTCAAGGCCAAGGGGGTCGAGGAGGCCGTCCTCGAGAGGGCGGGGCTCGTCCGGCGGGGGCGTGACGGCTACTACGACCTCTTCCGCGACCGCCTCATGTTCACCATCTGCGACCACCGGGGTCGTCCCATCGGCTTCGGCGCGCGGGCCCTGGACGACGGAGAGGAGCCGAAGTACCTGAACTCGCCGGAGACGCCCCTCTTCAGCAAAGGAAGGGCCCTCTACGGCCTCCACCTTGCCGCCCCGGCCATCCGGCGTGGAGGCCGGGCCCTGGTGGTCGAGGGCTACATGGACGTCATCGCCTGCCACGAGTTCGGCTTCGACTACGCCGTCGCCTCGATGGGGACGGCCTTCACCCCGGACCAGGCCCGCTCCCTCAGGCGCCTGACAGACACGGTCATCACCGCCTTCGACACGGACAGCGCCGGCACACAGGCGACGCTGAAGGGGCTCGAGGTCCTGAGCGCGGCCGGCTGCCGGGTGAAGGTGGCCGAGATTCCTGACGGCAAGGACCCCGACGACTGTCTGCGCTCGGGTCGGGCCGGGAGCAGAGCCGAGGCCGCAGGCGGGTCCGGGTCGCGTGACGGCCGCGCCGCGTTCGCCCGGGCCGTGGAGAGGGCCGTGCCCCTTGTGGAGTACCGCTTCCGCCTCGCCGTACGCCGGCACGACCCGTCGACGGTGGAGGGCCGGGTCAGGGCGGCGGCCGAGATCCTGCCCGTGCTGGCCGCCGTCGAGAGCCCGCTCGAGCGCGGGGAGTATCTCCGCGAGTTCGCCGGGAGGCTCCGCGTCAGCGAGGAGGCCCTCCGGGCCGAGCTCGTCCGCTGGACCAAGGCGCAGGCTGACACCCGCCGCCGGGGCGGGGTGAGGGATACCGACAGGCGGTCGAGGGATAATAGGGAACTGCTGGAAATCGCGGCGAAAGCCGGGAACGGAGAGGGCGGGCGTCCACCGGCGGCCGTGGCCAAGGCCGAGCGGATCCTCCTCGCCTGCATGATGACGTCGGCCCGGGGGATGTCCCTCGTTCTGGAAGAGATGATGCAGGCGGCGGAGTGGTGCCGTGAGATAGGGCTCCTCGGCCCCGTCGGGGAGGAGGTCGCGGCGGCGGCCGACGGCACGGGTGACCCCGGCGCCTGGGTCCTGGGATGGTTCAGTGACCCGGGACACCGTCGGGTGGCGGAGGTCCTCCTCGGGCTGTGGGGTTCCCGCGAGGGGGGGTCCGGGGAGTGGCCGCCGGACGCGGCCGGGGTCGTGGACGCGCTCGAGGGGGGCGAAGGGGCGGAGACGGTCGGCCGCGTGGTCTTCGAGGTCCGGGCGCTGTCGGAAGAGGCAGCGGTCGAACAGGCCGTCCGCGACTGCGTGGGGGTCGTGAAAGAACACCGGTTGAACAGTAGGATTGAGGAGCTGCACCGTCGAATTAGCGAACTCGAACGAAAGGTCTCTGAGCTGGAAGGCGATGAAGCTGGGGCCGACGGCGCTGAGCGTGCCAGGCTCCAGAGTATTCTTTTCGAGCTGATAAGGGAACAGATAGACCTGGAACGCCATACCGACGGGGGGACCGGGCACTGGCAGGTGCCCGGGGATTGATTCTTGAAACAAAGGCGGGTCCTGACACGTCCCTGATACATCAGTGAGTCCGCCTGTGACGCGCCGGCCTGCGGGAGTGTCCGGGTTTGAAGGGCAAGGGAATGATGGCCGAAACGCACGAGGAGAAGGAACTGAAGATCGAGGGCCTCGACGAGCTGGTCCGCCGGGGGAAGAAGCAGGGCGTCCTCACGTACGAGGAGATCATGGATGTCCTCGAGACGGAGGACCTCACCCCCGAGCAGATCGACGACATCTACGAGGTCCTCACCGAGAAGGGCATCGAGGTCGTCAGCGACGCCTCCGAGGCCGGCAGTGCGGCGTCGAGCAAGGCCGCACGGGTCAGGGCGTCGGCGGTGGGAGACACCTCTGACAGCGACCTGGCCGTGCCGGAGGGTGTCGCCGTCGACGACCCTGTCCGCATGTACCTGAAGGAGATAGGCCGCGTTCCCCTGCTGACGCCGGAGGAGGAGGTCGAGCTCGCCAAGCGCGTGGAGGCCGGAGACGAGGAGGCTAAGAGGCGGCTGGCAGAGGCCAACCTGCGCCTGGTCGTCTCCATCGCCAAGCGCTACGTGGGCCGGGGCATGCTCTTTCTCGACCTCATCCAGGAAGGCAATCTCGGCCTCATGAAGGCCGTCGAGAAGTTCGACTACCGGAAGGGCTATAAGTTCTCCACCTATGCGACCTGGTGGATCCGCCAGGCCATAACCAGGGCCATCGCCGACCAGGCTCGGACCATCCGTATCCCGGTCCACATGGTGGAGACGATAAACAAGCTCATCCGTATCTCCCGCCAGCTCCTGCAGGAGCTCGGCCGCGAGCCGACCCCGGAGGAGATCGCCAAGGAGATGGACATGTCCGAGGAGCGGGTCAGGGAGATCATGAAGATCGCCCAGGAGCCGGTGTCCCTCGAGACGCCCATCGGGGAAGAGGAAGATAGCCACCTCGGGGACTTCATCCCCGACGAGGACGCCCAGGCGCCGGCCGACGCCGCCTCGTTCCTGCTCCTCAAGGAGCAGCTCAAGGATGTCCTGGGGACCCTCACCCCGCGGGAGCAGAAGGTCCTCCGGCTCCGCTTCGGGCTTGACGACGGCCGGCCCCGGACCCTCGAGGAGGTCGGCCGGTTCTTCGACGTCACGCGTGAGCGCATCCGTCAGATAGAGGCCAAGGCCCTCAGGAAACTGCGGCATCCGAGCCGCAGCAAGAAGCTTAAGGACTACCTGGAGTAGGCTGAGTGCGCTCGAGCGGGTCCGGCCCGGCGCTTGCGGAAGGCCTCGGTTGACCGGGCCGGCCGCGAGTCGTATAATGTCAACACCGTGTTGTCAGTGACAACAAGTTTCGTTCCTGGCTAGCTCAACGGTAGAGCAACCGGCTGTTAACCGGTGGGTTACAGGTTCGAATCCTGTGCCAGGAGCCAGACAAAGACCCGCGGACCCTTCGAGGTGCGCGGTCAACGGACTTGAGCGGGGGAAACGGTGGCTGATGGAGTCCCGTTTCCCCCGTTCTTGCAAGCGGACCCGTAAGTGGGACAGCCATGGGAATCGACGAGTCGTTGATTGCAAGACCCCGGCGATCGGGTCGGTGGCATCGCGTACCCGGCGAACAAGTACGGAAAGGTGATTTATGAGACCGCCTGAGGAGGTCAAGAAGGAAATCGTCCGTCAATGGCTTGCCAAGGCCGAGCAAGACATGCGGGCCCCGAGCTGACGGCCGCACGGCGACGGAGCTGACCGGCTATGCGTGAGATCTTTCCCACAGCCTGCACGTCCGCGCCCTCGGGTGCCCGACCTCGTTCGAGGACTTCCCTCGCTCTCCTGACCCTGCTGGCCCTTCTGGCCGTCTCGCTCGCCGTCGGCCGGCCGGCGGAGGCTTACCGGTACTACGAGCCGTTCCCCCGGGGTCCGGTGGGAACCGCCCGGCCTCCGGTCGCCATGAAGCTCGTCCTCGCTCCTGACGACCGCTTCGCCGGAGCGGAGCTGTGGGTCGACGGCACGAAGGTGCCCACGACGTGGGACCCGGGTAGCGGCTGGGTCTATCATGTCCCCTCGGAACCTCTCGCGCCGGGCCTCCACCGGGCGGAGCTGGTGGTCCGGGTGGAGACGACTCGCCCGGGCTACTACTACGCGCCCCTGCGGAAGACGTTCGAGTTCATCGTGGCCGAGACGGCCGCCTGGGAGCTACCTCCTCCCGACGCAGAGAGCCGGCACGCTCTCCTCTGCCTGAACGCCCGCCGCGCCGCCGCCGGCCTGCCGCCCTTCTGCCGCGAGCCGGCGCTGGGTGCGGCCGCCAGGGCCCACGCCCGCTACGTGGCTGGCAACCCGGAGCTCGCCGGCCACATGCAACAGCCCGGCGTCCCCGGCTTCACGGGCGTCGGCCCGGCCGACCGTGCGGCCTACTTCGGCTACTATGAGAGGACCTCCGAGGTGATCAGCCACAAACGAGGGGCCGAGGCGGCGATAGAGGAGTGGCTCTCGACAC